>OLGD01003096.1_pt1 | contig 16659 bp, 17 predicted proteins | sample 1605311 | NCBI WGS metagenome assembly OLGD01 (sample SAMEA3888917, study PRJEB22519) | human gut metagenome | biome: human gut; feature: human-associated habitat; material: faeces | place: Denmark | collected 2010 | reverse complement strand
CCACGACCGCGAGCGCCGCCGCGTCGTCCGGCGCAAGGCCGCGCCCCGCCGCCACGCGAAGCGTGGGGACATCGTCCGCCGTCAGGCCGAGGATCGACGCGCAGGCGAGATCCGCCGCATACGGCGACTCGGCGGCGAGCAGGCACCCGATCGCCCGCGGCTTGCCGCGCGCGGGCCCATTCCCCTCCATGCCCACCACCGCGTCCACGATGTTTAGGCGGGGCCGAAAATACTCGTTCAGGTCCACGAGCATGTTGGCAAACGCGCGCTGCTCCGGGAACCGGTAGTGATATTCCGGCTTCACGGTGCCGGGCACGGCGCCAAAGAGGTTCTTCACCGCCGCCGTCATGCCCATCATGCCGTGCGTCTTGAGCTTGCAGACGTTGAGGATCACATCCGCCTCGTCCAGATACGCCGTGTAGGAAAAGCTTTTGGCCGACACGGCGGCGTCAAAGCGCGCCTCGGCCTGCGCAAAATTCCGGTTGAGCCGCGCGCCGGCCGCCTCGCACTGCGCAAGCCCCGACAGCGCATAGGCCCGTCCGACGATAGCGGACGTGAACGGCCCGCCGGGGCTGTCCCCGATCACGACCTCTGCGCCGCGTTCAATCAGCAGCTCGGTGAGCGCCGTCAATACGGCCGGGTGCGTCGTCACCGCCGCGTCCGGGTGGGCGCCAGTGAGCAGGTTGGCCTTGAGCGCCACGCGCATGCCCGGGCGCGCCCAGCTCAACCCGCCAAAGGGCGCAAGCACCTCCACGAGCGCCGCGCGCACTTCCTCCAAATGGTACGATTGGCAGCGCTTGAGCGCCACGTCCGGCTTCCGTTCCATGCCGTCCTCCTCCCCGCCTCCGCTCAGCCGCGACGCCCGCCCGTCGCCACGCGCAGGGCCGCGGTCAGCACCTGCGCCGCCACCGCGCCGATCACGCCCTGCAGCGCGTTGAACCCGACGTTGACCCAAGCGGCCGCCGCGCCATAGAGCAGCGATTCATACAGAAAATACCCCGCCGGCACCAGCAGCGCCGCCACAAGGAACGCGACGAGCGACAGTTTTTCCGGCAGTTTCTTGAGCAGCCATGCCGCGGTCAGCGCTACGGCGCCCTTGATGACGAGCGTCGCCGGCGCATACACGCCAAAGCCCAGATACAGGTCGGCCAGCGCCGCGCTCACCCCGGCGCAGGCCGCGCCCCACCAGCTGCCCAGCAGCGCGGCCGCGGTGAGCACGCCCGCGTCGCCGAGGTTCACATAGCCCAGGCCGCCCGGGATCGGGATCGACACCACGGCGGTGAGCAGAAAAATCGCCGCCGCCAGCAGGCCGGCCTTGGCAAGCGTCTGAATCGTCTTATCGTGCATATGGGTCCCTCGACCTCCCTTCCAGTTGCGCCGCTCCCTGCATGCGCCCGCGCCGCTTCCCGCACGGCGGCAGTCCACGGCCGCGCATAGGGGCGGCCCGCCCGCGGCGCGGCATGCGCGGCGGCGGGCTGCATCGTCCTTGATTATAGCGGAAACGGCGCGGAAAATCCACCGCCTTTGCGCGCCACGCGCGCCGGCGGCTATTCCCCCTGCCGAGCGGCAAGCGCGATGCCCGCAAGATACCGGTTCACGATGTCCGACACGATCTCAAACTGCGCCCTGGGCAGCCGCGCGCAGCGCTCCATCAGGTCGGTCACGTCGTTTTCCTCCCGTTGCGGGAACAAAATGCGGTCGCACGAGATCGAAAGCACCTCACACAGCCGTTTCAGCGTCGCGACGGAGAGGCCGACCACGCCCCGCTCCAGATCGGACACGTACTGCGGCGAAACGTCGACCTGCTCCGCCAGCTGCTCCTGCGTCCAACCGGCCTGTTCGCGCACGCGCTTCACCTGCTCGCCAATCCGGATATTGATTTCCTTCTTCTCTCTCATGGCCTGCACCGCCCTTTTCTAATTCTTTTGCTATTAGTTTAGATAAAGGCAGTATTGACAAACACATGTTGTTGCTATTATATTATTTAATAGTGATGACTGTATTTTTTGATAATCAGGCAGTTCTTTGGCGGTTCCAGGCCGAACGCCGCGCCGGGAGGCGGGCAGCAATGGGCACGCCGGGCATTGCTGGCATGATTTGCAGACGCGCAGACCAGAAACCAAATATTTCAGGGAGGATGACGTATGATGGATGGCATTTCAGATCGCTTGTTGGAACGCGGGGCAAAACTTTACGAGGGCGGCATCGTTATGATAAAAACGTGCCTGATCGCCGGGCTGGTGTTGTTGGTAATTACTTTAGTGACCACCGGCGAAGATGTGGGCGAGGCCCTGACACTCCGGGCATATTCCACCTTTACCAATATTTTGGTGGCCGCAGCATACCTCGCAATCCTGGCCAGTCTCTTCGGTATTCGGCTGTACCTTCTCGGCCTGCATTATCTGGGCCTTGGGCAGATCGCCAAAAACACAGAGCAATGACCGTTTGAAGTGACCGAAAGCCGCAGCAGCCTCTCGCCGCGCCGCCCCGGTAAGCGGCGCAGGCGCTGCGGCAAAATGTTTCATCTATTCTTCAAATCCTGAATCAGCAGCAGGACGTGTTCGGCCGCTACAGGCGACAAACCCTCGAGTTCCTGTATGATTTCTCTTGTTTTGGCGGGCGCGTGAAGCTTGGGATTGAAAAATTCGGCAGGCGTGACATCGAAATACTCGCAAATATAGAAAAACCCCTGCATCGACGGGAGCGTATGCCTGTTTTCAATTTTATTGATATAGCTTTCGCTTTGGCCGAGCGACAGGCTCATGTCGCGCGCTGACACGCCCTTTTGCAGCCGCAACTCCGTCAATCTTTGATAGAACAGTTCCAGATAATCCAAACCACGCACCGCCTTTCCCTATCATTTTAGTATTTCCCCCATTATTTCCGTGGAAAATCAGGATACATATGCCTTGCAATATAGATTTTAAGGATGTATAATGTCGAAAGGTGGGATTTGTATTCTATGTCTGGAAGGAGGTGAGCTCGCATGGGCAAGCGACCCAAATTGGACGCCATCGAGCCATTGCTCCTTTCCCGTGAAAACTTTTCCTTAACGGACGCGCAATACCAGGCAAAGGCGGGAATTCCGCTGCCAAAGGACGCTTCGTATTTGCTCAGCCGTTCCGCATTGGCAAGGAAAAGCCGGGAGTATGGGTATCGGCTGGAGGTGCAGGAGAAGACGGTCCAGTTTATAAAAATTTCAGGATAAAGGAGAAGAAAACGGATGAAACGGAAATGGATGGAACGGGGAATGGTTGTAGCGCTCGCCTGTCTCTCTGCCCTATGGCTGATTGGATGCAGCGCGTCGAGCTCTTATACCGGTATCATCGACGGCACGCTGCAAGCCATCCGGACGGGAAATGCAAAACAGCTGGCCGGCATGTTTGACATGCAGTCTGCTGAGGCTTATTTTGACGCCGCCTTGCCCAACTACAGCCTGTCTGCGACAGAGCAGAAAGAAGTGCGGGAAAATTTTGAGGAAGACATTTCGGGGCAGGAAGACTTTCTGAAATTTTACGACGATCTGATCTATGAATTCGACGATGGCTTCACGGTAACCAGGGGAAATCTCTACATAGACGATACCACCGACCTGGGCGACCTTGCGCTGTATCAGCTGCTGAGAAAGGCTGAAAACGAAGAAGAGTCCATCGGTATGACGGAGTTTCTGAACGACTTTGTGGACGAGCTTTCCGCCATCAAAATTGTAGAAACGCAGATGACCATCAAAAGCAAGGATGGTGCAACCAGAAATCGATATGATCTCCGTTTTATTCTGTATCAGAGAGGGACAACCTGGTATCTGGACTCGGTCGACCTCTACCCCATCAACTCCATCGGGCTTCTGGAAGTGGTCTATGACACATTACAGGAGCGGAATACAGGCGACGACGTAGACGACGTATAAGGGTCTGCAATGTGGATCTGAAGGATGCGCAACCGGCAAGGCGCCGCGTCCCGCTGTCCGAATGTCACCCAGTAGAAATCGCCGCCCTGCCTCCGCAAAATGCGGGGGCAGGGCGGCGGTCTGTTCTATGCGTATCCGGGCCGAATGCGGTTACTTCACCGCTTCCTCGATGGCCACGGCGACGGCGACGGTCGCGCCGACCATGGGGTTGTTGCCCATGCCGATGAGGCCCATCATCTCCACGTGCGCCGGGACGGACGAGCTGCCCGCAAACTGCGCGTCGCTGTGCATGCGGCCCATGGTGTCGGTCATGCCGTAGGAGGCGGGGCCGGCGGCCATGTTGTCCGGGTGCAGCGTGCGGCCCGTACCGCCGCCGGAGGCGACGGAGAAGTATTTCTTGCCGTTCTCCCAGCACCACTTCTTATAGGTGCCGGCCACCGGATGCTGGAAGCGCGTCGGGTTCGTGGAGTTGCCGGTGATGGACACGTCCACGCTCTCGTGGCGCATGATCGCCACGCCCTCGTTCACGTCGTCCGCGCCGTAGCAGCGCACCTTGGCGCGGTCGCCCTCGGAGAACGCGCGGGTGGAGACGACCTTCAGCTCGCCGGTATGATAGTCGTACTCGGTCTCGACGTGCGTAAAGCCGTTGATGCGCGAGATGATGTACGCCGCGTCCTTGCCAAGGCCGTTCAGGATGACCTGCAGCGGCTGCTTGCGCACCTTGTTGGCCGTGCGCGCGATGCCGATGGCGCCTTCCGCCGCCGCAAAGCTCTCGTGCCCGGCGAGGAACGCAAAGCAGTGCGTCTCTTCGCGCAGCAGCATGGCCGCCAGGTTGCCGTGGCCGCGGCCGACGGCACGCTGGTCCGCCACGGAACCGGGGATGCAGAACGCCTGCAGCCCGACGCCGATCTGCTCGGCCGCCTCGGCGGCGGTCTTGACGCCCTTCTTGAGCGCGATCGCGGCGCCGGTGGTATACGCCCAGCACGCGTTTTCAAACGCGATGGGCTGGATGCCCTTCACGATGCCAGCAGCGTCGACGCCCGCCGCATCGCAGATGCGCTTGGCGTCTTCCAGCCCGTCGATGCCGTTTTCGGCGAGGACGGCGTTGATCTTATCGATTCTTCTCTCGTATCCTTCAAACGTAATCATGCTGTACCTCCCCTTACTGCTTGCGCGGGTCGATCACCTTGGCCGCCTGGTCGAAACGGCCATAAGTGCCGATGTTCTGCTCGTACGCCTCCTTGGGGTCCACGCCCTTCTTGATGGCGTCCATCATCTTGCCCAGGTTCACGAACTTGTAGCCGATGATCTCGCCGTTCTCGTCGAGGCCGATGCCCAGGCAATAGCCCTCCGCCATCTCGAGGTAGCGCGGGCCCTTGGCGCGCGTGCCGTACATGGTGCCGATCTGGGAGCGTAGCCCCTTGCCGAGGTCTTCGAGGCCCGCGCCGATGGGCAGGCCGTCGTCGGAAAACGCGCTCTGCGTGCGGCCGTACACGATCTGCAGGAACAGCTCGCGCATGGCGGTATTGATCGCGTCGCACACGAGGTCAGAGTTGAGCGCCTCCAGGATGGTCTTGCCGGGCAGGATCTCCGCGGCCATGGCGGCCGAGTGCGTCATGCCGGAGCAGCCCAGCGTCTCCACGAGCGCCTCTTCGATGACGCCGTTCTTGACGTTGAGCGTCAGTTTGCACGCGCCCTGCTGCGGCGCGCACCAGCCGACGCCGTGCGTCAGGCCGCTGATATCGCCGATCTGCTTGGCCTTGACCCACTTGCCCTCTTCGGGGATCGGCGCGGGATCGTGCTTTGCGCCCTTCAAGACGCAGACCATTTCTTCCACATCGCGGGAATACTGCATGATGGAACTCCTCCTTTATTCTTTTGCGGCAGGCCTGTCCCGTCGCAATGTCCACATTCGTTCATGTTACAGTATAGCATTCCCGCCGCCGCCGTGCAAGCCCGGCGGCGGCGGGAATTTTCCGTATTATGGCACGCTTTTCACAGGCAGGCACGAAACCCACCCGTGCGGGCCGCGCAAGGCGCAGGGTGCGGCCGTGGCACCATCGGGGCAGCCGGCTGCCCGCATCCCGCTGCAGCGCGCGGGGCGGCAGGCACGCGCTTCAGCGGCGGATGAGCAGCACCGTCAGGTCGTTCACGTTCGTGCCCGTGGCGCCGGTCATGAGCAGGCCGTCCACCTCGCGCAGCGCATGGTATGCGTCGTTGTCTGCCAGCACGTCGGCAATGTGGATGCCCTTTTCCTGCAGCACCGCGTTCGTCCCTCCGTCCACATAGCCGCCCGCCGCGTCCGTCGGGCCGTCCGTGCCATCGGACCCCAGCGAAAACAGCGCCGTCCCCTCCATGCCCGCGATCCCCTGCGCCGCAGCGAGCGCCAACTCCTGGTTGCGCCCGCCCATGCCCGTGCCGCGCAGGTGCACCACCGTCTCGCCGCCGGCGATGAACGCCACGGACTCGCCCGCGTCCTGATGATATGCGGCAATGGAGGCAAAGAAGCTGCCCGCCTCGCGCGCCTCGCAGCAGAGGCTCGCGGTCAGCACCACCGGCCGGTAACCGAGCGTACGGCACGTCGTCTCCGCAGCCGCACACAGCTGCCGCACGCTGCCGGTCACATGCGTCTCCACGTGTTCCAGCTTCTTGGGGGTCTCCGTCCTGAGCAGCGCGTCCGCTTTGCTCGAGAGCGGCAACCCATATTTTTCTGCAATGCGCACCGCCTGTTCCGCGGTCGAGCTGTCGGGATACGCCGGGCCGGAGGCGATCATATCCAGCGGGTCACCGATGATGTCGGACAGCACGATGGAAAACACGTGCGCAGGCGCGCACAACTCTGCAAAGCGCCCTCCCTTGACGGCGGACAGGCGCTTGCGGATCGTGTTGATCTCCACAATGTCCGCGCCGCTGGCCAGCAGGCGGCGGGTCAGTTCAGCCAGTTCTTCTCCGGGGATGAGCGGCTTTTCAAACAGCGCGGAGCCGCCGCCCGAGAGCAGGAACAGCACGAGGTCGTCCGCCGTCAACGGTTCGACCAGGTCGATGGCCGCCTGCGTCGCACGATAGGAATTTTCGTCCGGCACGGGATGCCCGGCCTCAAAGACGCGTACCCCCGGCAGCTCGCCGCGCGAATGGCCATACTTGGTGATGACGACGCCACCGTCCACGCGCCCGTCCAGCGCGGCAAGCGCCGCCGCGGCCATCTGCCAGGCCGCCTTGCCGGCCGCTACGAGCACGAGCCGCCCACGACATTCGGGCAGGCTTTCAAGCGCCTTCTGCACTGCGGTATCCGGCATGGCCGCATGTAGCGCAGCCGCGATAATGGCGTCAGCGTCCCGTTTGAGATCCATAGCACTTCTCCTTTCCCGTTGGGCGCGGCCGGGCGGCGGCATAATGCCGCCGCCCGGCTGCGTCATTTTGTTTCACACACAGGGTAAACCGTTCTCAGTGCAGGAACATCCACACGATGAACACGCCGACCATGGAGGCCAGGCCGATGACCAGCGTGCCGAGCGTCTGCGTCTTGTAACCGTCCTCCACCTTCATCTCGCCGAAGTTCGTCACCACCCAGAAGTAGCTGTCGTTCGCATGCGACACCGTCATGGCGCCGGCGCCGATGGCAATGACCGTCAATGCGCCCAGCACCGGCGTGCCAAGGCCCAGCACCTCCATCATGGGCGCCATGATGCCGGCAGTGGTCGTGATGGCCACGGTGGACGAACCCTGCGCGCACTTGAGGATTGCAGCGAGCAGGAACGGGAAGAAGATGCCGATGGTCGAGAGCACCTCCGCGTTGGCCGTGATGTATTCCACCATGCTGGTGGAGGAGATCACCTTGCCGAGCACGCCGCCGGCGGCCGTCACGAACAGGATCGGGCCGGTGACGCGGAGCGTGTCATCCGTGAGCTTGTAGAAGCCCTGCATGCCCTTTTGCGCGGCCAGCAGAATCACGCCCAGCACGGCGCCCACCGCCAGAGCAATGATCGGCGTACCGAGGAACTGCACGAAGGGCACCGCAAGCCCCGCCATGGAAAACGCGGACGCAAGGCCCATCAACAGGATCGGCACGACGATGGGGGCAAACGACAGGAAGGCGTTGGGCAGCTTGCCATAGCTGGCCACGAGCTCCTCATACGTCTTGACCGTGGCGTCGTTGGCATCGGCTTCGTCCGCAGCGCGCACCTTTTTGCCCACGCGCACCGCAAAGATGTATCCCGCGATGAGCGGCGGGATGGACAGCAGCGCCCCGAGGCCCATGACCAGCAGCAGATGGTTGCCCACGCCGAGCGTGTTGGCCGCGGCGATGGGGCCGGGCGTCGGCGGGATGAAGCAGTGCGAAATGTACAGGCCCATGGAAAGCGCCACCGTGCACGCCACGGACGACTTGCGCGTGCGCTGCACGAGCGCCTTGCGGATCGGGTTCAGAATGACGAAACCGGAGTCACAGAACACGGGGATGGACACGATCCAGCCCATGATGAGCATCGCGAGCTCCGGATGCTTTTTGCCGACCAGCCGGACCACGCAGTCGGACATCTTGAGCGCCGCGCCCGACACCTCCAGCAGCGTGCCGACGAGCGCGCCGAGGATGATTACGATGCCGATGCTCGTAAACGTGCCGGAAAAGCCCTGCCCGATGACGGTCGGAATGTCCGGCAGGGGAATGCCGCCAAGAATCGCCAGCAACAGCGATACCGCGAGAATGGAAAGAAACGGGTGAACCTTGAGCTTGGAAATTGCCAGAATCATCAGCACAATGCAGACGACAAAGGCAATCATCAGTGGGATGCCTGTCATATTCCTTTTTCTCCTATCCATGATGATTCCGCTGACGTGCGGATTGATTAGACACCCTGATTATAGCCCATTGTCATGCGTACGTATATGTTTTTTAGACCAATAAATTTAAAACCGATATGTTTTGCAAGACAATTACCGCCCCATTTTCGTCAAGATTCCCGCGGCATGGCGCGTTAAGCGCCCATCAAATCGCACACTTCGCGGTAAAAGTAAATGGCGATGTAAAACAGCGTGGAATGCCGGATGGACCGCGGGTCGTATCCGGTACGCTCCGCAATGCGCCGGAGCTTGTATTGGAGCGTGTTCCGATGGATATAAAGCGCCTCCGCGGCACGGCTGAGCGAACCGTCGTGATCATAGAACACCTCCAGCACCGGCAACAGCCGCGCGATCTCGGCATCGGAAAAGCCGCGCATGATCTTGCGCACATATTCGAGCTTTGTCATGCCGTCCACCGCACCGGCAAAGACCTCCATGTTCAGGTCGCCGTAGAGCCGTACCCCCCACTTGTGCGTACGCATGCAGGCGGCCAGCGCCCGCTGCGCCTTGACGCTGTTGACGTGCATCGTTTCAAACCCGCCGACCCGGTCGTCGATGCCGACGGCGAGCCGCAGGTTCGGAAACGACTTTTCCACCGCCGCGCGCAGGGCTTCGGCCATGGCGACCAGTTCCTCGTCGTGCTGCAGCGTCACGAGACAGACGAGGCCGGACGGCGTCTTCAAAAACAGGTTGTTTCGATCGGCATTGGCAATGAACCGGCGGATCTCCTGCTCGGCGCCGTTGATGTCGTGCAGCGCCTCCCAGTCCTGCGTGCGCGCCGGCTCATACACACAACAGGCCAGCACACGGCGCGGCACAGTGACGTCCATGCGCAGCGCAAGGCCGCGCTCCACAAACGCGGCGTTGAGATTTTTGCGGTCGCCGTTGAGCCATTCGTCCAGATAGCCGTTGCGCACGTTCTCGCCTACTACGCGCCGCTCGGCATGGTACGCCTCGGACAACAGCAATTCCGTCATGCGCTGGATGATGCGCGCGCTGTCTACGATCTCCGCATACCCGCCGGTGATGCCCAGCACGCCCAACGTCCGCCCGCCCATCACAAGTGGAAAGTTCAGCCCGCGCAGCGCGCCGGCATACTCGCCGTCGCGGTGCACAACCACCTCGGACAGGCCCTCCGAGACGATGCGGTAAGCGCCCCCGTGAAACGCGCCGACACGCGCGGGATCGGTCGAAGCGATGATGATCCCGCGTGGATCCATCAGGTTGATCTTCTGTGGAATGATATGGTTGACCTCTGCAACGATTTTCTCCGCGATCTGTCTGGACAGTTCCATGCCACGCCCCCCTTCGCGCGATGCGCTACCGTCAGTATAACAGCCCCCGCCCCGCACGGCAAGCGGGCAATTGCGCGCGAGGCCAGGGGTATGGTATACTGGTTACCGGATAGGGGGAATGACAGGAGGAGCCACATGTCTCTTGCGTTTCTTGCGCTGTTCTGCCTGTGCGCAACCGTCCATCTGGCCGCGTGCCTGTGCCGGCGCGACGCGCTGCGGCGCGCGACCAAGCCGCCGCTCATGCCGCTGCTCGCGTGCTGGTATGCCGTCGCCGCGGGCGCGTCCCTTTGGCCGGCCGTCGTACTGGCGCTGCTGTGCGCCACCGCCGGTGACACGCTGCTGCTCTCCCACCGCGGCCGCGGCGCGCTCTTTGCGGCCGGCACGGCCTGCTTTGCGCTCGGTCACGGCTGTTACATCTTTGCCCTGCTTTCACGCCTGTCCGCGCCGCTGCCGGAGCCGGCCGTACCGCTGTGCGCGGTGGGATACGCCGCGCTCACGGCGGCAAGCGCTGCCTATTTCTGGCCGCATTTGCCGCGCAAAGCCGCGCCGTTTTGCGTGCTCTACATGGCCATTCTCGCCGGCATGAGCTGCTGCGCGCTATTGTACGCGCTCTCCGGCGCGCCCGGCGGCTGGGTCGTCTATGCCGGGTCGCTGCTGTTCCTCGCGTCGGACGCGCTTCTGACACACACCACTTTTTGCACAACCGCCGGTGAGCACCGCTTCTCCGTCATGCTGACGTATCTGGCGGCGCAGGGGCTGATGGTCGCCGGCTTTCTGGGAGGTTTCTGATGGACAACCCCATGCTCACAATCGTGTTGATTCTCGCCGCGGTATGCGTCGTCCTGCTCGCCGCAGTGCTGTTTCTGCTGCGCCGCCTGGGCAGCGGCGGCGCGCAGCAGGCGCTGCTGCGAGAACAGGCCGCGCTGCGGCAGGCGCTGGCCGACTCGCAGAGCGCGCTGCGGCAGGAGCTGTCGCAGACCGTCCAGACCTCCGTCTCCTCGCTCGGCAACCTGCTCGGCACGGGGCAGCAGCGCGCGGCGGAACAGTCCGAACGGCGGTTCCAGACGTTTGAGGCGGGCAACGAACAGAAGCTCGAAGCCATCCGCGAGACGATGGAGCGGCGGCTCTCGCAGCTCCAGGCGGACAACAACGAAAAGCTGGATCAGATGCGCGTCGTGGTGGACGAAAAGCTGCAAAAGACGCTCGAAAGCAAGATGACCCAGTCGTTCCAGCTCGTGAGCGAACGGCTGGAACAGGTCTACAAGGGGCTGGGCGAGATGCAGACGCTCGCCACCGGCGTGGGCGACCTCAAGCGCGTGCTCTCCGGCGTCAAGACGCGCGGCATCCTGGGCGAAACCCAGCTGGGCGCGATCCTCGAGGAGATCCTCTCGCCCGAACAATATGAAAAGAACGTCGCCACGCGGCCGCGCAGCGCGGAACGCGTGGAATACGCCGTGCGCCTGCCCGGCGACGACGGCGTGCCCGTCTACCTGCCCATCGACTCAAAGTTCCCGGGCGACGCCTATTCCAACCTGCTCGACGCCTATGACAGCGGCTCGCGCGAGCGCGTGGACGCCGCGGCCGGCGCGCTCGTTGCGCAAATTAAAAAGGAAGCGCGCGACATCCGCGACAAATACGTCTCGCCGCCGCACACGACCGAGTTCGCCGTCATGTTCCTGCCGTTTGAGGGGCTGTACGCCGAGGTCGTGAACCGCGGGCTGGTGGAAGAGCTGCAGCGCAGCTACCGGGTCAACATCGCCGGGCCGTCGACCATGGCCGCGCTGCTCAACAGCCTGCAGATGGGCTTTCGTACCCTGGCGCTGCAAAAGCGCAGCAACGAAGTCTGGAAGGTGCTCGGCGCGGTGCGCACCGAGTTCGACAAGTTCGGCGCTACGCTCGAGCGCACGCAGAAACGGCTGGACGACGCGCACCGCGAGCTGGACGAACTCGTGGGCGTGCGCACGCGCCAGATCCAGCGCCGGCTCAGCAGCGTGGAGCGCATCGAAGACCCCGCTACGGCCAATGCGCTGCTGCTGGGCGACGAGACGGGCAGCGCCAACGGGCGATAATTTTTGCAATCGTCCCGGTTTGGCGCTTGACATCCGGCGCACAGGTTGCTATAATATCCGGGTGTGAAATGCGCTTGTAGCTCAGTGGATAGAGTGCCCGGCTACGAACCGGTAGGTCGCAGGTTCGAATCCTGCCAGGCGCGCCACTTATCAGAGCAAACCGTTTGTGTTTACTCTGATTTTTTATAACGGCAGTTTGGGCCAAGCCCCTCTTCCCCCCTTTTTCTTCCACTCCAGCTGCCCCGTTTCCAGGTTCCGCGTCGTTTTGAAAAGCCGATCCCCGCTTCCCTTGCTTTGGATAACAGCATCATCGAAAAGGAGGTTCTCTTATGCGTCACGCCCGTATCATCCTGCTGCTTGCCGTCCTCGCATGCCTTGCCTGCATCTGCGCATGCGGCGAAGCCGCAAATCCGGCAGCCGCAACGGAACAGGAGACGGTGCTTCTATCGTCCAGCCCGTCCCCGACGCCGGAACCGACCCCGGAACCGACGCCCGAGCCGACCCCGGAGCCCACGCCGGAACCGACGCCGACGCCGGAACCGACGCCGACGCCCGTGCCCGACGTCGTGTTGTCCGACAAGACGTTTATCGTCACCTCTGCCGACCGGGACACGGGGGTAGATCTGCTGTGCGAAAACTATAAGCAGCTCGCCTTGCCCCTGCAGGTGGAGGTCCGGCTGGAGGACGGCACGGTCGTGGGCAGCGCAGAGGTCCGCCGGCGCGAAACCCGGCTGCAGTTCTGTCTCCCCGACGGGCTCGCCCCGCGGACGACGCTCTACCTTTGGCAGGACGGCATAGACTACGCGATCGATACGCTGGACATCGCGATCACCGACCCGGATTATGAAGCGGTCCTCGGCAACTACACGCGCGACGACAAGATGATTGCGCTCACGTTTGACTGTGCATACGGCGAGGCGCAAACCGACTTCCTGCTCGACACCCTGCGCGAATACGATATCCATGTGACCTTCTTTATGATCGGCACCTGGGTGGGCAACCACGGCCCCTGGATCGAAACCATGATCGAAGACGGGCATGAGATTGGCAATCACACGATGAACCATCTCCGTTTTTCGGAATCCTATGCCGCCCAGATCAAAAAGCAGGTGGAGCAGGCAAGCGATCTGCTGCTGGAAAACCACAATTACACGACCCGGCTGCTGCGGCCGCCGTATGGGAGCCATACGGAAGTCTCCGACGCGGTGGTGCGCTTCCTCGGTTCCGAAGTGATCATGTGGGGGCTGACCTCCGGAGACTCCAAGGCCGATGCGACTGCCCGGCAAATCATACGCCGCGTGCTCGACAACGTCAAACCCGGCGATATCATCCTGTTCCACAACGCCGCGCCGCAAATGCGCGAATACCTCGTGCCCATTCTGGATGAATTGATCGCGCGCGGCTACACCTTCGGCACCGTGTCGGAGCTCATGGGCTGGACGGACGAAACGGAGACGCCGGCGCCCTGAACGCAGCGCGCCGATAGCGGCAGGAGGGGGCGGCTCACCGGCCGTCCCCTCCTGCCGTCGTCATGTTCGGGGCTTTCCCCCGCCGCCACACGCCGCGCGCGCCCTCCGGCCCGCCCATCCTGTCACCCAGATTTGATTTTCAGGTTGACGGTCGGCGGCGCACGTGGTACAATTCTGCCGAACAGGAGGCCAAATCCCCATGTCCGTACAAGACGAAGTGCTGCGGGAGCTGGAAGCGCACCGCGGCGAATGCGTATCCGGCGAAGCGCTGGCCGGGCGGCTGTCCGTAAGCCGCAACGCCGTTTGGAAGGCCATCCGCGCGCTGCGCGAAGCGGGCTATCCGATCGACGCACAGCCGGGAAGCGGCTATGCGCTCTCGCCCGGCTGCCACATCCTCTCCACGCACAGCGTGGCGCGATACCTGCGCGCCCCCGGCGTGCGCCTGCAGGTGGAGGGCGAGGTCGACTCCACGAACGCCTGCCTGCGGCGCGCAGCCGACGCCGGCGAGCCGGAGGGGCTCGTGCTGCTCGCCTCGGCACAGACGGCGGGGCGCGGGCGGCGCGGGCGGCACTTTTATTCTCCCGCCGGCAGCGGGCTGTACATGAGCGCGCTGCTCCGGCCGCAGTTGCCCGCGCAGGACGCGGCGCTGATGACCACGCTGGCTGCCGTGGCCGTGGCGGAGGCCGTGGAAGCGGTCAGCGGGCGTCCGGCCGGCATCAAGTGGGTCAACGACGTGTACGTGGGCGGCAAAAAGGTCTGCGGCATCCTGACGGAAGCATCGCTGGACTGTGAAAGCGGCGCGCTCGCCTACGCGATCGTGGGCATCGGCATCAATTTGACGCTGCCGCAAACGCTGCCGCCGGAGCTGCAGGACATCATGGGCGCGGTGTTTGCCGGCGCACAGCCGGAGGGCGACGCCGCCAGCCGCCTGGCAGGGGACGTCTGGACCCGTTTTTTCCGCGCCTACCGTCGGCTGCCGGAAACGGCGTTTTTAGAGGCGTACCGCGCCCGCTCGATCCTGATCGGGCAGGATGTGGACGTGTTGCGCCCGTCCGGCCCCGTGCCGGCGCGCGCCATCGGCATCGACGCGCACGCCGGGCTGATCGTGCGCTATCCGGATGGCACGCAGGAGACGCTCTCTTCCGGCGAGGTCAGCGTGCGCAGGGCGCGCTGAATACGCCGCGTGCGTCCGGCCACGCATCCATAACCAGATAACCGTCCAAAAGGAGGGATCGTCCCGTGCGCCATCGCCTGTCCGACCTGCTGCGCGCCGCGCTGTGCACGGCGCTGATTGCGGTGCTTGCGCAGCTCGCCATCCCCATGCCGTCCAGCGTACCCATCACGCTGCAGACATTCGCCATCGCACTGTCCGGCTACTGCCTGCGGCCGAAATACGGCCTGCTCTGCATGAGCGCCTACCTGCTGCTGGGGCTCGCAGGCGTGCCGGTGTTTGCCGGCTTTGGCGCCGGCGCCGCCACGCTGATAGGGCCGACAGGCGGGTTCCTCATCGGCTTTGTGCCGCTGATCCTGTGCTGTTCGCTGGCCATGGCATGCCGCCGGCTTTGGCAGGCGGCGGCGCTGTCGCTGCTTGGGCTAGCCTGCTGCCACCTGTGCGGCACGGCATGGTACTGCATCGTGGGCCGTCTGGCTCCCATCGCGGCGTTTTTGCAGGTGAGCGCGCCCTATCTGGCCAAGGACGCCGCCTCGCTCGTGGCCGCATACCTGCTCTGCCGTGCGCTCGCCCGCGCGCTGCCCGCGTTGCTGCCCTCGCGCCGGCCGGCGGCATAGCGTTCGGCGCGCCCCCACGCCCCGCCGCACGGCGGGGCGTTTTTCATGCGCCCCATCCGGCGCCGATTCTCGTCCTTCGGGCATACTATGGCCAGCGAGGAGGCCGGAGAGGATTGCCCATACACGGACGCAAACGGATATGGCGCAGGTTGCTGTACCCATCCAAAGCGGTTGCGGCCGTGCTGGCGGCGGTCGGAGCGGCGCTGCTCGCCGCCATCCTCGCCCACGGCGCTTCGGCGCCCGCACTTGTGTGCGCGGCGTGTCTGTTCGCGGCCTATGCGTTGGCGGCCCTGTGTGCGCGCCTGCCCGCACTGCGACGGCGGCTGCTGTCGCTGCCGCGGCTGCAGCGCTACCGGGCCGATGCGCGGCTGCGGGTCACCGTGTCGCTGCACGTGTCGCTCACGCTCAACGTGCCGTATGCCGCCATGCAATTCTGGCTCGGGCTACGGCAGGGCGCTCTCTGGTTTTACGCGCTCGCCGGGTATTATGCGCTGCTGGCCGTGATGCGGCACCTGCTGCTGCGCTACATCCGCACGCACAGGACCGGCCGCGACCGTGCGGCCGAGTTTCGGCTCTACCGGCTGTGCGGCGCGCTGCTCGTGGCCATGACCTTTGTGCTCGTCGTGGTCGTATACGGTACCGTGTGGCAGGGCAGAGGGCTGCGCAACCACCCGCTGTTTGCAACCCTCGCCATGGCCGCTTACACCGCGTTTACGCTCACGCTCGCCATCGTCAACGACGTCCGCTACCGCCGGGAAAGCCCCGTGCTGTCCGCCGCCAGGACCATCCGCCTGGCCGCGGCGCTGGTGTCGGTGCTGTCGCTCGCGGCCGCCCTGCTGGCGGCCTTCGGCGGCAGCAGCTTGCTCCGTCGGTGGCTGCTCGCCGCGACCGGCAGCGCCATCTGCGCAATCGTGCTGACCATGGCCATCGGCATGATTGCCCGGGCAAACGCCGCATTGCGCCAGCTTCCGCCCGCATCCCGGCGCACATAACGCGTGCAAACGGCGACAGCCGATCCCATCGTCCCCTGCGTCAGGCAAAAACCGGCCCCTGCGGTATCCCGCAGGGGCCGGGCAAGCTTGTACCGTTCAATATTCCTCCGGCACAAAGCGCCGCGCCGCATTCGCCGGGTCAAAGGCGGCCGCCGCATCGAGCGCCTTGGCCATGGCGTGCGGGATGCGTGCGCCCGTCGGCGCGTTGGGCGGCAGCTGCGCCATGCATCCCCGCGGCAGCGCGGCCAGGAGCGCCGCATAGTCCGCAGCCGTGCGCGCGGCGGCCTCCACGGCGTCGCC
>OLGD01003089.1_pt1 | contig 16687 bp, 18 predicted proteins | sample 1605311 | NCBI WGS metagenome assembly OLGD01 (sample SAMEA3888917, study PRJEB22519) | human gut metagenome | biome: human gut; feature: human-associated habitat; material: faeces | place: Denmark | collected 2010 | reverse complement strand
TTCTGCGGGAAAGCCGCGCATGAGGCAAACGGCCTGCGGGCGAGCAATGCTCGCCCCTACAAAGCCCCATGCAAAAACATCCCGCAGGGATATTTTTGCAAAAAAAAACTTTTCCCAAAAAGGGAAAAGTCAAAAAGTCACACACAAAGCAGCAACGGGAAAGAACACTGTGCCGTGATTTTTAAAGACAGAAATAAAACGCATCATCCCGGCACACTCCTTCCTATTACTTTACCTACGTTTTACTTATTGTACCATGCAGGGACGGCGGTGTCAATGCAAACGGGCTTTTTGCAAAAGTAAGGATTTTATAGATTTTTGCGCTGACTTTTGGAGGATTTGACAAAATCCGCAAAAATCCGCGCGCGGCGCGTACAGCATTGCACTTTGTCCGGCTTTGTGGTATATTTATAATAATGGTACTCCTGTACAAAAATCACACGAAAGGAGCGAAAACAATGAAAGCAAAACGCATTGTAAGCATCCTGCTGACCGGCAGTATGCTGCTGTCCCTGCTGCCGGTGTCTGCACTGGCAGCTGCCCCGGTGTTCGATGCGCCCGCCCAGACCACGACGAAAAAGGCTGTCCCCCTTGTGCAGGAGGCAGACGCCTCTCGCAGCACCGAGGAGGAAGCCTCCACCCGCAGCAGCCGTGATCTGGACGCAGAGAACGGCACCGCCGAAAGCATTACTACCATCCAGCTGAACGCCGCTGGCAAGCCTGCAAGCGAGGGTAACTTTGGCAATTGGTACTACAGTGCTGCCTCCGGTTGCCAGCTGGACACTGGCGTTTTTGCCCTGCAGCCCTCCTCGGAGCCCGAGGCAGAAAGCGCATTGAAGGCACGCCTTTTCCGCATTGACGATAACGCCGAGCTAGTCCGCGGCACCGTCGGCTGTGAAACCATCAATTATGGCACCATCTTCGACGGCATCTTCCAAGGGAAGGTGACTAACTTCCGAACCATCTCCGGCGGCACCTTCCAAGGGGAGGTGAACAACTGGGGCACTATCTCCAACGGTACCTTCCAAAGGGAGGTGGACAACCAGGGCACCATCTCCAACGGTACCTTCCAACAGCCTGTGAACAACTCCAACACCATCTCCGACGGTATCTTCCAAGGGAAGGTGGCTAACTTCCGAACCATCTCCGGCGGCACCTTTGAGGAAGTTGTCGAGATGAACGAGTCCCCCGACGGGGTCACAATTGAGGGTGGAACCTTTAAAAAGGGTATAAAGCTCAATGCTGGTGCGTGCTACCCCATCATCACCGACGGCCTGTTTGACGGAAAGGTTTCTGCCGCAGAAGGTTACTCCGGCACGCTTAGCATCCGCGGCGGCCTGTTTACCAAAGCTGTGGATATAAGCAACACCGGCCTGCCCAATCTTCAGATCACCGGCGGCTATTTTGTAAGTAAGCCCACTGTGCCGGAAGGCAGCGTCAGCTTTACCTCTGTGAGCGATCAGAATGGCAGACCCTTCCAAGTGCCTGTAAATAAAGGCTGGTCTAAAAACGGCTACAACGAACTTTATGTCCCCAGCGGATCGTCTGAGCAGCCCAACACCATTACCGTAAAGACCGATACCGCACTGCTCGACTGCCGTGCAGCCGATGCCGATGCCGATGTATCCATTATGAGCTCCGTAGTCAGAAAAGGCGGCAACACTTACGAGATCCCTGTGCGGGGCTATGAAAAGATCGTGCTGGCGACCGAGGAGCCCGCGCCGCCCACACCGGGCGAACCCGGCGGCGAGCTTGACCCGGAGTTCTCCTCCGGCGCAGCCGCGCTCGGCATCGTGCTGGGCACTGCAGGTCTGGGTTATATCACCTATGTCTGCGGTTCTTCCCTGTACCTGCACTATGTTTTGCCGGACGGCTTTATCCCCTCCACCCGGCAGGAGCTGGCAAACGTCCTGTGGACTGCTGCCGGTAAGCCCGACCCCGTAAGCACCGCCCTGTATACCGATATCCCCGCTGACGCTATCGAGCAGCAGAAAGCCGCCCGCTGGTGCGCAGAGCAGGGTCTGCTCTCCGACCACGGCGAAACCTTTGGCCCGGATATGAAGGTGTACAACGCCCGCATCATCCGCGCATGGAACAGCCTGAAAAAGCTGCCCGTGCCCATTAAATAATCATTCTCTCATTCATCCTTTCATGTACACCGCCGCCCGGCTTGCTTCCACAGGCCGGGCGGCGGTGTTTTTGCAGGTAAAACCCTCTCGTGAAAATGCGTTTGTCCTGCCTTACTCCTCCATCTGCTTTGCCAGAAACGCCGCCGCCACGCTCAGCGCCTTGCGCTGGGCATCGTCCGGCACAGCGGTGCGGTCCTCGGTGAGCAGGCCCACCGCCCCGGTCACATCTCCCGCTGCGATGATGGGCACTGCACACAGCAGCACCCGGGGCGAACCCTCGCAGGGCAGCACAGCGCGGTCGGCGCGGCCCTCGTTCTGGTAGGGCTTGCGGGCGTCCATGAGCTTTTCCAGCGGCAGGCTGATGCTGCGGTCGGCCAGCTCCCGGCGGCCCGCGCCGCTCACGGCCAGAATGCGGTCCCGGTCGGCCACGAAGGCGGTCAGCGCAAAGCTGCGGTTCAGCACCTCAACGTACTGCGCCGCCACGCCGTTCATCTCGCCCACGGGCGAATACTTTTTAAAGATCACCTCGCCGTCGCCGGTGGTGAAAATTTCCAGCGGGTCGCCCCGGCGGATGCGCTGGGTGCGGCGGATCTCCTTGGGGATCACCACCCGGCCCAGCTCGTCGATGCGGCGCACGATACCTGTTGCTTTCATGCTTTGGTCTCCTCCGTTCTGTTTCCTTGTTTGTGGCGATACAGTTAGTATCTGTCAGAACGGGAAATTTATACCTGCCGCCGCTGCGCCCCGGGGGAGCTCATTCTTCGCTCCGGCCCGCCCAGGCGCGCACCGCCAGCCACACGGCCGCGAACAGCACCCCCGCCACGGCCCAGATCCACCAGCTGGTGTTCCAGCTGTCGTGGCGGAAGCTCACGCCCAGGTACACCGCCGTCACGCCGCACCAGTAGGCCCCGGCAAACCAGCCCACCCGGCGGGTCACCCGCTTGCTCTCCACGGTGTAGTCCCCGGCCTGCAGCAGCTTATCCAGCGCTTCCTTCTGCATCCCGGCCCGGATCAGCGGCTGCACCGAGATCGCCACGATGGCCAGCAGCAGGCACACCGCTGCCGCCATCCAGAAGTCGGAGCCGTCCAGCATCACCGCCGCCATCAGCGGCACCACCGACAGCACACAGCCCACCACGCCCCAGGTGCTTTGCCGCAGAAGGTGCGGGCCGCATTCCTTTTTCTGTTTTTCCACGATCCCGGCCACCCCGTAGCCCAGCTGGAACACTTCTTTTTCCAGATAGTCATAGCTTTCCAGCTGCATTGCCGCCGGGAGGATGAGCAGCAGGCCCAGCGCCACCAGCACCAGCAGAGTGATCATCCCGGCACCGGCCGCAAAGCCCTCGCGCGGGGTGCCGTCCGCCCAGGCACCAAGCAGCAGCAAGGCGATGGGGCAGAGGATGCACAGGCCCACGCCCGCCGCAATGCGCCCGCAGGCGGCCTGCACAAGGCTCAGGTAGTCGTTCGCTTCTTCCAGCGTCACCGTGCGCAGGGGTTCCGCCTCCGGTGCGGGCAGCACCGCCGCCGGGGCCGTATCGGGCGCTTCGAGAGTGTCCTTCAATAAGTAATCGGTGGTCACCTCGAACAGCGCGCTGAGCTTTAAGATTTTGTCCAGGTCCGGGATGGACGCGCCGCCCTCCCACTTGGACACAGCCTGCCGGGACACCTGCAGGCGGTTCGCCAGTTCTTCCTGGCTCCAGCCATTCTGTTTGCGCAGCTGGGCGATCTTTTCCGCTAAAATCATGGTCTTCTCCTTTTTATAGGGTCGTATGGTTGACTGATACGAAATCACAGCTGTTTTTCTGCCCCCAGCATACCACATTCTGCGGTTGACAACTACCATTTGCGCTTGGAAATCTGTCAACCGGCGGTTGCAACCGGCAAAAAAGGCCCGTTCGTTGTGTTTTGGCCCCGGTTCTGCTACAATGAAAGCAGATTTTTGCAAGAAAGGCAGGTGCCCGCATGGCACACATCCTCATTCTGGGCGGCGGTGCCGCCGGGCTGACCGCCGCGCTGGCGGCGGCCGAAGCTGCGCCCTCCGCGCAGGTGACCGTGCTGGAACGCAGCCCGAAGCCGGGCAAAAAGCTGCTGGCCACCGGCAACGGCCGCTGCAACCTGGACAACACCGGCATCGCGCCGGAGCGGTATTTCACGGCCGACCCCGCCGCACTGCGCCCGCTGCTGCAGGCCGTGAACGCCGCCGACCCGCTGGGCTGGCTGGCCGCCCACGGCCTGTACACCCGCACCGACGAAGCAGGCCGGGTGTACCCTTACTCCAACCAGGCAGCGGATGTGCTGGCCCTGCTGGAGCACCACTTGGCACGCCGCAGGGTGCAGCTGCGCACCGGCTGCACCGTGAGCGCCCTGGCCCAGAGCCGGGGCGGCTACGCGGTGCAGTTCCAGAACGCCGAGGGCACCGCCGAGACCCTGCGGGCCGACGCCGTCATCTGCGCCATGGGCGGCGCAGCCGGGCCGCAGTTCGGCACCGACGGCTTCGGCCCCCGCTTCGCCGGGCAGTGCGGCGGCCGGGTGGAGCCGCTTTACCCCTGCCTGACCGCCCTACAGTGCGCAGCCCCGGACAAAACGCTGGCCGGCATCCGCGCCAAAGCGTCGGCTTCCCTGCTGGACGGCACCCATGTGCTGGCCGTGGAGACGGGCGAAGTGCAGTTCACCGACTACGGGCTTTCCGGCATCTGCATCATGCAGCTGTCCGGCCTGCTGGCCCCGGGCCGCGGGCCGAAAGCCCCCGCCGTGGAGCTGGACCTGTTCCCGGCGCTGGACGAAGCGGCCCTCGCCGGGCTGCTGGCCGCTCACGCCCGGCAGGCGGCAGGGGAGCGCCCGGCCGACTTCTGGCTGGGCCTGCTGAACCCAAAGCTGGGCCGGGCGCTGTGGTCCGCCGCCGCCCTGCCGGACACGGCCGCTCTCACCCCGGGCCAGTGGCAGAAGCTGACCCGCACCGCCAAACACTGGCGGTTTGAGGGGCTCACCCCCTGCGGCTGGCGGCAGGCCCAGGTGACCGGCGGCGGCCTTGCCCTGCGGGAGGTGGACACGCACTTCCAGTTCAAGGGCTGCCCCGGCCTTTACTTCGTGGGCGAAACGCTGGACTGCACCGGCAGCTGCGGCGGCTTCAACCTGCACTGGGCCTTCGGCAGCGGCATCGCCGCCGGGCAGGCGGCAGGCCGCTGCGCGGCCGCAGGGAACAGACCGCCCCAGAGCGGCCGGGACCCCCGCAAAAAGCGCAGCCGCTGAGCCGCTTATCCCATGCAGACAAACGAACACCCGCTCACCGTGGAGACGCCACAGGTGGGCGGGTGTTCTGCGTTTTATCCTTTCCGGTTTTATGCCGGTTCCTCTGCTGTTCCGGGCAGCGTGCCGCTCTTGTAGGCCAAGCCCCAGGTCTCCATCGACTTGATGATGGGCTTCATGGATTCTCCCAGCGGGCTGAGAGCGTACTCCACCCGGGGCGGCACCTCTGCATAGACCGTGCGCACCACAAGGCCGTCCGCTTCCATTGAGCGCAGACTGTCGGTCAACACCTTCTGGCTGATGCCATCCAAGTCTTTGCGCAGTTCATTGAACCGCCAGGGCCGCGCCAGCAGGTTCCGCATGATGAGCAGCTTCCACTTACTGCCGATGAGGGAAACGGTGGTCGCCACCGGGCAGGCAGGCAGTTCTTCTTTGGTTTTCATAGGGGCACCTCCATAGGCGTGATATCAGTTTCCAAAAGAATGTTATATGCATATTATAACCATCCTTTCCCGAACGCGCAAGACAGTTACAAAAAGGTGACCCGGTAATAAAAAGGTGCGTACTTTTCATCCGTACACCGCCGAATTATACTAAAAACACGGACAATGAAGTCCGCAAAACAATTTACGGAGGCAACATCTTATGGCACTTTCCAATCTGTTCGGCTGGGCAAAGAAGACCCCTGCCGCATCCGCCTGCGGCACTGCTACATCTTCTCTGAAAACACCTGCAAGCATCTGGATTCCATGAGCTGGGCCGAGATGCAGGAGACCTTCTATAACTGTCTGGATTTCTGCGCGGTGCATGACCGTCTGCCCTATTTCTATATCACGGGCGGTGACCCGATCCTGCACCCGGATTTCTGGCAGCCGCTGGAGCTGCTCAAAACACACAGCATCCCCTTCACGATTCTGGGCAATCCGTTCCACCTGAACGATGCCGTCTGCCAGCGGCTGAAGAACTACGGCTGCGAGAAGTACCAGCTGTCCATTGACGGCCTGCGCGAGACCCACGACTGGTTCCGCAAGCCGGGCAGCTTCGACACGACCTTGGAGAAGATCGGCTGCATCAACCGGGCGGGCATCCGCTCGGTGGTCATGACCACGGTTTCCGGCAAGAACATCGACGAAGTGCCCGGCATCATTGACGCGGTGGTGGCCGCAGGCGCGAACGTATTCGCCTTTGCCCGCTACTGCCCCACCAGCGGGGAGAAGGACACCGGCATCGCGCCCCTGCGCTACCGCCAGCTTCTGGCCGACTGCGATAAAAAGTTCAAGGAATATGAAGCCGCCGGATGCACCACCTATTTCAACAAGAAAGACCACCTCTGGACGCTGTACGAGTACGAGACGGGGGTATTCACGCTGGATGGAGTCTACGAGGACGGCATGATCTATGGCGGCTGCAACTGCGGCAACTGCCATCTGACCATCTTGCCCACGGGCGATGTGTATGCCTGCCGCCGGGTGCAGAACAGCAGGGCGGGCAATGTGTTCGAGGATCGGCTGGCCGATGTGTGGGTCTGCCAGATGGAGCAGCACCGGGACTACGCCCGCTTTGCCAAATGCTCCAAGTGTGAACTGCTGGCCTTCTGCCGGGGCTGCCCGGCTGTAGCCAGCGGCAAGAGCGGCGACTTCTACGCCGCCGACCCGCAGTGCTGGAAGGAGGTAATTTAATATGGATATTTTGCAGACGATTCTCCACCGCCGCTCCATCCGGCGGTTCGATACGCGCCAGATCGAAGAAGAAACCCTCCAGAAAATTTTGCAGGCCGGGCTGTATGCGCCCAGCGCAGGCGGACGGCAGGGCGTAATTTTTGCGGTCAGCCAGAATCGGGAAGTCAACGAGCGGCTGGGCAAGATCAAGCGGGCCAATTCCTATTTTCGGATGTCCACCGCCACGCGCTATGTTTCCCGCGAGCAGCCCAGCATCGTGGACGACGCAAAGCTGACCAACGCTTTTTACGATGCGCCCACGGTCATCACCCTGTTTGCCCCGAAAGATTTTCTCTTTGCGGCAGAGGACTGCGCCGTGGCCGCCGAAAACATGATGCTGGCGGCGGATGCGCTGGGCGTGGGCAGCTGCTATATCGGCCATGGTTGGACCGCCTTTGCTGCCCCCTACGGGCAGGATATCCTGCGGCAATGGGGCATCCGCACCGATTACTACGCCGTGATGCAGCTGCTTCTCGGTTACCCCCGCCCCGGTGACGCCCATCCGCAGGCAAAGCCCCGCAATAACGCACGGGTACTGCGGTTCTGATTTTCGCCAAACACGTCTGCTTTGCGAAGCAAATCCGTCTGTGCTTTTCTAATTTTGTCCCTCTGATCTCTGCATTTTTTGAAAAAATCACAGGTACAAGCCAAAAAGCCCGCATAAAACAAAAAAGACGACAAACCGTTTCTTTCAACGATTTATCGTCCTTTTGGTGCGCTCGAGGGAACTCGAATCCCTGGCCCTCTGATTAAAAGTCGCGAAATACCGGCTGAGCTACGAGTTCTCTCATTTTAGAACGATAATACGTTTTATAATTTTTAGGGCATCTGATTTTTTAGTACCTTGTACCTGTGATTCAATATGTACAGTATAACGTTCTATCGTCAAGAAGTCAAGTTTTCAATTCGATTTAATGATGCAATATTATAGAATACTCCCGGCGGGCATATCTCATCCGCCGGGAGTTCTTTTTTGCTTTAATTTAACAAAAAAATATTATTGATGATTATGCTTTGGGGTAGATAACAGGCTCATTAGCTGCTCCATGCTTTGCCATCTCAATCAAACAGTCATTATAACCGATAGTATGGCTTTCTTCACAGAAGTCTTCTACACAGGATTCAATAACACTGTAAACATCATCCTGAATCTGTTTATCGTCTGGCATAATGGTTGATAGGGCTAATCTCAATGTTTTAGAGCTTCTTTCCAAAGCTTTTTTACATTTCTCATTTTCAGCTTGTAGACGAAAAAGCTCTTTTAAATAGTCCATAGTCCTTTATTTCCTTTTTAAATTTAATACAAAATGGTCAATTGTATCGTGTCGATTATCAAGTTGATATCACGTAGAATCAGGTGCTTTTACTCTTTATAATAAAGATAATCGTCCTTGCTAGAGTAATGCTTTTTAAATTTCAGCACCATGCGCCCATCTGGTGCGTGCCATGCTCCCGTGTCTCCAAAGGTCTTTTCCGGTTCGCTATTGATTAACTTGCCAAACTCTTTTTCGTTCATATTCAAATAAGCCGCAGCGTCAGCTACTTTAGTAAAGCGCTTCATATATTTATATGGAAACTCACGCCCATTTCTGTTAAATGTATCAGCATTAACTACTTTAGGCTCAATTCCAATTACAATTTTACCATCTAATAAAGCGTGTTCTTCTTTTGTCACCAACTTAAGATTTTCAATTCTATTATCAGTTGCATCTCCGTTAATGTGATGAACTACATAGCCTTCTTGAATTGGGGAATTACCAAAAGCTTTCCACACTAGAATATGAGCATACACTTTTTCAGGCTTTCCATCTCGATTGACTAGGTGGTACTGAATATATGATTTTTTGCCCTCATTCCTCTTTTTCTTGCCAATATTATCATCTGGCTTTAAAAAGTGATTCACATTCCAGCTATATGCACGCCCTTCGGATGTAAAGTGGTAATTAGGGTATTCTTCAATTTCTTTTACTTTTTCATCTCGGTATAAAAGAATCTCTTTTGTCTTATCGCCATTTACAATAGTCTGCTTATGAGTTGGGCCTTGTTTTCTAAAATCCATACATAAATCTCCTTCATTTTTTTACGTCCCCCTTTATATAGGGTCACGTTTATTTTTTGCATCAAGCTGCTTTTTCTATCACCCAATAAACCTTTCTTTTCTCTTTTCCATCGCTGATGTGATATTTAAAACCGTATTCTTTTAAATACTGATTCAACATCTTTCTGGATTTTAATAGATGACCGTCCTTCTTTAAATCAAATACTTTAATTAAAATTTCTCTATCTGGTTTGAAAAATTTCTTTCCAGCATTCGATTCTAGATACTGCGTCAATCTATAATCACTGGACACTTTTTCGTAGAGCAAACAAGGAATTTTAAGCATTTTCTCTACTTCATCAATCATATAGGTCTCTTTCTTTACGATACTACGATAGAACCGAAAATCGTGACGTGCTTTAAAATATGCCGGATATACGATGTGCATAGAGTTATCAAAGAATTTTGGCATCTTGGGTGCAAAACGATACTTGTTACTGAATGACTCAAAGTTATAGTCTTTCACCATATAATATTCTTCTGCAACTTGCATTGCTTTTTTCAAATCACCGTATCTGCCTGAAATACTGTCAATTCCAGAATAGAAATAAACCGTTATGCCATCATCAGTGTTTAAAATACGTCTTCTACCCAAACACTGAATAAATTCTGTTAAATCGCTCAAATCAATGATGATATGCTTGATTGAGTTATCTTTTAAATTGATTCCATTATCAAGAACTTTTGTTGTAAACAAAATTCTACAATCAAAGCGTTCATTTGTAACAATTTGCCTAAATACTGGATTATTCTCCTTGTTTTGACCTTCCAGATAAGAACTATCCTCATACAAAATGTGAAGATTCTTTAGCCTTTTCTTACTATCTCCAAAGAAAATAATCTTCTCATCTTTCGGCACATCATTGATGATTTTATAGACTGCTTCGCGGTCACTATAAGCATATAACTTCTTTATATGACTATAATCACGCTCAACTGTATAGGTTTTATCAATCTTTGCACCGTAGTACTCCTGCAAGAGCTGTGGAGTTGCAGACAGCATAAGCACAATCTTTGAATCCCGATAGTGGTCTACCATCTTCACAATCGTTTCAGTTGCTAAATTGAAAGACGCATCTTGAAACAGATAGTGTGCTTCATCCAGCACCAGATAATCAAACTGTTCCACAAGCGGCATTAAATCTTCGGGCTGATATGTAGAAATAACTTCTATACCCTGTTGACGCTGGTTAAACTCCAGCTTTTGATAGGTCATCAGCATAATATCTGTGTCCTGTGTTAGAAGCTCCTGTTGTCCCTTCAATGCCAGACGATTAGAAAACATCAAGATTCTTTTCTGCTGCTCCTTTGCAAAGGGGTACAATTCTTTGATGACAAAAGTTGATTTGCCTGCGTTGCATCCAGCGTCAACAAGATATAGCCCCGGTGTCCATTCTTTATAATCCGGGATAGTCAGGTATTCCATAGCACTTATAATTTATTCATCCTTTCATCTTCACGCTTTGTAGTCTGGTCGGGTTTTGGTCTCCACAAAATCAGAATTTTATACCCTTCATCCAATCAGACATTTTCTCAATTTAACGAACAAACAGATTGCGCTCTCTGTGCATCGGAAGTCTTGCTCCCATCTGCATGAGCTATTATACTCAGAAAAAATCAGATTTCAATGCTTTTTGCACAAAAACTTTAAAAATAATTATCCGCAATTTGTGCATAACTATTAAAATATTTATTTTGTACTTAGGGCACGCTAAACAATGATATTGCGTAATTATTGTTCCTTTGAACTCCAGCCCGTACCAACCGCCGTAAAATGGTGTGGACAGACCCCTATGCTAGGATGTGCGGCAAAGGGCTACACCGTCAATCCAGAAAATCGGTTCTTGATATTTGTAAATTCATAGCTCTTTTAAAATTCAACCAAAAGAAAAGGGCGCTCCCCCATGTGAGAAGCGTCCATATCTGTTTACTGCTGTTCTGCTCTAAGCTCTTTCTTATATTTGTAGAATGTATTCGCTGCAATCTTCAAATACTCGATACACTCCTTATCATCCAGACTTCCATTGAATGTCCGGCTGTTCTTGAGGATGAACTTTTTAGCGGCAACAGACTTTTGCGTTGTGAGCTTTGCTCCTTGCTTCTGTCCAATCTGCTTTCCGTTCAATTTAGCAGTCTGAATGCCCTCTTTTGTGCGCTGGTGTAGGTCGTCAACCTCTTTTTGCGCCTGTTCAAAAGCAAGTTTAATTTGCTTTGCTGCCAATCTCAACAGATAAGCGTTGATGCCTTGAAAGATGAGGTCTGTATCTTCGCCTGTCATTGCAAGCTGATTGCGCATAGCTCCTTTATAGGTATCTGTGTCAATGTGGTGCTCTTTCAGGAAAACCAGATTTATACCTCTACTATAAAGGTCTTGGTACAGATTATATCCATCCTCTGCGTTACGGCTCATTCTGCTGACGCTATCAAATACAATCGTCACATCTTCGCCGCCGTCCTTCTTTTCCTTGGCAGATTCAATCATATCATCAAAGGCCGGGCGCTCTATCTTCGTTCCGGTAAAGGCTTCCTCTACAATCTCAGCATCGGGATATGCTGCCTTAATATTTCTGATTTGCCGCTCAATGCTCTGCTGTTTGGTGCTGATTCTACAGTAGCCGTATGTCATAAGCCTTTACCTCTATAATCTATCAACTGACGAACCATAATTTTTACAGTTCGATTATATCAAATCTAACGTTATAATTCAATAGTTGAAGGGGAGTAATTAGCCAAAAATAAGATTTGATAGTTAAACCAAAAGACAGCATGGCCGCTGCACAAGTGAAATCATGCAACGGCCATGCTCAAACTTATAATCAATCTTGCCCAACTGTTACGGTAGTCTTGCTTCCCAAGTCCACTTTTTTCATACTTGCTTTGCTTGTACCACCGCCAGCAACATAAAGATTGTAGATATTAATAATTCCATTCTTGACATCGTCAGTCAGTACAAAATCGATGTCTCTTAAATCTCCCTGTAACCGGACACGGATTTCTTCATCTCGATGTGCAATCAAATCAGCCATCATTGGAAGAGTGCTACTACTTATTCCTAAACCAGCATCCTCTTCAATAGTGGCATCACGAAGAACATCTCTGGACATATTGATATTATCAAATTTATATCGTTTGTTTCCAATCTTAATTATGATACTGTCAATAAAAGCCCAATCATCAGCGTAATATTTAAAAATAAGCGCATTTAAATTCATGTCATCTGAAATACTAACGCCAGAGTAAACCTGAACATATCCTCCGCCAGTTTCAGGAATCACAATTCCTTTACTGCCAAGCAACGATTCAGATGCTGCCATAAGGTCACCTGTCATATCATCTTTTGTCACAAAGACATCAGGTGCATTATCAAAAACAGCTTTATTAAATCCATCGGAAGCATACACTGCTGTGGAAACGGATACCATCAACATCAAAGTTGTGACAAGGGCTAATAATCTTTTTTTCATATTGATTCTCCTGTATTCAATTTAAATGGTCAATTGCATACTGCGCTTCGGATGCTGTAAACTGCTCACCGTATTCAGAAGTAAGCTGGTCATAGACTGCGCTTTTAGACATAGACATTCCCGTGTAATACTCCTGTGCTTTTGCAAGAGCGTTTGCGTTCCAGTCTACGCCTGTCATATTATCAATAGCATACTGTGCTGCATCCGCAGAGAACCCCTCACCATAAGAGGAAGTCAGTTGGTCATAAACGCCTTTCTTCGACATGTGAAGGTTTTGGGCGTATGATAGCCCTTTTGTTAGAGCATTTTGATATTCCTGCGGAACAGAGGTGCTTTGCTTTGAACCATCCGTTGCAGTATTGGCTGTTCTGTTTGAAGTTCCACTCGTTGAACTGCTCGTTTTTTGCTTTTCCTCAAATTTAGTAAGCATATCTACATAAATTGTTAGCTGGTTATACAATCCATCCGGATATGCAAAAATTTCTCCATAGGCCACTTGGTCGGACTGGACACGTCTTGATTTGCCTGTTTCTATTGAGACACAGTTCAAATTGCCCGAAATCATCAGTGCCATGCTATAAGCCATCAAACTTGAAGTATCACTGCCGGCCAGCTGCTTTGCAGCTCTTACACATTCATCACTACTAAATCGTGCAATATAGTAAACTTCATCATTTTTAATTACAAAAGATTGAACCCTTGTATCTTTGACCAACTGATTCGCACTTTCATCGCCTTCAAGAGGTACTTCATAAATACCAGTCTTGTTGGAAAAATACAGTTTTCCGCTATCGTAGATGATATTATAGAAAGTTGCATACTCTTCCAAAGACCTTAGTTGCGTTGATTCGTTTGTTTTTAAATCATAGGAATATGCTGTATTATCTGCTATATATAGCATTTTTCTATCGGACAATACAAACCATTGTACTCCCGACAGAAGTTCTTTCTCCGTATTATCCTTCAAATTGTGCTCATATACAACCTTATCCTTACAATAGTAAAAGTCGTCTTTATTTGCGTCAAAGTCACTTACATATGTGTTTTGCTCATTCGGAAATGTTGTAAGCACCTTTTTATTTTCGCCAGTTTTGTCCATCACACCAAGCTCATACTGTTTGTCAGTATACTTTTCATAATAGATTTTGTTGCTGCAAATCCGAATCTTTTTGATATTGCTATCTTCCGCCAGCAATGTTTTATCTGTTTCATCGTACTTCGTTGAGTACAAACAGGTATCATTATCATTGCTGTTATAGTAGCCCACAAAATAAAGTCGGTCAGCATCATACGCTAAAATGCCACCATTTTGAAAATTTGCTTGTGCTAGCATATCCGCACTGGTCTCTTTTGCGCCATTACTATTTTTTGAGAGAATAGACACCCCCGTTAAAATCACAATTAGAAGTAACACTACAATTGCGAATACTTTAGTGCGTTTGACAGTGGTTTTGGGGGTTATTGCTTTTTCTTCCTGAACGTCCGTCATATTATTTCCGCAGTACGTACAAAAAACCGCATCATCCTCAATTTGTTTTCCACATTTAGGGCAAATCATTCTTCACCCACCGCCTTTTTTGACACATAATGAACCACAACAAGCCCGATTGCAGCAAGTACAAACATCGCAGTCAGTACAAAAAATGCCGTTGCATACGTTCCGTTAATGATATAGTTATAAGCATCTCCGCCAACATAGGCATTCACATATTTATGAGGGTAGGAATCACCGGAATCATACCGGAACATCTTATCAAGACCTTTATAGAATGTAAAAGCCCCACAGCACAGGGAAACAATCGCCAGATAGCACCAAACGCTCAGCTTGGATTTTTCGGCTACTTGACTGTTCTGCCCCGGTGTAGTCAGCGCCCGTTCACCAATAGAAGATGTCGTTTCCTGATTGTTTTGCGGCACTTCCCAACCGCATTTTTCACACTTTGATTGCCCATTCGGAATCATTGCTCCACATTTTTTACAGTACATCGTAATTCCTCCTAGTTTCAAAAAATTGAACTTCCTATCAGCTGGCTTCTTCGTCCTCCTTCCTGTTTTCTTCATTATACATCATTGAACTACAAATGTATACACTTATAGTGCATTTCTTATAATTGTAGTCTACAAATCATCTTCCTTTTTGGCTACACTTGTAGTGAAAAGAGGTGCATCATGGAGAACTATTCAAACAAAAAGCTGATAATCCGTCCCCGCCGGGCTGCATTGGGTAAGACTGCCGTTGTCTCTGTGCGCCTTTCAGAAGACACTATTAAGCGTCTGGATGCCATCACCACCCGCACCGGACATAGCCGCAACGAACTGATTCAGATGTGTGTGGAGTTTGGTTTGGAGAATATGGAAATCAAAGAGGACTGACCAACTTTCTGTTAAATTTAAAAGAAGAAGGGCAGCTGTACCGGTGTTATGTCGTGTACTGCTGCCCTCTATTTTGTCTATAATCCGCTGTTTACGATAGCTTTACAACGCTCAAAAGCCCATTCGCTTTTAATACTTCGACTGAAATCACCTTCATGGTCTTTTGGCACTTATCCGTATAAGAATAGAACTTCTTTGACTTAAATTCCTGTTGCAGGGTTTCTTCCTGCTCTTTCAATTTAGCAAAGTGAACCATGTACAAGCTATTATCAACAGGACTTACAAAAATCAAGAAGTCACATTGTGAATAATGATAGTAGCCCTCTCGTGTTTCTGTCTGCCCTGTTTCCTTGTCGTTTAGATAGAACGCATCTTCAAAGGCAATGTTCTGTGTTTCGGCTAACCGGGTATCTAGCTTGACTTCAATTTTGCTTGTGCGTCCGTCTTTCTGCACAATAAAATCAACGTCATTTTGGTAATTATCCTGTTCTTCACTCACATCCTGCACAGTATAGCCCCGGCCTGTTAGATAGTCCTTTACAAGCTGCTCCGCCTGTTTTCCTTCCTTGTTCTTTAGTACAAAGTAACTGCTGTGCATCTGGCTTACCTCCGCTTGGCTGTCTTTGTGATAGCAGTACGCCGCTTTTTCTGCAATCCATCCAGTGCAGCATGGCTATCAAATCCTTCTCGCAAGTCGTTTGAATACAAGTTAGCATAATGCTGTGTCATGGTCAAGGTGCTGTGTCCTAACACCTTTTGCAGCTTGAACACATTACCGCCAGACATACACCAGTTCTTTACAAAGGAGTGCCGCAACAGGTGAACACTGGTCTTTTCAACGCCACGGCTGCGATTATAGCGGGCTTGACTGTGTTTCAGTGCATTTGTGGATAATGGCTCATCGTAGAAAGAAGGGAATAGATACGCCGTTTCGGCTGCATCCTGCCGCCAAAGTGAAATGTATTTCTTTAGGCAGCTTGCCAGTGCTTCCGACATTGGCAGCAGTTGAACGTGTTTATTCTTTAGATGCCGAAATGTAATCGTTCGGTCATCAAAAGATATATCCTGCATCTGCATTTCACAGACTGTTGCTTCTCGTGCCGCTGTTCCCAAAATAAAGTTGATGATAGCCCAACTGCGCCAGATAACAAAGCTGTCCTCACGTTTCGGCGGCTGAATCAGTGCACAAAGTTCTTCCTGCGTGTAAACATCCTTGATGGTTTCTTGTGCCTTTACCATCTTGATTTTGAACGGTGCTATTTCGTCCTGCTCCATGCACCAGTAAAGGAACACTTTCACCGAACGGATATAGTGGTTGACGCTGTTTGCGGTCATTCCGCTATCCGTCAAGTGGATAACATACCGCTTGAATCCTGCTTCATTCACGGCTAACTGCTTATTTGACAGAAACTTCAAAAACCGTGTAATATCATACCGATAACCGTTCAACGTGGCTTCTGCTGTGCCAGAATACTTCTTATCATCCAAAAAATCTTGCTTTAGATTATCAAACCGGTCTGCATCCTTCTGAATCTTCTTCATTTTTGTACCTCTGACCTCGAATATTTTTGAAAAAATCATAGGTACAAGTCCCAAAAGCCCGCATAAAACAAAAAAGACGACAAACCGTTTCTTTCAACGATTTATCGTCCTTTTGGT
>OLGD01003085.1_pt1 | contig 16715 bp, 27 predicted proteins | sample 1605311 | NCBI WGS metagenome assembly OLGD01 (sample SAMEA3888917, study PRJEB22519) | human gut metagenome | biome: human gut; feature: human-associated habitat; material: faeces | place: Denmark | collected 2010 | reverse complement strand
GTGTGTGGAATTAAAAAAATATAAAATACCCCCGCGTGTGCGAAACAGCAAAGATTCACTCCCCTCTATTAAGTATCGGCAGGGAACACCCCGTACTGTTTCGGTATTGGCGTTCCCTTTTATCGTGTATTGTGTAATTCTTAAAAATTGTGTAGTTATGAAATGTAATGTAACAAGCTTTGTTAAAGTTGAAAGAGAAAATGAAATGCCGTACTTTATTATTAAAGCAACGGGAGTTGAAGGTGACGAGAGTGCAAACGTAGTAGACGAGGACGGATGTATTAATCCGTTTGCTATGATGTCAAGGCGTTTTAACTTTACAAAAACACTATTTCCATCAACGGACAAACAAGTAGAGCAATTAGAAAAACTTTATGAGGTGGATGAGAATGGGAAAGTAGTTAAGGGTGCGCCAATACGGTTAATGTCGGTATCTTGGGCAACGGGTACGGAGTTTTACATTCGCAAAGAAGGCTCTGTTACTGGTGTCTATGAGACAGAGGAGGAGGTTACGGAAAAGGTTGTTCGTAATGGCAAAACCATTGAAGTGACTAAAACGAAGTACATACCGAAAGTGTTTAAAAGTGTTAATTTAACACTGTTTGAAAATGCTGACGGTACATGTGCCGAAAACGGTGGGAACGCTGATGCCTTATGCAAAAGGACTTTTGAAAGGGGACTTGAATCAGGTGCATATATTCCATGCGAAACCGCAACCGACATTACCGAGGTAATCGCTTAATATATGGCGGTTCTCATCCAACAGCACTGCCTACTGTTATGTAGGCTCTGCTTGCTTTGCAAATCAACATTTATTATCAACATAACAACTTTGCCTATGTATTCATTAATACACGGACTATTGAACATTATATCTTTTCTATTTTGTCATTTCATTATAGGAGGGATTAATGGTTTAATCTTTTATCTCATCTTTAATGTGTTTCACATTCTATATCTTACTTTAAGATTAGATGATGAGTAAGAGAACAGCACTCTATTTCCAGTATTATGGAGTATAAATAGACAATACGCACGTTCATGCTGAGAATGTGACAAAATCAAACAGCCTAAAAAACTCAATAACTTCCCAAGACATTGAGAGCACCAGTTTCTTATTAAAAAGCGAGACTATATTGTAAATTTGATTGATTAGTTCAAAGATGAGCGAAAAGGATTTAAAGCCTTTGTCAATTGATGTCATATAATGCTATAAATATAAGTTTTAGGTGTAAAATGCAATTTAATCACTAACTAAAATAAATAATCATATGGGTAGAGACACAAAATTAGGTATGTTGTCAGTAATAATCACAATGATAGTATTATACCTATCTATATGGTTATTTAGCTAAGACATACAGATTTATTTCGCAAAGTAATTATTCTATGAAATGCAAATTATCCTCATATGTTGTGAAACATAATTTAACCACGTTAAAGTATAATAATATAAGTTAGGTATGCCCTTATAAAGACTTAGGTAGCGCTAAGGACTATATTATTATACTTCTTTTCTTAATGCAACTACATCTCTCGTAAGCAATAACCGTGACAAGTCGGGGAGAGAACACATTTGAGTTTATGTGTCAAGAATGCAGAGTCAAGAATACTATATGAAACTTGCTGGAGATGGGTAATGCACAACCGTCAAGAGTGTGAAGTATAGTATAATCCACGTGGTAGATGCAGTTGTAGGTTCCAACTGGTGCACATCTTATTAGAGACAGCAACCAAGCTTGAAGTAAGCAGAGTGAAGATAGAAGCTATACCTCGATAGGCTTAATGAGGTGCTTAACAGTCTGACACTAACTGAACAATAAGTGTCTATTTTTTAGCGTAGATAAGTTAAGTCATTAGTAGCTAATCATACTAAGTAATCGGCTCTCGATTAGGAGAGTGCTTAATTTATAATCGTGATAAGTATCAAAGAATATGTTGGGCAACGTGTGGTGACGCTATTACTTAGGGAGTAGGCCCGTAACAGTACAGCTCGACTAAGGAAATGTTTTCAAGCGCGAATGAGACATATTCTTCAAAATAGAGTAAGAGAAAATGAGGTCTTATATCAGACAGCTCTTAGCATAGCTTATAGTGGTGTTTTCCATAGCTATATTAATGCGCTTACTCTATTATTTTTATTGCATTAACTAACAAATAAATCAATTATATGGAAACAAAAGCAATATTAGCTACATTTTACGTAATATTAGGCATATATAATATGATAGTTTATCTAAGATATAGCTACAAGAAATATGAAATACTAACAGTAGCAGACATATTAGTATCTCTATTAATTATAGTTGGATGGCCACTTCCATTACTAATGCTATTAGTTCATCATTTTCCACTTTTTATATGTAAACTTGAGGAAATTGTAATACTAAGAAAGAAATAATCAATAAATAATATTAAACTATGAAGAAAATAACTTGTATTCAGCAGTATGTAATAGATAATCTTATTGAAGATAAAATATTAACTTCAAACAGTCTATTAGATGCAGTTTCTAAAGTATGTTCAAAGGAACAGTTTGATAATATACTATCTATTCTTATTGAAACACCTATTCCTTGTACAGATGTACCTGAATTGGAGCATACTAAGGCTATTACGCGAACAGAGATAGATGAAATTGCAAAAAAATTAAAACCATATGGTATAATTATACCATAACAATATATTATTCATAAGTTAATGCAGTAATATTTACTGCATCTATACTGTGAGAATCAGTATCAACTTTGTGAGGCTTATATTTAGACAATGTATGATAATAGTTGCAAATGTTATTATATAATCTAATATTAGTGCAGATGAAATCAAAGATAGTTCGTATTTGCGGTATTGCGGGATACGAACAAGTCAAGTCATTATAAGACTGGGTAGCGTAATACAAAAAATCCTAGCTGACCTGTAGCTAGGTATCTTTAAGGTGAGAATCCTTAACAATCCTGTGGGGCTTATATCTATCAAAAGAACTTACAGCAGCTTTTATATTAGCTTAGCTGGACTTTATGATGGTATTAGTGCAGACGTTAAAATCAGGAACAACTATATTAGACGGCAATATTACCTTCTTCCAGTCGCAAATGTCATATAGTTTAATATAGCCAAGTTTGTTTCGTCCTTAGATTTACAGTATTTGTCATTTGTTTATTTAATCATTGTTCGTTCTTAATTATACAGATTGATTAATTAAGCATAACAGTAAGCGTACTGTTGTCAGTATATTTATATGTGAATATAGATATACTGATTGCACTCAAAAGCTGGCCTTCACGTGGCGAGTGTGTTAAGTAGGTCCAATAAATCTTCCAGTTTTACCTACGAACTAACAGCTACATTTTATTTGTTTAACCAATAATTTTTATGATATGGACAAAGAAACAAAGATTTATAATAGTATAGAATACTATAATAATCAATTAATTACTCTAAATAAAGAAATAGAGAATTATAGGCATTTAATTAATCTTTTAGAAGAAAAGATACAATTACAGAAACGTATAGAAACTATTGATAAACAAATAGATGAACTTAATGCCCAGATGTTGAAATAGGTAGACAATCCACACTTAAACTGTGGTGACCATTTGGTCGTGCGGGTTCGACTCCCGCTCTGGGTACAATTAGTAATTAACATTAAAATCAATTTATGATAAAAGTAATTAAATATTATGAACTAAATCGAATTAGTAGAGTATTAGTAATAGCAATAATAACATATATTGTTGGTATTCTAATTAAAAGAGAATATGAAGAGTCCAAAACTGTATATAATTTTGTAGATTTACAAATGAAGTACAAGAATTATATATTAGTTAATAAAGAGAGAAGTATTACTAATGATGAAGAATATAAGTTCACATTACGTAATCCTATTACAAACCAAAATAGTACTGTATATGTAAAGTACTATCTATATCATCACGTATATTTTGTTGGAGATACTATAAAGTAACACTTTAATCGATAAAAGTATGAAAAGAGAAGAAATTAAAACTTACAAAGATGCTTGTAAAGTAATAGGCAGAAAACCTAGAACTTATAAAGATAAGCATTTAAATCTGTACGAACAGCTTAGTACAATTATAGCTGCTCTGAATTTCATTAGTAATGATAATAAACCTTGGATACCTAAGTTCGATTATCATTACATCTATTCTTGGTTGTATAGAGAAGATGAACATAATAAATCCGCGGGTTTGTTCCGTTTGTTTTCTCACCATGGGTTGGACTATTCCTGTGCTTCTGTCGGGACTTCTCTGAAGATAAAAGAAAGAGAGGATGGAAATTACATAATAGAAAACTTTAAAGAACTACTCCAAGATTGGTTTTGGGGAGATTAATTACTAATTTTAAAACATTATCAAAATGGAAAATGAAATGATGGCGAGACCTGAACCGCCAAGGAGAACTGTTTGGGTAGTAGTAACAATCCTTGCTTTAATAGGCATGATTGGAGCAGTGATTTACGCAGAGCGTAAAAACGTTGCTAATTTCTTAACCAAGAAGAAGTACAAGAAGATCCTCAAGTTATCATTGAGGAACCTGTAACAACAATACAGGATATTCTCGACATGAGAGAGCAAATGAGAGAAGATAGAAGAGTTGATAGTGTATTTTTAGCTATGCCAAAGGTAGTATTAATTGATATTTTGATGCAGCATGGTACATCATTGTCTATAAAAGACATGATTTACATATATGAATCAAACATATCAACGTACAACACAGTGTTATCTGGAGCAAGAGCTCAAAAATATCTTGATGACTCTATACAAACTCATGTTATATCGACGGTTGTAAATGACTCTATTCAGAATTAAAACCAAACCTTCTTTCTTCTGTTTTAAATGAATATTAGAGTCTAGTATACTCAGTCTGTGAAGATAGAGTATACGTCCTCAGAAAATGACAAACATGTGGGGCGGGAGTAAATAAGTAAAACTAAGCAGTAGTATTATATATCAGTAAGGATACTACGCCGAATCTGATTGTTTTGTTTATTTATAGTCGTGCGGACGTTAAAATCATGTACTCCAATAAGATTTAGTTTGATAGCTACTTCTTCTTATGAGTTAAAACTATAGTGAGAGTCATAGTAAGTAACGATTGTGGTCGTTTATCTTTGTCTTATAACAAATGCTATAAACTAAGTTGGCACTAACTTAATTAAATCCTGAGTGCCCAGGCGTCATTATTAATAATTTAAATTTTTTAGAAACATGAAAAAGATTGGAGATTTTTTATTTGTAGAGCAATGCTTTACAGATACTGAAGAAACAAAAACTGCGGTAGTCAATATTAATTATATTGACAGCATAACTCAGAGCTGCAATAACAAACTTGGAGACATTGTAGTCATAGAGACAGATAATACAAGAATTATCTGTAAAGATCCAGAGAATTTCTTTACTGAGTTTGAGAATCTAATTTCAGATGAAGAAGAATGGTAGTCAATAAAGTAAAAGAGGGCCGTAAATTAACTGAAATAAAATTCAGTAACGATCACTATCTTGCAAATCTATTAGCTACTACTAAAATACTTGGTATATCGTTAGAACGAGCTAAAAAGCTATGTAGAACAGTACCAGGTAGAAGAGTAGAGGTTAATCCGCCTGTTGAGATTATCAGTAAATTAAATACTGATAAACTGTTCGAAGAATTAGAAGAATACGAAATAGAAGTATCTATTAGTATTCCCAGTAAATAACTTATCAAAAGTAAAATATGAAAGCAATTATTATTACATTTAAAGGAGAAATAAAAGATGAACATACACTAGTAACATTTTTAGCATCAAATATAGCAAATAATACAGATGCTAAGAACGTAGATGTAAGTATCTTATCAGATGAAGATGTGATGAGTGCTATGATAGCTAAATGTTTAACTCCAACTGATGTAGCAGTAGATAGACCATCTAATCCACAAATACCAGTAATAGAAGACTTCTGTAAGAAGATTGTTGCATCTATTGGTTCACCTGTACTTAAAACACGAGGGTTATTAAACTCAGAACTATGTAAGTTCTTATTACAACAGAATCGTGAAGTTATTAGTGTTCCAGTAAGTATTATTGCTAAAGTAAATACTACTGCCGCATATTACGAACATCGTAAGGTACTAAAGGAATACGGTTTATCCGCATTACCTGAGTTATTACGAGATATTAATCCTCTATTTAAATTTTACTAGTATGGCAAAGAAAAATAATGTAGAGCCCCCAAAGGAATTCAAAAAGAAGCCAAAACATAAAAAGATGGAGCCTTATAATCGTAAGAAAGCATGGAAGTAAACAATGATTGTCCTACACTTGATAATCATATCAACTGTAGTGAATGTACTCATGAGTGTAAACTCAGAATGCAACCAAAGAATAGTAAAGAAGTAGAAGTTCCGCCAGAGTTTCTACTTAATACTATATATTACTAATTTAAATTGTTAGTAAAATGGTGGATTCAGTCAACCTAAAGAACTATTTATAACCAAATCCCTAATGGAAGTTTAGCAGTTGCTAGACTGCTATTCAAGAGTACAACGGACTATACAACGGTCAACCATTTATTGGTCAGTGATGAAGGAAACGGGTTACCTATGAATAAGAGATACAAATAAATAGGATAGTTCTTTTAACTTTACTTAAATTTATCAAAAAGATATGAGTAGAACAAAAACAAAACGCATAAAAGCTCTAAAAGAATTTATAGAGCTAGAAAAATTGAACAAAGAGCCAGTACAAGAATATATTGACTGGGCTGAAGAGGAAATAGCTAAACTTGAAACATACTTAAAAAAAGAGCGTCAAAGAGTAACTAATTTCCTTATTCTTACATCTATGAATCGTAAGAAACGAGAAACAGCGTACGAAAATCGTAAGCTGATAAAAGCAGGTAATAGAGAAAGCTGCCGTCAGCGTAAAATTCGATTAAATCGAGAACGTAGGCAAGCACTTAAAACTGCTTAAAATGTCATATTATATGACCAATATAATTATTACTCCTACTTTATATGAGGAGAAAAGATTAGAAGCTATATCATACTTTAGTAGATGTAACAAAGAAGCAGCACTAAAAATTCATAAAAAGAATAAGTATAAAGATATCAAATTAAGGCTAAATATTATAGCAGTAGCTATAATAGAAGCTAAAAAGAGATATTTTGACGACTGTTCTTTTATTAAGATTATATTATAGTGTTAAATAAAATTTATTGTTAAATCAATTAAACTGTATTCAAAATGGCAGAAAAGAAAATGAACATCCTCTTAGAAGAGGTAAATGGAGAAAACATCCAAGATGTGATCGCTAACTCTAGTAAAGTAACTGAAGACATTGCTACCAAGGCAGCTGAGAAGATTGCTGAACGTCGCAAAGAGAAGCTAACTAATGAGTTAGTTGCTATTGTACAGAAATGTGAATTTACAGTATCCTCTGCGGTATTGCAGGTTCGCCGTTCTAATCGTACAAACCAACGTATTAAAACCTACCTGAAGGAATTATCTGCACTTGCTGAAGATATCAAGAGTGGAAATAAACCTGTGTCCGCATGGGATAAAGAAGCTTGCGAGATGAAGAAGCAGTACGATAAAGACCTTATTGAAATCGGTAAGAGTATTGACGAATCTCAAAAAGAACTGCGTGATATCTTCCCGGATTCCTGGCAGTGGACATACGATGAGTTAGTACCCGGTGTAAAACGTCGCTAACTCAAAACAAACAAAATAAAAGAGGTTCCAAGCTTAGAATCTTTGAATCAATAGCTATAGTATGTGAGTCGGAAATAGTTCTTTTGAACTCTAGGGCCTGAGGCATACAAAGACCTGAATTAACAGGTCTCATACAGAATTTTTAAATCAGTTATGGGGAACTACCGTGAACTACTGATCATAAGTCTGAGATCGCGACAATAAGATTGTCCTCTAGAGATAGAGAAACGCCTTAGTCGTGACATCAAGTTAGACTGAATGATATGAATCTTTGAATCGTTTAAAGTATATAAAAATACTTTAACTATCATTCGTATATCATCAAGATCAGTATAAGAGAACTAACCATTCTCAAGACCATAGGGTATACAACTTTGGTCGGTTGTATACCCACATTGACTGTTAGGTCTATGAATCAGTCGTTTGGACGGGGCTATCGTATGCCCCTAGCTCCACTACGTGTTTAGCAATAATATTACAGAGCTTAATTGTATCTCTGTGAGACATATTATTCTTCATATAATTTATTGCTGTAGAGATAAATTGTACATTACCTATTATATAACCCTTAGTAGAATCTATTCTATCTAAAGAAGCTGTATAAATAGGATTATTATGATTAGCTTTATATTCGGCTAAATATAAATGTATACCAGTGTAAGGACAGATACCTTTTTGCTCTTCCCATAATTGTTTTAGATATTCTAATGTAAGATTGAAATCTTTAAATCTCTTTTTAGCATTTCTAAAATAATATCTAAATGGAGTATATTGGTCTCTCCTAGCATAAGGATTTAAAGAAGAAGGATTACCTTTTTGTTTATTATTTTTATTACACATTTTACCACTACAAGCACGTGAGCAATAGTTTGCTCTACCTAATTTAATATTCCTGTTATACTCAGAAACAGGTTTTTCAAATTCTTTTCCACAACAATCACATTTAATAGTGATTAATTTTCTATTTTGTTTATATTTAAGCATATTAGAATATTTATATATATATACTATAAACGTATATAAACGTGGAGGAGTTCTGTTTCTAGTAATAGAAATACACGGGGCTAAACGGTTTTGACAGCGACAATGTGAAGTAGAATAGGTCAATAAGCAGATAACTGGCAATACAAGTTATGTAATGGACTATACTGGTATCGCAGCGTGATAACAGAGTCCAACGGCTAAGCTAATGTCGTAGAAAGCTGGAGCATATCAGGCTAGATCAGACGTAGGGGCTGTGAAGGGTTCGATTCCCTTCAATGCTACAATATTAAGTTTAATCAATAAATTAATTTGAAATGGGATTAATGAATTTTATTAGACAGAATCTTCCAGAATCATGGGAGAAAGCTGCAACAGAGATGAGAATGAAGACTGAATTAATAACTCGTCTTCATAATGTAGTACCTCGTGCTTATAAGAATAAGTATCACTACAAAGAAGGTATATCTTATATTAGAAGAGTGTTCAATACTAAATGTGACATAATACATTTAGTAGATGCTACTGATATAGATATCACTAAATGGAATGAATTAAGTAGTAAAATAAAAGAATACGAATATCAATGCGTGTAAGATATTTTGCTTGGTTTGACTCTAAACATGAAAGAACAGAGTTCATTAACTTACTCAGGTCAGCTAAGTCTGATATTGATGCGGTTAATAAAGTGATGCAAAAGTATCCAGAGTTAACTTTATCAGAAGTATCTGGAATAGTAAATAACTTTAAAAAAGAAATTAATCAACCATGAGACTCAATCATCCTGGTATCTACAGAATTGTAGGTGAAAACTTTGAACTTCTTGCTAATATAATTGGAGAAGTTCCTTGTATGAGAATTACTTCTGCACTATTGGTTAATGACCTAGTACAGAAAGGAGAATTCACTATACTTCCTGAAGACTCCATTGAAATTCAGAGTGTATTAGCAAATCCTGACAAATTTGTTTTTCTAGAGTATGAATACTCGGAAATATGTTCATTACCATCTTATCGTCAATCGATACATGGTACAAAAATGCCCAATATAACTGATGAACAGTTAAAGACATTTACTAATAAATACCTTGAAGATATTGGAATATATGGGAGAGGTGTAGCTGCAACTAAAGCTTATATATTAGAAACTACAGGCTGGTCATTAGCACAAATTAATGTAGTACTAATGAAAATAGCTAAAAGAGTAAAGCAGCAATATGTTAATTTATAGTTTGACAAATCATATATATACCACTTGGGGAGTTAAGTATAGTTCATTTAACTGGCGACCTGAGTGGTATACCTTTTTAAGAATACAAAAAAGGGAATTAAAAGAACTAGAGTTTCATGAATCTTATAAAGTTCAAACTGTAAAATATTTAATATTTTGGTTTGATAATAGGATAATACAAAAGATAGGAGTAGATAAAGATTTAACTCTAAAAGTTCGTATAAGAATATTATGTGGATTAATTAATAATACTCCTACTAGTGTACTTACTAGACCTATGAAAATAGAATTCATGGAATGTATATGGGATACTTATAATAAATTCTACAAAGATTGGTATGAATACTATTGTAAGAATGTACTAGAATTGCCATTTTAAGTCTATAGAGTCTTAGTTGACTCTATAGGCACACTAAAGCCCGTAATTATGACAGATGAAGAAAGACAACAGCTTTTAGATCTGATCAAGCAGGCTAAAGAAGGTAAACAATATGCCTTCACACAGCTTTATAATCGTTATCACAGAATTATATACAATACTATATATAATATTGTACACAATAAAGATGTAACAGATGACTTAGTATCTGTAACGTTTACTAAAGCTTTCTTTAAGATAGCTAGTTATGTTAATCATATTTCATTTGAGATGTGGTTGAAAACTATCGCTATAAATAGTAGTATTGATTATATACGACGTACCAAAAAAGAGAAGTATGATTATGAATTAGATAATGATAATAACTGTCTACAGGTAAGCAGTTCGGCCGACAGCTCACCAGAGGATTTGTACATATATCATGAGACAGATAGTAAGTTATCTGACGCACTAAGCAGACTTCGCTATAAGTATAGGTATATACTTGAACTACGCACAGTTCAGAATCTTTCTTACAAAGAGATTGCTGAACATCTTGAGCTCTCTGAGTCTCAAGTGAAATCTCGCCTTAACAAAGCGAGAGAGAAATTAAAACAATTGTTAAACTAAAAACATTTACTAATTATGACACCAGCAATTATTGGTCTACTAACTGTAGCATTTATCCTTGCGCGATTATTTCGTAGTACAGGAATGTGGTGGAAACTTGTTTTCGCCATTATGGCTGGTCTATTAGTAGGTATTTTGAGTAAGGAAGTAGTTAAGTCAGATAATGATAAAACTACTTCTCTTACTAGTTTAGTTAGCACCATGAGTAATGATGATGTTTTAACATGCATGCAAAGCTTAGTAGCTACAGTGACAGAAGGTACTACCGTTCGCCTTACTGGGGTTGCAGGTTACATTGTTAAAGATGAAGAATTATTCGATGCACTAACTAAAAATAATACTTTTACTAATGGACGTGACTCACCAGAAATAGAGGATGATAGTTAACTCTTAAACTAATCTATCTTTTTAATTGTACTTAATAATAATTTTTTATTTTAACACTTTAAACATTATCAAAATGGCAAAAGAAATGAGTAAGGCTGAAAGAAAGGCAGCCTTGAAAGCAGCAAAAGCAGCAGCAAAAGCTGAAACTAAAGTAAACAACACTGAGAACAAGAAAGAGGAAACTAATCCTCAGGTAGATAACAAGCCGAAAGATGCTAAAGTAGAGGATGCAAAGAAAGCTCCTACTACAGCTAAGGAAACTAAGGTTCAGGCGAAGAAGGATGCCCCTAAAAGTCCGGATAAGCCTAAGAAGAAGGAAGAGAAAATTCCTACAATCATTCCTGAAGATGCAACAGGTAAGAACAGCCCTGAAAAGAAAGCTGTAGAACGTGCTGCAAACCTTATCACAGGAATTCCTACGGCCGGTATACCTATTGGTTCAAGAGAATCATCTGTTGATGGTAAGGCTATGTTAGCATTTGTAATGCAACAGCGTTATGCTAACAATGAAGAACTCAAGAAGCAATATCCTGAGTTATATGCAGACATCAATCGTAGCATTGATGTAGTTACTTTGTTAGCTCTTGTCGATGTACGTCAAGACTTGTTCGACCGTGGTGAACGTGGCGAATTGCAGTTACAGATAGCTGCAGACCAAGTATTACCGCTGCAAAGTATGGCAGAAATGCTAGGTATTAAACTAGCTCCTGCTAAAGCTCTGCCTGGGAACGATGGACAAATGTCTATTAACTTCTCAGAAAGTGAAGTACCTACAGAACTTGCAAACAGCAAGCCAAAAGTAGAAATTCCAGAGCTTGATCCTAACAAGATTGCCAATGATGAGGAATTGAAAACTGCCCTTAATTACCTCATCTCTAAAGAGAAAAATGTGGCAGAAAATATAGTTAACACTGTAGAATGGTATCGTGTATATCGTGGCCTGAAAGAAACTGATGCAGATAAGAAGCTTGCATTAGACGAGAAGACAGTTACAGATTGGATCAATGAGATATTCTCTATTATCCAGCCTACAGCTATCTTGCGTGGTTTAGGTCGTGCTGTATACTTATATACTTCACAGACAGGTTCACCGTGTATGGCTCACTCTATCATGCATACACATATGTCTAAGGCTGGTTGGAGTGAAGAACAAGTAGCAGAAGCATTACGTGCTTTAATTGGAGAAAACTTTCGTTATAAACTGAAGGATGATCCTGAAGCAAAGCCTGAAGAAGATAAAGCAATTAATGCTATTACTGGCTTACTAGGCAATGATTATATTGATAAGTTATTTGCTGACTATACTATTACTACTGATGGTGTAGAAGACAGTAAGAAAGTTGAACTTGAAGCTGCACATGAAGTTGCCCGTAAGGTTCTAGGGAGTATTCGTACCAATTACTTTGACAAACAGAAGGAGACTCCTACGCTTGATAAGATGCGTATGGTAGTAGGCCAGATTATTAATCTATATCGAGATCCGGCTGATCGTCTTGCAGAGTATTGCCAAGGAGATTTAATCGCTCCAAAGGAAGACGAATATCCTAAGAATGAAGAGAAATCTGAAGGGACCGAAAAAAAAAACTAAGCTGGTTTAAGAAGTTTCTTTTGAAAATTCATATCCTAGAAGAATAACCATTCTAATAAATATCATATCAAATGAATAATAGAATGTTAACTGTAGTTGGAATGTTTGTTGTCAGTGTATTCATTGGTAGGCAAATGTTTGCAACTACAGAAGTTATACAGGCACAGCCTGTTATACCCTCTATAGTGGAGTTACCTAACTTCCCTAAAGTAATAAAAGAGGAGAAAAAGTCTGTAGATGAGATAAATGTCGAAGTCGACTTATCTACATTAGAAGTATCTGTGAAAGGAACAACAGACGCAAAAGTGAATGTAAAAACTACTGGTGAACCAAAGCCAGTAGTTAAGTGGAAAACTAAAGTAATAGAGAAGACGAATTCAACAGGATATCCGAAAGTAAAAGCTATAAGTAAGGTATCTGATGACGAATCACCGACAACTCCATTAACAATAGTAGATAAATATGAACAATAAAATTATACTTCAACAGATGATACGTCTATCACGTATCATTAAGGACTCAAGAGAAGCAAGAGCTAAATTGAATTCTATTCAAGCTCAAACTGAATACTTTATAGTAGAAGGTAATCAGTCTACTTTTATTAGAGACCAAGCTAACAGTAGTATAACTAATTGTTTATATGTAGAACAGTACTTACGTTCGTCTGTAAGTAATGCTTGTAAATGTTTGGATGGTTTTGATGCTTCAAAAATGGAACCAATAGACTACATCAGTAGTAGTGATGTAAAAAATAAGTTTGTCGACATATGTCTAGGTAAGAAAGTAGTAGCTTCTATTAATCTTACCACTGGTGAAATAATAAGCATCAATACACCAAAACAAGGATTAACGGCTAAAGATGATAGCCCTACGGTAAAAAGTTAGTGATAATAACCGTATAATAAATACTTTAATTATATCACAGTTCGAGAGGAGTAAAACTGTAGCGTAAATCACTCCGAGGAAGTCATGCGGTAAAGTATACAATAATACTGGTCGCGCCTGTCAGGGAGTTTGGAATCATTTCTCCATAGCCCGAAAAGTTACATGATCCGAGAATATGTTAGCAGCTAAAACTGTGAGATTACTCAAAAGGTAGGATGTTAGCTTATGTAATTGAAAACTACATAAGAGGGGATGAGCGTGTACAATCCTCATTAGGAAGTGAGAACCGTTTGGAGACTTCTAAAGACGCAGTACTAAAGAGAAGACACACTGAGTACTAAACAGTGCAAAGGGAACGAAATCCCTATATCCGTATTAGTTTATCAAAAGCAGAATCAAAAAGGGATATAAACACGATGACGAAACAGGGGCAATACGGTTCCTGACTTATTCCTTTGGAAAGAATAAGTAAAGCTGAAAAGCAAGGTTAGTTTCACCTTAAGCAAGCAGCCAACTCATGGAAAAAAAGAGATTGCAGATAACGCATTACCGGTCTCCAAAATCGGTTAACAAAAGCGCTACTGTGCGTCCAGAAAGGGAAACAGGCTAACTCTAGTGTTCAGTACACATCAGCTGTGATGCAATATGCAATTGTGGATATTGGAACTTGTACTTATGAAGGGAGTAAATTACTGATACTAATGTAAGGATAACCGTGTTATGGTACATACTTATACAAAGTAAGGATATGAAAGCTGGATATGCAATGGCCCAAGTATATACTTGACTGGTTACTCATGGAGCAGGAGCCAATCCTGTATGCTATCGTAATTAGCGTGCTGCAAAAGAACTTACGTATAAGGGATGAGGTATATGAGATTGATACCGTCTTTCAAGTCTAAGGTGACTCATGAGTTTTGTCGTGTAGATGAGTATAATATATGAGAAATGACGAGACTAAAATATAATAGTCTAAAATGCGAGTATGAGGGCGCTATAACCCTGAACTTAGAAGCGAGCACCTTTAGCAAGTGTTATTACGTGGTAATAAGTAAAATTAGGAGACGCAGAGAAAACTCCTTGTAAAAAACGGCAGAGCTTAAGCATTTCAAGATATGCAAATGCCTTTGATTTATTATACTAATTCATACCAGAATTTTGGATAATAAACATCGTTATGGATTAAGGAAGTAAATAGAGTTATTAAAGATGCTTTAGAGTTAGAATCCTAAAACCAGTTTAATAATAATTATAGTATATGATGATATACTTAATGAATCAACTTTACTTACGCTGAATAGAGTCAGCTATGATAAAATGAACTCTAATTGTTTAACTATTTAACTAATTGGGAAGTCCAATGGAACTGTAAACGCTGAGACTACCGTTCGTAAGAGTAGTGTGAGTAGACAGATCACCACCCCGACTGCCAACCGACATTGCTGACTGTTAAGACACTCGTAAAGTACAATGCGCAACATTGTATGTGAGAGAACGCTGAGTCGTTAGTTACCTGTGTTGTTTCTTACACTGTCTCTGTAAGGGCAATAGTACACTTATGATGAAAGTATTCCATAAGCAAACAAGGAGACGATGATAGGTGGAAATCCTAATGTTCGTGCAGTATAAACAAACAAATCCTGGAAATGGTATAGATGGGTCATGCTATAAGCAATGAGTCTATGATTTTAGTAATGTTAGATTAAACAACCGTAATTCTAGCGAATTTCGATAATATCCGGACATACTCAGTAGGTTCTAAGGAACTAATGATAAAGTGGCTTATATCGCATCTAATCGCGTTATACGCTTACGGTGAGGGGTGCGTTAAGCATCGAAGGAATTGAATCTTAACCGTCGAAACGGGACGTTAAAACAAAAAATATCAGAAATTATCAGAAGTAACTCACAGAGTATTTCTCATAAATTTTCAATTTATCATTTTATGCTTAGTAGATTATGTGATTGAATTCACCTATTCCAATTTTGAATAGCTATTAAATAATCGAACGGTGGAGAGATTTTATCAATTTTTTGTATAACTATGTTCGTATTGATATATCAAGTACGGACTCAAAAAGGAACATTTTTATGGAAAATAATATTAATGGAGCTAACACTCCGGGTTTAGCAGCTCAAATTTTAGCTCGCTATCGGCAAACAGCCCAGAAGTTTGGGCCTTTCTTTGGACAGCAGATATTTACAATCGTAGCACAGACTCCTGACCTTAAGTGGAAAGAAGATGTAGCTACAGGTAAGAATACTTTCCGTCAGGAAGTAAAAGCTTATATTCTCAAGGCTATTGATGTTGAGTCAGTTAGTTTACTTGAGAAGGATGTTGATGGACGTCCGAAAATCATCTTGAATGAAAAGAAGAATGATCCATCATTAGTTTTTGAGCTTGCTGATCCTGAATTTACTAAAGCAACCCGGCAGAATGTAATTGAATGTATTGAACGGTTGAGTAAACCAGGCTCTAAGCCTATGTTCTTTACAGCTGAAGAACTTCCTATGTTGAATGACTTAACTAAGTTATCCAACCAGAGTGTGTTGAACTTCTATGAAGAGATGACACGTAAGTGTATGCAGTTAGCTGAAACTGTCCGTAGTTATATGGATATGAATCAGCGTATGCAGGTTGAGTATTTACGGCAGTGCGGTTTAGATAATCAGGAAACTGAAATTCACGTAACTGCTACAATTACTGAAGAAAAATAGTAGAAGCTTATGAACGGCAGACTTTCTTCATTACGTGTAGAACTTCTGCGAATTCTAATATGTTCTGAGCCAGCCATATTGTCTAAAATTCAGATTTGGAATGGAGGACGTACAGAAACGCCTAAAAGAGTAAGTATTAGAGAAGATGGACGGGTCTTTCTATTTTACGGAAGTGGGCCATTATGGTGGCAAAGATTATTTAATACTTATGAATCGGTAAG
>OLGD01003081.1_pt1 | contig 16744 bp, 10 predicted proteins | sample 1605311 | NCBI WGS metagenome assembly OLGD01 (sample SAMEA3888917, study PRJEB22519) | human gut metagenome | biome: human gut; feature: human-associated habitat; material: faeces | place: Denmark | collected 2010 | reverse complement strand
TGCGATTCGTCAGGAACTAGCGGATCGCCTTGATATTGAGTCCCTCCAGGCTATTACAACGTCCCCGTAACAAGTATCTTGATGTAAGCCGTGCCTACCTTGCTTACAGTAAACTGCGTAAACGCAGGAAATCACAGACTCATATGATTACACACAGGCTACTTCAGTTATTGGAAAAGCTGCCAAAGATGAGCCACTTCGGAAGATCTTACGGTCGGAACTCAGCCGTGAAAGAGCTACCCGCCTGGAAGGAAGTTTTGGAACCCAGAAACAACATTACTCACTGGCCAAAATAAAAGCTAGAAACAGGAAAACGGAAATGCTTTGGATTTTCTTTGGAATACATACGGCCAATGCGGTATGCATGATAGAAAAGGTCGAAAAGAAAAAAAGAACGGCTGCATAATCAGACTAAAATAATAAGAGGAAAACAGGAGAGGTTTTTAACTTCCCCTAAAAAGGCATATACATAATGTGCCGTTGGGAAGAAAAAAATAAGAATATGTAAATAATATTCCATAAAAAAGATAGAAGACTTGAGACTTTACAGAAAAAAATAAGAGAAAAGCTCACGTAAAGTAAAACTGTTCTCTTTATTTATTAGAAAGAGGGACATTTACTGAATATCCCCAATTAGCTCTGTCATTCTGAACGTAGTGAAGGATTTACTCACCTAAATGCGCAGAGAGTAGATCCTTCGACTGCGCTCAGGATGACAAAATGATACACCTATCAAAGTTTTGACACACCTTCATGTATTTTCCGGATAAACTATAAAAAAGCCTGGCTTTTTCCGGAAGCCAGGCAAACATCAGAACTTATAATTTTTCTTCAATCAGTTTATCAACTTTTCCAATCAGGAAAAGAATCTGGGGATATAAATTTTCAACTTCTTCTCTTGTAAACTCTCTAAAATCGTCATAATCACTCGACTGCCTCTTATCATATATTTTAGAAAAGATTCGCCCACATTCCGGCTCTAACAGACCTGATTTTACAAAATGAAGACCGAAAGCTTGCCTGACTCCCATATGGGTTTTTACCTCAATTTCATTCATGATCAACAACGCAGAGATTATATGAAAACATGCATAATACATTCTGTTGACCGTAGAATTCCACAACTCATTTTCCATCAAGATATCAACATCACGCATCAAATCGTGAGCTTTTTGACGCCTATAACTGACTATATCACGTTTTATAGCTTCATCCATCATAACAACACTCCGTCTTTCATTACGTTATAATAAAACATCGTCTGCCTTTTTGCCGCTTCCCAAGCTTTGCGAGTCATTACAATAGGGCTAATAATGATTCCGGATTCTATTTCCAAATCATATATAGGAGTCGTAATAGTATCTTCTTCCTGAGGAGATACCTTTTCCTTATCTATCAAAATCAAAAGATCAATATCACTGCCAGATCGTGCATCTCCACGTGCCTCCGAACCATAAAGAATCGTTTGAGCGTCAGGAGCAATACCCTTAATTAGTTTTTTCAAGTGATTTACCAATTCTGTTCGGTTCATAAGCAAATGATTTAATTACACTTTCATGTTCTTTACTTGAATACAAAAGAACTAATTTCTGCGCTTTTTTCCTAATCTTACGCTATAAAATTATTGTAGCGTCATACCGACAAGTTCCTCCAGCGTGCCATTAAACACATTCAAGTCCACTTCTTCCTTGATACCGGGAACATTTCCTGCATCCGTATGCTGCCAGAAGTGCCACGGGCCTTCATATTTCACAGAATCCACGTAATAGTGCGCAATCCAATAAGGATACGTATTGAATATGGAATCGCTGAGATAACGGCTCTTGAATTTATAAGAAGTATAAAGAATCGGCTTCACACCATAATGCGCCTCTATGCGGTCGAGCCAGGTTTTGACGGCAGTCTTTAAATCTTTCGGGGTACTTTTACCAATATTTTCCACATCCAGCACAGGCGGCAAGTCTCCGGCAGTAAGCTGAACGGTGCGGATAAAGAAATCAGCCTGTTTATTAGGATCTGTTTTAGGAGAAAAGAAATGATAAGCTCCACGAATGAAACCATAACGGCGTGCCTGGTCGAAATTGAACGGGAAGGTATCGTCACCATGGTCACCGCCTTCAGTGGCTTTCATGAAAACAAAATGTATGGGGAATCGGGATGCTTTGTTGGAGGTCAGTTGCACCCAGTCTATGCTCCCCTGATAATGAGAAATGTCAATGCCATGCACTTCATAGTCACAGGGCATGCAGACACCGTATCCTTTCTGTCCCGCACAGGGTTTCCAGCGATAGGCATACGGACGAATGAAGAACCAATAAAAACCTGCGGAGAACACGGCAATGATGCAGACTGCAACTATAGTGCGCAGCCATGCGGGCATAACACGCTCTTTGCTTGTCTTCTTGCTACGGCGCACAGCAGGTGCGGCAGGGCGGGAAGAAGCGGGTTTCCGGCGGGTTGTAGTTGTACGAGGTTTCTTGTCTGCCATAAATGACAATAATAATGATAAAGGAAAAGGATGTGATAAAAGTGATGACAGCACTTATAGGGGCGAATAATCATTCGCCCGCAAGTACAACACCCTTAACACATCCTTCTCTCGGAAGATTTATTTTGCTTGTTCTAACTGCAAAGTCTTCGTCGGCTGGTCACAAACTTCCGTAGGTCCGAAGTACTGGATAGGTCCCGGATATACATAGTCTGTAGTGATAGCCCACTGGTCGCGCTGAGCGGCAAATGCCTTGAACGGAGCACCGTCCAGTTTCACCAGAGCTTTCTGGATAACCGGCTTCATTTCGCCATGACGACGTTCCATGTTCATCATCATTGTAATGGGCACACCGCCTGCAATCCATTCGTCAGCCGGAGCAGTCGTGTTGCGTACAGAAGACATATAACCTGTCTTACCGTTAGCAATCAGAGAAGCTGCCGTGTAACCTAATGAGTAGCAGTAGTCAGCATCATAGTTGGACGGAGCTGCGCAACGACCTTCATAACCGAAGAAATGATGCTGGGAAGCAAACTTACCTACGAACTTGCCTTCTTCTTTCCATGCAGCAAGCTTGGTAGCTACCATTTCGGACAACAGTTTTTCTGTTTCGATCAAAGATACCTGTACGTTTCCATGCGGGTCACGATCCAGTGTCAACTGACGTGCAACACCTTCGGGCAGGCTGGCATAGATAGCGGCATTTTCCGGAGACAGTTTACGGATGATATAGTCACGTTGGTGTGACTTCTTGATCTGAGAGAATTCTTCAGCATTTGCAGCGAGGAAGTCATTCAACTCAGCAATCAGACGCTTCATAGCGGGGATAAACTCAATCAAGCCTTCGGGGATAAGAACCGTACCGAAGTTGTTGCCTTGTGCAGCACGATTGGCTACTACTTGAGCGATATAAGTTACTACATCGTCCAAAGACATATCCTTTGCCTCAACTTCTTCTGATACGATACAAACGTTGGGCTGTACCTGCAAAGCACATTCCAGTGCAATGTGAGAAGCGGAACGTCCCATCAACTTGATGAAGTGCCAGTATTTACGGGCAGAGTTACAGTCACGTTGGATGTTACCAATCACTTCAGAGTAAACCTTACATGCAGTGTCGAAACCGAAAGAAGTCTCGATCATTTCGTTCTTCAGGTCACCGTCGATAGTCTTCGGACAACCGATTACCTGTACACCACACTTCTTGGCAGCATAGTATTCAGCCAGCACACAAGCATTCGTATTAGAGTCGTCACCACCGATGATGACCAATGCTTTGATATCAAGTTGTTTCAGGATTTCCAGACCCTTTTCGAACTGATCTTCTTTTTCCAGTTTCGTACGACCGGAACCGATGATATCGAAACCACCCGTGTTGCGATATTCGTCGATGATATCAGCTGTCAGTTCCATATAGTTGTGATCTACCAAACCGCCGGGGCCGAGGATGAAACCATAGAGCTTGCTATCCTTATTCAGCTTCTTGATACCATCGAAGATACCTGAAATCACATTGTGACCACCGGGAGCCTGACCGCCTGAAAGGATAACTCCTACGTTCATAGCAGGGAACGTAACCACTTCGTCAGTAGCCTCAAACTTAATCAAAGGCATTCCGTACGTGTTGGGGAACAATTTTTGGATAGCTTCCTGATCGGCTACAGATTGAGTAGCTACGCCAGCTACTGCCTTAACGGCACCCTTCAACGCTTTCGGAAGTTTGGGCTGATAGGCAGCCCTTGCAATTTGCAATGCACTTTTTGTCATTTTATCTAATTATTTAAAGGTGTTAGTAAAGTTTCGTTCAAAAGCGTCGCAAATTTCGTGTTTTTTTCTGAATTATGAAAGGATGCGCACATCAAAAAAAATATGAAATGTTGGTTTATACCGTGGAAAGTACTTATCTTTACCGGAGATATTTCAATTTATTCACTAAAAAAGTAAAGATTATGGCAAGTAGAAGAGAACTCAAGAAAAACGTCAATTATATCGCAGGTGAACTGTTCATGGAGTGTTTGGTAAACAGCTTATATGTACCCGGAACCGACAAGGCCAAAGCCGATAAGCTAATGGCGGAAGTTCTGGAAATGCAGGATGAATTTGTCAGCCGCATCAGTCATACTGAACCGGGAAATGTTAAGGGATTTTACAAGAAGTTCCGCGAAGACTTCAACAAGAAAGTGAATGAAATTATTGACGGTATCGGTAAACTGAAGTAAGAATCCGGAATGAAAAAAGCAATATACGGCTTTATCTACTATCGCATTTTGGGATGGAAGACAAACGTGACGGTGCCGGATTATGATAAATGCGTGATAACCGCAGCACCTCATACATCAAATTGGGATTTATTTATCGGCAAACTATTTTATGGAGCCATCGGTCGGAAAACCAGTTTCATGATGAAGAAAGAATGGTTCTTCTTTCCGCTGGGACTGATATTCAAGGCTGTGGGCGGCATACCGGTGGACCGGGGACGTAAAACATCATTGGTTGACCAAATGGCGGAAAGGTTTGCTAAAAGTAAGAAGTTTCAGCTTGCGATTACACCGGAAGGAACCCGTAAGGCTAATCCTAATTGGAAGAAAGGATTTTATTTTATAGCTTTGAAAGCGCAGGTTCCCATTGTTTTAATAGGAATCAACTATAGAACCAAGACGATTTCCGCAACAAAGGCGTTCATGCCTTTCGGAGACATCGAAAAGGATATGCGCGAGGTAAAGCTTTATTATAAGGACTTTGTAGGAAAGAATCCGAAAAACTTCGCTTTAGGAAATATGTAAGCTGAAAGTCTTTCAAACTTAGATTAAAGATGAAAGTCTTTTAAGCTCAGGTTATTCCTTAACTGTTTTAACCTTAGTATTATGCGTGTAACTCTATTACAAACAGATATTGTTTGGGAGGATAAACAAGAGAATCTCCGCCTACTCCGCAAGAAGCTGGAAACGCTTCGCGGAGAAGCGGAGATTGTTGTCTTGCCCGAAACCTTCTCCACCGGATTCAGCATGAACAGTCGGCAACTGGCCGAGCCTGTAACCGGTGATACCATCACCACCCTGCGCCAATGGGCTACAGAATTCCAAATTGCCATCACGGGCAGTTATATCGCCTGTAACGAAGGTACAGTTTCTCCTACCAACCACCACCCTTACTACAACCGTGCTTTCTTCCTGACTCCCGAAGGAGAAGCTTACTATTATGATAAGCACCATCTCTTCCGCATGGGAAAAGAAACGGAACATTTCAGTGCGGGAAACCGGCGGCCGATCATTTCTTACCGGGGGTGGAATATTCTTTTGCTTGTCTGCTACGACTTACGTTTTCCGGTCTGGAGCCGTAATGTGAACAACGAATACGATCTCCTGATATACGTCGCCAACTGGCCTGTTCCCCGCCGTCGGGTGTGGGATGTCCTGTTGCAAGCGCGTGCACTCGAAAATATCTGCTACGTATGTGGCGTAAACCGGGTCGGTACGGATGATAACCAAATGTCATATAGCGGTGGCAGCGTGATTTATTCACCAAAAGGTGAGCTCCTTGCCAGTGTGCCTGATAACGAAGAGGGCACCGACACCGTTTCTCTCGACCTCTCCGCATTAAGAGAATTCAGAAGCAAATTCCCCGCATGGAAAGACGCGGACTTTTTTCAATTGACAATTGAGAATTGACAATTCACCATTGTAACTTAATAACTATCTATAATCATGGGACGAATGAAAGCTAAACATCGTATAGCTGATAAGCTATTCTTTCTGTTACTGAGTATTGTTGTCTTTGCTTCCTGCACAAGCAGCAAGAAAGATATTGTTCCCTCTGCCGAATACGCTCCTTATGTGAACGCATATACCGGAGGAGTCATCTCGCAAACTTCGAACATCCGCATAGAACTGACACAAGACCAGCCTATGGTGGATCTGAACAATGAGCTGAAAGAGAACCCATTCAGTTTTTCTCCCTCTCTGAAGGGTAAGGCGTATTGGGTCAGCAACAATACCATTGAATTCGTTCCTGAAGCGGGTATTCTGAAACCGGGACAATTCTACGAAGGCACTTTCCAACTGGGCAAATTTGTAGAAGTGGACAGCCGCCTGAAAGAATTCAAATTTTCTTTCAGGGTGCAGGAACCCAATTTCTCTCTCAACGTCGAACCGCTGACAACAGCCGACATAAACAGCCACTCCGAACAGGTAGGCATCAAAGGAGAAATACGCTTCAGTGATGCCGCAAAGAAAGAAGCAGTAGAAAAAATGCTGACTGCCGGAAATGGGAAAGGACAGACCTATCCGGTAAACATCACCCCGACAGATAACCCGACACGCTACCAGTTCGAGATTATCGGTATTCCCCGTGAAGTAGAAGACTATCAACTGGAAATAAAAGCTGACGGGAACCCCGTAGGCATAGATCGCCAGCTGACCGAGAGCGTACTGATTCCTTCAAAGAACAGTTTCCGTTTCCTTTCCGCCAAGCGTATCGAAGAACCGGAAAACGGAATAGAAATTGTATTTTCCGACCCGGTTTCCACTACACAGGATTTGAAAGGATTGATTGAAATTCCGGAAGTATCCACTTCCATCTTTCAGGTAGAAAACAACAAAGTATATATCTACTTTGAAGCAAACCAACTGAATAAACTGACACTGAAGATACATGAGGGAGTGAAAAACAGCAAAGATAAATCACTTGGTACCTCCCACTCCATCTCGTTCAGCGAGCTCAATCTGAAACCGCAAGTGGAAATGTCTACTTCGGCCGCTATCCTACCCGACTCCAAAAGCCTGATTATCCCATTCCGGGCAGTCAATCTTTATGCAGTGGATTTGAGCGTCATCCGCATTTTCGAGAACAACGTGCTGATGTTTATGCAGACAAATACCCTTTCGTCTGCCAGCGAACTGCGACGTTCCGGGCGGTTGGTTTACCAGAACACGCTTTGGCTGAGTAAAGACAGTACAAAAGATGTGCACCGCTGGGAAGATTATTCGATAGACCTTGCTGGACTTATCCGACAGGAACCGGGAGCCATCTACCGCGTCATTCTTTCTTTCCGGCAGGAATACTCGGCATATCCTTGCAGCGGAACAGAGAACCAGCAGATGAGTTTTGCCGGCAATGCAGCCCCCGAAGGACTGACAAAAGTCAGCGGAAATACTCTTTTTGAAGAAAACGAAGCGGAATGGGACACCCCCGAAGCCTACTTCTATTATAACGGCGGAGTTCAAATGGACTGGAGACAGTATGACTGGAGGCAACGCAACAATCCCTGCCACCCTTCCTATTATATGGACTCCGACCGGGCAGCATCCTGCAATGTATTCGCTTCGAATATAGGAATGATTGTGAAACGGAATTCACTGAACAAGCTCTGGATTGCCGTAAGTAACATCCTGGACACCAAGCCGATGGAAAAAGCGAAAGTGACCGCTTATAACTTCCAGTTGCAAGCCATCGGAACTGGTGAAACCAACAGTGAGGGCTTTGTGGAAATCACCCCGAAAGGCGTACCTTTCATCCTCGTAGCCGAAGTGGACAAACAGAAAGCATATGTCCGCGTGGCAGATGGTGAAGAACAATCCGTCAGTCGGTTTGACGTAGGCGGAAAGGATATTCAAAAAGGCTTAAAGGGCTTTGTATATGGAGAAAGAGGGGTATGGAGACCGGGAGATACGCTTCACATAGCCTTCATCCTGGAAGACCGGGAAAAGAGAATTCCGGACAAACATCCCGTAGCGCTGGAACTTTATAATCCGAGAGGTCAGTTCTATACGAAAATGATTTCTACACAAGGTGTAAATGGCTTCTACACTTTTGATATTCCGACACGGGCAGAAGATCCGACCGGATTATGGAACGCCTATGTCAAAGTGGGTGGAACAGCTTTCCATAAGAGCCTCCGCATAGAAACCGTAAAACCGAACCGGCTGAAGATCAACCTGAAATTACCCGATAAGGTCATTCAGGCTTCAGCAAAAGAAATGCCGATAACCCTTTCTTCCACGTGGTTGACGGGAGCCACGGCATCCAGGCTGAAAACCAAAGTGGAAATGTCCCTGTCAAGGGTAAATACGCAATTCAAGAATTACAGCCAATACATCTTCAATAATCCGGCAACTGAATTTACGACCGTGAAGAGCGATGTCTTCGACGGTACGCTGGATGCGGAAGGAAAGGCCGCTTTCATGCTGAAGCTGCCACCTGCCACCAATGCACCGGGCATGCTGAATGCAACCCTGACCAGCCGCGTATTCGAGCCGGGAGGAGATGCCAGCATTTATACACAGACCATTCCGTTCTCTCCCTTCTCATCCTATGTCGGCATCAACCTGAACCAACCGAAAGGGAAATATGTAGAAACAGATAAGGATCATGTATTCGACCTTGTCACGGTGAACGCGGAAGGACAATTGGTGAACCGTTCCAACCTGGAATACAGAATCTACCGCGTCTCCTGGAGTTGGTGGTGGGAAAACCGGGAAGAATCATTCGGCACTTACATAAACAGTAGTTCCATCACTCCCGTAGCCAGTGGAAACATCCGGACTACAGGCGGAAAAGCGACTTTCAAGTTTCGGGTTAACTATCCGGACTGGGGACGATATCTGGTGTATGTGAAGGATAAGGAAAGCGGGCACGCCACCGGCGGAACCGTTTATATAGACTGGCCCGACTGGCGCGGACGTTCAAGCAAGACTGACCCAAGCGGCATCAAGATGCTGGCCTTCTCACTGGATAAGGAATCATACGAAATCGGTGAAACGGCAACCGCCATCATCCCTGCTGCCGCAGGAGGACGGGCACTGGTTTCCTTGGAAAACGGTTCGACCGTATTGCAACGCGAATGGATAGAAGTTTCCAGCAACGGAGACACGAAGTATGCTTTCAAGGTCACTCCGGAAATGGCTCCGAATGTTTACCTGCACATCAGCCTGTTGCAGCCTCATGCGCAGACAGTGAACGATTTGCCGATACGTATGTACGGTGTTGTTCCGGTATTAGTGACTAATAAGCAAACCATATTGCAACCGCAAATCAAAATGCCGGAAGTGTTGCGTCCGGAAACCGACTTCAATGTGACTGTCAGCGAGAAGAGTGGTAAACCCATGACGTATACGCTGGCTATCGTGGACGACGGTTTGCTCGACCTGACGAACTTCAAGACTCCCGACCCGTGGAATGATTTCTATGCACGCGAAGCATTGGGCATCCGTACCTGGGATATGTATGACGATGTGCTCGGAGCTTCGACAGGACGTTACAGTTCTTTGTTCAGCACAGGTGGTGACGAAACATTGAAACCTGCCGATGCAAAAGCAAACCGGTTCAAACCGGTAGTTAAATTCATCGGCCCGTTCTATCTGGATAAGGGCAAACAAAAAACGCATACGCTGAAACTGCCTATGTATGTGGGTTCTGTCCGCACAATGGTAGTGGCCGGACAGGATGGAGCTTACGGAAAGGCGGAAAAGACATCGTTTGTACGGACACCGTTGATGCTGTTGTCTACCCTCCCTCGTGTTCTCAGTACGCAGGAGGAAATCACTGTTCCGGTGAATATCTTTGCCATGGAAAAAGAGGTGAAGAATGTAACAGTGTCCATTCAGGCAACCGGCGGCGGAGTGCAAATTGTAGGGAATAAACAGCAGTCCATCACTTTTGCCCAACCGGGTGACCAGCTCACATTCTTCAAGATCAAGACAGGCAGCCAAACCGGGAAAGCAACCATCCATCTGACTGCCAGCGGTGACGGAAAACAGACGAAAGAAACGATTGAAATAGAAGTGCGGAATCCGAATCCGGCAGTCACCCTGCGCACCAGCAAATGGGTGGAAGGCGGAGAAAGTGTAACCATCCCGTACAATCTGAATAATGCATCTCCGGCAAATAGCCGCTTGCTGATGGAAGTTTCGCGCATACCTTCGGTGGACATCAGCCGACGGTTCGACTTCCTGTACAACTACCAGCACCATTGCACAGAGCAGCTGACATCGAAAGTATTGCCATTGCTGTTTGTCAGCCAGTTCAAAGCCATAGACAGTGAAGAGGCGGAAAAGATAAAAGCCAATATACAGGAAGGCATCCGGCAGATTTACTCCCGGCAGCTTCCCAACGGTGGTTTCGTCTACTGGCCGGGAAATGCGGTGGCTGATGAGTGGATAACCTCTTATACAGGTATGTTCCTCGTGTTGGCACAAGAGAAAGGCTATGCCGTTCATCCGAATGTGCTGGACAAGTGGAAACGCTTCCAGCGCGCCGCCGCCCAGAACTGGCGGATGCCGGAACAGAATGACAGTTGGATGTACTGGCAATCAGGATTGCAACAGGCTTACAGGCTATATACATTAGCATTGGCAGGCGTTCCTGAACAGGGAGCCATGAACCGGATGAAGGAGCAAGCCAACCTGTCGTTGCAAGCCAAATGGAGACTGGCGGCAGCATATGCCCTGACAGGTAAGACGAAGCCGGCAGAAGAACTGGTCTTCAATGCGGAAACAACCGTGAAACCCTATTCTTCACAAAACTTCATCTACGGCTCGTACGACCGCGACGAGGCGATGATACTGGAAACACTGATTTTGTTGCACAAAGACCAAGCCGCCCTGCAACAGGCCAAGAAAGTTTCGCAGAATCTGGCAGATGAGAACTGGTTCAGTACACAGTCCACAGCTTTCTCACTGATGGCAATGGGACGTCTGGCGGAAAAACTTTCAGGCACACTGGATTTCACCTGGAGTTGGAACGGAAAGCAACAACCTGCCGTGAAGTCGGCTAAGGCTGTATTCGGAAAGGAACTGGCTACTACCCCGGCATCGGGAAATATGACAGTAAAGAATCAAGGCAAGGGAGCATTGAATGTGGACTTCATCACGCGTATACAGTTAGTCAACGATACACTGCCCGCAATTTCCAATAATCTTCGCCTGGATGTGAAATATACGGATATGAACGGAGCGACTATATCTATAGATGACATCCGGCAAGGCACTGACTTTATGGCTGTCATCACCGTAGGTAATATCAGTGGGACTACCGGTTATAGCAATCTGGCGTTAACGCATATCATTCCGTCAGGATGGGAGATTTACAATGAACGTTTCATAACTCCGGAGGCTACTTCTACCCGCAATTATACTTATCAGGATATTCGCGACGACCGCGTACTGACTTACTTCGACCTGCAACGCAGCGAACTGAAAAAGTTTACCGTAAGGCTGCAAGCCACGTATGCCGGTAATTTTGTTCTGCCTGCCGTCCAGTGCGAAGCCATGTATGACGCTTCGGCACAGGCACGGACAAGGGCGGGAAGGACGACGGTTAGTAGGTAACGGAGTATCTCAGTAAGTAAAAAACAGAGTATCTCAATTCCCCTCCTCCTGGGAGGAGGGGAACGGGGATAGTTATATAAACCATGGATGAAAGTTCAGATTATCAACTTCTTCAAGCACCTGTCTATCACCGGAAAAGTAATACTTAGCATTATTACAATTCTGGTGATAGTCTATATCTTTTGTCTCCCCAGAGAATTGTTCCATGTCCCCTACTCTACCGCCGTGACCGACCGCAACGGAGATCTATTGGGTGCACGCATAGCCTCCGACGGTCAATGGCGTTTTCCTCCCCGAACCACTACCCCGGAGAAAATGAAGCAATGCCTGATGATGTTTGAAGACAGGCATTTCTATTATCACTGGGGCGTCAACCCGTTCGCTACCGGAAGAGCTGCCTGGCAAAATCTGAAAAACAAACGCGTCGTCAGCGGTGGAAGCACCCTCACGATGCAGACCATCCGGCTGGCAAGAAATGAATCGCGCACCTTCGGGGAGAAATTCATTGAAATGATTTTGGCTACCCGTCTCGAATTCCGCGCTTCGAAAGAAGAAATCCTGTCGATGTACGTCTCGCACGCCCCGTTCGGCGGAAATGTTGTAGGACTGGATGCCGCAGCATGGAGATACTTCGGACATTCCGCAGAAGATTTGTCGTGGGCAGAAGCTGCCATGCTGGCTGTGCTGCCCAATGCGCCTTCGATGATTCATCTCTCAAAGGCACGCCAGGCACTACTCGAAAAGCGCAACAGACTCCTGAAACAACTATATAAGGAAGAAGTAATAGATGAATCGACCTACGAACTGGCTGTCAGCGAACCACTTCCTGAAGAACCGCATCCGTTGCCACAAATAGCCCCACACCTGGTCAGCCGCTTCTATCAAGAACGAAACGGGAAGTATTCCGTATCAACCATCGACAGGGGAATCCAGACACAGATTGAAAGTCTGGCCGAACGATGGAGCAACGAATTCAACCGGAGCGATATACGTAATCTGGCAATCCTGGTGATTGATATCCGGAACAATCAAGTAGTAGCCTATTGCGGAAATGTCAACTTTGAGCGCAAACAGGCAGGAAATCAAGTAGATGTCATTCAGGCTCCCAGAAGCACGGGAAGTATTCTGAAGCCATTCCTCTACTATGCGATGTTGCAGGAAGGCAGCCTGTTACCGGATATGCTGCTGCCGGATATACCGGTTAATATCAACGGATTCACTCCCCAGAACTTCAACTTGCAGTTTGAGGGGGCGGTTCCTGCATCGGAGGCGCTTGCACGGTCGCTGAATATTCCGGCTGTCACGATGCTGCAAAGATATGGAGTCCCAAAGTTTCACAGTTTCCTACGGCAAACAGGATTTAAGACAATTAACCGTCCCGCCTCCCATTATGGATTATCACTTATTCTGGGCGGCGCGGAAGCTACACTATGGGACGTGACGAGTGCATACGCTAATATGGGACGAAGCTTGCTGCAACTTCCGCAAGAAAAATGCAGCTTACTGCTTGCTTCTTCTCAAGAAAAGGAGGAGAAGAGATCCTACGACAAGCTCAGGATGACAGAAAGTGAGCAACAGGCAGCGGAGAGTGAGCTTAGGGAAACGAAGCAAACGGCATCGGAGGCAAGCGGAACAGATATTTTTCAGCCGGGTGCCGTATGGCAAACCTTTGATGCCCTGACCGAAGTCAACCGCCCCGAAGAGATAGACTGGAAATCCATCCCCTCCATGCACTCCATTGCCTGGAAAACCGGAACAAGTTATGGTTTCCGCGATGCCTGGGCTGTCGGAGTCACCCCCAGATATGCAGTAGGCGTATGGGTGGGGAACGCAACCGGAGAAGGAAAGCCCGGTCTTGTAGGAGCACGGACAGCGGGTCCGGTATTGTTTGACATATTCAATATGCTTCCTGCCTCACGATGGTTCAAACGTCCGGGAGATATCTTTGTCAAAGCTGAAATATGCCGGAAATCAGGACATCTGAAAAGTAGATTCTGTGAAGAGACGGACACCTTATTGATTCTTCCTGCAGGGCTCAAGACAGAAGCCTGCCCCTATCATCATCTCATCACTTTGTCGGCTGATGAAACCCAACGCATTTATGAAAATTGTGCCAATACGGAGCCCACCATCCAAAAGTCATGGTTCACTCTGCCGCCCGTATGGGAATGGTATTATAAACAGCATCATCCGGAATACAATCCACTTCCACCCTTCAAGCCGGGTTGCGGAGAAGACGCCCTGCAACAGATGCAATTCATCTATCCACCGATGAATGCCCGCATCGTGTTGCCCCGGCAGATGGACGGAAGCAAAGGCTTCATCACCGTCGAACTGGCACATAGCAATCCCGCCACTACCATCTATTGGCACCTCGACAACTGCTATCTAACTCAAACTCAGGACTTCCATAAAATCTCCCTGCAACCCAGCTCCGGCAAACACTCACTGACTGCCGTAGATGATGCAGGAAATACGGTTTCTACTACTTTCTTTGTGGAATAGCGAAACAAACCTTGCATCAGAATAAATTTTAGGCTTTTTAAAGAAAATACCTAAAAAGAGTGAGTGCTTTGTTGCTAAAAAGTGCCTACATTTGTACCCCGAAACAGTGCGGCAAAAAACACCTTGTTCCGAAAAACAACCCCAACGCTTTTAGGAGTGAACTTTGTTTTTCGTATATTTGTTAAATCTTAGAAGTGATAAGCTTTAATCAATTTATTAATACCAATAAGTTATGAAAACCAATCTTAGTTCTCAAATCACTCTCAACAGAGTCTCCCCCAGGTATTACAGACCTGAGAATGCATTTGAAAGGTCGGTACTGACCCGACTCGAAAAAATCCCAACCGACATTTACGAATCGGCAGAGGAAGGAGCCAACCACATTGCTTGTGAAATTGCGCAACTTATCCGCGATAAACAGAAAGCCGGACGCTTCTGCGTATTGGCATTGCCTGGTGGTAATTCTCCCCGTAACGTATATTCAACCCTCATCCGCATGCATAAGGAAGAAGGTCTGAGTTTCCGTAATGTCATCATATTCAACCTTTACGAATATTATCCACTTACGTCGGATGCCATCAACAGCAATCTGAATGCCCTGAAAGAGATGTTTCTGGATCATGTGGATATTGACAAACAAAACGTTTTCAGCCCGGACGGCACCATCCCCAAAGATACCATCTTCGAATACTGCCGCCTGTATGAACAGCGTATAGAAAGCTTCGGTGGCCTGGACGCTGTGTTACTGGGTATCGGACGCGTAGGTAACATCGGTTTCAATGAACCGGGCTCCCGTCTGAACTCCACTACCCGACTGATTTTATTGGATAGCGACTCACGCAACGAAGCATCCAAAATGTTCGGTAGCATTGAAAGTACGCCTATCAGTTCCATAACGATGGGGGTTTCTACCATATTGAGCGCCAAGAAAATCTATCTGATGGCTTGGGGTGAGGATAAAGCCAAAATGGTAAAAGAATGTGTGGAAGGTGCGGTAACCGACACTATCCCGGCTTCTTACCTGCAAACTCATAACAATGCCCATGTCGTTATCGACCTCTCTGCAGCTGGTAATCTGACACGCATCCAACGTCCGTGGCTGGTGACTTCCTGCGAATGGAACGATAAACTGATTCGCAGTGCCATCGTATGGCTTTGCCAATTGACTGGAAAACCAATCCTTAAACTGACCAATAAGGATTATAACGAAAACGGATTGAGCGAATTGCTGGCTTTATTCGGTTCGGCATACAATGTGAATATCAAGATATTCAACGACTTGCAGCACACCATCACCGGCTGGCCCGGTGGAAAGCCAAACGCTGACGACACTTATCGTCCCGAACGTGCGAAGCCGTATCCGAAACGGGTCGTTGTATTCTCTCCGCATCCGGACGACGACGTGATTTCTATGGGTGGCACCATCCGCCGCCTGGTAGAGCAGAAACATGATGTGCACGTAGCTTACGAAACTTCCGGCAACATTGCCGTAGGTGATGAAGAAGTAATCCGCTTCATGCATTTCATCAATGGTTTCAACCAGATTTTCAATAACAGCGAAGATCAGGTGGTCATTGATAAATATGCAGAAATCCGCAAGTTCCTGAAAGAGAAAAAAGACGGCGATATTGATACGCGCGATATCCTGACCATCAAAGGTTTGATTCGCCGCGGTGAAGCACGCACGGCATGTACTTACAACAATATACCGCTGGATCACTGCCACTTCCTCGACCTGCCCTTCTACGAAACAGGCCGCATCCAGAAAGGTCCGCTGACGGAAGCTGACGTAGAAATCGTACGCAACCTGTTGCGCGAAGTGAAACCTCACCAGATATTCGTTGCCGGCGACCTTGCCGACCCGCATGGAACACACCGTGTCTGCACGGATGCAGTGTTTGCAGCCATTGACCTGGAGAAAGAAGAAGGTGCAAAGTGGTTGAAGGATTGCCGCATCTGGATGTATCGTGGTGCGTGGGCTGAATGGGAAATTGAAAACATTGAAATGGCAGTGCCTATCAGTCCGGAAGAATTGCGTGCGAAACGCAACTCCATCCTGAAACACCAGTCGCAGATGGAAAGCGCACCGTTCCTGGGTAATGACGAGCGCCTGTTCTGGCAACGCAGTGAAGACCGTAACCGTGGTACGGCTGCATTGTATGACAGCCTGGGCTTGGCATCTTACGAAGCAATGGAAGCATTTGTGGAATATATTCCGTTGTAAATCACTAACAAAGAAATAAAGAAAAAAAGGTTGCAGTGTTTTATCACTGCAACCTTTTTTCATTTAACATTCTCATCAGCTTCATTTTCGTGTGATCTCTATCTCACCAAGATTTTCTTCATTACCATGACGCATTCAACAGATTATTCGGAGGATATGGCAACAGTTCCCTTATATTCGCCTTCGGACAATTTGATTTTTCTC
>OLGD01003063.1_pt1 | contig 16869 bp, 9 predicted proteins | sample 1605311 | NCBI WGS metagenome assembly OLGD01 (sample SAMEA3888917, study PRJEB22519) | human gut metagenome | biome: human gut; feature: human-associated habitat; material: faeces | place: Denmark | collected 2010 | reverse complement strand
ATTTGGATAGAGGATAGAATACATCGTAATATTTGGTAATCTCAAAAATGAAAGGTTCTTAGTTACACAGAGCAAGAAATGAAAAAACGAAATCAAAAATTAGTGCCCAATAGTACCAGAAGTTCGCCAATTTCAGACTAAGTGTACCCCTTTTACGCTTTCTGTTGTCGGGGGTACGAGTTAGGTTACTAACTTTGTCTTTTAAAGGCTAAATGATGTCCGGTAGGGCAGACATAAGGGGATAAAAAAGTCCCACAAATCATTGAATTTGTGGGACTTTACTATTCATTATCCGGCTTTGTCCAGTTAGTTCAGCGGAGAGACAGGGTTATGAACCTTTTCTCCACAAGTTCCTTATTTACAAGGTTATAATAATATCAATTTTACTCTTAGTAATGTTTTAGTAACTGAAGTTTGTCTGATTCAGTCCTACATTGTCTTTATGATGTCCATTCATCTAGACACTACTATACAAAGATAGTATAACTCATTCAATTATCAAAATAACTCGCTCTGATTTTACAAATTCATTTTTTAATATTATATCTAGCACAAATTGAATATCATCGGTCATGCCCGATTGTTAGGCATATTTTACTAACGATTACTCTGCTGGCATATCATCTTTCTTATTCTGCCACTCATCAGCAATCTTGCCCCAGTCAATCTTGCGTTCCTTAAATCCAGTCCATACGTCCCAATAATCTGGATCATCCGACTGAGGGCATTGATTCTTAGGCAATGTTCGCATTTTAACCATAATAGGCAGTTCGGATGCCCACCCTAATAATACAGCGTATTGAGAAGGTAGCGATGGCATTTCACGAAGAATCCCCCTCATATTGTCTGGCAACAAACGGTGAATCAATTCCTGGTCTCGGTCATTAGATATACGATGCAATAGGAAGGAATTGCATTGTGATAGCACTGTCGATGATAGTTCGGATGGTCTTTGTGATGATAAGACCAATCCCAATCCGAACTTTCTGCCCTCTCGCGCTATCTTCTCAAACACTTTGCAACATTGTGTAGTTGGTCCAGTATTTTCAGCATCATCATTGTAACGTTTCACAAAATAATGTGCCTCCTCCATAACCAAGACCGTCGGTAGACATTGCTTATTCAGCCTGAGGTAACGTTGCTGTGCTTCAAATACCATACGAGCTATGACTGCCGTAACAATGCTTGTCACATCAGAAGGGAGCAAGGACAAATCAATGATTGTCAGCGACTCTTTATTGTTAGCACCTATATAGTTTCCCAACCATTCACTCAACTTGAGGGTTTCGTTATCAATAACTTTCTTGACTCGTACATCTGTCAGCAATGTCTTGATGCGTGGCATGAGAGTAACAATATAGTCTGTAGTATTCAGAATCTCCGCGTTGGCTTCTATTGAGCGTATAAAGTTCTCGCCTGTGAACGGGATAGGGCTATCCTCATCGGTTGGAAGAAACTCCTCCTCTTTACCTCCAGCCTTTGCATACACCTCTTTCAACAGCATTATCAAACTATCAACTTCGGCTCTTGTATAATCATAATGAGGATATGTTCCACTTCTGGCATTTATCAATTCTTTCGCCTTGGCTTCAAATGCTTGAATGGCATCCTTCAGTTCATCAGAATAATCCTCGTCACTTACTATCCCGCTTACCCACTTCTCAACAGATTGGTGGAAATTCTTAGGGAAAGGAAATTTCCCCCATGGATTACCCGCCGCTTTATTGACCTCAATAGTATCAATAATTGTACGGGCATAACTAGCCAATTCTCGTTGCTTAGATAATTCCTCAAACACGATTCCACTTCTCACTGACTTCAACGCATGTACAATCGTTGTTCTATGGGTCTTGGGTGATGCTTTGGTAAACCCGCACCATTCGTCAGTATTCCAGAACCACAAAGGCACTTCAAGCTGCTTTTTCCCATCACCATTCTCTACATTCACCATATAGATATTTGCCTCCTGCTTATCAACAAAAGCCTTGCTATACTCTCCATTCGGATCTAATACAATGAACCTACTATTCACAGGTTTTGTACTATCAACCAGTTTCTCTCTAGCACTTTCAAGCGACCAACGTATCAGACCAGCTACGGAACAAGATTTCCCACTCCCAGTATTACCAAGTACTGCAAGATGACGCCCAAACAAGCGGTCGGGATCAATCATAACCTTAGCATTACCCACAAGGGGGCTATTACCAATATACACTCTTCGGTTATCTCCTGATTCGATGATAGACCTCAACTGGTCCTCCATGGGTAAAATAACAATGTCTCCTACTGACGGGAATGTCTCTAAACCGCGTTTAAACTTATAGCCATCCTCTGTAGCCACTAGTGTTCCCACGGGCTGTAACTCCATTTTTCGCAATGGGAATGGCAAGTCAATCAACCCAAAATCTTGAAATCCACTTCGTTTAGGATAAGGTGAACGCTGTATGGTAATCCACGATACCTGCCCTACTACAAAACCCAAATCAACGGGAATCATCAAATATCCGTTGATACGTGGAAAACTCCGTGGCATCCCTGTATTAAGTGCGACACTATCGGGTGATTCTATGTCTAGCTGCACTTCTATTCTATCCGGTGAAATATATTCCACCGTACCTACACGTAGTGAAGCAAGCTGTTCAATAGGCGTTGTAATCATAGGCTATACAATTGATGTAGTTGGAGTAGTGGGCGTTGCGGAAGCAGGCGCAGCTGTAGTAGTTGAAGTCGGAATAGATAACGCTGGCGATGTAGCCGCAGGTGAACCTGAAGCAGCTCCCATACGATGCTGTAATAGTTCAGCCATTCTAATAGTGGTTCTATCAATAGCAGACTTAGGCAGGTAGTCATTAGCCAAATTGGTAATGTCACCCAAGTTTTTACCTATCAAAATAGACATCTGTGCATAATGAGCAGATTCATAATAGAACTTTAAGATACGGCTAATTGGATCATTAAAGGATATAACCACCAAGTGTGTTGAAGGGATAGTAAGCATATCATGAATTACCCTATTAATATGTTCATCACCAAACCCGTATCCATATGTTACCAATGTACTGTTCGGTCTGCAAATGGCAGCAGCAAAATCACGGAACAATTCCACGTATGGATATTCAGCTGTTTCACGGTCTTTGGCAGAGTTGGGATATATCATCAACTTTAGTGCATCAGCACTCTGCAGTCCTGGTGCATTCAGATATGGGGCAATATCATCAGCACCCAACGGCACTCCTACACGTCGGATCTCACTCCCATTCTGTATCCAGTCAACAGACCCATGAAGTTTCGTCAGTCTTGCTACACCTTCCAAATAACGTGGCTCCCCTCGTATTCCGGGCGGGTTATAATGAATGTCCAAATTGAGCCTTGAAGAACGGAATACAGGCATCATGGTTCCTACGAACCTATCCATCAAATGGACACCTGCCAACTCTGCGCCCACTTCAATTAGGCGGTCATAATTGGTAGTAAATATATTCAGTCTTTCTCTATTTCCTGTACGACTTGCAAAGCTGAGAAGGAAATTAACTAGCACCGAATAAGCGTTCTCTCGTTTATCTTCATTAGCAGTTGCTATACTATTTTCGGTCCTTAATATGGACTTTGCAAACTCTGAGATAATTGAGTTTAGTTCTGTTTCTAATGCCGTAGCCTCGGCGTCTTTCTTTAAGATTTTCAATCCAAGGAGCAAATCATTGGCTGTTCTTATCTGGTCTTCAATATTACCATTCTCACGACCACTAGCTTTTGCCGATACTTCAGCAAAAGCTTTAATTTCATCTTTATACTTGGTGAATGTGGTTAAACCCATCGTAGCGCCGCCACTTGCTCCAGCTAAGAAACTGATAGCATTAGTTATACCAGAGCCACAAAGTAGTGACAAATGCTCAGACTGAAAAAGTGAGGTTAGCCAAGGTTCTATGCGTGAACGAAAAATGGTCTTGTTTACTTCACTGGTATCAGGCAGCCAACCGCAAGCGTCAGCATTCTGCACTTTCCCGTCTTTGTCAACAAGAATCAGTTCGCGGTCGTCCCGAGTCTTGATAACATTCCCGCCAGCATCCAGCACTGTTTGGGCTTCTTCTATCTTCTGTTTTGTATCCATGCATAGATTTAATAAATTTGTAACTATATTTATTTGATGCAAAATATTTTTTATCTCGTATCTCATTCTCTTGCCTTGAAAATGCTATTCATTTTCAGGCTTTACCAATCCTTTAATAACATAATTAGTCGTTCAAGCTTAGAATAAATGTATTCCCTGTCACTTGCTTGTTTTTTCGCTATCAGATACAACCTAATGAATACAAAGGTAGTGTTTTTCTTGGAATTACTTTGTTTAAGGAGCTTGAATATTTTTTGTAATATACCCCATCTGAAAATCTGCCAACGATACCCAAACATACGATACAACTCCCATTATTTTTTATACATGATGTATAAAAGTGAATCCCATTATATATAGCGTTCCATTTCTGTGCGTTGCATAAGTTCAAATAACTTTTATGCTACAAAAGCAACTCCAAAAACGAATAAATCAAAAAAAATCAATCTTGCCCTCATGTGAACGCTTCTTTCTAACTTGCGAAACTTAAATGAATGATAAAAAGAGACACGTTCGGTGGTACTTCAACATCGTTGTGTGCGAATTTAAAGCTTTTCTTCAGAAAACAAGCTACTGATGTTATCGTTTCCCGAAAAAACCGTGGGGTATCGATAAATCAATCTGAAAGAAGCCTCTATTTACAAAAATATTTTTAATTTTGCATTAAATGCAAAGAAATTGCACTATGGGCAAGAAAGATATAAACAGATTGAAAGTGGTTCTTGTGGAACAGAAACATACAGCAAAGGGGGTGGCAGAACAAGCAAGACGCGCCCCTGCGACCGTATCGAAATGGTATACCAATACCTTACAGCCAAATTTTGGCATATTACGTCAAGTGGCTGACAGACATACTTGGAGATCAAGGAGTTCTTTATTCTTCAAAATAACACAATTACACTGTAAAATACTGGCATATAGCAGATGATAAAGACTTATCAGCCACTCATATCCTTGGGGGATAAAAGTAAAGTGGTATAAGTAGTTCGAATTAATAGTGTCCCACTGTTACAACTGGTGAGCACATAGGCAAAAAGATATTTGACGGTGTTGAACAACTTGATTCTGTTTACATGAACTTGGATTTTCATGAGATCTTTGATACCTTAACAATCTTCAATCCAAAATACCAAAATTTGTATAGTATACATATCCTTTCATTTATATAAAAAGATTTCTAATGACAAATTATATAATACCACAAATAGTAAGATATCAGAGCATCGATGGCTTATTAGAGAATAGCAACAGTTCTCGTTCATTATTTGACACAGAAAAACCTCTGTCAATAGATAAATTGCTTCAGGAAAACTTCGTTTGTATTGTAGGCGAGCCAGGTATTGGGAAGAGCAGACTGGTTGATGAGATAAAGAAGCAAATCTCAAAAGAATTATACTCTTGTACGGCATCTGATTTTGAACTTAGGTCTGTCCCAAAAGATATTGAATACTGTATCATAGATGCTTTAGATGAAGTTGAAGGAAATGTATTCTATAGTACGCTACTGTCAATAAAGCAATATAAAAAAGAGAATCCAGATGCCAAGGTGTGGTTTACTTGTAGGAAACATTATGTAGCATCTTATGCAAAATATTTTTCTTCTTGCTATAGTTTAACTTTCATGGAATTATGTAGGTTGAGCGATAAGGATGTGATGGAAATTGTTAATAGGTGTTCTGAGATAACAAAAGCAAATGTCAACAAAAGTTCAAAATTAAAAGAGCTCCTAACTATTCCCAGATATTTGACATTTCTTTTGGAATATGAAAAGCAAAAAGGTGGTTGTTCAAATATCAGTGAACTTTTTGAGTATATTATTAGTAGTTCAATACAGACTGCCATAGATGCTCGTCAAAACATAATTAACAATGAGAGTATCAAAATCCTTATACAAAGAGTTCTAGAGAAAGTTGCTTTCGTCATGGAGATAAGCCGTAAAGACCAAATTTCAAAAGACGAGTTATACACGATTCTAGATGGAGTAAAGGGCAATATGACACAGATACTCATAGCCAATTTGGATCTGCTTTTTTTTGAGAGCCGTATACTGAAAGATACAAATGGAATATTACAGTTTGAAAATACTGAGCTACAGGAATATCTTGCAGCTAAAGAATTATGTAGACAAGACAATATAGAAAGTGTACTCTACAATGTTGCTGTACAAAAAGAATTAAAGCATATCCATCCTAACTGGTATGATGTTATTCCTCATATATCATATACGGAAGATAGAATTTACTCTTTTATTAACGTAATCAAACTCATTGTGCCATATGAATCAAACCTTGAGAATGAATCATTTGAATCACTCTTAAGATACGTTGACACTTCTATTCTTTTACTTTTACAGAAAGAAGAGTTATTCTCAATTATATTTGAGCATTATCTACGTGTGCCTGCATACATTAAATGGAAAAGTTCAATTCTCAAATTGATACAAGAGTGCTACACCTCAAGTTGTAATGATAAAATAATACTGCCTGCCGACCAACTCAACAAGATTCAATTAGCTAACATTTATGCCATACTTGAAGCAATCGTTGAAGAGAACAAACTCGGCAAAGATGTATCTGACCATTGGACTCATGCAGCAAACATCCTCATGCAAACTGACAATGAGGAAAAACAATTGGCAGCTTTAAATTTGTATAATGCACTTAAAAGCAAAGATGAACTTATACATTTATCGAAATCCTACAGTGGTTTTACTAAAGACGTAAAAGAAAAGTATTGTGAAGTAACTGGTTATGGGAAATTTACAAGTAAGGACGTTGTGGATTGTTGGTTGGATGGTTGCTATGTAAGTAATCCATACGCATTAAATGCAGTCTTGTGCATAGAAGACCTTTCAACAATAACCTATGCATATAATAAAATTATATGTGACAATAAACTCTACGATTTTTTTAATCCCAAAGGGACTTTGCTTGTATGTTATGACTTGTATTTAGAAAAACAATTTGATATTGCTTGGAATGCAGATCCTGAAAGTAGAAAACTCATAACAAAAATTATTGCAAGTTTTATGAATAATCATTCATACGCTACCCATAGTGAAATCAATGTTACCGTTAAGCAAATACTGCTTGAAGAAGAGACTGGAATTCTATTTCTTGAATATTTTGATAACAAATGGGATTTAGAAGATATATTTCGACACTTTGATGCTGAACTTATTGATATTAAATTTTTATCTTCTTTAGATAAGTTATTGCATGAATCAAAGACGGAAAATTGGTATATAGAGAATATACTCACTACCCTCATTAACAAAATCAGAAATGATGAAGCCAAAAGAACTTCTATATCTGAGTATATAAAACTTTATGCAGAAACATTTGAGCGATGGGACAAAAAATCAGAAGAAGCAGAAATGAATTTGAATAACCAACCACTTATTAAGGCTTACCAAAGCCTTTCAGATGCAGATGTATCAGAGTTTTATAAATATGAAGCAGCATTCGAGTTGTCTAAAAACATTAAATTTATACGGCAGCTGGATATTCAACCTTTAGTGGATGTTATTGCAAAATTCTTTAATGAGATTGATTTGGATAAAATGACATTAGAAAAGAAAGCAGAAAATTCTTTTAGTTTGTCTAAGTCATTGGTTAAAATACCATACTATGTAAAGGCAATGTATCATTTAGGCGTTTATGACCTGTTGGAGAAAAATAGAGTCGTCTTGGCTAAAACTCTGCCAATTGTCTGCTGTACTATGAGTTTTGACGCTAGCGAAATAAAAGAGATCTATAAGTCTGTTATTGGAAGTATTAGTGAAAATGAAAAATCAGAACTTGTAGAATGGTGGAAATCACGAGAAGACGATTTTATGAATATTAGTCCTGAGGATATCTTTACTTGTATTACCGATTATGGTATTGATGCAATATCGTATAAGTTGGAGAAGTATATAGAACAATACATCGACAATCAAGAACTTAGTCATAGTATTGCCGCATCTAAAGCCTTAGATCTTATATCAGAAGGTTACTGTAAATGGGATATAAAGAAATACAAAGAAGTGTTTGATGCCTTTGAAGACGATAATATTGCAAGCATTAAAATGCAGTGTAATGCTATAATGATTGAAAAGTATCAAGATTCGGAAGCTATAACATGGCGAATTGAATATATCAGAAATAATATCGTAAAGTCTCTTCATAACGAAACAGGGCATATGCGTGCGATTTCTATGGCAGAATCTGAAATGATAAGTCCAAGTCCACGCATGTTCAGATGTTTTATGACCATAAAAGAAAATGAAAGACTGGCTAAACAAATGTTCGATTTGTTCGATTTTGGGCTATCATTATGTATAAACCCTGATACACAAGAATACTCAAGTTATCTCCTTAATCAGATATACCTCTTCTTTGTAAATGTTGATAATATCTATTACATTACAGAATTGAGAAAGAAGGTCGAGATATTTAATGCGCAGGCAGTAAGTTATCTCGCTAACAACATCATGAATAATGCCGAAATGATGTACCTAAAAAAAGAAAAGATTACAATTGATAAAGCTATTAAGCAATACAACAAATGCATTGAAGAATATCATTTGGAAATTCGGAATGACGGTGACCTAAGACGATATTTTACTCATATACATTCTGAAGTTCAAAAAGAGATACAGGATCAAGGTATATATACTTTAGTTCGTCAAGAAACTTTAAGTGAAGATTTCATTCAGAGAGAGTTGAAGAATACCATTATAAACAAGTGTTGTCAAATGGGATTGGAAGCAGTTCGGGTAGATAGGGAAGTTACCCTTCAAGATAACAAACGTACAGACCTTCTTATTAGATATGGTTTATGCAATCCTATTATGGTAGAGCTTAAGCTACTCCATAATGACGAAATTCAAAGTAAAAAACAACGTCAAGCATACAGGGATAAATTTATTCAATACACTAACGCGACTAATGCTTGCTTATCTGTATTTTGGGTATTTGATGTTCATAAGAAAGGTAGTGACACTGCAAGATTCAAAGATTTAGAAGTAGAATACAAAGACCTCGACAATACTTTGATATTATTAACCGATTGTAAATGTAGTAGTGGGATTGAAACCGGCTTGCCTAAAAACAAACAAATTCCAAAGGTAAAGAAAACAAGTAATGATAAAACAAGAAAAGGTAAAAAATAAATATCTTATCCTGTTAGAACAACTTTATAGACTTATCTTTGCCTCGGATAATCAAAAAAACGTATCTAATTGTGTGTCAGAATAGAATAAGAGAGTTTCAATTTTACGGTAACGATTTAGCGACAATACAAATTCACTGATATGCTGTGCTTTGCTACTCCTAACAACTCTATTGCGAAGGTACACTTTTTTATTCAAAGTTCTCTAATAATTTGATTTTTTCGATATTCTTACGTTTGATTTTCCGTAAAATAGCGGAGAAAAGGGCATTGCCTCACGCCTAAACAAAGTTTAGACTGATGCTGCGGTGCCCCTTTCTTTTGCGCCTATGTCAAGAGGTACTTTTACGGGGTCTCAGATGATTTTCTTTTTTCCTTCAGCTTTGCGTACAGTGTTGTACTATTAATGCCAAGAAGCCTGACAGCAAGTATCTTGTTGGCATTTGCCTGTTTTAATATCCGTGTGATTCGTTTTTTCTTCCTCTGCTGTCCAGTAAGGCGAAACTTACCGTGGAGGAAGATACGGCTTATAACAGAACTCCAAATCTGCATCGGTTATCATGTCGCTTTCCGTGTGCAGGACGACCGCATGTATCTTCTGTTTCAATTCACGCACGTTACCCAGCCATATGTGAATGAACAGGGCATTACGGGCGGAAGCGTTAAAACCTCTGACGTTGTCCAAACTAATCATTGGTTATCTCACGGAAGAAGTCAGCCAAAGGTATGGTGTCCTTCTGTCAGTCACTCAATGGGGGATGGTGATTACATATTCCTGCAACACAGGACACGGAGACGAATAAAGCCATCCTCCCGCGAGCAGTTGTCTACCACCACGATTTCTATTTCCCCTGCTGTCGTTTCAGGTAAGAGATGCACTTGCCGCAGTCGGCAGAGCTGTTATAGTTTAATAAAAATATTGCTACTGTCATCATTATTAGTTTATTCTTTTATCCAGTCCACCTTTCCCCCTTCGCCATATTTGGCGCAGAAAGAATAAGTTTTGTAATTAGGTGCGACTGTAACACCGGCTATAAGTTGTCGTTCAGCCGAGATTGTCCAATACAAGGTATAACCTTTGGTATGGAGAAATTCCTCCAACACCGTTCTGCGAAGATGCAATCCTTGGGGGATGCCTGCGCGATAATGTATGGTAGAGGCGTAGAAAGAAGCCAACTGGTCATCCGTTCCGTAGGTAAAGCAAGCATGACCCTTGAAATGAAGTTCCATTGTGTTCATCAGTTCGGGGCAAGGCAGCATATTCTCTTCCTTATATTCATCGCCAAGCCCCATAGCCTCTTCTTGAAGTTGGGTATAGTTAGTCAGCATCACACGGCAAGGACACTTACCGTCACCAGCTGATACATCGGTCCAATCTTCATATTCTGTACTGACATAAGGTAACATCCAAGGATATTCAAGCAGACGGATGGCTGTGCTTTGTCCGGATGTCGGCATCACTCTTCCACTGAAGTTTTGCCTTGCTATCCACTCCTCAAACTTCTGCGCATCTTCATTGCGAACAAAGAATGTTTCGTATGACAAATAGGCATCCTTATGCTCCCCATTCGTGGGGAATTCTGAAAAAATCTTAAATAGCAATACCCACTTGTTGTCCTCGCCCACAAAGAAATGTTGGCAATCGGCAGTCGTAACCGGTTGCTTCACCCAGTCGGCATCTGCCATTTGCTTGTCTATCACGAACGGCGATTGCTTATCCAGTACATCAGCTATATCAATATCGTCAATCAATTCTGTGGTCAAGGTGACATCAAAGTCGTTCAGCGTGGAACTGTACCACGGATAAGGAGGACGTAATATACGCTTATTGCCATCTGCCCCATAGTGCCACCTATCGGTCACTGCAAAATGATCCATCAGTTGTGCCTCTACCGCAAATAGTGCTTTCCACTGATATTTCTTTCCTATTCGCTCGCGTAGATTATCATACCGTCCCGGAGAATACACCCCATTATCCAGTTCGCCCAATTTATCGTTCCAGCCCAAAGAGTTGATTTCTTGAGCCACCATAGATTGCAACTGGACGAGGGGTAGCATAGATGGACTTCCGTTTTGATCATGTGGCATCAGGGTGTAAATCCGACTTTCGCCATTCGTGTTAAAGCCCAATATATAGCGATGGAAATCAGAAAACTCACACAATGAATACCTGAGTCTTTTGGAACCATCGGTACGACCGAAGTAATCGTCACCGATTTCTATTGTATCGGGGGCCATCTCTTCTTGTGGCTTGTAAGGAGGCAATGCCTTAGAAAAGAGGTCTATGCCATCTTTCAGTGTCTTGGAAAACAGCAGTATCTTCAACAACCATTCACGCACTCTAACATTTTCCACCGGCTGTTTGCCTTGGAAATGATAGTCATAGATAAAAAGCGATACCGTTTTGGAAAGTTCCACATCCTGTAAGAGTAACAATGCACCATATACTGCATTATAGAGGCCCTCCAAAACATAAGTATCCTTCGCAGAATGGAAATCGCGTATCAGCACTTCAAACAAGTCGCTATGATTACAAAGTATGCGGCATAATTTCCGTTTGGCATTAGCCCTTATCACAGGATGTGATGATGCACAACACCAAACCAACAGATAGGCTTCTGTCTTATATTCTTGTTCGTTCACGTCTTCTGTATAAAGCACCGACTCTTCGTAATACTCATTGGCGATAAGTGTCCACTTGAAATCCAAGTCTGCTTGGTTCAGTGCATTTAAAGACAGATGCAGTGTTTTCAGGAATCCATTGAGCGAATGTAAGGACACGCTGAAGATGAAGCGGTAGCCTAACGTCTTCTCTGCTTCCTGCCAAAACTCATCTAAAAGTTTCTGTTCAACGGGGTGTAAATGCCACTCCAACCCTTCGATAAAGCATTGTTGCAGAAGAGTATTATTCCTTATCCTCTTTTCTTCGATAATCTCTTTTCTCTTAAATTTCTCCGGCCAAAGGATGGTGAGGTAAGTTAGAAATTGATAGAATCCTTCCTTACAAAGTGTTTCTCGCTTGTAGCACTTAATCCACTCTTTGAGTTGGGTGATTTTAGCTTGCTCATCCGATTTTGTGTTTAGAAAAGCAATGGCTCTTATAACATCTTCCATCTGCTCGTACTCAAACTTCACAACTGCCTTTTCATCTACACTATTCGTCTGATAATTCCAATCAGCCAACAGCAGACCTTGGGCTATCAAATTATACAGAAGCGACTTGCTCCAAGTGCGATTTCTACAAAATTGATTAGACACAACTCTTGCTTTTTTGCGCGTGATAGGATGGAATTTGTAAGTAAACACCGACAGGTGAGCCAATCGGCAGAGGTAATGCCAAGTGATATTTTGTTCCAGGTCTTCATCTACGGCTTCCGCCACAGCTCTTTCACGCATATAGATGTATTGGCGATACAACCCCCCCAATGACCTTAACCATTTTCTATCGTAATAGGGCATCGAGGCATAAGTCTCACAGAAGATATTCAAGAAAAGTCCATTCTTGAATCCTGAAAGATTTTTGTCGTAGTCGATATGGTAGGCTTCAAAATATTTATTCAGAACATCTTGGCTGTTCTCTAGCCCGGGAAGATGTTGCATTCTGTACCCCCATCTGTTCAACTCGTATTTTTCGTGAAACGGCTTTCTCACTGTTACTACCAATGCCAAGTTGGGATATTTGTCGAATTCCGCTTTCAATACCCCCAAACTCTCGCACCAATAGGCATCGTCAAGCCCTTCATTGAGCGCATCAATGATGAATACATAGCGTCTCGCACCAATATTTACCGCATCCTTTTCTGCTTTTTTCTGTAACTCTTCCAAATAGTTCTCATTTTCGAAGTTGAAGATTTTGCGAATTTCGGCAATAATGCCTCCTTTGTTCTTGTTGAACTGAATGCCAAAGCACAGATATACATTCGTTTCTTTGATGAGTTGCGAGGCAATGCTACATACATTGTGTGTCTTGCCACATCCGGCAGGACCGTAAATGCAATAGACTTTTTCTTGTCTGTCAACCACATATCGAATGCTCTCATGTATTTGCTTCCAAGACAGCAATTCCTTTTTCAAAGCAACCTCTATCGTCTTCCAATTTGAAGTGTCACTTTTAAGACGTTCTACATCGCGCTGCATCCCGATGTTGTAATCCAACTCGGGCAACGTTTCATCAGCAGGGGTAGCGAATAGCGTAGGATTGTTTTTTTGCAAGCTAAGAAATACTTGCTTGCTCGTGTGGAGTGTCTCTTCATGCTTCTCCAGATTCCGAATGTCCCACAGATTGGCAAACTGCGTTTCAAGAGATTGGTTAGGCACATCCAGCTCCGGCTTATACCGATTTCCTGCCAATGCTATCTGCTTGCGTAGTTTTTCGGTACACTCTTTTCTGCCATAAGCAATCTCTTGAAATTCTATATAATCAGATTCGGTGGACACACCTTGCGCCTTTAATTCATCTTCAACGCTCTTTATGCTTATAAAGCCGATATGACTATCCAGTATATCCGTCACAATGCCGATTATCTTGTCGTTATCGGCATATACCGGTGACCCAGAGAATCCGGCGTATTCTATGAGATGCTTCTCATCTTCAAATACGGCATAGGCATCAAAATCACCTTTCAACGCTACATAAGTTTCATCTACCCGTATCTTGACCGACTGCCCAACAGCTTCGCCAATCAATGTGTTGGGATAGCCCCAAAAGCGGAAATGCGTTTTCGCCTCTATCGGCATACTGAGCAGCGAACCATGTTCATGGCTCACAGTCTCGTCTTTCAGCTTCAAGATGGCAATATCTTTCCCGGGCTTTACTATCGTAAGCTCGCATTCATAACCCATTCCTTCAATTTCCACATAAATAGAGTTGCCGTTCAGGGCAGAACCTACCACATGATATGCCGTAAGCAGCCGATAGGCATCCACAAAGAAGGCAGTTCCCTTTTCCGTGCCACACTCCACTTTACAAGTGATTGAAGGTATTACACTGATATTGCTCATAACGCTATTTCATTGATTTGTGCCACGTCTATTTCTATTCCCTCTTTCTTCAGCATCGGAACCTTAATTTTCATCTTATTACAGATGTCGTTCTTATAATAAGGCGAATTAAAGCACAGTCTGCGCTTTTGTATGGCATCCAATAAGGGTTGATAGATGATATTGGCAAGGGTATGCAAGTGCGGTGCAGAGCTTGTGCGTCCGCAGAATATCCAATTCGGGCTGTCGATATGCTTCAAAAGCTTCTTTGATAAATTGACATCACTTCCATGATGAGGAACTTTGATGGCATCAAAATAGATTTTCGCATTCAAAGGGATTTGATTCTTTTTCTTATAAGCCTTAATTCCTTCTATCACTACTTCCGAAGTGGCGTCTCCCAAGAGCAGAATTTTCTTATCGCCCAATTCCCAAACAAACGCAATGCTGGCTCGATTGGTCTTAGAAGTGTCTTCTCTATCCGGTTTCTCGTATTCGGCTTTCATTGTACCGGTAGAACTGGAAATTTTATTCTCAAGAAGCAAATCCTTCTGATTATAGAGTAAAGAGAGTAGCTCAAATAATTCCGCCCCCTTTTCTTTCCCTTGTTCAAGTGGATATTTTCTATAAAATTTCCTTGCAAATTCATCAAGAATGTGTTTGTTCAGTTCATCGATAGCCGTTTGGGTAGGCGACACTATAAACATCTTCCCCAATTCACCCAATGAAAGGTATTCTCCATTAATGAGTTTCAGATTTTTATCCCAAGCATCCGCCCAATTCCTTTGAATCAATGTGGATAGTACCAATGCCTCTTTTGCGGCAACTGTATGTTCAGCACTTGGTTTCCATTTGGGAACAAAGGTCTTCATTTTTTTTATCTGCTCCTTTTCAAAATCGGTAAGTGGCTCAACTTGTGCGCCCTCTTCCTCCTTTACAAAAAGATTGTTATAGATGATATGATCTATCCTAAGCTCCGGCATTTGATTCAGCATATTGCAAATGCCATCGGTGTGGTCTATGTCAATATGTGTCACCACCAGATAGTCGATATGGCAATGAAGCGTATCTGTAACGATAGCCTTTATCTCAGGGGTGAACACATGACAGTCCACCATCATCGAGAAACAAGTACCATCTCCTTTGTCTGCAAGGCAGAAGATGCAGTCACCATTGCCGGAAGTGGGGAAAAAGAGTTTCATATTATGATTGAACGATTTCATAAATACTGACTGAAGAAACCAATATATATTAGCCCTCCTCATTCATGCGGATAGCTTCAATGATGTCTTTGGGATAAAAGCAGGGGGATGCCGGTTAAAACCCTTCAATGTGAACGAGACGGTCTTGGCGAAAGAGTCAATCTGTTGTTGCAACTGCGCCTCTTCGCTCAAATGGTAGATATCACTGCTCGTCAAGACTTTCTTGATTAGCTCTGACTTGTCCATACGCCTACGCCCGTAAATCATCACCAATACTTCCCGGTTAAGGTCGAGTGTCTTCCAAAGCGTGATCCTTTCTTTGATTCTGTCTAAAAAATCCATATCTCAACATAATTGTGTCTCACGAATATATAAATAAGAGATAAGTTATTGATTGTCAGATTTAGATTCTGACCACACATCGTAATAGGTTACGAATTAGTTATATACAGAATGTTTTGGATTTCTGTGCATAGCATAGCTTCAAATAACTCTTTATGCAAAGGTAATGTAAAAAATGAATATGCCAAAAGAAGTTTTATCTAAAATCTAAAGATTAAATCTCCACCCTTTTTCAGATGTATAAAAGACTTTCTTTTCGTCTGAATACCGTTACCCCATAGATGGAGCAACCATATTCAGACTATGGCATAACCGCAAAACAATCCTCCGCCGACAGCGTTCATCAGAACACTTGCCGACAGGGGATATTTCTTTTTCCGGCTATGGAAGCGGTATCTTTTATGATTATCTACCCGCCCATTTATTTTCTAACGTCTTTAAAAGCCGAGTCCATTGCTTCATAATGGTCACCATCGTGAAGGCTTAAAGCAGCGACGAAGCTATTTAAGGTACGAATGGCATCCAGACGATGTTCCGTACTTTGTTCTTCAAGATTACTCAATACATCTATTGCCGTAGTCAGATATCCTTTCAATTCTTGTAATGCTGATAAATCTTGAATAGGCAATAAATAGAAAAGTTCATTACTGCCTAAAGATTTCACGATGCCTTGTAGGGCTGTTGCTTGTAGTTCCATATGGTTATTATATTAAAAATGACGTAACTCTGCCAATTCACAAACTCAAGGCATCGCCAAACGCCCAATGCAAGATGAACCGGCAGGTTACGTCAAGATATAACCTTTCCAGTTCATTTACTTCTTGCATTTTGAAATTGGCGATTTCTGAGTTTAAGTAAACGAACAAATTACCACGATGCTATCTCCATCTGCCGACAAAATAAAAAAGTCCCGTAAAACCTTGGTTTTACGGGACTTGTCTTAGCTTTTCCACCATTTGTCTTTAGTGTTCAGCGGAGAGAGAGGGTTTTGAACCTATAACTCTAACCGCTTATATTTCAGCTATTTCGCTTTCAAAATTTCAAATAGGTAACGAAACAGTAACGATTTTCAACCGTTAAGCC
>OLGD01003060.1_pt1 | contig 16886 bp, 9 predicted proteins | sample 1605311 | NCBI WGS metagenome assembly OLGD01 (sample SAMEA3888917, study PRJEB22519) | human gut metagenome | biome: human gut; feature: human-associated habitat; material: faeces | place: Denmark | collected 2010 | reverse complement strand
GCGCGCCGTCAGAACCGCCGCCCTGCAGGGTATAATAATCGTAATTATCAATGTCTTCCATACGCTTCTGCGCGTAGTACGTCTGATAAAAACTCGTTCCCGTACCGCCCGCGCTCATCACTTCATGATACCAGTCGCTGATAGCCGAAAGCCGCTCGTAACTTGCGTTTGAACCGAGAAGCTGCCGGCGCGCGATCACGTCGTAATAGGAAGTATAGAGGATGGCGCCGCCGTCCTGCACTTTAACGGAAAATGCCGCATCACGGTAAATGCTCGTATAGTCGTACTGATTGTCGCGCGTGGTCGAACGCGGCCCGAACTGATAGAAATAAATATCGCTGCCCGTCGACGTATCTCCCTCGACCGTGCGCGTGCCGTCCAGCCAGGAATAAATGGACTGCGCCTGTTCGTCGGTGGCCAGACCGTGGAATACCATGCGTACATTCGTTTCCACCATCCCGTAATCGAGCGGCGTCCCCGCTTCTCCATACGAATTTTCATCGTAAATGCCCCACGCATACCTGCCCGTTTCCGGATTCCAGAATCCGCCTTCGTCATAGTCGCGCTGTACGTTGGTTTTGACCGTTGCGGCAAGCTCCCTGAGCGTTTCGGGCGTAAAATCGTACACGATATCGCCCTTCCCTTCGTTCGATTCGTCAAATACGCCGTACGGGTCGTAATTGGCTACCGCCGTCTGTTCCGTTTCGATCCCCGCATCCACAAGCGCCTGCTCCATGTTCGCAAGGGCGATACAGCTCAGATAGAAATACATATTCGCTTCCAGATTCAGATTGCACGGCGGATAAATATCATAATATCCGTTGCCGATGCGGTGTCCTGTTCCCAAAGCGCTGTCATGGCCCGGAAGATAGGTCAGATCGACCAACCCGTCCGCACCTTTGAGCGCATACGCCTGGAACATGAATGCCTCTCTTGCGCGCCCGATGTTGTTTGCCACCGTTTCCAGATCGTTGGAATAGGAAGTCATCTCTTCCAGCGTGAGAATATATTTTGCAGAACTGGTGCTCTGGCGCGTATCCGCCATGGTACGGAAATATTCAAGACGTACATTGATATCCAGGCTTTCCCCCGTCTTCGGGTAAATGCGCAGGCCCACCTGCGTGACCGTTCCGTTCCAGTCCGGATGCAGGTACATGGGGAAATAGGTGCGCACTTTATTGTACTGCGAAAGCGTTACGGGATTGGATGCAAATTCCGAAGCCTTCACTTCGTGCCAGCCGGATCCATCCCCTTCTTTTTTCCAGAGTATGCCGTAATCGGCAATGTCCGTTTCCAGCATACCGGCACTGTTTGCAAGATCTTCTAAGATCATGCGGATCTCCACAAAGGGCGCCAGATCCGCAGAAAAACTCGTTTCGGCGGAGATCAGGTCGTACGTTTCGCCTTCCTTGCCGTAAAATGATCCGTTCAGATAACCGCCCGAAACACTTCCGCTCTTTCCGCCGACCGTCCAGCCGTCCGCCGACTGGCTGAATTCACTGCCGTATGTACCCAGTTCGCTGTAATCGGGGAAAACCCAGCCCTGCCCCGGCATATCATAGGCATCCGAGTCCACCGGGAAATCCGTATCGTTGAACCACACGTACGCATTCCCGAATTTGTCGATATCGATGGAATTGATGTACCGCTGCATGAGCGCGTCCGCGTCGTATTCTTTCAGTGCAAGCGCCGTGCTGTCAAACCAGGAAAGGGACAGCGCTTCCCACTCCTTCGCGTACGACCAGCACGCCCCCATCCGCGCCGTGCCGATGGATTCCTCCCCCGCACGGATATGCCGCGAATAAAAATCATTCATAAACTCGGTGAGTGAATCGTCCGACGTGTAAAAAGTAAGATTTTCGCTCGTGCGGATCAGTTCTAACAGCCCGTCGTCGCCCCGCTGTACAAACTTCAGCCCTTCCGCATTCAGCGTTTCAAACGATGCGGATGAACATCCGCTCGCCCCCGCACATACAAAGACAAGCGCAAGCGCCGCCGCACAGATCTTTTTTATAGTTTTACGCATTTTCTAATTTTTCCTCCTTATAGGTCAGCCGCCCGCATGACACGGCGGCACGTCCGGGAAATTTTATACCAGCAGCAGGGAGCGGATCGAGGCGATCTCTTCCGCCGTGACCCCCGCATCCAGCAAAAACGCTTCGCATTTTTCCGACGGGTCGGCTCCGTCGTAATTTTGGTTGATATAATTGTACGTCGGCCAGAAGTACGTGTAAAACAACGTGTTGACCGGGGTATTGTCCGAACATCCCGCCGCGGAAAAGAGGGACAACTCATAATCCAGATAGATATCGTTTTCCCCGACGCCCAACAGCATTTCCAGCAGCATGGCAAAGGTACCCGTTCTGTCCCTGCCGATCGAACAATGCATATACACAGGGTAATTTTCCTCTTTGGCAAACACTTTCATGATCTCGGCGATCGCTTCGCGGTTTCCCGCCACGTCGATGCCCGTCGTACCGTTCGGCGTCGTGTAATAGGGCGCCGAGATCTGTATGTACTGCATTTCGTCCCCGAACACGTTCGTGCTCTCTTCGCCGCGGCGAAGATCCAGATCGGTGCGTATCTTGTACGTTTCGAGCATTTTTTCCCTGCCCGCCTCGGTGATATCCTCCAGCTTTCCGCCGCGGTAGATCATGCCCTGGCGCACGCGCTTTCCGTCTGCCGCCGCATAGCCGCCGATGTCCCGCGTGTTGGAAACCCCTTCGATCAGCACCGTGCGCGGCTCCTCTTTCGTCGTGAAACGGAATACGTCCGAACGCAGCGTTCCGCTCTGCATTTTCGCTTCCACCTGCCAGTAATAATCGGTCGCCGCATACAGATCGTCCACATGCAGCTGCGCCTGTTCCGTTTCGTATACCGCCGCGTCCGACATGTCCTCCGACTGCGACAGGGAAACCGTGTATTTCTCCGCGCTCTGCTTGCACGTCCACGAAAGCGTCAGCCCCGCGGGCGCATACAGGTCCGTTCCGTCCGTATATTTTTCCGAAGAACAGACTTTGAACGCTTCCGTAAATGCCGCGATCTTTGCGTTGGCAAGCGACGCGCTCCCGCCGTCGGCGGGGTCGGACGCCTCGATATCGCGCTCCTCTTTCACAGGCTCCTCCTCTTCCTGCCCCGGCTTTTCCTGCGGCGGAGGATCCTCTCCGCCGCCGCACCCTGCCAGACAGAATACGAACAGAAAACAGGCAACGAAACAGCAAATTCCTTTCAAAATCCGCTTGTTCATGTCATTCTCCTCTTTTCCCCGTTTCCGTACCGTTTGCGCCGCGCTTTTTTCGTACCGCAAGGGCCGCTACCGCGCCCGTTACGAGCAACGCTCCGAAAATCGTACCCGTTCCCGCCGCAAATCCGCTGCAGCCGCCGCCGAACGTGACCACAACTTCGCCCGTTTCGTCTTTGAGCTGCGCGTTCGGATCCACGGTCGCGTTTGCGGACGCATCGGGCGCCCAGGTCTTTGTTTCGGGATCCCACGCAAACTGTACGTCCTTGTCAAATACGCCGAATGCAGGCGTTATAAACCCTTCCTTGAAGGTGATCGTGTGCGATTCGCTCCAATCCATGACGGCCGAACTCTGCGCGTTGATCACGAGCTGCAGATAATAGACGCCGAAGTTCGTGCCCTGGTAGTAGACATCGATGTAGCGCGTCGCGTCCGCACCGCCGTCTGCAACCGCCCACTCCCGCAGCGTTTTGCCGTCGATCAGGAAATAATCCCACAGGCTCTCGCGCATTCCGTAACGGTTGAGTTCATACACGTACAGCGCCGGCATCGTGACGCCCACCGAACCGTAACTTGCAAAGATCGTTTCGGCATCCGCCTGCATAAACGGCAGATACTTGGTGCTGCAAGGAGTCGTAAACTCGATAAACAGCTGGTTCGTGCCCGGCGCAACGCCGTCCGTCGCCGTCAGGATCGTGTTGACGTCGGTAAGTTTAAGTATGCTTTCGATCTCCTCGCGGTGCACTTCGCCGTTAAACTCTTCAAAAATTTCATCGTAGAAGAAACTTTCATCCGCCGCAAGCTCCCCGCCCGCAGGCGTCGTGAAGCCCTTCTTCACCGTGATGACCAGACCTTTCGCAATGTAACTTGCAGGGATCTTTATGCTGAGCGTGTACCCCGAAAGCGTCGCGGATGCTCCGCTTTCGTCCGTAAGGATCTTCAGAAGATCGTCGTCGCCGATGAGAATATTTTTCAATACGGAAGAATTAAAGTTTTCAAGCACGGCATTCATCACGGACAGACGAAGATCCAACGTAACAAAACCCGTATCTTCCTCGTTTTCCGCCGCAATTGCTTCGGGCGGCGTCACCCAATATACATTCAGCGTTCCGCCCTGGGCAAAGAAATAATTTTCCTTGTTTTCGCCGCGCACAAAATCCGCGGTAGCCTGTACCGTCTTGAGCGAAAGCGCTTCGTCGGGATTTGTCTGTACGTTCATCCCCTTTTCGATCGTAATGCGCACATCCGCATCCGCCGCAAGCGTCGTCGCAAAGGAAAGTCCGATCGTCATGGCATCAAAGGTGACCGTCACCTCGCTGCCCCATTCGGAAAGCGCTTTGCCGTCCACTTGTATGTAGCGCAGAATGTTTTCCGTAAAATCGCTTCCTTCCATGCGCACCGTCTTGTCAAACGTGATCGAAATCGTCGCCGTACCGCCCGAAACCTTCCATGTAACCAGAAGCGGCGTCAGATTCTGATCCACCTGCGGATCGCTCTCTGCGGACATCGTTACCTGCGTGCCCGATTCCAGCGCGCGGTTGGTATAGAATACCGCGTCTTGCGCCAGCGTGTACATGGTATAATCGCCCGTCGAACCGCGGATGGCAAACCCTTTCGCAAACGTGATCTTGTCAAAGGCGTCGTTGTTCAGACTGCCCGCCGAACCGCTCCTGATAAAGATACCCAGTCGGTCGTGCCGCTCCCACATGGAACGAAGCGCATAGTCGCCGATCCCGCTCTCCGATACGGAAACGCCGTTGATCAGCAAAAATTCCGCAAAATCATCCAGCTCGACACGCTCGTTGTTCAGCCCTTTGTCCGATGTCTTGTTGAATATATTCTGGTCGAACGTGATCAGCAGCAGATCGTCGTACCCGCCTTCATAACGGTATGTGTACGAAACTTCCACGATCGAAACGGTCGCTGTGGCATACTCCGGCTCGGTCAGATCTTCCACTTCCGCCTGCACCGCCTTCTCGCTCAGCGTGATGCTGTCTAAGAAGAACTGCACGCCCGAATCCGTCATCGCCTGCACGATAAATCCGCCGCACGCACCGTCTTTGAACAATTCCGCAGCCGACAGCTCCACCGTCGAAAGCCCGTTCGACGTGCGGAAACTCTGTACCGCGCTGTCATACCCAAGCTCCGCCGTTCCCAACGGATATACGTAGAAACATGCCGATGCATTGTTTAAGATCTCCAGAGAAAAACTCTTGACCGAAGTATTTTCAATGGGAAGGACAAATTCGACGACAAAATAATCGCCTTTGGCAAGGATCTGCGTGTTTGCAAACCCGTCCCCGGTCAGCCCCCAGTCGGAATGTCCGCTGCCGAGCGCAATGCCTTCCGTTTCATATTCGCCGATGCTGCCCGCACCGTTCGTTTTAAGCACGGACGCATCGATGTCGATCTTTGTATTCAGCGTCCACTCGAACTTGACGACCTCTTCCACTTCTCCCGGATCGAAACTTTCCGCCGAAAGCGTGATGCTGTCCAGGAAGAACTGCACGCCCGCTCCGTCCGCCAGCTGCAGGATAAATCCGCCGAAACTTCCGTCCGCGCCCAACGCTTCCGCCGAAAGTTTTACTTTCTCTATGTCGTTTTCTGCCGTCGTCCAAAAACTTTGCAGCGCGTTTTCATAGGTCAGTTCCTGCGCGCCCAGCGGATACACATAAATGAGCGCTTTTCCGTCATACTTGTATTCGATTTCCACGCTCTTCGCCTGTTCGGTTTGGATGGGCATCACAAATCGGAATGCCGCATAATCCCCGATCGCAAGGCCCTGCGTGTAGGCGTCGCCGCCCGTAAGGCCCCAGCTTTCGTGCCCGCCGCTGAGCGTTACGCCTTTCGTTTCGTATTCGCCGATATTCCCCGCAGACGCCGCTTTCAGGACATCCGCATTGATGTCATACTTTTTCCCCGTTTCCCAGATAAATTGTTTGGCAAACGTTTCCGTCTGCCCCGAAACGGAACTCCCCGAAGAAAGGTAAACCGCGTTTTCCGTGACCAGATAATAACTCTCACCGTCGTTATGCGGAATATGGCAGCCGCGGCGCACCTCGATGACATCCGTACCGTCCTGCTTCAGCATATCCTGCGGCAGATAGAAACAGTAATGTTTCGGATTGGTGTACCGCCCTTCGATCGCCCATGCCACGCCCGAAATCGCCGTACCGTTGACAAAAATATGCGATTCGATCTCATGACGATGCGTGTTGCTCGTCAGATTGGACTCGAACGCCGCCCCTTCCAATGTGAGAATGACCAGATCGTTGCCGCCGCCGTTGCCGTCCCATTCGACGGAAACACCGCTCACCGTTACCGCAGATCCCTTTACAAACGTTTCGGTTCCCGTATTCTGCGCATTCACGGGCGCAACAAAGGAAGCCGTTTCGGATACGACATAATAATCCGCTCCGTCGCCCAACGGGATCTTACAGCCCTCGCGGATCTCGATCAGATCCGAACCGTCCTGTTTCAGGATGTTTTGGTTCAGATAAAAACAGAAATTTGAAGTCGCGGTATACCGCCCCTCGATCGCCCACGCCACATTGCCCGTGACCGCCGTACCGTTGACATATATGTAGGGCGCAAAATATTCCCAATGACTGTTGCTGTCGGTATTGGATACAAAAGACGCGCCGTTCAGCGTCAGCGTAACAAGATCGTGATTATTTCCGTTGCCGTCCCATTCGACGGAAACGCCGCTCACCGTTACCGTATCTTCCTCCGCGGCACGCACGTTCTGCATTCCCGTAAACACGGCAAACAGTACCGAGAATACAAAACACAATGCAAAAAACGCAACCGCTCCTCTGTAAAATACGTATTTTCTACTCATTCCGATTCCTCCCTATCGGTTCATTCACCGCCTCACGGCGGAAATCAATCTTTACGATACGACGCCAATTCCACCAGCGCACCGCCTTTCAGCCTCGATTCCTCCGCCGCGATCGCCATGTAATGGCTTTCCACCGAATTTTCAATGGACGTATCTACCTGCTTGTTGCCTTCCGCAAGAATTTCATAGAGCTTATCGAGCATCCTGTGATCGCCGCCGCCGTGTCCTTCCAGATCGTCGGTCAGATCGGAGATCCTCCACTCCTTGTCTTCGCCGAAATACCTTTTCAGCACGATCTTGTCTTCCCCTTCGTGCAGCGACAGCTCCCCGTCCGAACCGAAAAAACGGATATCCCTGCCGCCGTTTTTCACAAACGCTTCCATTTTCAATGTGGCCGTGATCCCGTTTTCAAATTGCATGATCGTTGTCTGATTATCCACCACGTCGTTGTCGCATGCAAATACACACCTGCCGTAAGGACCTTCCTCAATGGCTTTGTGTAAATTCTGCTCCGTCAGAGGCAGTTCGTCCGTGATCACGTTCATCGGCCAGGCATTCTCGGGCGCTCCGAATTCGTTCTTCCACATGTCGACGTAAATGCGCTCCGCACTGTACGGACAAGTCCGCACATATTTACATTTCGTACAGCGATCCGCCGCCCCTTCCGGCTTGTTCTCCTTTCGGAAATAGAACAAAGACCCCATGGACGACACGCTGCGGCATTTCGCGCCGATAAAATACTGGATCAGATCCAGATCATGACAGCACTTTGCCATGATCATGGGCGTCGTATCCTCGCTTCTGCGCCAGTTTCCGCGCACATAACTGTGCGCTTCATGCCAGAAAACTACATTTTCCGTCTGGTCGATGGAAACCACTTTCCCGATGACGCCCGAATCCAGCACTTCCTTCAGTTTGTTGATTGCCGCCGTGTAACGCAGAACATGGCAGACCATCACCGTCCTTCCCGACTGCCGCGCACACTGCACCAGATCGCGCAGTTCTTTCGGATCCGCCGAGATCGGCTTTTCCAGCAAAATGTCGTACCCCAACGCCAACCCCCGCTTCGCCATCCGCACATGCATCTGATCCAGCGTGCATACCAGCAAAAGATCGCTGCGCTTTTTTGCAAAAAATTCATCTTCGTCCCGAAAGCGATCGCTCTGCGCCACGCCAAAGGTATCTCCGTACTTTTCAAGGCGCTCTTCGTTGATATCACACAAACTTACAATCCGATATTTGTCTTTCTGCTTGTAAAGATATCTGCCATACGCTTCTCCGCCGCGCGCACCGACACCGATAACAGAAACCGTCACGATTTTGCCCATCTCTCCTAAACCCTCCCAAGCGGTACAAAAAAAACTTTATCTGCTGTCCGCAAATAAAGTTTATCACAGATAGATTTGCAAAATCAATATCAAATTGACGAAAATCCACTTCAAAAATTAATATTTTTATCTTTTACCTCTTTCTGCGCCCTGTAAAACGTCGCCGTACTGCTGAATCCGCATTTATAAATAATTTCCAGGGACGTCAGTCCCGTGCGCTTTTGCTCGGCAAAATATTCCTTCGCTTTGCGCAGACGCAGCAAATTCAGATAACTGCGAAAACGGATCCCTACGATGTCTCGGAAGATCTTGGAACAGTATTCCTTCGTGTACCCGCTCTCGTTCGCCACCGTCGTGAGCGAAATGTCTTCCGCATAGTGTTCGTTTATGTACTTTAAAACATTTACAGTAACACGCTTGTCCTTGCTCTCCACAATGGGCGTGAGCGGATAGCATCTGACCAGCTTTGCAAACAACAGCGTGCTGTACCCGAAATTGCACAGATACGTATTATTTTCATCCTTTTCTTTCAGCCAATGCCGTATCAAGCCGATCACATCGCGGTTGTTTTCCGTATTCTTCATATAGGTGGGCAACGTAAAGCCCTTGAATGACTCCGAAAAAATTTTCGTGTATTCACGGCTCAATACCAGCACCACCGCCCGTATGTGCGGCGTGCATTTCTTATAACAATGGTATTCGAAACTCCCCACAAAAAAGATCTCGCCCGCCCGCAAATGCTGCACTTCGGCAAGATGCCGCGCTTCGATCTCCCCTTCCAGCATGAATACAAATTCCACGCTGTCATGGAAATGCCCTACCTCGGAAAGAATCGTCTCGTCCTTGAAATAGATCTGCCGCTCCAGATCCGCTTCCGAAAAATATACGCCCTTATCTTTCATCGCCCTTCCCCGTTTACTCCTTTTTTCTCCTTGTCCCGCGGCTTCCCGCCGCGCTTTTTTGATTTCCCGATCGTTTAGCGCCGTGACGTTTTTTCGTGATATTCTTTCTGATCCCGCGGCTTCCCGCCGCAATTTTTCCCTTTTCCGATCGTTTTGCGCCGTGACGTTTTTTCGTGATATTCTTTCTGATCCCACAGCTTCCCGCCGCAATTTTTCCCTTTTCCGATTGTTTTGCGCCGTGATTTTCGTCCTGCCGCTAAATTCACATCCGTGTTCACGTTCTATTATACCACACCCTCTCAAAAATGCAATACTTAAAGTCAAACCTGCCGCGGTACCTTCGGAGTCTGTTTGCGGCGCTCGGTCTTTGTACGATTTTTGTACGGTTTTTGAGCGGATTTGAAAGCAGAGCGCGGGCGCATACGTTTCAAAAAGCGCATACAGGCGTAAAACAAAGCGTCCGCAGATTTCCGAACGGAGATCTGCGGACGTTATGTTTAATGATCATTGCGCCATCAGCATGAGCAAAAGAAACAACACGGCGAGAATCAACAAGACGACGCACATAGGCAAAAACATCATTTTGACAGCGGAAAAATATGTTCTGAGCTTATCCCTGAAAGTTGAGCGAGGGGGCGGATCTTGCTGCGCGCCCTTCTTTTTTTTCACGGTAGCGGACATATCCACGATGGTGCTGTTGTCGTCATAGTATATGACCTTTTGTTTTTGTTTCTTTTTCTTTTTAGACATCAGTCCTCCTGAGGATAGCAATGGCAGGCAACAAAGTGCCCTTCCTCGTACTCTTTATAGACGGGCGCCACCTGGCCGCAGATCTCCATGGCACGCGGGCAGCGCGTGTGGAATTTACAGCCTTTCGGCGGGTTGGCAGGCGACGGGATGTCGCCCGTAAGCAGGATCCTTTCCACTTTTTCGTCGGGATTGGGATTCGGGACGGCGGAAAACAGTGCCTGCGTGTACGGATGCATCGGGTTATCGAAGATCCTGTCCTTGTCGCCGTATTCCACCATGGAACCCAGATACATGACGCCGATCTTGTCGGAAATATGTTTGACGACGGAAAGGTCGTGCGAAATGAACAGATAGGTGAGCTGACGCTCTTTCTGCAGTTTTTTGAGCAGGTTGATGATCTGCGCCTGAATGGACACGTCCAGAGCGGAAACCGGTTCGTCGCAGACGACAAAACTCGGGTTCACGACCAGCGCACGCGCAATACAGATACGCTGGCGCTGACCGCCGGAAAATTCATGCGGATACCGCTCGTAATAGTAATCGCGCAAACCGCACTTATCCATGACGGAAAGGACATATTCCTTGAGCTGCGAACGGGGTACGATGTTGTGGATCTTTGCCGCTTCGGCAAGGATACCGCCCACCGTACTGCGCGGCGGCAGCGAAGAATACGGATCCTGGAATACGATCTGCATTTTCGTGCGCAGAGGGCGCATCTGGGCGGAATTGAATCCCGCTATATCGGTACCCTCGAAAAAGACCTGCCCTGACGTCGGATGATGAAGATTCAGAATGGTTCTGCCCATCGTCGTCTTTCCGCAGCCCGATTCGCCGACGATGCCCAGCGTTTCGCCTTTACGGATCTTGAAAGACACGTCGTCCACCGCTTTGAGCGTGCTCAGCGCCTTGCCCATGATCGTCTTTTTGAGCGTAAAGTACTTTTTCAGATGCCTTACTTCCAGGATCGCGTCGGGATCGGGCGGAAGATTCATTTCGGACTGCACGTCCGCATCCGTTTGCGCGTTTTCCATGGCTTTCTCTTCGTTCAGGTCGGCCGCTTTGTCGAGATCGGCGTTTTCCGTTTCGGGATTTTTCAGATTGTTTTTCTTATTCATATCAGCCCCTCCACTCCTGATCGTCATACAGATGACAAGCAACGTAATGCGTGGGACTGATCCTGATCATGTTCGGATACTCTCCGGAGCATTTCGCGATGCATTTGGAACAGCGCTCCTTGAAGTAACAGTTATCCGGCATGTTGATCGGATTCGGCACGTTGCCGGGAATATTGAAAAGTTGATCTACCTTGGATTTCATCGTCGGTTTGGACTTCTGCAAGCCCTGCGTGTAAGGATGGCAGGGATTGTGGAAAATTTCGGACACGGTGCCGCGTTCGATGATCTTGCCCGCATACATGACGACGACATAATCTGCCATTTCGGCGATCACGCCCAGATCGTGCGTGATCAGGAGGATGGATCCGTTGATCTTTCTTTTCAGATCGTTGAAAAGGTCGAGGATCTGTGCCTGAATGGTAACGTCCAGCGCCGTCGTCGGCTCGTCGGCGATGATCAGGCGCGGTTCGCAGGCAAGCGCCATGGCGATCATGACGCGCTGGCGCATACCGCCGGACAACTCGTGCGGGTACGAACTGTACACGCGTTCCGGCATGGCGATCCCGACAAGATTCAGCATCTCGATCGAGCGTTTTTTAGCAAATTCTTTGGTTGCGTCGGGTACGTGGATGAGCGTAACTTCGTCCAGCTGATTTCCGATCGTAAATACCGGGTTCAGCGAAGTCATCGGCTCCTGAAAGACCATCGACATCTGTCTGCCGCGCAGACGGTACATTTCATGGATCGGCATTTTGGCAATATCGAAAACTTTCTCTTCCTTTTCGTAAATGCCGATCCCGTTTTCATCGCGCGCCTGCACCGGCCGCATGATCGCGTCGCCGTTCGAATCCTTACGGGGATTGCCCGCTTTATCCAGGACAGGTTCATACATGATGTCCCCTTTGTCGTCCCGGACATAGACAGGAATCAGTTTTCCGTTCTCGTCGCGCTTGAAATCCAATGCTTTGAAGCGGATGGAACCGCTCACGATCTGCCCCGAAGGCCCCTGCAAAAGGCGCATGACCGACATGGACGTGACGGATTTTCCGCAGCCGGATTCCCCGACCACGCCTACGGTAGAATTCATGGGGACTTCAAAACTGACGCCGTTGACCGCCTTCACCACACCCTGATCGGTAAAGAAATAGGAATGCAGATCTTCGATCTCGAGAAGATTTCCGTCGTCCTTCATCTGCGTGGTGTACGCGGACACGGGAAGTTTGCGGCGTTTTGCCTGTTCCAGACGGCGCATTTCCTTGTTGTTTGCCTTGGCAATCGCACGAACCTCTTTGCCCGTCAGGTAATGGCCGGAGGCAGAAGTTTTTACTTCGCCCTCTTCTTTTTTCTTAAATAGTTTGATTAACTTCATGCCTATCGCCTCTGTTTCGGATCGAGCGCGTCCCGCAGCCCGTCGCCAATAAAGTTAAAGCCAAGCACGGCTATGACGATGCAAATGCCGGACGGCACCCAGACGCTCGGGTAATTCTGCAGAATATCGCTGCGGCGGGAAATGACTTCGACCATCGTACCCCAGGATGCGTACGGGATCTGCACGCCCAGCCCCAGATAGGAAAGCGTCGATTCGTAAAGGATCATGCTGCCCAGCGAGAGCGTCATCGTGACAAGGATCTGCGGAAGTACGTTCGGGATCAGGTGCTTGAAGATACGGCGCATCGTGGAATACCCCATCGCCTCCGCGGCGACCATGTATTCCTGCTCGCGCAGATACAGGATCTGCCCGCGTACCAGCCGCGCCATGCCCGTCCATGACCATAGCGAAACCAAGCCCATCAATAAGTATATGTATAGCTCCGGCGCCACGCCGTTCGCTTCCAGTACGGTACCCAGTATCAACATCAGCGGCAGTGTCGGGAAACACATCAGTATGTCGCAAAGGCGCATGATGATGTTATCCACCACGCCGCCGTAAAACCCTGCGATGCCTCCCAGCACGATACCGATGAACGAGATCAGTATGACCGCCAAAAAGCTCAGCGTGAGCGACAGCCTGCCGCCGTACATCAGGCGGGTAAAGACATCCATGCCCTGCTCGTCCGTGCCGAGAATGTGCTCCGACGACGGCAATGCCAGCGCATTGATGGAGTCATGCGTGACGATCAGCTGTACGAACGGACCTTCCTCGTTTTCCACTTCAAAAACGGTGTACGTATTCGACCCCGACCTGTCCACTTCCGTCTCGCCCCACGCGTCATAGACCACGGGTCCGAGCCAGCTGAACACGATCAGGAAGGCAAGCATGGCGATGCCGGCAATGGAGAGTTTCGAACGGAAAAACCGCCGCAAAACCATGCGCATGGGCGACATCAGTTTTATGTTTTTGTCCAGAGGGGTTTCCGTATCCTCCATTTCGGTGATTTCCGCCGCGCTTGCTTCCGCCACGACGGCCTTTTCCTCTTCGGCGGATACGCCGAGCCCCTCTTCCTTTTCAAATTCTTCTTTGTCCATATCGCCCTCTCCTTACGCAAGTTTCACGCGGGGATCCACGATCGCATACATAAGATCCGCCAGCAGAACGCCCAGAACGGACAGACATGCCAGGAACATATTGTAAGTCATGATCACGGGGATATCGCCTTGCTGCATGGCATTCAGAGCATAACTTCCGATACCCGTCAGACTGAATACCTGCTCGGTGATCATCGCGCCGCTGAACAGCGACGGGATCAGGCCCGCAAGGCTGGTGACCAGAGGGATCATCGTGTTGCGGAACGCGTGCTTGTAAATGACCGTCCGCTCGTTCAGTCCCTTCGCACGCGCCGTGCGGATATAGTCGGAATTGAGCACTTCGAGCATGTTCGTCCTCGTCATGCGCATGCGCGCGCCGATGCTCAGGATGACGACGGTCAGAATCGGAAGTACCATGTGCCACAGGTAATCGCCGACCGCTTCAATGCCCGTAAGCGAAGAACCCGCACTCGTCATGCCCGAAACGGGGAACCAGCCCAGTTTGTTCGCAAAGATGTCTTTCAGCATCTGCCCGAAGAAGAAGGAAGGCAACGAGATACCGATCAGCACAAGCACCGTAACGACATAGTCGCGCACGGAATATTGATGCGTCGCCGCCGTGATGCCGAGAGGGATCGCGATCATGAATTCGAATATGGTCGCGATAAACGCGACAAAAAAGGAAGTTCCGATCCTGTCCGCACTGAAAATTTCGCTCAGAACAGGCCTCTGACTGATAAAGCTGTTCCCGAAATCTCCGCGGAATACGTTGCCCAGCCAGGTGAAATACCCGACAAACATGTTTCCGTCCAGACCGTATGTCCTGTACATCTGCTGTATGAACTCTTCGCTCACCTCGCCGCCGTTCTGCACGAGGGCGAGGATCTTGTTTTCCACGAAGTCGGTAGGCATACAGCGCAGCAGGACATACAGAATGATGGATACGCCGAGCAACAAAAATATTGAAATGATGATTCTCTTCAGAGTGTATTTCAGCATACTCGTTCCCTTTTGTTCACCGATCAGGCGATCAGTTCAAGTTCCCAGATCTTTTCCAGCGGCGAAGAATACGGGTTTACGTTATCATTGAAACCGGAAACGGTCTTGCTGTTGTAAGCAAACAGTTCCTGCCTCTGGTAAACGGGAAGTTCGACCGCCAGATCCAGCACGAGGCTCATCGCCTGCTGATACAGCGGCTTTCTGACCGACTGATCCATCGTTTCCCTTGCGTCGTCGATGATGCCGCTCAGATTTCTGATCACGCCGTATTCATAGTCGTAAAGGTTCTTGTCGCTCTTGATTTCGCGGTAGCCCCACGCATAAACGGAGGTCGCCGTGGAATTCATGTGGTAAACCTGATACATATCCGGATCGACCGTGGAACCCCATGCCGCCGCCCACACTTCGAGTGCGCCTGTGGCAAGTTTTGTAAGGGCCTGCGAGTCCGCTTTCAGTTCGATATCCCAACCCATATCGTTGAGGATCTCCTGCGCCTGACGGAATACGTTGTAGCAGGGATGTTCGGTGATGGAGGCGCCCGCGATCGTAAAGGTGATGCTCAGCTGCGAATCCCCTTCGGTCACGCCGGCTGCTTTCATATACTCGCTGATCTTCTGTCTTGCCGCCGCTTCGCCCGTCCACTGCGTATACGGATGTCCGTTCTGCAGGGAAGTTTCGCCGTCGTCCGCGAACGGGTACGCCCAGCTGACGCGGGACATAGGCCAGTCGATGGTGACGCACGTGCCTGCCTGGTAGTACGATGTAGCCAGCGACGTGTTCATCGCCGACATGATCGCGCGGCGGATATTCACGTTGGGAACTTTGCCCGCGTTGATACCGATATAACCATAACCGAGCTGCCAGGTATCAAGGCTGACAAACCCGTCTTTTTCCATCGAGGAAAGGCGATCCGCATTGTCTTTCGTGAACTGCGGTACGACGTAATCCACCGCGCCGCTCGAGAGAACGTCGATCGCGTCGGAAGAGCTCACGACCTGCATACGCAGTTTGTCCGCTTTCACTTCGAACATGAAGTTGTCGTTCGCTTTGAAGTACACGACGTTCTGGCTCCAGAACGCAGACCCTGCGGGATTGTCATTGTTGTCGCGGTCGGTCGCGGCGTAAGGGCCTGCACCGACAGGCACTTCGACGTGCTCGAGCGACTGGATGACGTTCTGCTGAAAATCGGAAGAAGCATAATCCACGCCGAACTCATTATTCGCAATGTCGATCTTCCTGCCGTTGGGATTCTCTGCGTCCGCCGTATAGTAATGTGCCGGCGCAACGGTGAAGCCGAAGTTATAGATCGCTTTCGGATCCGTGCCGTTGACCGTGATCTGCAATACGTCGTATTCATTCGCGGAAACGGGCGTGCCGTCCGCATTGTGGTTGTGCGCCACCGTGTATTCTTTTCCGTTCACCGTGACTTTCGCCGTGTTCGACTTATGTCCCAGCGATACGATGCCCGAAATATTCGGGAACACCAGCTTCCCGTCGTCGCCCAGCTTGTTGCGCAGGAGAATTCCCGTCGCATCTGCCGCGTAGAGCGTCTGCAGCGTGCCCGCCGTGCCCCACTGCGTCAGGATCGCGTTCAGTCCGGTCGTGACCGTGTCGTTGTAGACGCGCTCGATCGCCGCTTCCTTCGTCGTGATGCGGTCGACGATGCTCGCATTGTCGAATTTTTCGATGACCGTCTTATCGTCCCTGCCGTTTACCTGCTTGTACTGCGGGGTGATGTATCCTTCGTAGAGGAAGAATTTGAAGATATCGTTGTCTACCTGATCTTTCCAATCAGACCAGGGAGCCGTCGTCGTATCGTACGATTCCAGTGCCGCAATGTAGTCGGATTCCAGCTCTTCCTTGAAGGTGTCCAGCGTGGTCTTATAGTCTGCCAGAAGCTGGTTGCGATAATCCGCTTCCGTCCAGGTCTGGCGCTCGCTATCCGTCGCCACGGCTTCCATGTACCCTTCGCTGACCGTCCATTCGTTGATCGCCGCACGCATTCCCGCTTCGTCCAGGCTGTACGAGGACGACGTGGAAGAAAGCCTGCCCGCGGTCTCATAAATGTCTACCATCTCCAGGATGCGGACGGTCGCCATAGCGGACGCCTGCGAGGAGATCTGCGATTCAGTTTCGCCGTCATCGCCCGCTTTGTCGGACTGCGTCCTGTACTGGGACAGCCCTTCGATATCGATGGAATACATCGTCGAAGAACCCGTATAGACAGGATCCAGATATTCGTAA
>OLGD01003055.1_pt1 | contig 16914 bp, 12 predicted proteins | sample 1605311 | NCBI WGS metagenome assembly OLGD01 (sample SAMEA3888917, study PRJEB22519) | human gut metagenome | biome: human gut; feature: human-associated habitat; material: faeces | place: Denmark | collected 2010 | reverse complement strand
CCGCGTCCCGCCGGATGCTGTCTAAATAGTCTGCGCGCGGAACCGGCGCAAACAGGGAACGGGCTTCTTCTCCGTAAAGCGTGACGCCCGTTTTCCGCACGACGGTAAAATGCGCGGCGAGATCGGGGTCGGTTCCGCGCATGGCCTTGCAGTATTCATCGGGGGCGGCCAGAAACGCTTTTTTGTGCGTTTTGGAATAATGCAGTTCATAGGGCGTCGGGTAGACAAAGCGGCGGCAGTACTCGGCGAGCACGACGCTCATTTCAAATCCTTTGCGCGGCGCGTCTGCCTCAAGGCGAACAAGACGTTCGAGTATGGTTCTTTTCTCGGTGAGGGAGGGGGAACGCTCGGTTACCGTGAGAAAATCGATGTCGCTTTGCTTCGGGTTATAGCAGCCGAACGCAAGGGAGCCGTGGATATAAATCCCGATCAGATTTTCCCCCAGAATTTCCCGGTGCAGATAGACGACTTCGTTTAGGATTTTTTCTGCTTGCATGATGTGCTCCGTTCGTTTGTACAGACAGACCGCATGGCTGACGCGCCGGCCTTTGCGGCAGTTTTCCCGTTTAAAAAACCGACCCGCAAAAGCGGGTCGGCGAATTTGCAAAAAGCGTATTACTTCGCGTTGACAGCGTCCTTGAACGCCTTGCCCGCGGAGAATGCAGGGTACTTGGAAGCCTCGATTTTGATCGCTTCGCCCGTCTTCGGGTTTCTGCCCTCTCTGGCTTTGCGCATTTTGGTTTCAAATGTACCGAAGCCTACAAGCTGAACCTTTTCGCCTCTTTTCAGCGTATTTTCAATCGCGCCGATTACTGCGGAAACGGCCGCCTCCGCGTCTTTCTTTTTCAGACCGGCTTCTTTCACTACCGCTTCGATCAATTCCGTCTTGTTCATGTCCTGTTTCGTCCTTTCGAAAATATAAAAATAAGTGTTTGTTTTTCTATACAATTGCTAATGCATATTTTACCATGCCTGATTCCGAATTTCAAGCATTTTTTCAAAAAAGTCTATATTTTATGCGGCTTTTTAGCTATTTTCACTATTTTTGTGCAATTTGACCACATCCCAAAGCGTATCCAATTCCTCCATTGGAATCTCAGACAGGGTTTTACCCGATGCGAGCACCGTTTCTTCAACGGCGGCAAAGCGCGAAATGAATTTATCGGTCGCCTGTCCGAGGGCGCGCTCGGCGTCAACGCCGTATTTTCGCGCGGTGTTGACGGCTGCAAATAAAAGATCGCCGACTTCCTCTGCGCGCGCTTCGTCCCCTGCGGCCGTGCGCACCTCCAAAAGCTCCTCCGTGACCTTTTTTGCGGCGGACTCGGCGTTTGGAAAATCAAAACCGGCCTTTGCCGCTTTTTTCCCGACCTTCTGCGCGCGCATGAGCGCGGGGAATTGCTTTGGCACGGCGCGCAGGGATGCGGTTACGGTATCCCGGTGCTTCTCCTTGGCTTTGAGCGCTTCCCAGTTGTCCAGCACCTTTTCCGCCGTATCCGCCTGTACCGCTCCGAAAATATGCGGGTGCCTGTAGATCAGTTTTTTTACGATTCCGTCCGAAACGTCTCCAATGTCGAAGCAGCCGGCTTCCTTTTCCATTTGCGCGTGGAACACGACCTGCAAAAGGACGTCTCCGAGTTCCTCGCACAAGAGTTTTTTGTCCCGGCTGTCGATCGCTTCAATGACTTCGTAGGTTTCTTCGATAAAATTTTGCCGGATGCTCTCGTGCGTCTGTTCTCTGTCCCACGGACAGCCGCCCTCGCCGCGCAGCAGTTCCATAACGGCGCAGAGGTCGCCGAAATCATAGCGGTCTTTTTTCAGCAGTTCTTTGATTTTTTCGTTCATGTCTGTTCCTCTATTTGACAAGCCTTGCGCGATGCAGCAGGGCGTAAATTTTCTGTCCTTTCGGGATAAAGGCAAATTCCTCACGGGTCAGCGCGCCGGTCAGGAGAATGAGGGCAAAATAGATCAGAGCGGCCACGCCTATGGCCAGCACCGTGGAAAGCCGCTGCGAACCGATCAGCCGGATAAAAAGTCCGTAGGAGAAGAGCGCGCCGGCTCCGCAGCATGCGGCGGCGATCAGAGGCTTGAAAAAAATCTTTCCGATGCTCGGACGGAAATCGGCGTGCCGCGCGCAGAAATAGAAATTCATCAGCATGACGATGATGTAGCAGATGTCGGTTGAAATCGGCGCGCCGTAGATGCCGATGTTTTCATTGCCGATCAGGATGTAGCTCGCGATCACTTTCACGCTGGCGCCGGCCAGCATGGAAATCAGCGGATAGGTTTGCTTTTTCGCGGATTGCAAAATCGAGTTGGTCATGGCCAGCATACTGACGAGGAAAGAGGAAACGGCGAGAATGGAGAGCAGGGGCGCGGCCATATGCGCGCTGCCGTCTTTTGCGCCGTAGATCAGCGTCAAAATCGGCTCGGAGAGCGCCGCCATCCCCACCGCGCAGGGAATGGACAGAATCGCGGCGATTTTCAGCGAGGCGTTTGTTACCGACTGAAGACGCCCGAAGTCTCTCTGCTCGCGGATCGCGCTGAGCATGGGCACGAGCGAATAGGCGATCGGATAGATCAGGACGGGCGGCAGATTGAACATCGGAACCGCGAGCGTCGTGTAATTGCCGTAGAGCGTTGCGGCCGCTTCCGCCGTCAGGCCGATGTCCTGCAGCCGCCGGGAGACGACCATGAGGTCGATCAGGTTGGCGAGCGACATGACCGAGGAGGAAAGCGTCACCGGTATGGCGATGACCACCAGTTCGCGGAGCAGGGATTTTGTCCGTCCCGCGGGCATGGTATAGCTGTTGGGCAGCATATATTCGGCGTTGACGGCGTCGGTTTTATAGAACAGCTTGGTCACCCAGATAAACACCATGCCGACCAGAACGCCGACGGTAAGCCCGAAGATGGTGTAGGCGGCCGTGACATGCAGCGGATGCCCCTGTTTGATTGACCAGGCCGCAAGCAGAATGCCGATGAGCAGCTTGCCCGCCGATTCGATCAGTTGGGAAAGCGCGGTCGGCCACATGATCTGGTGCCCCTGAAAATACCCGCGGAACGCGCTTGTGATGCAGACGAAAAACAGCGTCGGCGCAATGGCGATGATGCAGAGGTAGGACTGATCCATGCGGATAAGACCCGCGAAAAAGCGCGAGCCGAAAATCAGAATCAGCATACCGGCGGCGCCGATGATGAAGAACAGGATCAGAGAAATTTTCAGAATCTTTTTCACCTGATTGAAGTTTCCGCGCGCCCGGCTTTTGGAGATCATGACCGAAATGGCCACGGGCAGGCCGGCGGTGGAAATCATGTAGAACCAGGTATAGATCGTGTAGGCGGCGTTGAAATAGCCCATGCCCTCGTCTCCGAGGTAGTCATGGAGCGGAATTTTGAAGAGCAGACCGATGGCCTTGACCAGAATGTTTGAGATTGTCAGTATGAGTACGCCGCTGACAAACATTTTCGTGCTCTTTTTTTCGGGTTTTGGTGTCGTATTCAATGAAAAACCTCCGTTGTCAGCCGATAAACTCGCGGAAAACCGAATTTTGCGGCACAAAGCGTTCGTCAATGGATTCCACGGCTGAAAGCTTATGCAGAATCCGATCCGCCTGATTTTGGTATTCGCCCTTTGCGCCGAGGTCGGAGAGTATCGAGCGCACATAGGGCTTGATGACCTGAATTTCATAGGGCATCAGCGAATCGATGCGGAAATGGCATCCGGAAAGATTCGGGTAGATGTGTTCGTCCTCGTTTTTGCAGACGCTCGGCCAGAGCGAAAAGGTGAACTGCGCGCCCGCGCCGCGGAATTTAAAATCCCGCACAAGCCGGCGCAGAAATCGGATTTCACGCGGATCGAAGATCGCCGTTCCGGCAAGCAGGGACTGCTCTACCGAGATGAACAGCGAGCAGCAGCCGTAAGGCGCGAGGTATTTTGTGAGCGCGGGGTATACCGCCTGAATGCCCTCAAACAAAAATACGTCCTCTTTTGTGCATTCGATCTGCAGAGCGGAGGTTCGCCGCCCTTCTTTAAAATCGTATACCGGAAGCTCTACATGTCCGCGCGCGGCGATCGCGCGCACGGCGTTTGCAAAGCAGTCGATGTCGATGGTATCGGGCGAGTCGTAGTCGATGCCCTTGCCCTGACGCAGACTCCGCAGCCGCAGGTATTCGCGGCTGTAATAAAAGTTGTCGATTGATATGACATGCAGCCGCCGTCCCATATCGGAAAAGGTTTTGCTCAGCAGCGCGGCGGCGGTCGTTTTGCCCGAACAGGTCGGGCCGCACAGCGTCAAAATGTCCCGCCCGTGCGCAACGGCGTACCGGCCGGCCGCTTCAAGCTGGCAGGCAAACCGCGCTTCGCAGTCGGCGATATAGCGTTTGATCTCCTCATCGGAGTCAAAACGGAGCTTTGCTTCCCGCATTCTATCACTCCCCTCGGAAAAATTCAAATACCCGCTCTTCATAGGAGGGGACGCCGCGCGCCGGGACGCCGCAGCGGATTTTTTCAATATCTCTTAAATATTCGTATGGATATTTCGGTGCAAATATGCGCCGAATGCGGTTTTCCGTGCCGGACAGACCGCTTTGAACCAGCTTTGTGACGGCGCCCGCGCCGACGCCGAAGATCGAATGCATTTCCTCCATCATGAAGATGTTGTACATACATTCGTGCCCCGCGGTGGAAAAGCCTACGTTTTCGAGGTTCCCGACCGCGTTTTTCTGGCGGTACATATAGTATGGCTTGTACGCGGCGTTTGCAAGCATCAGTTGCGAATATTGAATGCATTTTGCGGCGGTCTGCGCGTCGGGGCTGTAGAGCGCGCCCGCGGGACGGCTCATATCCGCGGCGCGCTTGAAGCAGAACGCATGCACGGTGATGTTTGCGGGCGCGAGCGAAATGATCTTGTCGAGCGACAGCGAAAAGGTCTTGAAATCGTCGCCCGGCAGACCGACAATCAGATCGGTGTTGATCTCCCGGATGCCGCTGGCCGCCGCCTGCGCATAGGCGCGGTAAAAATCTTCGACCGTGTGCCGTCTGCCGATCGTTTGGAGCACCCCGTCGGACAGCGACTGCGGGTTGACGCTGATTCGAGTCACGCCGTATCGCTTTGCAGCGGCAAGTTTTTCGGATGTAATGGTGTCCGGACGCCCCGCCTCCAGCGTAAATTCCATCAGTTTGGAAATGTCCGTGCTTTCGGCGACGGAGGAGAGCAGGGTTTCAAGCTGCCGCGCGTCGAGCGTTGTCGGCGTGCCGCCGCCGATATACACCGAGGCGGGCGAAAGACCGAGCTTTTCGATCAGCGAAAAGGTACGGCGCACGTCCTCGACAAGGCGCGCAAGGTAATCGTCGAGCAGAGAGAGCATTTTGTGCGACGCCGAGACGAAGGAGCAGTAGGCGCAGCGCGTCGGACAGAAGGGCACCGAAATATACACGCTGCACAGATTGTCGGGCAGGCCGCGCGTGAGCCGAAGCTCGGTCTGCGCGACCGATGTGGCCAAAAACGCCTTTTTGGGATTGAGAAAATATTCGCCCGCGAGCAGCTTGCGGGTTTTCATAACGCCGAGACCGTTTACAAGATACTGCGCGGCGACCTTTGCCGGCCGCACGCCGGTCAGCACGCCCCACGGCGAAATGTAGCCGAAAAGTTCTTTTGCGGCAAGGGTCATGGCGTGACCGGAGGCGATTTTTTTGACCCGCCCGCGCGGAAACAGTTCGGAATAGGCGACAAAGCTCTCGCCAAATCCCTTTTTGTCCCCGCAGCAAAGCTGTACGCTCGAATAAACGCCGTCCTCGCGCTCGCGCACGAGAATATCCGCTCTCGGCGCGTCTGCGCGGTCGGCTTCGGCGGCGCCGAACTTCTCGCCGGGAAAATAAATCAGGCAGAGCGTCTGCGCGTAATATGGATTGAGATCTCCGTCAATTTTCAGAATCATGCTTTTTCCAAATCCTTGAATCCATCAGTATTGTGACCGGTCCGTCCGCCTCCAGCGAAATGCGCATGTGCGCGCCGAACCTGCCGGTTTCGACCGAAAGGCCGGAGCCGCGCAGCAGCGAGCAGAAACGCAGATACAGCGCCTCGGCTTCATCAGGCGGTGCGGCTTTTGAAAAGGAGGGACGGGCGCCGTGCGATACGTCGGCCGCAAGCGTAAAATTCGATACGACCAGGATTTCGCCGCCGATGTCGGACACCGAGCGGTTCATCTTTCCCGCATCGTCGGGAAAGATGCGCAGCGCGGCGATTTTCTTTGCCAAGACGGCGGCGTCCGCTTCGGCGTCGCCCGCGCATACGCCCAGCAGAACAAGCAGCCCGCGGCCGCAGCGCCCGACCGCGCGGTTTTCCGCCGTGACCGAAGCGGACGCGGCGCGCTGAACCACCGCGGTCATCTGCCGATACCCCGCGAGACCGAAATGACGCTCCGAACGCTTTTCAGGCGGGAGACGATGGAATTGTAATGTCCGATATTTTTACAGCCTACGGTGAGGTTGACGAGCATCATGTCGCTGCCTTTTTTCTGGGTGTTGATGCCGAGCAGCGAGACCTTCATATCGGCCAGCGCCGCCGTGATGTCGGCGAGCAGGGAAATGCTGCTTTCGGCCGTGACCGTAATCAGCGATTCATAAAGGCCGCCCGCGCCCTCATCGGCGCTTCCGTATGTCCAATGCGCGTTGATAAAGCGGTCGCGTTGTTCGGGGTCGGCCTGGCCGCGAAGAACGTTTTGACAGTCGATCTTGTGGATCGAAACGCCGTAGCCCCGCGTGATAAATCCGATGATATTGTCGCCGGGGAGCGGATTGCAGCAGCGCGCAAATTTGGTCACGCAGCCGTCCTCCCCGTCCACGATTACGCCGCCGGTGGCTTTCATCTGCCGGCTTCCGGTCAGCTTGATTTCCTCCGGGTGCAGTTCGGTCTGGGGCTCGCGTACGACGCGGTCAAATTCGTCGCGCAGCTTGGCGGAAATTTTGGACAGCGGCATACCGCCGTACCCCAGCATGTTGTAGAGATCGTCGGTGTCCTGCATACCGATGCGCCGCGCGACGTTTGCAACGATTTCAGCCTGCTGTTCCTCGGTATAGGCGCGGCCGAACCGGCGAAATTCGCGTTCGATCTCGTTTTTGCCGAGCATGATGTTTTCGGTTCGCTTTTCTTTTTTGAACCACTGGCGGATTTTACTGCGCGCGTCGCCGGTTTTGACGATGCCGAGCCAGTCGCGGCTCGGCCCCTTGGACGCGGAGGAGGTCAGGATTTCCACAATGTCTCCGGTCTGCGGTTCTCTGTCGATCGGGACGATCATGCCGTTGATTTTCGCGCCGATCATTTTGTTGCCGATCGCGGAATGGATCGCATAGGCGAAGTCGATGGTCGTCGAGCCCTGCGGCAGGACAATAACGTCCCCGCGCGGCGTGAACACAAAGGTTTCGTCCCGAAAAATATCAATTTTGAACGCGTTCAGAAATTCGTCCGGATCGCGCGTGTCGTCCTCGATCTCAAACAGACGGGAGACCCATTTGAGCTTTTCGTCTATGCTCTCGTCCGCTTTCTCGCCCGATTTGTATTTCCAGTGCGCGGCAATACCGAATTCGGCGATCTGATGCATTTCATGCGTGCGGATCTGCACCTCGAACGGAATGCCGCTTCCGCTCATCACGCTGGTGTGCAGCGAGCGGTACATATTCGGCTTCGGGTTGGAGATATAATCCTTAAAGCGTCCCGGGATCGAGCGGAACATCTCATGGATGATGCCGAGCGCGGTGTAGCATTCGAGTTCGGTATCCACAATGATGCGCAGCGCGTAGAAATCGTAGATCTGATCGAAGCTTTTGTTGTGGTTGTACATCTTGTTGTAGAGCGAGAAAATGGACTTGATGCGCCCGGTCAGTTCAAAGTGGATGCCGTTTTCGGTCAGTTTTTTCGCAATGCTGTCCTTGGCCTCCGCAAGCAGATCCCGCGACTGTCCGTAGCGCTCCTCGATGCGGTTTTTGACTTCTTCATAGCCGATGGGGTCGAGGTAGGACAGACTCAGATTTTCAAGCTCCTGCTTGATGAAGCTGATACCGAGTCTGTGCGCCAGCGGCGCGTAGATGTACATGGTTTCAAGCGCGATGGCGCGCCGGCGCTCCTCCGGTTTTGCGCCGAGCGTGCGCATGTTGTGCAGCCGGTCGCAGAGCTTGATGAAAATGACGCGGATATCCTTGGACATCGCGAGCAGCATCTTGCGGATGTTCTCGATGTTGGCTTCTTCTTTGTCCTGCACGTCGATCTGCACAAGCTTGGTCAGCCCGTCCACAAGCATGGCGACATCGGCGCCGAAGCGCGTGCGGAGCGCGTCCAGATTCGTTTTGTCCGCGCAGTCCTCCACCGTGTCGTGCAGCAGGGCTGCGCAGACCGAGTCGGTGTCGAGTCCGAGTCCGACGACGATCTCCGCCACCGCCAGCGGATGCGAAATATACGGCTCGCCGCTCAGGCGAAGCTGACCGCGGTGCATCTCCTCCGCATAGTCGTATGCGGATTTGATTTTTTCTTTATTGTAATTTCTGCCGCTGCTCTCAAGCAGAGAGAGCAGGGAGGAAAAATCGGTACACATGGGAAAACCTTTCAAAGCGTTTTTTTCTGCTGTGCGCGCAGTTTTTTTAAGATGGCGGACTTTTCAAGATCCGCGCGTTTGTTTTGGTAATAGATTTTAAAGCTGTATTTTTCGGGCGCGAGTTCCTCGATGCCCGCGATGTTGAGTTCAAGCAGCACGTTTAAGATAAAGCGGAGCTTGATATAGCCGATTTTGCCGATGGCCTCGTCGCGGAGCATCAGTTCGCGCACGGAGAACACGTCCTCGCCGAAACGCACCTGCCGCCGGATAAAATTATAGACCGCGGCAAAGTCCTCGCGCGTGGGCAGAATGTCCTCGCCCTCGGCGCAGGGCGCGCCGCCGCGGAGTTCTTCATACCGTGCCCGCGCCGCCGACAGCAAAGCCGTCTCAGCCTCGCACAGCCGCACGTCGCGCACAATCAGCTGCGCCGTGCGCTGTCCGTTGAACTCGTTTATGTCAAGTCCTGCGAGCAGATCGGCGCGATCGCCCGCGTATATGCCCGTATCTTTCGGGGAGCGGGAAAAATACATGGCGGTCATCGGCCGGCCGTCGGCCTGTTCGAGCAAAAGCTTGGTATGCCGCCCCATGCTGATCGGCAGCGCCTCCAAAACCCGCACGTTTTTCAGCACAAAAGAGGGAACCGGGTTGGAAACGCCGAACGGTTCCAGCAGTCGGATTTGCTCCGCGTTTTCAATGGTGACCTCGTCAATGCCGATTTCAAAGTCGGCGTCAAGCGCGGGCACCAGACCGTCCCCTGAAATATGGGTTCGCGCATAGGCGTTGATCCGCTCGCGGAAGGCGGCGATGTTTTTTCGCCGGATGCTGAGTCCGGCCGCAAGCTCGTGTCCGCCGTATTTTTCAAGCAGGTCGCCGCAGTCCACAAGCGCATCCACCAGATTCAGCCCCTTGACGCTCCGGCCGCTGCCTTTTCCGATTTCGGCGCCGCCCTCGCTTTTCGCGCCGTCAAAGGAAATCAAAATCGACGGCAGACCGAACTTCTCCGTGATGCGCGAGGCGACGATTCCGATCACGCCGTGGTGCCAGTTGTCCGCCTCCAGCACGATAACCGGGTCGTTTGCGAAGTCGTGCTGCGCTTCGATGATCGCATAGGCTTCCCCGGCGATCCGGTTTTCCTCGGTCTGCCGTTCCCGGTTGACATCGCACAGCCGCGCGGCAAGTTCGTCTGCCCGCGTCTCGGAATCGGTCAAAAACAGTTCGACGGCGACGCCCGCGCTGCTGATGCGTCCCGCGGCGTTGATGCGGGGCGCCAGTGTAAATCCGATAAAGCTGGACGTGATTTTCGGCGCTTTCGGCGCGCGGCTGCCGTCCGGGCGTCGCGTGACCGCTTCGATCAGCGCGCGCAGTCCAACACGGCGGGATTTTTCGATCTGACGCAGGCCGTAGGCCACGATCAGCCGGTTTTCGTCCTTGATCGGCATAACGTCGGCAATCGTTCCGATGGCGACGAGATCCGCGTATTCCGCGCAGATGCGGCGTACCGCTTCCTGCTCGGAAATTCCGGCGTGCGCCGCTTCAAACGCGCAGAGCAGCTTAAATACGACGCCGACGCCGGCAAGCTCCTTGAACGGATAGGCGCAGTCGCTGCGGCGCGGATTGACGACCGCGGCCGCGGCGGGCAGATCTCCGTGGCATTCGTGGTGATCGGTTACAACTACATCGACGCCCCGCGCGCGCGCGTGGTCGATCTCTTTGTTGGCCGTGATGCCGGTATCCACGGTGACGATCAGCCGCGCGCCGCCGTCGATCAGCTTGTCGATGGAGCCCTCGCTCATGCCGTAGCCCTCGCCGATGCGGTTGGGTATGTAATAATCCACATCGGCGTTCAGTCCTTTCAGATACAGGTACAGGATACTGACCGAGGTCACGCCGTCCACGTCATAGTCGCCGTAGATTACAATGCGCTCGTTTTTTCTCAGCGCTTCAGAAATCCGCGAAACGGCGCGGTCCATGTCGCAGAGCAGATTCGGAGAGTGCAGCATTTCCTCCTCCATGCGGAGAAAACGCAGTGCGCTTTCGGGATCGGCGTACCCGCGGTTCATCAGCAGTCCCGCTGTCAGCGCGCCGATGTTCAGCTTTTTTGCCAGTTCTTCTGCGGCAGGGGTCCGCCGGCCCTGAATCATCCACTTTTTTTGCATTGATCTATATCTCCCAATTTTTAATAAACAACTTTAAGCGCCGGATCTGCCGGCGGACAGTGCGGCACTGACGCAGCCGCAGGTGCAAAACAAGAAAGTCAAACATGAAAACAGGCTTGTTATTGCGGAATAAAGGCGTCTCGCCTTTATTCCGCCGGAAAGCCGGGGACTGGCGAGCGTGCGTTTGCCGCCATTGGCGGCGCGACGGCGCGAATACGCCCTACGGAAAGGGGTTCTCCTTGTGGCGTCAGGACTCTTTCCGGCTTGCGCCGGGGCCCTCCTCACGCCTATTCCGGCTGCGCCGGGCCCCTCTTTTTTTGGCATCAGGACTCCCCCAGGCTGACGCCTGGTACCCCCTCATGCCTGTACTCACGCCTATACGCGCCCCGTATCGGGGGCGTATGCCGAATGACCTTATTCAAACGGACGAAAGCGCTCCATGATGCGGAGCGCGATTTTTACGCCGTCCACGGCGGCGGAGGTAATGCCGCCCGCATAGCCCGCGCCCTCGCCGCCCGGATAAATATCGTCCGTGCCGGGCATGGTGAGCGCGTCGGTGCGCAGAATGCGGATCGGGGCGCTTGTGCGCGTTTCCACACCGGTGAGCAGCGCGTCCGGACAGTCAAAGCCGGGCAGCTTTTTGCCGAACGCGCAAAGCCCGCCCGCAAGCGCGTCGCCGAGCGCCGCAGGGAAGAGCGCGCGCAAATTCGCCGTGCGGACCCGGCCGCCCATATAGGTCGGACGGATGCGGGAATACCCGGCGCCGAAGGTTCCGTTAAGAAAATCGCCGAGCGTGCTGATCGGGGCGGAAAAGTCGCCGCCGCCGGCGGTAAAAGCGGCGCGCTCCAGACTGCGCTGAAATTCGATCGCCGCCGCGGGCGTCGCGCCATAATCGCTTTTGTAGACCGAGACGCAGACCGCGCTGTTGGAATTTTCGCCGTTCCGGGCGAAGTTGCTCATGCCGTTGACGCAGAGGCCGCCCTGCTCGGACGCGCCCGCTACGACCTCGCCGCCGGGACACATACAGAAAGTATACACGCCGCGCGCTTTTGTATTGGCCGACAGGTTGTATTCGGCATAGGGAAGTTTGGGATGTCCCGCAAAATCGCCGTACAGCGCGCGGTCAATATCCGCTTTGCGGTGCTCGACGCGCAGACCGACCGAAAAATCCTTCGGCGAAAGCGAAAAGCCGCCCTCAAGCAGCATTTTATAGGTGTCTCTTGCGCTGTGGCCTACAGCAAGCACAAGAACGCCGGCGTCCAAATCGCCGCTTTTTGTATGCAGTCTGCGGCAGGCGTTTTGCGGCGCATCAAAAGAAACAAGCGGCGTACGGTAGCGGATTTCGCCGCCGCGCCGCGTGATCTCGTCTGCGATATTCTGCACGACCCCTCGCAAAATGTCCGTGCCGATATGCGGCTTCGCCAGTGTCAGAATTTCGCGCGGCGCGCCGAAGCTGTGCAGTCTGGAGAGCACGAACGCGCAGTGCGCGTCGTTGATTCGAGTCACGAGTTTGCCGTCCGAAAAGGTTCCCGCGCCGCCCGCGCCGAACTGGATGTTGGAGTTCTCGTCAAGCTGTCCCGATGTATAAAAATGCTCGACCGCGCGTATGCGCGCGGCCATATAGTCGCCTCTCTCAAGCACAATAGGGCGATAGCCGTGCTCTGCCAGCAGCAGCGCCGCAAACAGGCCGCACGGTCCCATGCCGACGACGACGGGGCGCGCGGGCAGAGGCGCTGTGCCGTAGCGCACGGAGAGCGCGTCGGACGCCGCGGCGCGCAGGCCGAGCTTTTGTACCGTTTCGGAACGGAGCGGCCGCGGAACTTCAAAGGAAAACGAGTAGACCAGCCGGATGTCCGCTTTGCGCCGGGCGTCTACGCTTTTCCGAAAGAGGGAGAGCGATTCCGTCCGGATTCCGGCGCGGGCAAGGCGTGCGCGCGCCGCGTCGGCGGCTTCGTCCGCGCCGCTGTCGAGCGGCAGCGCAATGCCGGAGAGAATATATCTGTTCATTTTTGGATCATCACCGATATTTTATATTCGCCCAGTTCATAGACCGTGTTTTCGGGGAATGCTTTGGAGACAATGACGGTCACGGGCAGCTGAACCACCCCGGTAACGCCGCTGTAGTTCAGTTCCGCCTCAAGGCGGATGTCCTCGGCGGAGATTTCCTCGGCGATGCTGTTCGGCGCGCGGAGCGTGATATTTACACTGTCCGTGAGCAGTTTGTAGGTGAGGTTGTTCGGATTTTTGATGGAAATGTTCTGCACGGCCACGCTTTTGAGCATGGTGCCCTTGTGCGTCACCGAAATTGTGGCGGTGGTGCTGCCGCTGACGTTTTCCACACCCGCGGGCAGTGTGATGGTCACGATCTGGGTTTCGCTGGAGGTGATCTGCTTTTCGTCTATTGTCGCGACTTCAAGCGATTCCACGCCCTCAAGCAGTTTGGGATCGGCGCGCACCATAATGGAGGCGGGCACGACGCGGATGGTTGCGTTGTCATCATTGAAATAGCCGTATTTCGTGCCGACCGTGATCGGAATTTCCCGCTCGATATATACCGGGATGGAAACGCCCACCGAACTCTGGGAGAGCATGACGAAGGGGTTGTCGATCGCGGCGCCGTTTGCGGTCAGAAGATGGAGTTGTCCCCGTGCGCTCACGCTTGTGGTGACGGTGCCGAGTTCTAAGTTGACCACTGCGGATTCGGCCGCGTCAATGACCGAGGCGGGGCCGCTGATGGTGACGGTGTTCACATCGGGCGTGGGAACGCCGAGTGAAATCGACTGGTCATACTGAATCGAGACGATGTTGACCTTGACCGGCACGACTTTTGTGGCGATTTGATCCACATAGACTTCAACCGATGTCGGACTGACGCTTTTGAGAATCGCGCCGGACGGCGTCGTAACGGAAACCGAAAGCTGATGCCGCCCCGCCTCGGTGATTCTGCCGACATCCACGCTGGCCACAATATCTTCAAGCGAATAGGAGATCAGATCGCTCTTTTTCCCGGTGATGGTGATGTCCGCAAGGTTGCCGGTGCCGCTCAGCACGGTCAGCCCGTTTGAATTTGAGAGCAGCGCCGTGTTTTCAATGGAAACAGGCACGCCGGAAAACGTGCGCTCATAGTCCGGGCTGTTGTTGGCCATGACATACAGCCATACGAACACCGCGAGTACGACGCACAAAAGCTGCGGGATGAGGTTCGGCGCGCGCCGGCCGCTTTTGCCCGCTTTGTCCGCGGCGGAATCTTTGATTTCTTTATTTTCCGGCATTGTCGTCGTTCCCTCCCTTTTTCTGTTTGCCGCGTTTGGCAAATTTCAGTTTTTTACGGACCGGCGTTTCACCGAGCAGCATGGTGGTGATTTGCTGGCGCAATGTGGTATAGTTCTGCGAGCCGAAGAGTTCGCCGCCGATTGCCAGCGAGATTTCGCCGGTTTCCTCCGAAACGATAATGACGATCGCGTCGCTGACCTCGCTGATGCCCACGCCCGCGCGGTGCCGCGTGCCCTTGTCCTTGCTGATGCGGGTGTTCTGCGTAAGGGGCAGGAAGCATCCCGCCGCCGCAATGCGGTTCTCGCTGATAATCATTGCGCCGTCGTGCAGCGCGGCCTTGTTGAAAAATATATTTTTAATCAGACTCTGCGAAACCGTCGCGTCGATCAGGACGCCGGTCTTCATAATGTCGCCCAGCCGCGTCGTCCGCTCGATGACGATCAGCGCGCCCGTGTGATCGCGGGACATGTCGGTCGCCGCGATGCAGATGTTGTCGATCACCTTGGTTTTTTCGCTGAGTTCTTTCGGTTCGGTCAGATTTTTCAGGGAGCGGAGCGGGTCGCCGCCCACTTTTTCCAGCGCGGCGCGCAGTTCGGGCTGAAACAGGATAATCAGCGCCAGCAGTCCGACCTGGAAGATGTTTTGCAGCAGAAAGCTCATGGCGTTCATATCGAGCAGCGTGGTCACGGCGTAGAGCAGGACAAGCAGTCCGAGACCGAACGCAAGTTTCGCCGCGCGCCGTTCGCGCACAAATCGGTAAATATAGTATAAAACCACCGCAAGCAGCGCAATATCGATCACATCCGAAAAGGACATGGATAAAAACTGCGTGCCGATTTTTTTAAAAAAAGCGGCGACGGCGTCAAAAAACGTCTGCATGGCGATACCTCCGCAAAACCCGGTTTGTCTCGTTTCCGTCCGAAAGAACAGCTTCGTAAAATAAACTTATTATATAGTATACCATATGTATCTCGTCAAAGCAAAGATTTTTCATAAAAAATACAGAATTTATTTTCCAAAAAAACAGAGACGGCGCTTGTACTTTTTCTTTTGCGGGCGGCGGCGGGCACGGTGGGGTTTGCGGCCGGCAAGACCGCCTTTGCCCCTGCGTTTTTATTGACAAAAACCGGAACTGCTGGTATGATACAGGTACAGTGTGAAAAATCAACCGGGAAAGGAAATTTGTGCCGCTGCGCGGGGGCGAGCGCGCACTGCGCGCGGCGGATACAGGGACGGCTGTTATGGAAAAACCGCATATTTTATTGATTACGACCGATGAGCAGCATATGCGCACCCTGTCCTGTTACGGCGCGACGGTCGGATGCACGCCGGAGACGGACGCGCTTGCACGGTGTTCGGACGTGTATGAAAACGCCTATACGGTCAGTCCGGTCTGCCTGCCGTCGCGCTGCGCGTGGATGACCGGATTGTATCCGCACGTTTCGGGCTCGATCAGCAATGCGTTCGGCGCGTCGCTTTCAAGGGAGTGGCCGAATCTGTTTACCGAACTTAAAAAGCAGGGATACCGGACGGCTCTGCACGGAAAATGTCATTTCATCCCCGTGCCCTATCCCGCGACCCGCCCGGATATGACGCTGGAGTATGAGCATTTTATCACGTATTACCGCTCGCTGGGCATGGACACGCTCTCTTTGCAGGACGACAAAAACAATTCGCTCTGGTACTATGACGATTACGCCAAGGAACTTGCAGAAAAAGACATGCTCCGCACCTGCCGCTATGAAGCGCATGTGAATCCTGAGAATCACGGATACTATGATTTCCCGTTTGAAGCGGAAATGCATCCGGATGCGTGGACGGGGAACCGCGCGGTTTCGGATATAGAGAACTGCGACGGCAGCCGGCCGAATTTTATCTGGGTCAGCTTTTCGGGGCCGCATTACCCGATTGATACGCCGAAACGGTATACCGAGTCGATCGATGTCTCTTTGATGGGCGCGCGCGTGACTTGTGCGGACGAATGGGATGACGAGAGCAAGTACCATTTTCGCGGCTACCACGGTCCCGGAACCACCGAGGGCAGCAAAAAGGCGAAGGACGGCGCGCAGAAAAATTACAGCGAGGAATATTGGCAAAGCTGGCGGCGGCGTTATTTCGGCAATATTGCGCTCATAGACGAAAAAACAGGTCAGATCCTGCGCGCCGCGCAAAAAAAATTCGGCGACAATCTGATGGTGATTTTCACCGCCGATCACGGGGAAATGATGGGCAATCACAGCCTTTGGGGAAAAAGCGGCAGCTTGTTTGAGGATGTTCTGCGCGTACCGCTGCTTGTGCACAGACCCGGACAGCGCGCGGCGCGCCGCGTTTTTGAAACGGTCAGTTCGCTTGAAATTTTCCCGACGATTTTGTCCGCGGGCGGCGCGCCGCTCCCGAAAAAGTGCGACGGTATGCCGCTTGATCGGATGGTGCAAAACGGCGGACGTCCTTTTATCATTTCCGAATGCGACAATCGGGTCGCGGTTGTCCGGGACGGCGTGAAGCTTGAGGTGAACCGGGCGGGGAGAAAGGGGCGCGTTTATTATGAACTGTACGACCTGAAAGCGGATCCGCATGAATTTGTCAATCTGTATGAGGACGCGCGCTATACGGAGGTTCGGCGGGAACTGTATGCCGTTTTGGAGCGTGAGCCGTATCTGATGGAAACGGTATTTTGCGGCGCGGACGGCGGGGATTATTGGCTGGACCTCGGCGGGGGCGCGGGTTTTGCGCAGAACGGCATGGTCAAAAAGTAAAATTTACGATGAATGTTTGAAAAAAGGGACGGCTTCGGAAAATTTTCCGAAGCCGTCCCTTTTTGAACGCCGCAAAACCAAGGTTTTGCGACGATGGGGCGCGTATAAGCGTGAGTACAGGCATGAGGGGGTACCAGGCGTCA
>OLGD01003043.1_pt1 | contig 16992 bp, 15 predicted proteins | sample 1605311 | NCBI WGS metagenome assembly OLGD01 (sample SAMEA3888917, study PRJEB22519) | human gut metagenome | biome: human gut; feature: human-associated habitat; material: faeces | place: Denmark | collected 2010 | reverse complement strand
GGCTATGCCACAAAAAAACAACAAACCGCGGCGGGGGATAGGAGCATTGCGAATGCAATCTCCGCAAGGGGGGCTATGCCACAAAAAAACAACAAACCGCGGCGGGGGATAGGAGCATTGCGGATGCAATCTCCGTAAGGGGGGCTATGCCCCCCTTCAATAAAATGCTTGATTGGGGTGAAACTTTGGGAGATACTGAGCGTTGGAGAAAAGAGATGGCGCGTAAGATTACGTTATTGCCCGCCGGGGCGTATTTTGTAAAGAGGCTCGACGGGGTTGGGGGCATATCGGACGCCGATTTGCTCTCGATGGCGTTTGCGGAAATCGCTGCGGACGCGCCGGTGTCGGCGGACAGGTTAAAGTGCGGGGTTTACAGGGCGCGCGGGGGAAGCGCCACGGCTTTCGGGGCGGTGGACACTTCGGCGTTTGGAGATATGGGCGCGCAGGCGCTCATGGAGGCGGATTTGGCAATGCCGGCGTTTTGCGCGCTGCTGGCTTCCGGTTTGGAAGACGGGGAATATTTTTTTCTGCACGAAGGGTGCGTGTGCGCGGCAAGGCTTGAAGGCGGGGCGGCGGCGGACTTCGCCGCGCTCGACAACGCGGCGGACGCGGAAAAAGCGAAAGAGGAGCTCGCGGAATTTTTGGGATTTGACGCCCGCGGAGCCGCCGCGGTCGAGCTTGAATCCGCCTCGGCTTCCGGAAAATTCGCCGAATTTTCAGCGAAGATTTCCGGAGTGGAGGGCGCGCGGCGGGAAATGTCGTGGAGAGCGCCGCTGGCGGAGCTTGCATTATGCGACGTCAGGGGGGCGGATTTTTTGCGGGCGGCAAGGCTATCGCGGCGCAAGCGCAGGATTGCCGCGTGCGCGATTGCGCTGATACCCGCGGCGTTCGCGGCGCTCGCCGCGTTTCAGGCGGGAGTGATGTTGAAATCGCGCGAAATCGCAAAAACGGAAGAGGAGCTCGCCGCGATGGAGCCCGAGGCAAAAGCGATAGAGGCGCGAGTGGAGAGGATTGCGGCGTTTTCGGATCTCGCGCGGCCAAACCCCACGCCGCTCGAACTGTTGTCCAAGATAAACGCCGCGCGCCCGGACGGGGTGGTCGCAGCGTCGTTTTCGCGGAAGGGGAGCTCGTTTGAGATTGCGGGGTCGAGCGACGACCTCTCCAAAATAAACGAATTCGTGTCAAAGCTCAGGAATTTACCAGGGTTTGCGGACGTGAAATCGAAGAGCGACTCGTCGAAGAGCGCGTCCAAATTTTCCGTGACGGGGACGTTCAAGAAATGAGGATTGTCGAAAGGTTGAAGTCGTTTTGGGCGTCGCGCAAGCCGAGAGAGCGCGCGATGGCGCTCTGTTGCGCGGCGATAGTGGCGGCGCTCTGGTTTACGCTTCTGTCGCGCAAGAATGCGGAATATTCGGAGAGAATGCTGGATCTCGGCAGGCGTATGGCCACGGCGCGCGCCGCCATCGCCGGAGCGGACGCGGTGGCGGCTGCGGAAACGGAGCTTTCAAAGTCTTTCGACCCGTCCAAAGCGCTTTCTGCGGACAAGTTTCAGGCGGAAATAGACCGCTGCGCGCGGGAGGCGGGCGTTGAGTACAGGCTGTCGTCGGTCGCGTCCTCCGCGGAGGGAAGGTTCAAGGTTTACAGAGCGACCATGCAGATTTCAAAGACCGCAGACCTCCCGTCCATAATGAGGTTTGAGGCGGCCCTCAAAGCCCTTCGCCCCTATGTGTCGATAGCGGAAGCCTCGTTTTCCGGAGACGGGAAGGGGTCGGTGTCGGCGCAATATTCCATAGTGTCGTTTTCCCTGTGAGCGCCGGAAAGAACCGGCGGGAATGGAGCGAAAGAGGCGCCTGCGGGCGGAACTTTGAGCACGGCTGGCGGGAATGCCGCAAAATTTTTCTCCGGCGCAAGCGCACTGAAAACGAATAATCTTATAATTTATAGATATATAGGGATAATATTTTCGGTTGACAACAATTGAAACGCGGTTAATTTGTTCACAATTAAAACCCAGTTCAAATGAAAATTTACCCCATTAAAAAATTGTCCGCCGCGCTTCTTTCCGCCGCGCTTGCCGCCTCCGCGGGAGCTGCGGAGAACACGTATTACATTTGGGCGGGAGCAACCGCCCACTACGGCGAACCCAATCCCCTCAATTCTGAAAATTGGAGCACTTCCAACACTGAATACGTCGCCCCGCCCGAAGGGACGGAGATGAATTCGCCCGACGCCACCTGGGTATTCGACTACGGGGCGTACCTGCCCATTTCCGGAAGGCAGGACAATATTTATTATAGAATCGAGACTTCGACGCTCCGGTTGAATTCCATTTCAATAATAAACCACGACGCCACAACTACCGGATATTGGGACACAAACGGTTATCATGAGACGGGCGGAAACACCGGCATAAAGATCGTTTCAAATACATCGGATTCTAACTGGAATATAGGAACTTTTAGATACACGGGCGCTGCGGGTTCCGATGACAGGGGCGTAAATTTCGGAGCTGCAAACCGGGATTCCTCCCAGGCGATAATCACCGTGGGCGAAATGAACATCGGCTACGGGGAAAACAAGACGAGCTTTAGCATCGGCCCCGACGCCGCCGGAACCGTATACGCCACGGTTGAAAGCGGAAATGTCAAGGTTGGCGATCCGGTAAGCCTGTCGGATTCCTCCGGCCCGAAGTCGCTGACGATTACAGGCGATTTCAATATACACGGCAATACAACCGTCAACATGAACGTCTACGACAACGACGCCTCGGCAGTCCACTCCGAAGCCTCCCCCGACGTGGTGGTGGGAGGGGTGGTGAGGATGACCCAAAACGAAAGCGGCACATCCCCCACATGGAATCTTTTGTACAGGGCGTCCACTGTAGGCTGGGCAACGGGAATTCCGAAAGTGCCCGCGACAAACACTTACATAAAAATAGGCGGCCTGGGTGGAACAGGAACGGTCACCAACAATTCCAGAACGCTCGAAGCAAGCACTGTAAAGCTGATATTCGCCAATGAGACCGATTGCGAGTTTACCGGCGTGTTCACGGAAAACCGCTCCGATACGATAAAAACCGTCATGAGCGTGAAGATGGCGGGCAAGAACGGCGCCAAGCAGATAATCCGCGCCGACGCCAAATTTACGGGCACAGTGGAAGTCGAGAGCGGAACCCTCATAATGAACAGCACAACGGCCCTCGGCAAACTCACCATGACCGGCGGCGCCTTTGGCGGCATAGACGGGGGGATAATCGTATCCTCGGCCGAATGGCGCGGGGGAGACTTCATATTTTACAGCGCCGACGCGATGAACGGCGGATGGATCGACGTTATAAAAATAGACGGGACATTCGCAAAAGCGGGCGAAGGAAAAATCGGAATAGACTTCGCGGGTTTCGACCCGTCGGTGTTCATTGAAGACGGGACGGTTTTGGAACTCATAACCGCCCAGGCCTTAGAAGGTTTTTCCCCCGATACCGACGCCGACGAAGACTTCTTGGCCAAAAACCTCGCAAACGGCTTTGCGGACTTTGAATGGGTCGGCAACACGCTCACCGTGTCCTTTTCCGCCGTTCCAGAGCCCGCCGCGCTCGCCGCAATCATAGGGGCGGCGGCTCTCGCAATCGCCGCTGCCCGCAGGAGAAAATAGCGGGCATATCCGGCTTCTTAAAGCTCCGGACGCAAGTCCGGAGCTTTTTTGCATTTTCTTTCATATCAAAATATTCTTGACATAGTTAAGAATTTTTACAAATTTATCGCCAGTTTCGCGCACACGATTGAGAAAAATCCGGCGCGCACCAGTTAACATCCCGCCAGCACATCCATGAAAAAGATTCTCGCCCAATCCATCGCTCTGTTTGCAGTCGCCGCCTCCGCCGCGGCGGAGGATTTTTATTTTACCGGAGAGGGAACGCCCACCACGGGCAACCCGTCCGGCGCGTGGTCAACGCTCGCAGACGGTTCGTTTGTTCCGGCGGACAGACACCCGATGCAGGGCGAAGACAACCTGATATTTGACGGACAATACGCAAATTCAAACAACCTGTTCGTCACCACTGTCGAAAATTACGGCAATGATATGACGATTCGCAATCTCTCCAGGGAAAACATTTACATTCATGTTGGAATGGGACAGGATGTATATTGGGAGCTCTCTGGAAAACTTTCAGTATCGGGCGTAGAAGGAGAATGGGACGGTTCCAACTTTACGGACAAATCAAAAAATTTTATTTTATCCTATACGAACGACTCTGTCGGCGAAACGTCGGGGCCTCCGCGCATAAACTTTTCTGCGGACTCCATAGAGGTAATGGCGAACGGCATGACCGCCACGGACAACATGACCCACAGGGCCCAGATTTCTCTCGGGACGTCCGGCAAAGCCCTCAATTCAATAACCGTAAACAAAGGAATCGACTTGTATTCAAGGTCGAACCTCACGCTCAACGCCGCGACAGTGAAAATCGGAGGCATCGTAAACTTTCAAGCAACAAGCTATAGAAACGCCGCAGTAATGAAGTTAAACGCCTCCGCAGGGACTTCCATGCGCGTGGAAGTCGGAGGGTTAGTCTCCAACGGCCAGTGCGCCGAAATAAGCAACACAACAAACTCTGCCGGAACCGAAACCACGCTTGTCTTCAAGAATGCGGCGGGCACCGACTACTCATACGGCGGCAAGCTTATGGACGGCGGCTACGGCGCAAGCGACAGCGTCCACCTCTCGAAATTAAATATAGAGATGGACGGCGACGGAATACAAAGGCTGTCCCCCCAAGACCCTGACAACTGTTTCTACACCGGAACTGTCACCGTAAAGCGCGGAGTTCTGTATCTGTACAATACCAAGAGCGCGGGCGATACATACTTGGAAGGCGGCAGGCTCGGCGTGCTGTATTCGGGCCACGCCTTCTATACAACCGGATTCCACTGGACGGCGGGCGCCGTACTCGAACTGGACGTGAAAAGCAGCCAGCGCGATACCCTCGCAATCGGAGGCATCCTCGAAAAAGCCGGCGACGGCAAGCTTGTATTCGCGCTCGACCTCACCGCGGGCGACTACGACGCCATAGGCCTCGGATCGTCGGTAAAGTACGACTTGCTGACCGCGGAATCGCTCTCCAACTTCGGTGACTCGCTCGACGACGACTTCGAGATTTTCGGCATGGACGAAAACAAATTCGACGCCAATTTCCTCTTTGCCGACAACACACTGTCGGTCGTCATAACGCACGTTCCAGAGCCCGCCGCGCTCGCCGCAATCATAGGGGCGGCGGCCCTCGCAATCGCCGCTGCCCGCAGGAGGAAATAGCGGAAGAAAAAATTTTTCGCCCAAGCCCCGAGCCGGAGCAGCGGGGCTTTCCATTTATGCGGAAATCAAAGAAATATTCCCGCAACAAAGCCGCGGAAATTGGTTTAGAAATGCGCCCCGCCCGCGGCGCTGAAAACGCTCCGGAGAAAAAAATTGCGCGCAATCCAAAGAATCCGGCAACGCGCGCGGAATCGGAAATTTCTCCGGCGCCAACGGAAAATGCCGCACGGTAGGACGCGGCGCGCAAAAGGACAACACAGCCTAAACAACCGGCCGCCGCGCACATCCAATAAAAAACAAGCGGATAATGGAAAACGCGCTAAGAATTTAAAACTGTACAATCCGCAGCGGGAAGCGGCGCCGAACACCGGCCGCGCGCATCCCAACAAGCGCGCCGCGCGAAAGCCAAGACGCCCCTCCCTATCTCGCGGCGCGGATTTGCAGGCACGACTTTACGAGAGCCTCGAGCTCCCCGAGAGGCAGCTGGGTTGCGGCGTCGGAGAGCGCCTTTTCGGGCGACGGGTGGGTCTCGATGAACATTCCGTCGGCCCCCGCCGCAACGGCGGCTTTCGCAATAAGCGCCGCGTATTTGCGCTCGCCGCCGCTCACGCCGTCGCCGCGCCCGGGCAACTGCGTGGAATGGGTGGCGTCGATTATCACGGGGGCACGGTTTTCCGACATAATCGCGATTGCGCGCATGTCGACCACGAGGTTGCCGTAGCCGAAAGTCGATCCGCGCTCCGTCTGCCAGATTTCCGCAGCCCCCGCCTCGCGCAGTTTGGAGACGACGTATTTCATGTCGTACGGCGATAAAAACTGCCCCTTTTTGACGTTCACCGCGCGCCCCGTCTTCGCCGCGGCGACGAGCAAATCCGTCTGGCGGCAGAGAAAGGCGGGAATTTGCAGGACGTCGCAGACCTCGGCAACCGCCGCGCACTGGGCGGATTCGTGCACGTCGGTGGTGACGGGCAGGCCGAATTTTTCCCGCGCTTCGGCGAGAATTTCAAGCCCCTCCGCCATTCCCGGGCCTCGGGGGCTGCTTATGCTCGTGCGGTTGGCTTTGTCGAAGCTGCCCTTGAATACCACGTCAACGCTTCCGGAATATTTTGCGGCTATCCGCGCGACTTCCCCCGCCACTTCGAGCGCCAGCGAACGGGATTCAAGCGAGCACGGTCCCGCGATGAGCAGCGTCTTTCCCGAATTTTTTTCGAAAATCATTTCTTTTCCGCCGAAGCCTTTTTGAGAGCCTCCGCGACGAACGCGCAAAACAGCGGGTGCGGCTTGGAGGGTTTCGACTGGAATTCCGGATGGAACTGCACGCCGACCATCCACGGATGGTCTTTGACCTCCACGATTTCCACGAGATTGCGCTTGGGGTTGAGCCCCGCGACCATTAGCCCCGCCTCCTCGAGCCGCTTGCGGTAGGCGTTGTTGTACTCAAAGCGGTGGCGGTGGCGCTCTCGCACGGAATTCTGGCCGTACGCCGAACGCGCCTTAGAGCCGTCGACGAGCGCGCATTCGTAGGAGCCGAGCCGCATGGTCGCGCCCTTGTCCACGATGTCCTTCTGGTCGTCCATTATGGTGATGACGGGGTAGAGCGTGCTCTCGTTAAATTCCGCGCTGTTTGCCCCGTCGAGCCCGAGAACGTCGCGCGCGTACTCTATGACGGCTATCTGCATTCCGAGGCATATTCCAAAGTATGGGATTTTGTTTTCGCGCGCGTATTTTGCGGCGAGTATCTTGCCCTCAATCCCCCTGTCGCCGAAACCGCCGGGAATGAGTATTCCGTCCGCGCCGGAGAGATGCTTTTGCGCGCCGTCGCGCTCGACGTCCTCGGAGTCCACGCGGATGATTTTTACGGAGCAGTCGTTGCCGACGCCGGCGTGCGCGAGCGATTCGTAAATGGACTTGTAGGCGTCCTGCAAGTCTATGTACTTGCCGACGACGGCGATTTTCACCTCCCCGCCCTTCGGGGAGACGAGCCTGCGGACTATGGAGCTCCACGCCGACATGTCGCTTTCGGGCGCGTCGATTCCGAGCTTGTCCACGACGAGCCTGTCCATTCCCTCTTCGGCGAGCATCAGCGGGAGCTCGTATATGGAGCGCTTGACGTCCATCTCCTCTATCACCGCCTTCTGCTCGACGTTGCAGAAGAGCGAGAGCTTCTGGCGCATGTCGTCGGTCATCGGCTGCTCGGTGCGGCAGACGAGGATGTCGGGCTGTATGCCGATTTCGCGCAGCTTCGCCACGCTCTGCTGCGAGGGTTTTGTTTTCAGCTCGCCCGCGGCTTTGAGATACGGCAACAGCGTGACGTGTATGAAGAGCGTGTTCTCCCTGCCGACTTCGAGCGAAAACTGGCGCAGAGCCTCCAAAAACGGCAGCCCCTCGATGTCGCCGACGGTTCCGCCGATTTCCGTGATGAGAACGTCGACGCCCTCGCCCGCGGCGTATAGGCGCGCCTTGATTTCGTTCGTCACGTGCGGGATTACCTGCACGGTTTTGCCGAGGTAGTCGCCCCTCCTCTCCTTTTGGAGGACGTGCTCGTATATCTGTCCGGAGGTCAGGTTGTTGAATTTGCTGAGCTTGCAGTGCGTGAAACGCTCGTAGTGGCCGAGGTCGAGGTCGGTTTCAGCGCCGTCGTCGAGGACGTACACCTCCCCGTGCTGGAAAGGGCTCATCGTGCCCGGGTCGACGTTGAGGTATGGATCGAATTTCTGTATCCTGACGTTGAGTTTTCTTGTCTCGAGAAGCGCCCCGAGCGCCCCCGACGTAAGCCCCTTGCCCAACGACGAAACGACGCCGCCTGTGATAAATATATATTTCATTTCGGGGCCAATTTTAAAACGCAAAACGGCCCCGCTTGGCAACACTATTCGGCCGGACCGCCAAAAAAAGCCGCCCGCAGGGGGCGGCTGAGCGCAAAACGGCGCTAAATCGAGCGGCAGTCGTTTTCGTCTTTGACCGCGTAGCCGGAATCCTGGCGGTCGTGGTTTATGTGGTTCTTCTTGGCGTACGCCTGGTAAAAGTCGTCCGCGCTCATTCCGAGCGTCTGCGCCAGCGACACTATGAAGTGCAGCATGTCCACCACTTCCACGCGCGCGTTCTGCGGGTCGAACTTCTGGTATTTTGCCCACCACTTCCACGGCACTGAATCGACGAGCTCGGCGTTTTCCTGCCCGAGCGCGCGGCTGTAATTCAGAACCCATTTCACGCGCTCGTCGTCGCCCATGGCGGCGGTGTCGACGCCTATGCGCTTGTTGAGTTCGTACTGCATCTTGAATATTTCTTCGAGCTTGTCCATTTTCTCAGGCGTTTTTGGAATTTTTCAGATTGCGGAAAGCCGCTATTTTGCGGAATCCGGCGCGCCGCGGGTCTGCCCCGAGCCGCGCACTTTGTACTTGTACGAGCAAAGCTCCCTCAGCCCCATCGGGCCGCGCGCGTGGAGCTTGTCGGTGGAAATCCCGATTTCCGCGCCGAGGCCGAATTCATAGCCGTCGGTGAAGCGCGTCGAGGCGTTCCAGTAGACGGTCGCCGAATCGACGAGGTTCATGAACTTTTCGGCGTTTTGCGCGTTTTCGGTGACTATGAGGTCGGAGTGCCCCGAGCCGTATTTGTTTACGAAATTCGCGGCGCCCTCCACGGAGTCGGCGAGGGCTATCGAAATTATCATGTCAATGTATTCGGTGGAAAAATCCTCCTCCGCGGCCTCCTTGCAGGGAATTCCCGCCCCGTCGAGAATCTCTTTTGCCTCCCGCGAGGCGCGCAGCTCCACGCCGAGCTCCGCGAGGCGCCCCGCCACGGGCGGCAGAAGCCTGCGCGCCGCTGCGGTGTGCACCAAAAGGTTTTCAGCGGCGTTGCATACGCTCGGGCGCTGGCACTTGGCGTCCACCGTAAGAATCCGCGCAAGCCCGGGGTCGGCGAATTCGTCGAGAAATACCGTGCACACTCCCTTGTAGTGCTTGATGACCGGAATCGAGGAATTTTGCACAACATACCTTATGAGCCCCTCGCCGCCGCGGGGGATTATGCAGTGCACGTATTTGTCGAGCTTCAACAGCTCGCCGAGAGCCGCGCGGTCGGAAGTGGGAACCATGCGGACGCAGTCGGCATTCAGCCCCGAATCCGCAAGAGCGCGGCCGACGAGCCCGGCGAGGGCTGAATTGGTCTCGAACGCCTCGCTGCCCCCGCGCAGAATCGCGGCGTTGCCGCTTTTCAGGCACAGGGCGGCGCAGTCCACGGTGACGTTCGGGCGGCTCTCGTAAATGATGCCTATCACCCCTATCGGCGTGCGGACTTTTTCGATTTTCAGCCCGTTTGGGCGAACCGAGGATTCGATTACTTCTCCCACGGGATCCGGAAGCGACGCCACCTGCCTCACTCCGTCCGCCATCGCCGCGATCTTCCTTTCGTCGAGCGAAAGGCGCTCGAGCATGGGCTTGGAGAGCCCCGACTGCTCCGCCTTTTCCAAGTCGCGGGCGTTGGCTTCCAGGATCTCGGGCGCGTTTTCAAAAAGCAGTTCGGCGAGCCTCATGAGAGCCGCGTTTTTGAGCTCCGCAGGCGCGGCGGCGAGCTCCAGCGAGGCCGCGCGGGCGCCCTTTGCGATTTCGAGCACGGTTGCCATATTCAAATCTCCGATATTTTCCTGACGCACTCGGCGCGGCGGAGAATTTCCCCGAGCCCCGCCTCTTCGAGCTTGTCGGAGGAAAAGGATTCCACCGTCATCGAGGCGGCGGCGGCGCCCACTGCCATCGCCTCCTTTATCTGCCTGAATCCGGTCTGACCGCCGCTTGCCAGAACCCCCGCCAAAGCCCCCGCAAAGGTGTCTCCGGCGCCCGTCGGGTCGCGCAACTCGCGCACGGGATAGGCGGGGACCGCGAAAAATCCGTCGGGGTGGAAGAGCATCGCCCCGTATTCCCCCGCCTTCACTATCGCCGATTTCGCCCCCATGCGCAAAAGCTCGTCGCCCGCGCGTATGACATTGCGCTCGCCGGAGAGCTTTTTGGCCTCGGAATCGTTTACGATGAGTATATCCGCCCTCTTGACGAGCTCCCTGAGAGGGGCGTTCGCGATTTCTATCCACAAGTCCATCGTGTCCAAAATCACGAACGGATCGGATTTCATGGCGTCGAGCGCGCACCTCTGGACATCCGGGCCGATGTTGCCCAGCAGCAGAAACTCCGCGCTCCGCGAAGCCCCACCTAACTTTGGAACGTAGTTCTCATAGACGTTCACGCGCGTTTCGAGAGTCTCGCGGCTGCTGAAATTGTCGTGGTATTTGCCGCTCCAAAAAAACGTCTCCCCGCCGCGGTCCACTTCCACGTCGGACACGTCCGCGCCGCGCCGCGCGAGCCTCGCCATGTCGGAGTCTTTGAAATCCCCCCCGACTATACCGCAGACGGATACGGGAGCAAAAAACGAAGCGGCAAGCGCCGCGTATGACGCAGAGCCCCCGAGCGCCCATTCCGCCGAGCCGGAGGGGGTTTGAATGTTGTCGTAGGCTATGGAGCCCACTATGAGAAGGCGGTTTTTCATCTCCTACATTCCGGCTATCACTTCCGTGGCGAACTCCGAGCACTTGACCTCTTTGGCGCCCTCTATGAGCCGCGCGAGGTCGTAAGTGACGGTTTTGGCCTTTATCGCGTTTTCGAGGCCGGAGATTATGAGGTCGGCGGCCTCGTTCCAGCCGAGGTAGCGGAACATCATCTCGCCCGAGAGGATCACCGAGCCCGGGTTTACCTTGTCGAGATTCGCGTATTTGGGCGCGGTGCCGTGGGTCGCCTCGAAAATCGCGTGGCCGGTAGTATAGTTGATGTTGCCCCCCGGGGCGATGCCTATGCCGCCAACCTGCGCGGCGAGCGCGTCGGAAATGTAGTCGCCGTTGAGGTTGAGGGTGGCGACGACGTCGTATTCGGCGGGGCGGGTGAGAATCTGTTGGAGAAAGGCGTCGGCTATGACGTCCTTCACTACTACGCCGCAGGGGAGCCTGCACCACGGGCCGCCGTCGATTTCCGCCGCGCCGAACTCCTCTTTCGCGACCTTGTAGCCCCAGTCGCGGAAGGCGCCCTCGGTGAACTTCATTATGTTGCCCTTGTGGACGAGCGTTACGCTCTTCCTGCCCTGGGCAATCGCATATTCTATGGCGGACTTGACGAGCCTCGCCGTTCCCTCCTGCGAGACGGGCTTTATCCCTATCCCGCACGATTCCGGAAACCGGATTTTCGCGAACTTTTCGGGGAATTCCGCCTTCAAAAACGCCTTGAGCTTTTCTACGCCCTCGGAGCCGCGCTCGAATTCTATGCCCGCATAGATGTCCTCGGTGTTCTCGCGGAATATCACCATGTCCACGAGGTCGGGGCGCTTAACGGGGCTGTCCACGCCGCTGAAATAGCGCACGGGGCGCTGGCAAACATACAGGTCGAGCTCCTGCCGCAAAGCGACGTTCAGCGACCTTATTCCGCCGCCTATTGGGGTTGTGAGGGGGCCCTTTATTCCCACAAGATACTCCCTGAACGCGTCGAGAGTCTCCTGCGGCAGCCAGCTGCCGGTCTTGTCAAAGGCCTTCTGTCCCGCAAGAACCTCCATCCAGGAGATTCTGCGCGCTCCCCCGTACGCCTTTTCGACCGCCGCGTCGAACACGCGCACGGACGCCCTCCAAATGTCGGGGCCTATGCCGTCGCCCTCGATAAAGGGGATTACGGGATTGGAGGGCACGTCCAGCCTGCCGTCGCGGATTGTGATTTTTTCGCCTTGTATGCTCATTTTTGCGGTGTGCGTTCGTTGTTGAAATTTCACCCACTCCAACACGATTTTCCGCGATTGTCAACCCGTCAGTGCGCGCGGCGAATGTCACCGCCGGAGGGGGACTTGCGGAGGACATTTTTTATGTTGCATTTGCGCCGTCCGATAGTAAAGTGGGCGGTTCACTTTTAATAATAATAAGGAGGCTCCATTGAGAGAAGATTATCTTAAACAGGCGCAGAAAATCATTCCCGACCCCAACATTCTCATAAACGTCGTTTCGCGCCGCGTAAAACAGCTCAAATACGGCGCGCGCCCGACGGTGGAGTCGCTCGAAAAGCTTTCGCTCGAAGACATCGCGCTCCTGGAGATCATAAGGGGCAACATCAAGTACGAACTCTACGAGGCCCCCAGGGAAATCGAAGATTGACGCGCGCGCGGAGGCGGCGGGCTCTCCGCCCTGCCCCTCGACGACCGCGACGCCGGCAGCCCGCGCGGAAACGAAAGCCCCGCGGTTTTTTTATCGCAATGCCCGAGAAAAAAAACGACAGATTCACGGAGATCCGCAACCGCAAGGCGGGGCGGGAATACTTTGTCGGCGAGACTTTTGAGGCGGGAATCGCGCTCACGGGCACGGAAATAAAGAGCCTGCGCGCCGGCAGGGCGCAGATAAACGACGCCTTCGTTCGCGTGGACGGCGGGGAGGCGGTGATGTACCAGTCGCACATATCGGAATACGACTTCGGCAACATAAACAACCACAACCCCGCGCGCCCGCGGAAGCTGCTTCTGCACAAGAGGGAAATCCTCAAGCTCAAATCGGCGACGGATTCCGGAGGGGTCGCGATAATCCCGCTCAAAATCTATTTCAAAAAAGCGCTCGCGAAAGTCCTCGTCGCGTTGTGCACGGGCAAAAAGCTCTACGACAAGCGCGAGGACCTCAAAAAGCGCGAAGCCGCGCGCGAGGCGGCGCGCGCCCTGAATTTCAGGCGCAGGTAGGCGCAGCGGAAGCACGCATGGACGGCCATCCCATTCTGCACGTCATTCTCCACAACCCGAAAATTCCGCAAAACACGGGCAACATAGGCAGAATGTGCGCGGTGCTCGGGGCGCGGCTGCACCTCGTCCACCCGCTCGGCTTCGCAATCACCGACGCGAAGCTCAAGCGGAGCGGTATGGACTACTGGAAGAGCCTCGACGTCGCGCACCACGCCGACTGGGAGGCTTTCAAACGCTCGCCGCTCGCCCCGCCGGCGGGCAGGATATGGCTGTTTACCACGAAGTCGCGCACATGCTTCTGGGACGCAAAATTCGAGCGGGGCGACGGGCTGCTGTTCGGCTCGGAGGACTGCGGCTGCCCCGAGAACGTCCACGCCGACATCTGCGAACGGCGCGTGAAAATCCCGCATCTGGCGGACTCCCTGCGCTCGCTCAATCTCTCGACTTCCGCGGGAATAGCCGCATACGAAGCCGCGCGCCGGATTTTGGCGTCCGAGGGCGCAAAACTCGAATTCGGCAAAAACTTCTTCTGACCCCGCCCGCCCGGGCGTATTTTTTGCGCGGCGCAAATTAACTGTTAAACGATTTCCGCGCCCGTTTTGCTTGACCGTTAAAGCGGGGCGCGTAAGTTTAAAATCAAACATAGCCCCGACATGCCCGAATCAAGCATATTAAAAGACTTCAAAAAACTTCTCGGCGCGGAAAACGTGCTCGACGCCGAACCGGACAGGTTGTCCTACGCCTACGACTCCGCGGTGCTGCCGCAGAAAATTCCGGCGGCGGCGCTAATGCCCGAGAGGGCCGAACAGATAGGAGAGATCGCCGCCCTGTGCCATAAAAATTCCATACCCATGACTGTCAGGGGCTCCGGCACAAATCTCTCGGGCGGCGCGATCCCAGACTCCGAGGAGTCTGTCGTTATCCTTACGCAAAAGCTCAACCGCGTGCTCGAAATAAATTCCGGCGACCTCTACGCCGTCGTCGAGCCCGGGGTCGTCACGGCGAACTTCGCGGCGGAGGCCGCCGCGCGCGGGCTGTTCTATCCGCCCGACCCTGGCTCCCAGGCGGTCTCGACCATAGGCGGCAACATCGCCGAAAACGCCGGCGGGCTGCGCGGGCTCAAATACGGCGTTACCAAAGACTACGTAATGGGGCTGGAATTTTTCGACTCCGCGGGCTCCCTCGTCAAGACGGGCTCGCGCACGGTCAAATGCGCCACGGGCTTCAATCTCGCGGGGCTGATGACGGGCTCGGAGGGGGCGTTCGGGATAATATCAAAGGCGATTTTAAAGCTCGTCCCCCCGCCGAGGGCGTCAAAGGCGATGACCGCGGCGTTCGCTGACGTGCGCGCTGCGGCGGACGCGGTGGCAGAGATAATAGCCTCGCACGTATTGCCGTGCACGCTCGAATTTATGGACTCCGTGACGGTGAACATGGTCGAGGACGACGCAAAAATCGGGCTTCCGCGCGACGCGGCGGCTTTGCTTCTGATAGAGGTTGACGGCCATCCCGCGCAGGTTGCGGACGAGGCGCAGACCGTCGAGCGCATACTGCGCGAAGGCGGCGCACGCGGAATATCCGTCGCCCGCGACGACGCCGAAAAGAACAAAATCTGGGAGGCGCGCCGCAAGGCTCTGCCGGCGCTCGCCCGCCGACGCCCGACCATAGTTTTGGAGGACGCCACCGTGCCGCGCTCGAAAATCCCCGCGATGGTCTCCTGCATCGGCGAGATTGCAAAAAAGTACGGGCTGCTCATCGGGACTTTCGGGCACGCGGGCGACGGCAACCTGCACCCGTCAATCCTCTGCGACAGGCGCGACCCCGAGGAGTTCGCGCGCGTCGAAAGCGCGATAGACGAGCTCTTCCGCCGCACCGTCGAAATGGGCGGGACGCTCTCGGGCGAACACGGGACTGGAACGGCGAAGTCCAAGTGGCTGGAGCTCGAGACGTCGAAGGCGACTCTCGAATACTGCCGCGCCCTGCGCCGCGCCGCCGACCCCAAGGGGCTTCTCAACCCGTCGAAAGTGGTGGCTTACTGACATGGACAGGCTCGCAAAACTCGCGGAGGAAACCGCAAAGCTCGACGACAGGCTCTCGGCGTGCATGAAGTGCGGGACATGCCAGTCGGTGTGCCCGGTGTTTGCGGAATCCATGAGGGAATCCGACGTGGCGCGCGGCAAGCTGTCGCTGCTCTCCGACCTTGCGGGAAAAATAACCTCGGACGCCGAGGGCGTGAGGGAGAGGCTCGACAGGTGCCTGCTGTGCGGCTCCTGCCAGGCGGCCTGCCCGTCGGGCGTGGACATTCTCGGCGCGTTTTTGAAGGCGCGGGAAATCTCCGCAAAATACCTCGGGCTCTCGCCCGTGAAAAAGCTGATCTTCCGCGCCATGCTCTGCAACCCGAAGCTGTTTTCGCTCCTCGCCGAAGTTTCCGCGCCGTTCAGGGGGCTCGTCATGCGCAGGCAGAACGACGCCCCCAAAACAATGCGCTCTCCGCTGCTCTCCCCGCTGATAGGCGACAGGCGGCTTCCGGAGCTCCCGCCCGAAACCGCGCGCCAAAAGTTCGGCGACTACGATTCCCCCGCCGGAAAAAGCGGAATCAAAGTGCTGTTCTTCGCCGGCTGCATGGGCGACAAAGTGTACCCGAACGTCACTGAGGCGTGCCTGAAAATTTTCCGGGCCCGCGGCGTCGGCGTCCGAATGCCGTCGAGCCTCGCGTGCTGCGGCATACCCGCCCTCGCCTCCGGCGACGCAGACTCCTTCAAAAAAATGCTCTCCCACAACCTCTCGAAATTGGAGGGCGAAAAGTTCGACTATGCGGTCACCGCGTGCGCGTCGTGCACGGAGACCATAGAAAAATTCTGGCCGCAGTACGCCGAAGGCAGGCAAAAGGAGCAGGCGGAGCGCATAGCCGCAAAAACCCTCGACATCTCCGCGTTCGTCGCGGACGTCCTCGGCGTGGAGCCCGCAAAGGCTCCGGCGGAGCGGAGGGAAAAAGTCACGTACCACGACTCCTGCCACCTTGCCAAATCGCTCGGGGTGCGCATCCAGCCGCGAAAGCTCATAGAGGCGAATCCCGGGTGCGAGCTCGTGGAAATGCGCGAGCCCGACAGGTGCTGCGGCTGCGGGGGAAGCTTCACGCTCACGCACTACGGGCTGTCGAAAAAAATCGGCGGGCGCAAGCGCGACAACATAGCCGCCAGCGGCGCGGAAACCGTGGCGTGTGGATGCCCGGCGTGCATGATGCAGATTTCAAATATGCTCGCGCTAAACGGCGACGCGGTGAAAGTCGAGCACGTGGCGGAAATCTACGCGCGCTCCCTCGGCGATTAACGGCGAAGGGAAAGGAAAAAACGCTTTTGGGCAGGGGAAATTTGCGTGAAGGGGATAATATTATTTAATACTTGACATATTTTTGAAATTGAATAATCTGTATTGTATCGAAAACGGGCGGATTATCCGTTTGCGCTTTTCGCCATTCACAATCTTCCAACTCCATAAACCATGCAATCAATCTCCAAAATTCTCCCATTCTGCGCCGCAGCCTTGTGGATTTTGCCGCAATCATCGCAGGCGGTCGACATCGAGGGAAGATTCACGTCGGATTCCGCTTTTCCCGTGCGCATCACAGATCCCTCTTTTTACACCTCAAACGGAGAGGCGTATTCCGGCGAAATCGACTCTGACACGAACCTTACGGTAAACGGCATATTGTCGTCCACCCCGTCGCAGAATATAATTACGGTTGCGGCGTCCTCGACCACAGCCGGAAACTTCACATACAATCTTGAGTTGCCCGAGAAATTCTGGAGCAAAAACGTATTTGAAGTCTACACTCCAATCACTTTCTCGGTGGAGAATTTTACCCTCAATCTGCGCGAGTCCGCCACAACGCACCCGAATCTCATTATTTACACGGGCGCGGACTCCGCGCTGAGGGTGCGCGGC
>OLGD01003034.1_pt1 | contig 17022 bp, 15 predicted proteins | sample 1605311 | NCBI WGS metagenome assembly OLGD01 (sample SAMEA3888917, study PRJEB22519) | human gut metagenome | biome: human gut; feature: human-associated habitat; material: faeces | place: Denmark | collected 2010 | reverse complement strand
TAAAAACGAAAAAATAGACTTGATTTTAACAAAGGAAGTCAGCCGTTTTGCAAGAAATACTGTTGACACGTTGAATTACACTCGTATGTTAAAGGAATATGATGTAGGTGTATTTTTCATCAACGATAATATTGATACACGTCAAAATGACGGCGAGTTTCGTTTGGCGATTATGGCATCTGTTGCACAGGAAGAAAGCCGAAAAATTTCAGAGCGTGTGAAATGGGGACAAAGACGTGCTATGGAAAACGGTGTTGTGTTCGGAAATAACAGTATTGTCGGATTTGATATTAATGACGGTGTATTGTCTGTTAATGAAAGTGAGGCAGAAGTTGTCAAATTAATTTTTCATAAGTACGTAAATGAGGGTAAAGGTACGCATATTGTTGCACGGGAACTTTACGAAGATGGCATAAAACCGCCTAAATCAAGTAAAGATTTTTGGAGCAGTACGATGATTTTAAATATCTTACGTAATGAAAAGTATGTAGGTGATTTACTGCAAAAAAAGTATGTCACGAAAGATTATCTTACACATCATAAGGTCATAAATGAAAGTGAGGACAAAATATATATTGAAAATCATCATGAGGGGATAATCAGTCGTAAAATGTGGAATATGGCACAGGCTGAACTGCAAAGGCGAAGTGTGGATAAAAGCACTAAGAAAAAGTATTCCAACAGATATTGGTGCAGCGGTAAGATAATTTGTTCCGAATGTGGTTCAAGGTTTGTGATACGTAAATCAAAAAAGAAAAGCGGTATCTACATAACGTGGGCTTGTCATGAAAGAACGGCGCACGGTAATAAAAAGCTTGATAAAAATAATAATCAAGTCGGCTGCAATATGCGTACCATAAACAATAAGTCGCTTTTGACTTGTATGAAGTTTATAACCGAACAGCTTGATGTGGATATTAATAATATTGCCGACGATATATTGAATGAGATTAATAACTCGGCTGATACGTCGGAAGATAATATGCAAAATCTGACGTTACAGATACAGGATATACAAAATAAAAAAATGCGTATGCTGGACAGTTATTATAGCGGTGACATAAACAAAGACGAAATGACTGCTCTTAAAGATAAGTATGATAAAGAGATTGAGAAAATCAATGCTATTTTGCAGAAACAACAGAACAACCAAACTGCTATACAGGAAAGACAGAACAATACAGATGAGTTGCGTGATATAATAATCAATGCAGTTTGCTCCGAAAATGTGTACGGAGAGATTGTCGATAAAATTATTGTGTATGATGATTATATGCTTGTGAAACTGAAATATATAGATTTTGCTTTTAAAATTAAATACTCAACTCACGGTTATATGGAAAAGTATACGACAGTTATTGAAAGTTGTGAGATTGTTTCTTTTTGAGGAGGCAGATGATGTTTATTGATTATAATAATATTAATGAGTTAATTGAATATATGATCTGTTTTTATATCCCCAAAATCAGTACCCATATCACCAATGCCGTAGGGACGGCATTTTTTATTGAAAGTTCTTCGCGTTTAAGGTAGTCGCGATATGCGATATGGTTATCTTCGAGTGCTTTTTGCAAATTAGGTTGTATTTGTCCGCCGAACACCAAAGCGGACGGGTTTATTTCACTCAGAAAATCATCAATAATCATCGGTTCTTTTGCGTAAGGCGAGTTAATTGTATTGCCGTCAAAGGTTACGGGTACAGGCAAAATTACTATATCTGCACTCAAAACCAAATCTTTATCCGTTTCACATTCAAGTGTTTCAAGTTGTATATCTTTATCAAAGCCGTATAGAAAAACGTGATACCCTTCAGCTTTCAAAAGCTTTGCAACAGTAAGTTGTCTTAAATCACCGCCTATAACAGAAACATTTTCAAACATAGTGTATCCTCCTTATATAGTTTTCTCTGCTGTATATAATATGTAAGTTGAAGTTGTTTTGTTATTAACGCGTGCTATTTAAAAATTATCTTACACATTTAAGTTGGATTTTACAAACCGACTTTTTATTTTACATTTATTTAAGCATATTCAGATAGTGGATTTTACATAAGAGGTCTATAATAAAGTCATAAAGTAAAAAGGAGATAAGAAAAATGAAGAAAAGAAATTTATTGGCAGGAATATTAGTAGGCGTTATGGCTATGACAGCCCTTGCAGGTTGCGGAGAAACAACACAATCACCGCAGTCATCAACTTCGACAACATCATCGTCATCTGATTTTAAAGCAGACAGTGACATCACAGTTGTATCAAGAGAAAACGGCAGTGGTACAAGAGGCGCATTCATAGAGCTTATGGGAATAGAGGAAAAAGGTGCAGACGGCACAAAGACTGACAAGACAACAAACGAGGCAGTAATCGCAAACAAGACTGACGTTATGCTTACAAACGTTGCCGGTGACGAATACGGTATCGGTTATGTATCGCTTGGCTCACTTTCATCAAGCGTCAAGGCAGTTAAAGTTGACGGAGTAGAGGCAACCGCCGAAAATGTAAAGAACGGTACATACAAGGTTGCAAGACCTTTTAATATAGCAACAAAATCTGATATTTCAGATGTTGCACAAGACTTTATTGACTATATCCTATCAAATGAGGGACAGGAAATAGTTTCAGACGGATATATTAAAATCAATGATGATGCTCAACCGTATGCAGGTTCAAAGCCGGCAGGCAAAATCGTTGTAGCAGGTTCATCTTCTGTATCACCTGTAATGGAAAAGCTTAAAGAGGCTTATCTAAAAGTCAATACAAATGCAGAAATCGAACTTCAAACAAGTGACTCAACTGCCGGTATGACAGGTGCAATAGAAGGTACTTGCGACATCGGTATGGCGTCAAGAGAATTAAAAGACAGTGAAAGTGCTACATTGACAGCAACACCGATTGCACTTGACGGTATTGCAGTAATCGTAAACCCTCAAAATCCGACAGACGATATGTCAACAGAGGATATAAAGGACATCTTTACAGGTACAAAGACAATGTGGAGTGAAATAGCATGAGAAAATACAAAGAGAAGATAATGGGCGGCGTATTTTTCGCCGCCGCCCTTACTTCAATACTTGCCGTATTGCTGATATGCGTATTCCTTTTTGCAAACGGAATACCTGCAATGGGTAAGGTAGGACTTTTCAAATTCCTTGCGGGTACTAACTGGGCTCCGACAGATAGTCCTGCGTCATTCGGAATCTTCCCGATGATTTTGGGAAGTATATATGTGACCGCCGGTGCAATCGTCATTGGTGTACCGGTAGGTATCCTGACATCAATATTTATGTCGAGATATTGTCCAAAACCCTTATATAAAATCCTCAAACCTGCTACGGAGCTTTTAGCAGGTATTCCTTCGATAGTATACGGCTTTTTCGGACTTGTGGTGCTTGTTCCGTTCGTAAAAACGGTTTTCGGCGGAAACGGAAACAGTATGCTTACAGCCTCGATTTTGCTTGGAATAATGATTTTGCCGACAATTATCGGTGTATCGGAAAGTGCGATAAGAAGTGTACCCGAAAGCTATTATGAGGGTGCGTTGGCACTCGGTGCAACAAAGGAAAGAAGTATATTTACAGTTATATTACCTGCGGCAAAATCGGGAATACTTGCAGGAGTTATTCTTGGTATAGGCCGTGCGATTGGTGAAACAATGGCGGTAATTATGGTTGCCGGTAATCAAGCGAGAATGCCGTCAAGCATTTTAAAAGGTGTCAGAACTTTGACTTCAAATATCGTAATCGAAATGGGTTATGCGGCAGATTTACACCGTGAAGTGCTTATTGCAACGGGTGTTGTGTTGTTTGTGTTTATACTTCTTATCAACATATCATTTAGTATCATAAAGGGAAGGAACAAGCAATGAAACATTTAGGCTCAAAAATATTAAAGGGAACAGTAATCCTTGCAAGCTGTTTGACGTTTGGTGTATTACTGTTTTTGATTGCGTACATATTGATAAAGGGGTTGCCTAATTTAAGCCCTAAACTGTTCAGCTTACATTACACAACCGAAAACGTATCAATGTTACCGGCAATAATAAACACGATTGAAATGACGCTCTGTTCGCTTATAGTTGCAGTACCGCTCGGAATATGTACTGCTATATACCTTGTCGAATATGCGAAAAAGGGCAACAAGGTTGTAGGTATTATAAGGCTTACCGCCGAAACGCTTTCGGGAATACCGTCAATCGTATATGGTTTGTTCGGAATGTTGTTCTTTGTAACGTATTTAAAGTGGGGATATTCAATACTTGCCGGTGCGGCAACGTTGGCAATAATGGTACTTCCGCTTATTATGAGAACAACAGAAGAGGCACTTCTTGCAGTATCCGATTCATATCGTGAGGCAAGCTTCGGAGTCGGTGCAGGCAAGCTTAGAACTGTGTTTAAAATTGTTCTTCCGGCGGCAATGCCGGGTATATTGTCAGGAGTTATCCTTGCAATAGGAAGAATTGTCGGTGAAACGGCGGCACTTATTTATACGGCAGGTACTGTTGCGGAGGTTTCAAAAGGACTTCTGTCATCGGGACGTACACTTGCAATACATATGTATGTACTGTCAAGCGAGGGCTTGTACACAAATCAAGCATATGCAACGGCGGTTGTGCTGTTGATATTTGTGTTGATAATTAACTTTATGTCATCACTTGTTGCAAAGAAGTTTGCGGCAAAGGATTGATGATATAGAAAGGAATGGAATTTTAAAGTGAAATTTGATATAAAGAATTTACATCTGCATTACGGTGATTTCCACGCTTTAAAAGGGATTGATATGCAGATTCCCGAAAATAAAGTTACGGCATTTATAGGCCCGTCGGGTTGTGGTAAGTCTACGTTTTTAAAAACGCTAAACAGAATGAATGACCTTGTAGAGGGTTGTAAGATTGACGGAACGGTTTTGCTTGACGGTAAAAATGTTTACGGAGATATTGAAGTGAATGAACTTCGCAGACGTGTAGGTATGGTGTTTCAAAAGCCTAATCCGTTTCCTATGAGTATATATGATAATATCGCATACGGTCCGAGAACGCACGGAATTAAGGCGAAAAGCAAGCTTGATGAAATAGTTGAGCGTTCGTTAAAACAGGCGGCTATATGGGACGAAACAAAGGATAGATTAAAGAAAAGTGCGCTTGGTATGTCGGGCGGTCAGCAACAAAGACTTTGTATTGCAAGAGCGCTTGCGGTAGAGCCGGAAGTATTGCTTATGGATGAACCGACTTCGGCACTTGACCCTATATCCACATCTAAAATTGAGGACTTGGTGTGGGAACTTAAGGATAAGTACACTATAATTATGGTTACGCACAATATGCAGCAAGCCGCAAGAGTTTCGGATAAAACAGCATTTTTCTTGCTTGGTGAGGCAGTGGAATTTGACGATACACAAAAGATTTTCTCAAAACCAAAAGATAAAAGAACCGAAGATTACATAACAGGGAGGTTTGGATAATGAGAGATGAATTTGAAAGACAGTTGGCGCTTCTCAATGAAGAACTTACTACAATGGGCGGACTTATTGAAAGTGCAATCGCAAATGCGGTAAAGGCACTTGACGGTGACGAACATTCGATAAATAAAGCGTATGACTATGAAAAGTCGATAGATAATAAAGAACGTGAGATTGAAAGTCTTTCTTTGAAATTGCTTTTGACTCAACAGCCTGTTGCAAGTGATTTAAGACTTATTTCAGCCGCACTTAAAATGATAACAGATATGGAACGTATCGGCGATCAGGCGGAGGATATAGCCGAAATCGCGGCAACCGCGAAAAAGAAGATGTTGAAAAAATCAAAGCATATTCAACGTATGGCGGCGGCAACTATTGATATGGTCAATTTATTAAAAAGGATTTGCTTATTGCAGAAGAAGTTTCTCATAATGATGATGTTGTTGACGCATTGTTTGAAGAAATCGTCAACGACCTTGTGGATATTATTAAAAAAGATGAGGGGACTTCCGAAGTACTTGATATGCTTATGGTTGCAAAGTATTTTGAAAGAATCGGCGACCATGCGGTTAATATCGCCGAGTGGGTGCAGTTCTCTATTACAGGCGAACATAAAAGATTATAATCTGTTTTCGGTTTTCCCATTCTCGCCGATTACAGTTTATATATAAAGTCGGGTAACCGACTTTTTTTCTTGTGCGGAAATATTAAAAGTGATATAATAGTATAATAATGCTAAAGGGTGGAATGTATGCACAAAGTAAATGTTAAAGGGATTTTATCGGCGAAAAACGGAATGAATATATACAGAGGTTGCTTGCATGGGTGTATTTATTGTGATTCAAGAAGTTTGTGTTATCAGATGAATCATAAATTTGAAGATATTGAAGTTAAGGCTAATGCGGTGGGATTGTTGGAAAATACACTCAGAAGAAAGAGAAACAAGTGTATGATTGGAACAGGTGCAATGTCTGATCCGTATATGCCAATAGAAGAAAAACTCGGTAATATGCGAAAGTGTCTTGAAGTGATTGAAAGGTATGGTTTCGGTGTGACAATGATTACTAAATCGACAAAAGTTCTTCGTGATCTTGATTTGTTAAAGAAGATAAATGAAAAATCAAAATGTGTCGTACAGATGACGCTTACCACATATGATGAGGATTTGTGCCGCATTGTTGAGCCGAATGTTGAAACTACATATGAGAGATTTCGTGCACTTGAAATATTGCATGATAACGGTATACCGACTGTTGTGTGGCTTTGCCCGATATTGCCTTTTATAAATGATACCGAAGAAAATATTAGGGGAATACTTGATTATTGTGTCAGAGCAAAAGTGAAGGGGATTATTAATTTTGATATGGGTGTTACGTTGCGTGACGGTAATAGAGAGTATTTCTATAAAAAACTCGATGAACATTTTCCGGGACTGAAAGAAAAATATATCAGAATGTACGGAAACAGCTATCAGCTTTCATCTCCGAACAGCAGACAACTTAATATGATTTATAAAAGCGAATGTATTAAAAACGGTATTATGTGTGACGTGAATGAATGCTTTGAGTATTTGAATAAGTATGAAGATAAATATGGTGGCGAACAAATCAGCTTGATATAAAGTTGTTTGTAGTGTTGACAAAATGAATGAATAGATATATAATAAACATAGAAAAAAGGTAAGACCTCAAACGGTTATACCCTGAAATTAGTTATTACAATAACCGCAATCTTGGTAGGAGGGCGGTTATTGTGCTTTTATAGAGAAAATTATCAAAAATATGATAATTTCTAAAATTGCTATGAGCAATTTCTTCGCCATATGTAGCAATATGCTTACTTTTCATAAGCATTCCCCCTTTCATAAACTCAGCATAACAGCCTGTGAATATAAAAGAGAGTATAACCGCCGGTGAAAACACCGTTAAGAGGTCTTACCTATATAAGAATAATCCGACAATGATATTATATAGCAAAAAAATACAAAATTCAACAAAGTATACAAAACGAAATACAAATGTAAATGAGCGCACAAAAAAACGGCATTATCGAATGCCGTTTTTTGTATACTTAAAAACTTATCTTTGTACACGACCTGAGCCGTCGCCGCCTGCAAGAGTTTCAACTTCTTCTCTTGTAACAAGGTTAAAGTCACCAGGGATTGTGTGCTTAAGAGCTGATGCCGCAACACCGAATTCAAGAGCGTCCTTGAAGTTCTTACCGTCAACAAAACCGCAGATTGTACCGCCGGCAAAACTATCGCCGCCGCCTACACGGTCAACGATTGGACGAATTCTGTATTCTCTTGAATGATAGAATTCATCATCTTCGCTTGAGTAAATGCAAGCTGACCAACCGTTATCAGAAGCTGACTTAGAAACTCTAAGTGATGAAATAACATACTTAAATCCGAACTTAGCAACCATCTGCTTGAAAATGCTTTCGTAACCTGCAAGGTTAAGTTCACCGCTTGTTACGTCTGTGTTTTCAGGCTTGAAACCAAGAACTTTATCTGCATCTTCTTCGTTACCGATACAAACATCAACATATTGCATAAGGTTTGACATAACCTTTTGAGCCTTTTCGCTTGTCCAAAGCTTCTTTCTGAAGTTAAGGTCACAAGAAACTGTTACACCGTGAGCCTTAGCAGCTTTACAAGCAGCCTCTGTAAGTTCAGCGGCAGCGTCTGAAACAGCAGGAGTGATACCTGTGAAGTGGAACCAGTCAGCACCTTCAAAGATTTCGTCAAAATCGAAATCAGAAATGCTTGCTGTTGCGATTGATGAGTTAGCTCTGTCATATGTAACGTTTGAAGGTCTCATTGACGCACCTGTTTCAAGGAAGTAGATACCAAGTCTGTCGCCGCCCTTAGCGATGTGCTTTGTTTCAACACCGTATTTTCTTAGTGCCGCAACTGCGCAAGCGCCGATTGGGTTTTCAGGAACTTTTGTAACAAATTCAGCGTCGTGACCGTAGTTTGCAAGTGAAACTGCAACGTTTGCTTCACCGCCGCCGTAGTTTATGTCAAACTGTGTAGCTTGAATATATTTTTGATTTCCAGGGGTTGAAAGTCTAAGCATGATTTCGCCCATTGTAACAACTTTTGCCATTATATAAATCTCCTTTAATTATAAATTACTTGTTAAGTTCTGCTCTTGCAGCCTTGATATTTGCAATAAATTCTTTAGCTGTTTCGGTAATTGCGTTGTAGTCGCCTGTCTTAGCACCCTTTGTAAGTGATGAACCTGCACCTACTGCAACAACGCCTGCCTTAATCCAATCAGCAACGTTATCCTTGTCAACGCCGCCTGTAGGCATCATTTGAGCCTGAGGAAGAGGACCCTTAATATCCTTTATAATCTTAGGACCGTATAGATCTGCAGGGAATATCTTAATGATGTCAGCACCTGCCTCCATAGCTGTGATAACTTCTGTAATTGTAGCACAACCAGGCATATAAGGTACTCTGTAACGGTTACAAAGCTTAGCTGTTTCTGCATTGAAAGCAGGGCTTACGATAAAGTTTGCACCTGCCAAGATAGCCATTCTTGCTGTTTCAGGATCAAGAACAGTACCTGCACCAAGCATCATTTCGCCGTTTGAATATTTTTCAGCCAAAGCAGCAATAACCTTGTCGGCACCCGGAACTGTAAATGTAAGTTCGATACCTGTACAACCGCCTGCAAGGCAAGCGTCTGAAATTTTAATTGCTTCTTCAGCATTGTTAGCTCTTACAACTGCAACAAGACCGCAGTCAGTTAGCTTTTTAAGCACATCTTCTTTTAACATTGGAAAAAACCCTCCTAAAATATTTTACTGTATATAATTTTATCACAAACCTTTACGATTTGCAATATCTCAACATAAAAAAATACACTGTAACGGATAATTTTGCCGATACAGTGCAAATTGATTTAGACTTTTTGACTTTGAGTCGATTTTTCTTACATATTCCACAGCATAGTGTACATCACTTCTCCGTTATGTTCGTGGCGAAGTGCACCGTCAATGATAAAGCCGGTACGGGTTGCGAATGCAAGAGCCTTTCTGTTTCTTGCGTAAATAGGTATATGGAGCATATTGTACTCCGATTTCAGAAAATTTATAAGTGCCGTTCCGATACCTTTGTTTTGATATTCGGGATCGACGAAAAGCCCCGTTATTCTGTTATCCTCCGTCACACCGGTAAAAGCGACAATCTTGCCGTCAATGATGTAAACAAAATTTTCTTTGCCGTTTATGTATTTTTCTTTTACAAAATCGTAATGTGTTTCCCAAAAGTTTTCTTCAACAAATGAATTTGAATGAATTGTTGTTCGTAGCCATAAATCCATTACTTCATACGTTTGAGAAGGTTTCATTCGTTCTATATTTTCCATATTATCAAGTCCTAAATATTATAAGTAAATTCTTCAGGTGTTACAGTGCCTTTTGCGATTGCCTCAGCTTTTAAATCAAAGTAAAGCTGAGTAAATGATGCCGATATATACGGCTCAAGGAACAAAAATCCTATACCGAATGTAATACAGCTTAGAATTATCCAACCGAAAAACGAAAGTGAGAATAAAAATATTCTGCCTTTGTTTCCGTCGGTAAGCGATTTTGTAACTTCAAATGCTCTGCGTCTGTCCATAGCCGGATTTTCGGCAAGAATATAAGGAATCATTGAGTATTGGAATGATTTGATAATTCCCGGTATGATGAACAACAGCGACCACAAAAATGTATAAATCGCAACAAACACATTAATACCGATTACGTTGCCGAGATTGTTTTTATAAGGGAAAAACAAATCGTATACATTAGGTGCGTTGACAGTTGCCTTTATAAAAAATCTGCACGATCCCACGCTTAGAGGAAATGTGACAAAAAGAGTGATTAATATTTGAAGTACGGCTGATATTGATGTACCTGCCGAACCGGCGTCCGAATTAACCATATTAGTCACCGTAGCAACCGAAGTTCCGAGTGATGTGATAAGTGAAACCAATATACATACTCCGAATGAATACCAGTAGTTTGACTTTAAAACGTCTTTAGCTCTTGTTTTTAGTTCTGCAAAAGTAGTTTTATACATATTGCCAAGACCTCCTTTATATTTAAGATATATCGCATAAAGTATATCATATGCAAAATATTTTTTGTAGTAGGAAATTCATAATGTAAAGTAAACTTAATAAAATATACTTGTTTATACAAAGAAAATGTTATATAATAAAGACGTATATATATTATTGTAATTTACAAAGGAGATATAACGATGAGTAAGAGTGTCAATTTGTATGTAGTGGTACCGTGCTATAATGAAGAAGCTGTTTTGCACGAAACATCAAAGCAAATGCTTGAATTATTCGGTGAAATGAAAAATGACGGACTTATAAATGACAACAGCAGAATCGTTTTTGTAGATGACGGTTCTAAAGATAAAACATGGAGCATAATAGATGAACTGACTAAGGCTCATACAGAAATATCGGGAATAAAGCTTGCCAAGAATGCTGGACATCAAAACGCACTTTTCGGCGGTCTTATGACAGTTAAAGACGACTGCGACTGTGCAATATCCATTGATGCGGACTTGCAGGACGATATACACGTAATACCTGATATGGTGAGAAACTTCATTGACGGATATGACGTTGTTTACGGTGTAAGAAACAAACGTGATACCGATACATTCTTTAAACGCACAACGGCGGTAGGATTTTATAAATTAATGCAGTTTATGGGCGTTAATATTGTATTCAATCATGCGGATTACAGATTGATGAGCAAACGTGCGCTTGACGGATTGGCACAATTCCCTGAGAGAAATCTGTTCCTAAGAGGAATGGTTCCGCTTGTTGGCTATCGCTCAACGAATGTGTATTACGACAGGAACGAACGCTTTGCGGGCGAGTCAAAATATCCGTTAAAGAAAATGCTTTCATTTGCGTTTGACGGTATAACTTCATTCAGCATAAGCCCAATCAGAATGATTTCGGCATTCGGTGCGATTGTGTGCGTGTTTGCGTTCGTTATGGCGATATACGCACTTGTGCAGAAAATTATAGGTCACACAGGTGCAGGCTGGGCGTCACTTATGGTTTCGATATGGTTTATAGGCGGTGTACAGCTTTTGTCTGTCGGACTTATAGGCGAGTATATCGGTAAATTGTATAAAGAAGTTAAACGCCGTCCAAGATATATTATTGAAGCATATGTAAATGAAAAAGAGAAAGAGGACGATAAATAATGATATATGATGTTGCAATAATCGGCGGAGGTCCTGCCGGAATGTCAGCTGCCATATACGCCGCAAGAGGCGGTATGAAAACGCTTGTAATCGAAAAAATCGCATACGGCGGTCAAGCAATAAAAACATATGAAATAGACAATTATCCGGGATTTGCAAACAATCCGACAGGTGAAGAACTTTCAAAAGCAATCGAAGAACACGCAAGAAAATTTGGCGCAACATTTGTTTCGGAAAATGTTAAGTCAATCGAAAATGCCGAATACGGCATAAAGGTTATTCACACAAGAAGAAATACTTATATGGTAAAGTCAATAATTTTTGCAACAGGTGCAGTACCAAAAACGCTCGGTGCGGACGGTGAAGAACAGTTTGCCGGTGCAGGTGTTTCGTATTGTGCGACTTGTGACGGTGCGTTTTTTAAGGATAAGGACGTGTGCGTTGTAGGCGGCGGAAATACGGCTATGGAGGACGCATTGTATCTTGCGGGATTTTGCCGTAAAGTCTATGTCCTAAACAGAAGCAAGAAGTTCAGAGCGGCGGCTACAATGGTTGAAAACGTAAAAAGAAACGGCAAAATAACCGTGCTTACAGATACCGTAGTTGATAAATTCGTAGGCTCAAATATGCTTGAGGGTGTTGATATTAGAAACACGGTAACAGGCGAAAAGAGTATTTTGAACGTATCGGGCGCTATCGTCGCAATAGGTGTAAAGCCGTCGTCCGATCTTGCAAAAGATTGCGGGGTTGAATGTTGTCAGCACGGATTTGTCAAGACGGATATGTACCTTGCGACTAACATAACAGGTATATTTGCGGCAGGTGACGTAAGAGTATCACCGTTAAGACAGGTTATAACAGCGGCGGCAGACGGTGCAATCGCCGCGACAAGTGCGGTTAATTATGTGAATGAACTTGGAATTAAAAGCATATAAAAGGTAAAAGGATAAAACTATGAAGACACTTATAAAAAATGCCGAAATAGTAACAATGACAGGCGAAAAGTACAAGAACGGCTGTATATTGTTTGATGAAAAAATACAGTATGTAGGTGAAGATAAAGCATTTGAGGCGGATAAGATTATTGACGCAGAGGGTAAAATCGTTATGCCCGGACTGATTGACGCACATTGTCATGTCGGAATGTTTGAAGATTCGCTTGGATTTGAGGGTGATGACGGTAACGAGGACAGCGACCCGATAATGCCGCACCTTCGTGCGATTGACGGAATAAATCCGTTTGACCGTGGGTTTAAAGACGCATATAACGCAGGTGTTACAACCGTTGTAACAGGACCCGGCAGTGCAAACCCTGTGGGCGGACAGTTTGCGGCGGTTAAGACGTACGGAATATGCGTAGATGATATGATTATTAAAACACCTGTTGCAATGAAATTTGCACTTGGTGAAAACCCAAAATGCGTGTACAATGAAAAGGACGAGGCACCTGTTACGCGTATGGGAACAATGGCATTGATACGCGAATTGCTTATAAAATCAAGAGATTATATGAATCAGCTTGACGCATATAATGAAAACAGCGAAGAACACGACAAGCCTGAATTCGACATAAAGCTTGACGCAATGATACCTGTACTCAAAAAACAGATACCTGTTAAAATTCACGCACACAGGGCAGACGATATTTGCAGTGCAATCAGATTGGGCAAAGAATTTGATATTTGCGTTACGCTTGAGCATTGCTCGGACGGTGACAGAATAGCACCGATTTTGGAACGTGAAAAATTACCTGTAATGCTTGGTCCGACACTTTCGGACAGAAGTAAACCGGAGCTTAAAAACTTAACCTTTGATACATATAAAAATCTTTCGGACAGAGGTATTGACGTTGCGATAATAACAGACCACCCCGAAATTACGATTGAAAATCTGTCGCTTTGTGCGGTTATGGCGGTTAAGCACGGTATGGACGAAGAAAAAGCACTGAAAGCGATAACCTCCACAGCGGCAAAAAACTGTTGGATTGACGACAGAGTAGGTACGCTTGAAGTCGGTAAAGATGCCGATATTGCAGTGTTTACCGATTTGCCGACAAGATTTGAGTCTGAATGTGTTATGACGTTTATAGACGGAAAATGTGTAACAGACATAAAGTAAGAATGGGACGATAAAACGTCCTTTTTCTTTTATACAAAAACATGGTTTTGAATTAATTTGTTTTGGGCAAAGTGACAAAATTTGTAGAAATAGATACAAAATAACTCATAAGTGTCGGAAAATAAACACCGATATGAAAATTGACTGTTGACGTACAAAGTGACGGAATTTATAATATGTATTGATGAGATTAATGTTTTCGGAGATGTAAATATATGAAGAAAAATGATGTGAAAAATGATAGTCGAAAAGACAATAATTTAATGGTAAAAATAGCAACTTTTATTGTTGATAAAAGACGTGCATTCTATTTAATATTTGCACTTGCACTTGTATTGTGCGTAATATCAATACCGAAAGTGCAGGTAAACAACGACATAAGTTCATATCTTCCCGAAGAAACGGAAACAAGACGCGGACTTACTTTAATGGATGATGAGTTTATTACATACGATACGGAAAAAATAATGGTTACGACCATAACGACCGAAACAGCGGAAAAGCTGAAAGATAAACTCGAAAAGGTTGACGGAGTAAAAGAGGTTGAGTTTGAGAATGACGATGACCACTATAAAGATTCTGCGGCATTGTTTACGGTTACGCTTAGCGTGCGTGACGATTTGGACAGAGAACTTGAAATTGTCGATGATTTGAAAGCACAGCTTGACGGATATGACTTCTATGCTTATTCCGACAGTATAGACGACAGTTCTAAACAGCTTGAAAAAGAAATGACCGTTATTTTGGGTATAGCACTTGTGATAATTATAGCGGTTTTGCTGTTCACGTCACAGAGCTTTATGGAAGTGCCGATATTCCTTATAGTATTCGGCGTGGCGGCACTTTTGAATATGGGTACGAACTATCTGCTCGGTGAAATTTCGTTTATTACAAAGTCGGTTGCGGTGGTGTTGCAGTTGGCACTGGCGATTGACTATGCGATTATCCTTTCGCACAGATTCGCGGAGGAAAAGCAGACAAAGAATGCGTATGACGCGATAGTAACCGCACTTTCAAAGGCTATCCTTGAAATCAGCTCATCAAGTCTTACAACACTTGCAGGTCTTGCCGCACTTATGGTAATGCAGCTTAGAATCGGTATGGATATGGGTTTGGTACTTTGTAAAGGTATCATATGCAGTCTTGTTACGGTGTTCTTTATTATGCCCGGCTTGCTTTTGGCATTTTCGGATAAGATTGATAAAACAACTCACCGTTCTTTTGTGCCGAGTATCGAGAAATGGTGTAAGGTTGTTATTAAATTAAAGAACATTGTACCTTACATATTTATTGCGATTATAGCAGTCGGTGCGGTGCTTTCGTCAATGAGTAACTATGCTTTTGACGCCACAGCCGAACAGCTTAAAAAGCCGACCGAAAACTCAATCGCAAAACGAAAGGTTGACGAAATTTTCGGTACGGATCATCAGCTTGCTGTAATTGTTCCGTCCGGTGACTATGACAGAGAGGCAAAAGTTATATCGCTTGTCGAGGAAAATCCGAGCATAAATTCGGCTTTGGGTCTTGCAAATACGGAGCTTGACGACGACCACATACTTACCGAAAAAATCAACGCAAGAGAAACTTCAAAGCTTATGAATATCGATTATGATTTGTGTTGTCTTCTGTTCCAGGCATACGGCGCGGAACACGATGAATACAGTGCAATATTCGGTGATGTAAATGATTACGAAGTGCCTATAATCGACTTGTTTATGTATGTACACGAGAAGATGGATTTGGGTGTAATCAATCTTGACGAAGATCAAACGAATGATATTAACGACCTTTACGACAAGCTGACAGACGCGAAAGACCAGCTTGAAAGCGATAATTATTCAAGAATAATCTTTACATATAAATGTGACATTGAAAGTGACGAGGCATATCAAATGCTTAAAGACGTCAGAAGTGATGTTGAAAAGTATTATGACGAATGTTTGCTTGTCAGCGACAGCGTAAACAGCCGTGATTTGGGTGATTCGTTCGGCGGAGACAATAATAAGATTAATCTTATAACAATCTTGGCATTGCTTTTGATATTGATGTTCACATTCCGTTCGGCAGGTGTTCCTGTGCTTTTGGTACTTGCGATACAGGGAAGTGTGTGGATTAACTTCTCAATTCCGTTCCTTACAGGGCAGAGATTGTACTTCCTTGCATACTTGGTTGTAAGTTCAATTCAGATGGGTGCTACGATTGACTATGCTATCGTATTTACGAACAGATACCTTGAATTAAAGGAAACAATGGATAATAAACAGGCGGCGTCAACCGCACTTAACCAATCGTTCCCGACAATTCTTACATCAGGTTCAATCCTTACACTTGCGGGATTTCTAATAGGTATGATTTCGACAAATGCTATTATATCGGCACTCGGTACGGCACTTGGACGCGGAACGTTAATATCAATAGTTATAGTAATGATGGTACTTCCGCAAATTGTACTGCTGTGCGATAAGTTTATTGAAAAGACCGCATTCGGTAAAAAGGCAACAGATGGCGACAAAGCGGCGAAGAGAGAAATGTCCGGAATTATGTTCGTCAACGGTCGTGTCAGAGGTCACGTTTCAGGCTTTATGGACGGTGTATTCTACGGCTTGGTAAAGGGTGATATAGACGCGAAAGTCGAACTTGGAAATCAACAGGATTTGTTGCTTACAGAGAGTAATGAAGATAATATAAAAATAGATGAAAAGCAGGAGGATGAGGATAATGAGAACAACGAAGAAGAACAATAAAATCATATCTTTTCTGACTGCACTTGTTATAATGCTAAACATATTACCTATGTGCATTGTACAGGCAGACGACACTGTTGCAATATCGACAGTGAACGACCTTAAAGAATTTTTTGAAAAGTGCGTATATGACGAGTATTCAAAAAATAAGAAGTTCGTATTACAAAATGATATTGATTTAAACGGTGTGGAAATAAAAAGTGCGGAGGTATTCTGCGGAACTTTCGAGGGCGGCGGTCACAGTATAAAGAATGTCAAGCTTTCATTTGAGGGTTCAAATAAAGGACTTTTCTGTTCAGTGACAAAAGAAGGTCAGATCAGAGATTTGAACATAACAGGAGATATAAAGGTTACAGTCGGAACCGATACGGAATCGGTTTTTAGACAAAAAGCCACCTCGATTTTGAGTAAGACTGATATAAATACTCAAAATTTTGATAAAGGCTCAAAAGGTGCAGGCGGACTTGTCGGCTAT
>OLGD01003015.1_pt1 | contig 17171 bp, 19 predicted proteins | sample 1605311 | NCBI WGS metagenome assembly OLGD01 (sample SAMEA3888917, study PRJEB22519) | human gut metagenome | biome: human gut; feature: human-associated habitat; material: faeces | place: Denmark | collected 2010 | reverse complement strand
TGGTGCATTGCTACTGTATGCTGCCGATCTTCAAGGAGGCAAAGGAGGACTTTGCAAAAATCGTGGACATTTTGAAGAAATGAGGCTGGAAACGGTCGTGTGATGACTGAAACACGGAGGAAAACCATGGAACGCAAGCCTGATTTCTGAAAGGGGTAGGAAGATGAAAGTTCATTCCTTCGGCGCGGAAAACGCGCCGGTTATCCTGCTGCTTCCCGGCACCTGCTGCCACTGGAAGGGCAATTTTGGACGGGTCATTCCGCTGCTGTCGGACAGCTATCGCGTTCTCTGCGTCAGCTACGATGGCTTTGATGAGACGGAACACGCGGAATTTCCGACCATGCTTGAGGAAACTGCAAAAATTGAAGCATACATCAGTGAGCATTGCGGCAGACATATCCGGGCGGCCTACGGCTGCTCGCTGGGCGGCTCGTTTGTAGGGCTGCTGGCGGCGCGCAGAAATATCCATATGGACTACGGGATATTGGGCAGCTCCGATCTTGATCAGACATCCCCGCTTGCAGCAAAGCTGCAAACGAATTTGCTGCTGCCGCTGCTCTATCCGGTGATCCGGGACGGGAAGATTAAGAGCCACCTCCTCCAAAAACGCCTTGAGAAGCGAAAGTCGGAAATGGGCGGCTATGTGCAGGCGTTCATGGAAATGCTCGGCGGCGCACGGCTCTATGTGACCATGCAGAGCTGCAAGAATCAGTTCTATTCCGATCTCGTCACCCCGCTGCCAGACAAGATCGACGTTCCGGGAACAGAGATTCATATTTTCTACGCCCTCAAAATGGGTGAAAAATACCGTGCGCGCTATGAACAGCATTTTGCCCGCCCGGTAATCCACGAGCAGGACTTGCAGCACGAGGAGCTGCTGGCCTGTTATCCAGAGCGCTGGGCGCAGTTGGTGAAGGACATTATGGAGGGAAAGCAATGAAACACCTGCACTTTGATGTGGAGACCGCCGGCTTTTACGGCGCGTACTGGGCGTGCGCCGGCGGGTCGGACTGCGCGGTGATTGCGATGATCGGGGATGACCCGGAGGATCGGCTTGCCCGCTCGGCGGCGAAATGGCTCTGCGGGCGGGGCGTAAACGTGCTCACAATGTCGCCTGCGAAAAAGGATTACGGCCATCACAATTATCCGCTGGAGCGCATAGAGGCGGCAATTTCGTGGCTGAAAGCCAACGGCAATCAAAAAATCGGCATTGCCGGTGCATCCACCACCGGAACGCTGGCGCTGACGGCAGCGGCCATGTTCCCGGATATCACCCTGACCATTGCCATGACGCCCAGCGATTTTGTGTGGCAGGGCTTTATGCAGGGTAAAAGGGACGGCTGCAAGGAGTGGCCGGTCGAGGGCGAGTCGCTGTTCTCATACCGGGGCAAGCCGCTGCCCTATATGCCCTTTTGCTATCAGCACCCTGACTACTGGCACTGTATCGCCGCCGAGAGCAAACGCACCGGTGACATGGTCAACTCCCGCAAGTTGTTTGACGATTCCGAGGCGGCGCACCCCATCCGGCCGGAGGAGTTTATTCCCATCGAAAACATCCGGGGAAAGCTGCTGCTGATCGGTGCGGAGGACGATGTGCTGTGGGACACGGCTAAATACATCCGCCGGATGGAAAAGCGCTTTGCGGAAAAGCCCCATGCATGCGAAGTTGAGACGGCGGTCTACGCCCACGGCACCCACTTCGTCTTTCCGGAAGGGATGCTGAAAACCATGCTGCCGGTTGGCTCCGGTCTGTTTGTGAAGTTCGCGTTTCAGGCAGCAAAGAAATATCCCAAGGAATGTTGCCAGACCCGGAAAGACATCGAGAAACGGATGTGCCGGGTGTTGGCGGAACAGAAAGGAGCAAAGTGAGATGCGTTGGACGGGAATGCCCATGGCCATGTGGGCAGTGTTTGCAAAGTCATTTGAAAAGCAACTGACGGCGGTACTGGGCTATGACCCGGACACCGCGCGGAAGATCACGGAAAAGGCCAAGCCGAAGTACCGGGAGATCATCGCAAAGCTGCCCAAATTTGAAAAAGGTGATCGGTTCAGCATGAACATCATTGGCTGCGCCATGCTGGGGGCGTTTGTCCTATCCATGCCGCACCGTCCCGATGTGGAAAGCCTGACCGACTACTATGAGAACGCTCAGATGACGCCGCTGATGAAGTGGTTCTGCCGCCAAAGCGGCAAGTCGAAGTTCACGCCCAAGGATATTGCCGGAATGAAAGCCACCGCCGCCCGGAAGGCGGCTGACCGTAACCCCTACTCGTGGAACATGGACTTTTACGAGTATCCCGACGGCAGCGGTTATGAGGGGCGCTTCATGAAATGCGGCATCTGCACGCTGATGCAGGAGCTGGGGCTTTATGACCTGACACCCGCCATGTGCCATTTGGACTACGCCATGAGCGAAGCCGACGGCGTGACGAACTTTGTGCGGCAGTACACGCTGGTCTCCGGCGGTCCTTACTGTGACTGCGGATATCAAAAGAAACGAGTGTGAGGTGGCGGAGCATTGAAATATTTTGAATTCGGACAAGAGCACCCGGAGCTGATGGTGATGCCCCATGGCGGCGTATGCTATTGCGGCGCACTGCCGGTGGCGGAGGAAATGGCAAAGACCTATGGCAGTCGCTGGAGGCGGAATGCGGGGATTACTTGCAGGGAGGAGAGAAACCATGAACTATAAAATCGAGAAAAACACCGTACAGGAAACCCTGATCATCCCTCTCTACGCACGGAAAATGTGCTCGGAGCTATATCCGAACTTATACCGGGATGAAGCGGCGCTTCGGCTGGTGGGTGCAGTGGACTACGACTTTTCGGCACTGGAAAAGAAATCAAAGAGCCTTATGCAGCGCTTCGGCTTTCTGGAGGTTGCCATGCGGCAGAACGACTTAGCCATTGAGGTGCGGGAGTATCTGAAATGCCACCCCAATGCGGCGGTGGTGAATCTCGGCTGCGGGTTGGACAGCACAGGTCGGGCTTGCGATAATGGTAAGTGCAAGCTCTACAATCTGGACTTTCCGGACGTCATCGCTGTGCGCAACGAGCTGCTCCCAGCCAGGGAGCGGGAGGAAAATATCCCCTGCGACCTCAACGATACATCGTGGTTTGAGAGAATCGATGCCTCCGGCGGCGCGGTCTTCTTTGCGGCGGGAGTGTTCTACTATTTCCTAAAGGAGCAGGTAAAAACACTGGTACGGGCTATGGAAGACGCCTTTCCGGGCGCCGTGCTGGCGTTCGATGCCGCCAACGAGAAGGCAGTAAAGCTGATGCTGAAAACATGGCTGAAGGATGCGGAAATCAAGGATGTCGGCGCGTACTTCGCCGTTTCGGACGCCAAGCGCGAGATTGGTGCATGGGACAGTCGCTTGCATATCGCCAGCCGGGGCTATATGCTGGGCTACCACGATCTGATAGACCCGTCCGTCAGCGGATTTTTCCGCTTTCTTGCAAGGGTCGGTGACGGAATGATGAACATGCAGATTGTGAAGATTGGATTTGGAAAAGCAGTATGATCGACATCATTTTTCATGACGAAACGGGTATGGGCTCCGCCTTTCCTGCACAAGCAGACGGCTTCGAAAAGGCGGACGGAAGCGGCGAAATTCACTATTATCGGCTGTTTGACGGCGTGGGTATCCTGCTGCTGCGGCTGGAAATGGAAACATATACAGAGATGCGCACACAGGTCGGTGTGCTGGAGGTCAATTTCTGCATCAACGGCCGCTTTGAAACCAGCTTTTCCATGCGTGACCGCGTCCTGCTGAAGCCGGGGGACATGGCTATTAGCTGCTACGACGGCGTTCACGGCAGCATTTCGGAATCCCGCTTCCCGCTGGGCTACTACGAGGGAATCTGCTTGGAAGTAAACTCGGAAGCGGCCAGCGGTTGGATCGCGCAGCATGCCCCAGCGTTTCATGTGGACTTTTCGGCACTGAAACAAACCCTTCTTGAAAGCAAATGGTATATGGTAGGTTCCGCAGGGTCTCGCTGCGAGCATGTTTTCCGGGAACTTTATGAAAGTGCATTCTACGCGGAGCGCACCTATTTACAGCTAAAGGCGCTGGAATTGCTCATGCTCCTGGATCGTATTCCGCAGGAATCCGGAGCGGATGCCTATTTTCCCTCTGAACAGACCGAGTTGGCACACCATCTGCGGGATCATTTGCTGACCAACCGGGAGGGGTATGTATCTCTTGCCCAACTGGCAGCAGAGCACGAGATGTCGGTGTCCCATTTGCAAAAGCTGTTCAAGCAGGTCTATGGCGTGCCGGTTTACCGATATATCAAAGAATATCGTTTGGAGCAGGCGGCAGTGGAGCTGGTTCGCAGCAGGAAGCCTATCACTGAGATTGCGCAACGTGCCGGATATGACAACGCCAGCAAATTTTCTGAGAGCTTTAAAAAGCGGTACGGGAAGACGCCGTCCCGCTATCGTGCCGACAAAAAACAAACGGCAAAACGGAGTATAGGAAACAAAACGGAGTAGTTTGAAAGCACAAAGCATGTTAGAATATCCGGCGGTTAGAGGACACTAACCAAAGAACTTCAGGAGGTACTGTATGAAAAAGAAATTTGCTGTTTTTGTGCTTTGCGTAATCTGCCTGCTGTCGGTTGCCGGCTGCGGCCAGACAAAAGAAGACACAACGACACCGCCGGCAGCCGATCAGAGCATGGCGGCCGACGATTATCTGACCACCATCGGCGGCACGTATGTGGAGCTGTTCCCGGAACTGTCAAAAGCCGAGTACCGGACGATCTGGATCGATGCAACTACACCGCTGGTAGGCGCGGAGAATGCTGAGACCGCCACGGATATGCTGCTGGGGATGTGCATGGCGGAGCCTTACGGCCCGGAAGCCACAGAAAAATACGCGGCAGACCCGGACAGCATGTCGTTTAACTGCTATTTCCTGGGTGGCGTGGACAAGTTTGTGATGGACGGTCACACGATCACCGGCCTGGACGCACAGGGACAGGAGGTTTTCTCCCACACCTATAAGCTGCTGGATGAGAAAAACGAAAACGGCTTCATCTTCTATCAGAGCGAGGATGAAAACTCCGGTGAGTTTACCTATTTTGCCTTCTCACCCGACACCATGGAAACCACCTATCATCTGGAGTTCCGCTATGCAGAGGATCTGAATGATCTTCAAAGCTGGTTCGAGGGCAATTATGCCTATTGGAATGCCGCCGCGATTGCGGAGGATTACGATCAGGCAACCATGGAAAATGTCATTGAGCTTTTTGCTACGGAAAATTTGTCTGAGGCAGAATAAAGCACATGCGCACCCGGTCATACCAAACGGGTGCGCATAGCAGCATTACGGTAAGGATGTGATTTATTTGAAAAAACAGTCTGATCTTTCCCGGCTGATGGGCTACGCCGGAAACTACCGATATTTCACCCACGCTTCATGGGTGTTGTCTGCGGTCAGCGCGCTGGTGGCACTGGTGCCCTTTGTGTACATCTGGAAGATCCTGCGGGATGTGTTGAACGCCGCGCCGGACTATGCGCAGGCGGTGAACATCCCCCATTACGGCTGGATGGCAGTGCTGTTTGCGGTGCTGGCTTACCTCATTTACATTGCGGCACTGATGTGCTCCCATCTGTCGGCGTTCCGGGTGGCGACCAATCTGCGGCTGGAGGTTTCCGAACACCTTGCCACACTGCCGCTGGGCTTTACGGAGACGTTTGGCAGCGGTAAGCTGCGCAAGATCATCCACGAGAGTACTGGCGCAGCGGAGACATTTCTCGCCCATCAGCTGCCGGACAAATATAATGCAATGGCAACACCCATAGGTCTGTTGGTTCTTTTGCTTGTGTTCGACTGGCGGCTGGGTCTGCTGAGTCTCGTTCCGGTGGCACTGGGCTTCGTCATCATGTCCGCCATGACAGGAAGGCGGATGGCAGACAAAATGCGGCAATACGGTAATGCGTTGGAATCAATGTCTAACGAGGCCGTGGAGTATGTCCGCGGCATCCCGGTAGTCAAGACCTTCGGGCAATCCGTCTTTTCGTTCAAAAAATTCAAAGCGACCATTGATGAGTACGAAAAGTGGGTCATTGCCTACACCAAAGAGCTGCGGATGCCGATGATGCTCTATACTGCCGCAATCAACGGTGTGTTTGCTTTCTTGATTGTAGGTGGGCTTCTGTTCACCCGGAACGGTGTGACTTCGGAATTTCTGCTGAACCTGCTGTTCTACATCATCATTACCCCGGTAATCTCCCTGACCCTGACCCGCATCATGTACATGAGCGAAAATGAACTCGTTGTGGCAGATGCGTTGGCTCGTGTGGATTCGGTTCTGGATGCGGAACCTGTGCCAGAAAACGATCATCCGCGGCATCCGAAAGATGCCTCTGTGTCCCTGAAGGATGTGCATTTCAGCTATGATGGCAAAACGGATGTTATCAAGGGCGTTTCGCTGAAAATTCAGCCGGGTCAGATGGTGGCTTTCGTTGGCCCCTCCGGCGGCGGCAAATCCACACTGGCAAACCTGATTTGCCGGTTCTTTGATGTGCAGAGCGGCAGCGTCCGGGTGGGCGGAGCGGATGTGCGGGACATCCCCAAGGAAGAGTTGATGGACACCATCTCCTTTGTGTTCCAGAACAGCCGCCTGCTCAAGGGCAGCATTCTGGACAACGTCCGGCTGGGCAGAGCGCAGGCCACCGAAGCCGAGGTGCTGGCGGCGCTGAAAGCTGCACAGTGCATGGATATCGTGGAAAAGTTCCCGGAGGGCATCCATACCGTCATTGGCACAAAAGGCGTGTATCTGTCCGGCGGCGAGCAGCAGCGCATTGCCATTGCCCGCGCCATGCTGAAAAATGCGCCCATCCTGCTGCTTGACGAGGCCACCGCTTTTGCCGACCCGGACAATGAAGCAAAGGTGCAGGCAGCCTTTGCTCAGCTTGCCAAGGGCAAAACCGTGCTGATGATCGCACACCGTCTGTCCACCGTAGCCAACGCCGACTGCATCTATGTGGTGCAGGATGGGCAGATTGTGGAATCCGGCACAAAGGACGAACTGTGCGCGCAGAACGGCCTGTTTGCCCGGATGTGGCAGGACTATCAGGCCTCGGTGCAGTGGAAGGTCGCAAAGGAGGGGTAAGGAATGATCGAAAAAATTCAACACGCCACAGCCAGCTCCCCGGAGGGCGCAAAGGGGCTTGTAAAGGGCGTTCTGGCCTGTGCGTTCCAGAACATGGCGTTCATGCTGCCCACCGGGCTGCTGTATCTTCTGGTAAAAGACCTGCTGGCAGGCTCTACGAGTGAGAGAAGTACCTTTTATCTGCTGGGATGCGTTGCCTGCTTTGCACTGATTTTACTGACCACATGGTTCCAGTACAACGGCACCTATTTTACCACCTATAAAGAGAGCGGCACCCGCCGCCTGACCCTTGCAGAGCGGCTGCGGAAGCTGCCTCTGTCCTTTTTCGGCAAGCGAGACCTTGCCGACCTGACAAGCACCATCATGGCGGACTGCGAGGTACTGGAAAAGGACTGCTCCCACTTCATCCCCGGTCTGTTCGGCTCCCTCATTTCCACGGTGCTCATTGCCCTGAGCCTGTTCGCCTTTGAGTGGCGGATGGCACTGGCGGCTCTGTGGGTCATTCCGGTATCCGCTGCCATCGTGGTGGGCAGCTATCGGGTACAGGATAAGGTGCAGGCCAGGACCATGGCGGCGAAAATGGCCTGTGCGGACGGTATTCAGGAGTACATCGAGACTCTCCGGGACCTGAAAGCCAGCAATGCGGAGCAGCAGTATCTGTCCGGCCTTTCCGGCAAAATTCGGGCAGTGGAAAAGCAGTCTATTGTGGCAGAGCTGGAAACAGCGCTGTTTGTGTCCTCCGCCGGCATGGTGCTCAAGCTGGGCATTGCATCGGTGGCGCTCACCGGTTCGGTGCTGCTGGTGCAGGGCAGCATCGACGTACTGACCCTGTTTCTGTTCCTGATGGCGGCATCCCGGATGTACGACCCCATGCAGGGGGCTTTGCAGAATCTGGCGGCGGTCATCGCCATGCGTACCAATGTGGGGCGGATGAATGAGATTCTGGACGCTCCCCTGCAGACCGGCAGCGAGCAGCTGACCAATCAGGGCTGCGATATCGTGTTCGACCATGTGGGCTTTGCCTATGACTCCGGTGAAGCGGTGCTGCGGGATGTTTCCTTTACCGCAAAGCAGGGCGAGGTCACGGCACTGGTGGGCCCCTCCGGCGGCGGCAAAACTACCGTTTCCCGGCTGGCGGCACGGTTCTGGGACTACCAGAAGGGCAGCATCACCGTGGGCGGCATGGATGTCTCCCGAATCGACCCGGAAAAGCTCATGAGCCTGTATTCCATCGTCTTTCAGGATGTGACTCTGTTTGACAACACGATCCTCGAAAACATCCGTCTGGGGCGCAAGGGTGCCACCGACGAGGAGGTTCTGGCGGCGGCAAAGCTGGCAAACTGCGAGGAATTTGCCGAAAAGCTGCCGGACAAGTGGAACACCAACATCGGCGAGAATGGCTGCGCTCTTTCCGGCGGCGAGCGTCAGCGCATTTCCATCGCCCGTGCTTTTCTGAAGGATGCGCCTATCATCCTGCTGGACGAGGCCACCGCCAGCTTGGATGTGGAAAACGAAACTGCCATTCAGGGGGCACTATCCCGGCTCATTAAAAACAAAACAGTCCTCATCATCGCCCACCGGATGCGCACCGTAGCCGGTGCGGATCAGGTGGTGGTGCTGTCGGGCGGCATCGTGGCAGAGCAGGGCAGCCCGGCAGAGCTGTACGCCCGGAAGGGACTGTATGCCCACATGGTGGATCTGCAGTCGGCAAGCCAGAACTGGACGATTTAAAGCTATAATAAGAGAAAGCTGTTTCAAAAGGATGCTCTGTCATGGGATAGAACATCCTTTTTGAATACCGTTCAGCCGAAATTTGTACAGGAGTCCATCATAAAAATGACATTCAGGAAAAATGACATTCTATAAACCTATTGCAATAGGATGAAAAGTATGGTATATACATTATACGAAACATTGCTTTGAAATGAACACTCTACCGTCCATTGATGCATAAAAGAGAGGTGCTTGCCATGACCGCCGTGATCTATGCCCGCTATTCATCGGATAACCAGCGCGAAGAATCCATTGAAGGCCAGATTCGTGAATGCACTGCCTATGCGGAAAAGAATGGCATCACCATCGTCAAGCACAATCGCAAGTCAAGAAAATAGTGTAACACGAAAACAGCATATTTGCGATATGCAATCCAACGATGTTGCAAACGATTAAAAAAGTTGGATTGCGATACATTGACCGTGCCATCTCTGCCAAAACGGACAACCGCCCGGAGTTTCAGCAGATGATAAAAGACAGCGACAAAAAGCTGTTTGACATTGTGCTGGTCTGGAAGCTTGACCGTTTTGCCCGGAACCGCTACGACAGTGCCCGGTACAAGACCCAGCTGAAGAAGAACGGTGTCAAGCTCATGTCTGCCACCGAGATCATCTCCGAGGGACCGGAGGGCATCATTCTGGAATCGGTGCTGGAAGGTTATGCCGAGTATTATTCCGCTGACCTTGCCGAGAAGGTCATTCGCGGCATGACGGAAAACGCCCTGAAAGGCAAATTTTCTGGCGGTGCTATCTCTTTCGGCTACACTATCAATGCAGACCGCCGCTTTGAAATTGACCCTCTCACCGCACCTTTTGTAGCAGAAACCTTCCAGCGGTATAACGACGGTCAGACCATGCGAGAAATTCGGGATTGGCTGAACGAAAAAGGTATCAAAAACAAGCGCGGTGGGCCGATGAGCTTCAATGTTATTCAGCATATGCTGAGCAACCGCCGTTATATTGGTGAATTGAAGTACCGGGACATCCTGATTCCCGATGCGATTCCACCTATCGTGTCCGTAGAGCTTTTCAACGATGTACAGGAGAAGATGTTGAAAAACAAGAAAGCCCCTGCCCGTAGAAAGGCAGAGGACGATTATCTGCTCACCACCAAGCTGTTCTGCGGCTACTGTGGGGCGTTGATGTTTGGCGAGAGCGGCACAAGCCGGACGGGAGAAGTCCACCGCTACTATAAATGTGCTACCGCCAAAAAACACAAGGGCTGCAAGAAAAAGACTGTCCGTAAGCAGTGGCTGGAAGATTTGGTGGTCAACCAGACCATGCAGCTTGTGAAAGACGATGCCGCTATGGAATCCATCATTGCCAAGGTGATGGAACTGCAAAATAAGGAGAATACCAACATTCCCCTTTATGAAAAGCAGCTCCGGGATGCAGAATCCGGTATCCAAAATATGCTCAATGCGATTCAGGCCGGTATCCTGACCAGTTCCACCAAGGAGCGGCTGGAGCAGCTGGAAGAAACCAAGCGTGAGCTTGAAGCCCGCATTGCAGAAGAAAAGCTGGCGAAGCCCAAGGTCACGGAGGAGTTCATCCGGTTCTGGCTGCTGCGGTTCCGCAAGCTGGACATGAGCCTGAAAGACCAGCGGCAGGCACTGGTGGATACCTTCATCAATTCGATTTATCTGTATGATGATAAGGTTTTGATAACCTTTAACTATAAAGAAGGTACACAGACCATCACATTTGAGGAAGCGGCAGAAGCTGCTTCAAAGGGAAATGGTTCGGATTTGGATTGCTTTACTGCACCACAAGAGAGACAGCTTTTGATAGCTGTCTTTTTTGTTTTATACGGCAATTTCTCTTTAACAGCAACAGCGGATAAGAGGACTTGAACAGCAACAACGACTCCTGCTGTGAAAATAGGGTCCAGAAATGCCCGCAGGCGTTCCCGAACCCCGAAATCAAAATAATCTTTCTGCTGAGCATACGCAGAGCGCACTCTAAATCGTTCTGCTTTCAGCTGCGTTCCCCGGTCAGGTCGGTGCGGCGGGTCACCTTATGGATGGTGCCGTCCGGCTCCTGAATGGACGTGCGCTCCAGCTGGCTGCGCAGGCTGGCCTTGATGTCGGCCAAATACTCCTGCCGCAGTGCCTGCTGTTCAGCCTTTTCGGTCTCGGTCAGACCGGTGGTCTTGCTTTTTTTGGCCAGCGCATTGATGCGGGCGATCTTTTCTTCCGTCATAAGGGAACCTCCTGTATTTCATCGTAAAATATGTTATAATGTAGGCAAGACCATTATAGCAAAGGATGATACCAATGGCAACACAACGCAACTATGCCCAGCAGATGGACGCCGTGCTGGCGGGTCTTGGCGATGCCCGCCCGCGCCTTTTGCTCCACGCCTGCTGCGGCCCCTGCTCCAGTGCCGTGCTGGAGCAGCTGTGCCGGTATTTTGAGATCACGGTGCTGTACTACAACCCCAACACATGGCCGGCAGCAGAATACCACCGCCGGGGCGAGGAACTGCAGAAGTTCGTAGCGGCAGCGCACCCGCTTGGCGTGACCGTGGTGGAGGACACTTACGACCCGCAGCAGTTCTACACCGCTGTCGCCGGGCTGGAAAATGAGCCGGAGCGCGGCAGCCGCTGCACCGTCTGCTACCGGCTGCGGATGCGCCGTGCAGCGCAGTACGCCCGGGACAACGGCTTTGACTGGTTCACCACTACCCTGTCCATCAGCCCCCACAAGGACGCTGCGCGCATCAACGCCATCGGGCAGGAACTGGAGACAGAATTCGGGGTCAAGCATTTGCCCTCGGACTTCAAAAAGCACAACGGCTATCTGCGCAGCCTGCAGCTTTCGGAGCAGTACGGTCTGTACCGGCAGGACTACTGCGGCTGCGAGTTCAGCGCAAAGGCAAGAGGGATCGAGGGATAACGCAAAGAAAGCCCATCCGCACGGCAAAGTGTGCGGATGGGCTTTTTGTTTATTCCTCCGGCAGCTTTGCCACCAGAATGGCAAAGACCACCAGCCCCACGCAGGGCACGATGTTGGACGCCATACCGGCGGCAAGGCCGGCGCGCTCGGCCACCATGCCGATGGTCCACGGCATCAGGATGGCGCCGCTGGAAGCCACCGGCAGCATGATACCCATGCTGGTCACGCTGGTCATGCGGCCCGCACTGGCCACGGCAGTGGGGTTCAGGCCGGACATTGAGATGGCAAAGGCGAACAGCAGCGCGATGGCTGCGCCCTGCGTGTGCGCCATCACCAGCAGCACATAGAACACAGTGCACAGCACGCTCATACCCACCATGGCCTTGCGGGGCTTTTTAAAGGGGAATACAAAGGCGATGAGCAGCCGTCCCACCAGCGTAGCGCCCCACATCACGGTGACGGTGTAGGCAGCCAGCGTACCCGCAATGATGCCGCTGCCCTTGAAGTAGGTCACCATCCAGCCGTTGACGCTCTGCTCGGCGGCATTCTGGAAGAACAGCAGACCGGTCAGCAGCCAGAAGCGGGCAGACCGCAGAAAGCTCCAGTCGATGGCTTCCTTCTCTGTGCTGCTTTTGCTCTTACCGCCGTGCAGCGGGGTAAAAACGTATACCAGCCAGAGCACAAGACCCATGGCTGCCAGCAGAAACACGGCCAGCTCGGTGCTTACCCGGGCTGCTGCCGCGATGAGAAAGGGGCACAGCAGCGCACCGCAGGCGTAGCAGCTGTGCATCAGATTCATGCCCCGGGTGCGGTCGGCGGAGTTGTCGCTGACCAGAATGGTGCAGGTATTGATCACGCTGCCCTTGGCGATGCCCACCACAAAAAAGGCCACCGCCAGCAGCGCCACTGCGCCGGTCAGCCCCATGATGGCGTAGCCCACCGCGTAGCCGATGGTCAGCAGCAGCACGCTGCGCTTCATGCCCAGCGCACTGGGCAGCATCCCCATCAGCAGACCTGCCAGCAGGTTGCCCACGCTCATCAGGGAGAGCAGCGTACCGGTCATACCGTAGGCAAAGCCGTAGCGCTCCTGCAGCAGACTGACCACCACACCTGCGCTGATAGCGCAGATGCCGCTGAAGAAAAAGGTTGCAAAGCCCGCATTGCGCAGGCGTGTGTTCTGTTGTTCCATGTTGTTCCTCTCTTTGCGGAAATATCCTTTTTCTATTTAACCATATTTTCGCGGCTTTGCAACCGGATTTTCTTACAAAAAGTTGCAAAAAGCCCGCCGGGTTCGGACGATTTAAAATGCCCTCCGCTTGCGCTCTGGGCATAATTTAAGGAAAGAATATTTTATATCTCGACAGAACGGAACGCCTGCGGGCGTTCCGTTCTGCCATTTTCACAAGAAGGGTCGCAGAGACAAAATGCATTTTTCCGTCACAGCCCCTCTCGTGAAAAAAGCGTTTGGAGCGCTCCGCAGAGCGCGACAAACGCGAAATTAAAAATGATTTTTCCGCTGAAGATGCCCAGAGCGCAAGCGGAGGGCATTTCCAATCATTTTCTATACAAAAAAGCCCGCCGGGCATTGCTGCACGGCGGGCTTTGGTTTACAGTTTACTCTGCCTTGGTCTCGGGCTTTGTCTCAGCCTTGGCTTCCGGCTTTGCTGCGGGGGCAGCAGCGGGAGCGGCGGGCTTCACCACGGGCTTCGGGGGATTGGGGTCGTCCTTCAGCGGGAACAGGATGATGTGCTTGGGGCACTTCTGGGCGCACATACCGCAGCCCTTGCACTTGTCGTAATCAACGCGTGCCACGCCGTCCACAACGTGGATGGCGTCAAACTTACAAGTGCGCTCGCACATACCGCAGGCGATGCAGGAGGTGGTGCACAGCTTGTTTGCCACAGCACCCTTATCCTTGTTGGAGCACATGACCACCGGCTTGCGGGGGCCGGCAGCGTCGATCATGATCACCTGCTTGGGGCAGATGTTGGCGCAGGCACCGCAGCCGGTGCACTTGTCCTTGTCCACCTTGGCCACACCGTCTACGATGTGGATGGCGTCGAACTTACACACCTTGGTGCAGTCGCCCAGACCGATGCAGGCGAAGGAGCAGGTCTTGGGGCCGCCGTACAGAGCTGCCGCAGCAGCGCAGGTCTGGATGCCCTTGTAGTCGTAGGCAGGCTTGCAGTGCTCGGAGCTGCCCTGACACTGCACAACAGCCTTCTTCTCTACGGCGCTTGCTTCGCCGCCCATGATCTTGGCAATGGCAGCAGCAGCCTTGGGGCCGCCGGGTGCACACTTGTCGCAGGGCACACCGTCCAGAACGACAGCCTTGGCGTAGTCGGCACAGCCGGCGTAGCCGCAGCCGCCGCAGTTTGCGCCGGCCAGACAGGCAGAAACTTCCTCAATGCGGGGGTCTTCCTCCACCGCCATGAACTTTGCGGCAGCCACCAGAATGATGGCACCCACAGCGCCCACGATGGTGCACAGGATAACAGCAGATACAATATTCATAGTCCTGTTCCTCCCTTACAGCGTAACATTGAACAGGTTTTCGACGATGCCGCCGAAGCCCATGAAGGACAGGCTGGTGATTGCAGCTGCGATCAGGGTGATGGGCAGGCCCTTGAAGGGTGCCGGGGGATCGCAGGCTTCCACGCGCTTACGCACGCCGCTGAACATGACCATAGCCAGCATAAAGCCGCAGCCTGCGCCGATAGCACAGATCAGAGCCTCGATGTAGGCGTAGCCGAAGCCGTGTGCAGCCACATCTGCGCCGTAGTCGCCCACGACCAGAATGGTCACAGCCAGCACGCAGCAGTTGGTGGTGATCAGGGGCAGATAAACGCCCAGTGAGTTATACAGTGCAACGACGTACTTCTTGAGGAAGATCTCGATGAACTGCACCAGCACAGCGATGACCAGAATGAACACAATGGTCTGCAGGTAGCTCAGACCAGCCTGGTCCAGAATGAAGATCTGGATGGGGAAGGTAACAGCCGTTGCCATGAACATGACGAAGATGACAGCACCGGACATACCAACAGCGGAATCCAGCTTTTTGGAAACGCCCAGGAACGGGCAGATACCGTAGAACTTCACCAGCACATAGTTGTTGACAAGGATCATGCTGAAGAAGATCGCAGCGAGTTTGACGAGCATCTTATTCCGCCTCCTTCTTCAGATTGTCAAGATCACAGCAGCTCTTGCGCTCGATGCGGGCGTCCAGCTTGCCTTCCAGCCACACACAGCCGGCCATCAACAGGCCAAAGCAGAAGAATGCACCGGGAGCCTGCGTCATGATGGAGACCTTGGCAACGCTTTCCGGAATGATCTGGAAGCCCAGCCAGGTGCCGCTGCCCAGGATCTCACGGATGGAGGCCATCAGGGTAGCGGTGAGGGTGTAGCCGAGGCCCATGCCCACGCCGTCCAGTGCGGAATCCACCACATTGTTCTTGCAGGCGAACATCTCGGCACGGCCCAGAATGATACAGTTGACAACGATCAGGGGCAGGAACACGCCCAGAGCGTTGTACAGGCTTTCCATGTAGGCCTGCATGAACATCTGCACGATGGTCACAAAGCCTGCAATGATAACGATGTAGCAGGGCAGATGCACCTTGCCGGGGATGACTTTCCGCAGCAGGGAGATCATGATATTGGAGCACACCAGCACGAAGGTGAAGGCGGCGCCCATGCCCAGTGCGCTGGAAACTGCCGTGGTAACGGCCAGAATGGAGCAGGTGCCCAGAACCAGACGCAGAACAGGGTTTTCTTTGATGATGCCGTTGGTAAGGATGCTTACCTTGGACTTATTTTCTTGTGCCATTTCTTACCAACCTCCTTTTATGCCAGCTCGTTGAAGCAGTTGATACAATCATTGATGGCAGCAAACAGAGCGGTGGACGAAATGGTTGCGCCACTGTACGCATCGAAATCCTGATTCATCACAATGTTCTTGGTGCCGTCCATGCCGTTAAACTGTGCCAGGAAGTCATCGGTGGACACATTGGAGCCGATGCCCTTGGTCTGGGTAGAAGCGTCTACCCAAATGCCGGTCTCGGCGCCGTTGGCGTCGAAGCCCATGATCACGGTCAGAATGCCGCCGTCAAAGCCCTTTTCCTCAGCCTTGATGGCAATGCCGCCATCGGGAGCCTTTACCACGCCGGTAACATTGGCGGTGGTGTAGTCGGTAACTTCCTCCAGCGTAGCTGCGTCCGAAACAGAGGGCATCACGCTGACATAAGCAGCCAGGGTGGTGCGGCGGGTGTTCTCCTTGATAACGGGAGCGGTCATGCCGTTCACCAGAGCCAGCAGCAGGCTGACGATCAGAGAGATGACGGTCAGCACAACGATCGGCTTACCGGTGGTTTCCCAGCTGGAATTTGCAGTCTTACTCATTTGCCAGCACCCTCCTTCGCTTTCTTTGCAGGCTTCACATAGCCATACGGGGTCTGACGGGTCAGATCATTGATGTACGGAACCCACAGGTTCATGAACAGCAGCGCGAAGGACACGCCCTCGGTGTAGCTGCCCCAGTAGCGGATAGCAAAGGTAACGATGCCAAGGCACACGCCGTACACCAGCTTGCCCTTCAGGGTAAAGGGGCTGGTAACGTAGTCGGTAGCCATGAACACAGCGCCGAACAGCAGGCCGCCGCTCAGCACGGCAACCAGTGCGCTGTGCAGATCCTTGGTAGCGATCAGGTAGAACACGAACACGCTGCCAACGTAGGAAGCCGGAATGGCGATGCTGATGGTCTTGGTAGCCACCAGATAGATCAGACCCAGCACGATAGCCAGTGCGCAGGTCTCGCCCAGCACACCGCCGTGGATGCCCATGAACAGATCCAGCAGGCTCAGCTTGGAAGGATCTGCCACAGCCAGCGGGGTAGCCTTGGACAGCTGATCCACCGCTGCATCCGGGAATACCCACTTATTCATGGAGCCGGCAAAGCTGATAAACAGCACGATACGGCCCACCAGAGCGGGGTTTGCAAAGTTCATGCCAATGCCGCCAAACAGCTGCTTGACAACGATGATAGCCACCAGATCGCCGATGATCAGCTGACCGATGGGCATCCCCACGGGCACGTTCATGGCAAGAATGATGCCGGTGACCACAGCGGACAGGTCGCTGATGGGGTTTGCACGCTTCAGCAGCTTGCAGTACAGCCACTCAAAGGCCACACAGGCCACCACGGAAACGGCGGTGACCAGCAGGGCGCGCACGCCGAAAATGATCGCAGAGGCAACCACGCAGGGGCACAGTGCAACGATCACGTTAGCCATCAGGCTCTGGGTGGTCTCGTCACTGCGGACGTGCGGGGAAGCCGAAACAATAAGCTTCGTATCCATTACTTATTGCCTCCTTTTTT
>OLGD01003007.1_pt1 | contig 17208 bp, 17 predicted proteins | sample 1605311 | NCBI WGS metagenome assembly OLGD01 (sample SAMEA3888917, study PRJEB22519) | human gut metagenome | biome: human gut; feature: human-associated habitat; material: faeces | place: Denmark | collected 2010 | reverse complement strand
TTCAGGATTGCGGGAGCATGAAATGCGGAGCAATCCGTGTATCATAGGGGTCAAATACCTTTTGACCTCAACATCATAAAATGATAATAGGAATACTTCGTTCATCCACAGCTCTTGTTCTTGTCTTTGCCGCCTGCACGGAATGGTAAAGGTTTGATGCGAACAGGTCAGTCTGCCAATTTTCAGAAGGAATATCAGCCATTTTCACAGCCAATGGAAGATGGCTGTTTTTTTTGATTGCTGAAAGCAGCGGTGCAGCTTCTTTTCGGAAGCCCAGTACACGAATAAAATGGGGGGCCTCCATCTCTTTTTTCAGGTTCAGAATTACATGAAGCAGTGCCCGGTTAATTCGGGCTCTGGTGATTTCTTTTGTTTTTAAAAGGTCTGCAAATTGGCTGAAGGTTTCGAAGGTTTGGAGGTTCCGGATCGTTCGATTAGCAAGAGATTCCGGATAATCCAAATATGCGGAAAGTTCTTGTGCAGAGAGGGACAAAAGACGATATTTCAACAACAGAGAAAAATCATCTTCTGTCAGAAATCGTGTATCCGTCTGAAAACCGTCATCCGCCCCGAAGGCTGACAGCATGGAAAAGACGGATTCCGGCACATAAGGAGCCAGCTCTGACAGGCGGTTTTTCAAAAGTGCCTGTCGGACGGCAGTTGCGGAACAAAAACGTTCTTCTAACCGGCGGCTGTGGTAATTGTCAGAGGTGCGGCGGATGGAAAACGGTTTGATATTGCTGTTAAGAGCAAGAAGTGCCCGTATATATTCCATGCCAAGCAGGTTGTTAGGAGCGGAAAAAAATGTTTTAGGATCTGTAATTTCAGAACAAGTATCCGGAAACATGGCATTCCATGCGGCAATCATTCCATGCTGATGTGCAAGGGGATAAGAAGCCCCTGACTTCAGTGCATTTTGGAGTGCACGACTGTAAGCCGAAGGTTCTTCCAATAAAATCCGGGCAAATTGTGTGAGAAGGCTTGTGTCGCCGGATTCGCTGCCAAAGCACAGGGTATCCACAACGCCCAGAGCATCCAGAATCCCAACTGCGCCGGAAGCAAAGTCTCTGGCGCTGGCAGTGGAATAGCGGACGGGAAGTTCCAGAACGAGATCTGCGCCGTGTTCCAGTACCATCCGGGCACGGAGATGTTTTTCCAGAATTGCGGGGGTTCCGCGCTGGACGTAGTCTCCGCTCATGACAACTACGATATAATCGGCTCCGGTTAGTTTTCGTGCCTGTAAAATCTGATAAGCGTGTCCGTTGTGAAAGGGATTGTATTCTGCAATGATGCCCGTAACTGTCATGGTGGAGACCTCTCTTCTTGAATTCCGTTTAATAGAGTTTCGTAATCGCCTGTCATAAAGTATCCCAAGGGCGAATTTTACACGAAAAATATGAATAAGCTGTGTATTTTATATTACAACAAGTTGTATATTTTATCAAGAAAAGGCAACGTTGAATAGAAAATATATTACATCGAATCAGGAAGTCAGGAGCTGTATTTCTGTGATGATATAAAAAAAGTGATATATTTAAAAAAAAATTGATATTTACAAACAAATGAGAAATTGCATGTGTAAAGAAAATATGATACGATGAAAAAAATCTAATGCTAACAATCATTACCAGAGCTTTATAGTTGGAGAAGGGGATAAAAAGTGCGGATCAATGATAATTTTATTATGAGAGAAATTGGCGGAGAATATATTGTTGTTCCTACAGGGGAAACGGCCCGAAAGTATAATGGATTGATCAGTGTCAATGAAACCGGGGCATTTCTCTGGGAAGAGTTGCAGGAGGAAGTAACGATAGAACAGCTGGTTCATAAAGTGGTACAGAAGTATGAAGTAGACGAAGAGACAGCCAGAAAAGATATTGAGGTTTATATAGAAAAGTTTCAAAGCAGAGGATTACTAAATATCTGACGAAAACTGTATTACTTATGATAATAAAGTAATGGCAGATTCTTCTGTCATACTTTTATTATACGATACCAGGGGTGCGGGGGTGCAAAGTACGCAGTAATCCTCAGGTATCATGGGGGCAAAATACCTTTTGACCCAATATCCTAATAGATAAAACATAAAACAAGTGAAAGGAAAAAAGAAGATGAAAGAAAAGTATGTAGCACCAAAAGCAGATTTTTTAGAGTATGTGGTAGACAAGAAGGTTGCAGCGGATAATGCATTCTTTGTAGGCTGCGGTGTCGAGGCCGGAGAAGGAGACGGATCGAAAGTCAGCGGAGATATTTGCAGCGATGGTGTTTTTGAACTCTGATTTTGAGTAAGGTTTTAAAAACTGGCATGAAGTGCCTTATTCAGCAGATTTGTGTGCTGGTACAGGTGTGTGCAGACAATGCTATGGAATGAATTTTCGGTTCGCAGTGTGGGGGCAGAGTACGTGACAGAAAGACAACGGACGGAAAATCAAGTGGGTGATTCTGGATGCATCATTGTGTCGGTATAAGCAGGTATGTCTGAAAATTGAATTGGAGAGTTATGGGAAAATACCGAATTGCAGAATTGAATGTGATGGTAGAAGCGGAAGGGGAGCGGCTGCTCAGGCAGATGAAGCCGTATGAATCCTGTTTTGCAGGGGAATCTCAGATTTCCCTGGCGTTGAGCGAGGCAGACCGGGCATCCCGTACTGTTTGCTGGGATACCATGAGTGCAGAGGAATGGGAATATTGTCTGACCGGAGATCGGTTTTTGGAACAATTGATTGTGAAGCGATATGGGATTATTCTTCATGCATCGGCTATTCTTGTAGACGGCAATGCATATTTATTTTCCGCAAAGAGCGGAACCGGGAAGTCAACCCATACGCAGTTATGGATGCGTTATTTGGATGGAAATGCCCGGATTTTAAATGATGATAAGCCGGCACTCAGGTATTTGAACGGACACATGTATGCATACGGAACACCCTGGAGCGGGACCAGTCCGTTAAATGTCAATGAGAGAGGAAACTTGAAAGGAATTGCTTATTTATCACGGGCAAAGGAGAACAGGATTGAGGAAGTCCATGGGGCAGAAGCAGTGAGGCTGATTCTGGATAATATGCTCAGACCGATTTCTTCGGAGCATCTTTCCTATGTACTGGAATTTATTGCTCAGATGTTAAAGGAAGTACCTGTGTATCGGTTGGAATGTAACATGGATCTTGCGGCCGCAGAACTTGCTTACTCAGTGATGAAGAAGTAAAGGAGGTGCAGTTATAAAAAAAGTAGTCATTTTTTTGGTTAGCATATGTTTGTCTTTTACAGTTTTCTGCAGTTGCAGTGCGAAGGATAAAGTACAGGAACAGATTCCGGCCGACAAGGCGGAGGAGATGGAAAAAGTTTCTGAAGATGCAAATCAGGAAAGCGGTAAAGCGGACAGGCATACGAAAGACGCAGACAAAGGTGAACAGGCATCTGATATTTTAATAGCGCCGGGAGAATCACAGAAGCCGGAAACGGAGTTTGAAGAGAAGGATGAGCGGGTTCCGGAGACTGGCAGTCAGATTGCAGAAAGTCCAAAAGCAGAGTCTGAGACAAGACAGGAGACTGAGACGGAAAAAAAGGCACCGGAAAGCGTTGTGGCTGACGAGCCGAATTCTCCGACAAAAAACAGCGGAGAAGTTGGGATTATCAGTGAGGAAGATATGGAAAACGGAACAGTAGAAAGTGTTGAAATTGATCCTTCTATGCCTGGATGGTCGCAGTTTTATACCGAGTAGGCAAAAAGGGTAGTGGGGAAAGGTTGGTATAAACTATGAAGGTTAAATTAAGAATTCACAAAGTAGTGGCTATGCTTTGTGTGTTATGTATGATGCTGACAGCAGTGCCGATCACAGCATCTGCGGAGGAGAATGTAACATATATTACAACAAAGGAAGAATTGAACGGCATTCGGAATAATCTGAATGGAAATTATAAGTTGGCGAATGATATTGATCTGTCAGGGTATACATTGGCACCGATCGGTACACAGGCGGCTCCTTTTACAGGTACCTTTGACGGAAACGGAAAGACAATCCGTAATCTGGTAATCAGCAGACAGACAAGCAGTTATGTCGGATTATTCGGCGCTAATCGGGGTACGGTGAAAAATCTGACCATTGACGGTGCGGATATTCTCGGAACAAAGGGCGTGGCTGCTGTTGCGGGAGCCAGCAACGGTACGATTGAGAATTGCCATGTGGTTAACAGTATTGTAGCCGGTTACAATAATACCTCAAGTGTCAGCAACCTGTACAATAATGGCTGGTATATCGGCGCTGTTGTGGGGAATAACAGCGGTGCAGTCACAAAGTGTTCAGCAGTTGACAGTTTTGTAAATGGTGTGCGTTTTGCCGGGGGATTAGTAGGTGCGAATCTGGGCAATGGTTCCATTACGCTTTCTTTTGCAAGAAATGTGGAAATAAACAGTAATACAAACGGCAGATGGCTTTCCCTTGCGCAGATGGCGAACAACGGAGCAATTGTTATGATTAATACAGATAACTTTGTCTATGCCGTACTGGGAGGTCTTTGCGGAGAAAACCAGGCTTCCATTGAAAATTGCTATGTTTATTACGGGTATGTATATCCATGGGATTATGCAGGCGGACTTGTAGGCAGAAACAGCGGAACAATTAACAATGCTTATGTGGCAAATACCGGTGTGAGCGGATATACCAGGTATAATCAGAGTGGGTATACATTCTATCCGGATGGTATTGACTATGTCATCGGCGGAGATAATTACGGCGGCTCATTTGAGAATGTATACAATACGGAAATTGCCAATCCGAGCTGGACATCTACTGCAACAAGGTCTTATCTTGTAACAGGAAATGAGATGAAAACACAGACTCCGTATGTGGGATTTGATTTCGAACAGATTTGGACTTTTGACGGCGCCGGGGAGAACGGCGGTTATCCGGTATTCAAAAATACCACAGAGGAGCCGGATACATATACCGTAACCTTTAATTATAATGATGATGTTACGGAGCCGTTTGTTTACGAGGCAGAAGACCAGGAAACCGTGGACGTACCGGAGAATCCGGAGAGAGAAGGCTATGATTTCCTTGGATGGTATATCGAAGGAAGTGATACCCCATGTGATTCGGTTACTGTAAACGGCAGTGATGTAGTAGTAAATGCCAGATGGGAGCAGAAAACCGTAACAGTAACACTGGTAACGAATGACGGAAATGAGCCGAAAGAATACACCCTGGCATACGGCGGCAGCTTTACCCTTCCGGAGCATGCGCCGACTCTGCAGGGAGCGGAATTTATCGGATGGTTTGATCAGAAGGAAAATAAAGTATCCGGTACCATTCAGAATATCAAAGAGGATATGACAATTACCGCAGAATTTGCACATTTTCAGATGGTAGGCACACGGGGAAACTATGAAAAGGGAACGCTTGCCTGGGGAATGAAGGTGAATGATCCGTTCATGAGCGAAAGCTTCACTGTCATCAAGGTTGGCATGAAATTCATACCGGAAATGATGTTGAGAGGCGAAGAGCTTACGATAGATACGGAAGGGACCATGAATGTGGACTTTTCAGAACCTTATGGAAAAACAGTGCTGGGTCAGTTGACCGGGCTTTCCCGTGGATTGTACGATATTGATATTGCAGCAAGAGGATATGCAGTAATCAGGAACAATCAGACACAGGAAGAATTTGTTGTCTATACGAATGCTGTTTCAACAAAGGTGAATAATTTTAAATAGGCAGGCAAGAGCAGCATAAAACAGATAAAAGAATCCTGCATAGGAGGAACTATTTCCTATGAAAGTCCCGGACAGCGGCCATGAGGAGCGCATGCTGGCATGCGGCGAGTCATGGACATTGGACGGGCAAGCCGGTATGAGCAAGCAGGGCAATAGCCCGGATTGCGAATACTGGCGGTAGATGCGGGAGTGCGCAGCACGGAGCATCTGACTTTCATAAATGGTGATGTCTGCGCCAGCAGACATGTCCGTTTCCTATGCAGGACTTTTTTAGAAGAGAAGGTAAGGAGAAACAGAATGAAAAAAGTAAAAAAGGTGTTAGCGCTATTATTGGCATTGGTGATGGGGATCGGCTGCCTGCCGGCATCTGCTTCGGCAGCAGAACCTCAAAAACTATGGGATGGTACGGTTGCGGAGGCGTTTGCGGGAGGAAACGGTACAAAAGAAGATCCGTATCTGATTTCCGACGGTGCAGAACTGGCGCTGGTTGCCCAGAGGGTTAACGCAGATAATTCCACGAACAATTTTTACCGCAGTGCCTGGTATAAGCTGACAGCGGATATTGATTTGAATGATCAGAAGTGGACACCCATTGGATATAACAGCAGCAACAGCACGGTCAATTCTTATTTCTGCGGTACTTTCATCGGGGGCGGTCACACGATCAGCCATCTGAAAATTGAGAATGGAAGTAATGTGGGCTTGTTTGGAAGTATTGCCAGTGCAGTGATCTGTGATTTGACGATTCAGGACAGCGAAATAAAAACGACCGGAAGCAATGCGGCCGCTTTTATTGGGTATGCCGGTGTGGCTCCGGTTATCAACAGGCTTTGTAATCTGCATGTCGTAAACAGCACAGTCAGCGGCAAACATGCGGTGGGCGGTATTTTAGGATATGCGCAGACAGGAAGCAGTTACAGCGCTTCAACGCTTTGCTGTTCCGGTATCAAGGGCGGAACTGTTACGGGAAGTGAGTATGGTATCGGCGGTTTGGTGGGGTGGATTTATGATGCAAGGTTAAAAATCGACCGTTCTTACTGTGAGGCTGAAAGCATCCGATCCAGCGCATATGGCGGAGCGGGAGGCATTGTCGGTATGGCTGCTACCAATTCTACGATAACGGTACGGTCTCAGATTAATATTGCGGACTGTTATAATACGGCCGCTGTCAGCACGGGTTCGCCTATTGCTTCCGGCTCACATTATAATGCGGCAGGTGGTATTGTCGGTGTCAGCAGGACTGCGGATTCCAGTGTGGTCCGCTGCTACAATGCCGGAACGATTACAGCGGGCGGCAGCAATTCCAGATACCGCTCTTATGCAGCCGGTATCTGCGGTTATAGTATAGGCGGCAGTTATACGGACTGTTTCAACGTCGGCACGCTGACAACGTCAAATACCAGCACGAGTTACAAGTCTTATCTCAGCGGAATTCGTTATAACAGCGGTACGGTAAATAATTCCTGTTATTATGGAAAGAATTGTTTTGCTGCCGGTACCAGCAGGTATTATACAAAGTCCACAAGCGGCGCTGAGATAGCGGATGAGGCTGCGGTAATTGAGAAAATCAACACGACTGACACGTTCACCGCGACCGGACATTGGAAGCTTTCAGAGGATAAGCTGCCGGGATTAACCGTCTGTATCGGCTCAGAGAGTACGTGTACCGGCAATTGCGGCTGTTACTGTATACCTCATGAGACTGGGAAAGTTACCTATACGGTGACCTTTCAGTATCATGATGATGCTACGGAGCCGCTGATTTGTGAGGTAAAGGATCAGGAAACCGTGGACGTACCGGAAGCTCCGGCAAGAGAAGGATATGATTTCCTCGGCTGGTATATCGAAGACAGTGATACCCCATGTGATTCTGTTACCGTAAACGGCAGGGATGTAGTAGTGAATGCCAGATGGGAGCAGAAAACTATAACAGTCACATTGGCAACGAATGACGGAAATGATCCGAAGGAATATATCATTGCATATGGCGGCAGCTTTACGCTGCCGGAACATGCGCCGACTTTGCAGGGAGCGGAGTTTATCGGGTGGTTTGATCAGTATGGAAATCAGGTATCCGGTACAATTTCAGAGATCAAAGAGGATATGAGGATCAACGCAGAATTTGCACATTTCCAGATTACGGCTACCAGAGGAAATTATGGTAAGGGAACGCTTGCATGGGCAATGAAAGTGGATGACCCGTTGGCGAGTGAAGCTTTTACTGTGAGCAAGGTGGGAATGAAATTTATACCGGAAATCCTGCTCAGGGGTGGGGAACTTACGGCAGATACCCCCGGAACCATGAATGTGGATTTTGCAGAACCATATGGAAAAACAGTGATGGGTCAATTGACCGGGCTTTCTCAGGGACTATATGATGTTGAGATTGCAGCAAGAGGATATGCCGTCATGAAAAACAAACAAACCCAGCAGGAAATCGTTGTGTATACGAATGTTGTTTCGGTAAAGGTAAATGATTTTAAGGCGTAAAGTCATCATAGAGGAAATCTGAATTATGATGTATCAAAATGAAAATGACTTTGAAAGAAGGCTGTACCAGCTTGCAGGAAAGAGGAATATTCCCATCCGCGGAGGTTTTGAACTTTCACCGGTCTGTAACCTGAATTGTAAGATGTGCTATGTGAGAAAAGGGAAAAAGCAGGTAGAAGAAAACGGTGGATTAAGATCGGCAGATGAGTGGATTGCGTTGGCAGAAGAAGCCAGGGAAGCAGGGCTGCTTTATTTGCTGCTGACCGGAGGCGAACCATTTTTGTACCCGGATTTCCGGTATCTTTATACGAGACTTGCTCAGATGGGATTTCGGATTTCGATTAATACGAATGGTACCTTGATTGATGAGCAGACAGTGAATTGGCTGGAACGTATGCCGCCTTTGCAGATGAATGTTACTCTGTACGGCGGCAGCGAGTCAACGTATGAAGCACTCTGCGGGGATGGAGATGCCTTCACACGGACAGTTGGGGCGTTAGAACGGTTGAAGGCTGCAGGAATCCGGGTCAGAGTGAATGCAACCCTTACTCCGTATAATCTACAGGATTTAGAGTTGATAAAGGGGATTGGGGAGAACTATGGGCTTCCGGTAAAAGAAAGCACGTATCTGTATCCTCCGGTCCGAAAAGACAGGGCGATGACAGGAGAAAATGATCGTTTTCCGCCGGAAGAAGCCGGCAGGATAAGAGCCCGGGCGGCAAAGCTTTTGTGGGAAACGGACAGTTTTCAAAAAGAGCGGGAACGTGCCTGCACCTGTATCCGGCAGGAAACTTTGGGGGAAGGAACAGAAATGCCGATGGCATGCAGTGCAGGAGCATTTGCTTTCTGGGTTACCTGGGAAGGCAGGATGACACCATGTGCAATGATGACAGAACCTTCCATCCCGGTTTTCGAGGAAGGGTTTTGGCGTTCCTGGGAATACATCAAGGATGAAGCAGCGAAAATCCGCCGGAATCAAAAATGCAGCACCTGCGCAAAGAAGGAGATGTGTTTTGCCTGTGCTGCGGCTGCCGTTGCGGAAACTGGTTCTTATCAGGGGCTTCCTTCCTATATCTGCAGCATGATGGATGCTTATCTGGAGGAACTGCAGCGGTTATAAAACATAATGGGGTGATAAAATTGAAAAAGAAATATTATAAACCGAAGATTACAATCAGCGAATACGTACTGAATGAATATGTTGCAACTTGTTCTCAGCGGTTAATGAGTGATGGGTCTGTATGCGGCACTACCGACTCTTACTTCGAAAATGGAAAAACATATTTTACCAGCAGTATGCAGTATTGTTATGTGCCCTTCTATTGGTATGATACGATCTGCGGCTTGGAGCATGCGGAACTGATTGACAATAAAAATGACTGGTCAGCTGCTGCCGGTTTCTTTTCTTCATAGAGCCGGAACGGCTATCATAAATCTTACAGGGGGAGATGAAAATTATGATACATGCAGAAGCGGTAGAAGAGATGCTTCATAAAAAGGCAGAACAGTTAAAGTTACCTGTCAGCGGAACGTTTGAATTGTCTCCTCTTTGTAATTTGAACTGCAGGATGTGTTATGTAAGAAAAGAGAAAAGACAACTGAAAGGCTGCCCTCTTCGTAGTGCTGAGGATTGGATAAAATTAGCAAAGGAAGCAAGGGATGCCGGTATGCTGTTCCTGCTGTTGACCGGAGGAGAACCTTTTTTCTACCAGGATTTTTCAAGACTTTATCAGGAGCTGAGCCATATGGGACTTGTGATTTCCATCAACAGTAATGGAACACTGATCGGCAGCCAGGAGGTAGAATGGCTGAAAAAGAGTCCGCCGAAATGTATCAATGTTACATTATACGGCTCCTGTGAAAGTACTTATGAAAAATTGTGCGGGGACAGTAAAGGTTTCCATAAAGCAATGAATGGATTGGAGATGCTGAAAAATGCAGGGATTCCAACCAGAATCAACGTGAGCATTACACCGGACAATTGGGAAGAAACAGAAGAGATTTTTCAGATTGGGAAATCTCTTTCTATCCCGGTCCGTGCAGCTTCTTACATGTTTCCTCCGGTGAGGAAGGAGACAGTTTCAACAGGAAGGAAAGTACGTCTTTCGCCTGAAGAGGCGGCCGCTGCGTTATATCAGACAGAAAGGATCACCATGTCCGCTGCTGCAATGGAAAAGAAAGCAGAAATTGTCCGGACGATTAAGGAAGCAAAAGAAAAACAGTTCCATGAGAATAAAAAACCGCCTATGAGCTGCAGGGCAGGCCTAAGCAGTTTCTGGATCACATGGGATGGTCAGATGACACCGTGCGGTATGCTGGAAAAACCTTCGAAACCTGTGTTTGAAACCGGATTTGAGGAAGCCTGGAAATACATCTCGGAAGAAAGAGAACATATCGTTACTTCCGTAACGTGTGCCGCCTGTCCAATACATAAAATCTGTCCCAGTTGTGCGGCTTCCGGATTTGCAGAAACAGGCAGAACCGACGGCACACCGGATTATCTGTGCAGGATGATGGAATCTTATTGCCAATTATACTGTGAAAGTTCCGGACAGCAAAATAATTGACTTTCATGAATGGTGATGTCTGCGTCAGCAGACGTCACCATTTTAAGAATGATAAGAGGACAAAAGATCATGGATAGGTATTATGAATTTGCAGAAACACGATTAAAAATTCAGGATCATTTTACATATACACCGGATTTGGCATATGAAAAATTTGCAGTGGATCCGTGTAGCGTTGACTATACTATGAAGTATCAGGCGGTAACTTCCTTTCCGTCTGAATGGATCCAGGGAGATTTGCTCTATGAATGTCCCTCTTTTAAAATCATAGACAGAGATCATACAGAGTATCGCCTGTTTTATGATCAAGGTGTTTGTTATGCGTTAGGATTTTTGGCAGAATCGAAAGGATGGGTTTATTACTTGCAGGGCGGTTCGTTAGAACAGCGGATACAGTCGTCTGTGGCTCATTTTAATTATATGATGTTTGAGAAAATAATGATGCAGTTTCGATGCGTCATTCTCCATGCTTCTATGATCCGATATAAAAATAAAATGATTTTGTTTGCCGGACCTTCCGGTGTTGGAAAATCTACACAGGCAGAACTATGGAAGCGTTATACCGGTTCCTGGATTATAAATGGGGACCGGGCATTGTTAAAAAAGAAGAATGGGCTATGGTATGGATTTGGTTTGCCTATGAACGGAAGTTCTGCTATATGTGAAAACAATGCGGGAGAAATTCAGGCAATTATTTTATTGGAAAAAGGAAAAGAAAACCAGGCTGTCAGACTGAGACCGGGTGAGACGTTAAGCCGCCTGTATGGGGAAATAACGGTAAATAGATGGAATGAAGTTTTTGTGCGGCAGGTATTGGACATGACGGTTTCCATCGCGTTGGAAGTGCCGGTCTACCTATACCGATGCAGCAAATCGGAAGAGGCAGTTTCGGTACTGGAAAAGGTTCTAAGAGAGAAAAGACCAGATGGTAATCTGTGCTGAAAGATGACATGAGTTCGTTTCGTACGTGAAACCTTGTTAAATAAATAACTAACCTTGTCGTTAAAAGGATATCGTAATATAATAAAAATAACGAGCTAATAAAATCGAAAGGAGTCAAAAATCATGGGATTTATTGACACAATCAAAGCAAGAGCAAAAGAAAACAAAAAGACAATTGTTCTGCCGGAGTCTGAAGACAGAAGAACTTATGAGGCAGCAGCACAGATTTTAGCTGAGGATATTGCGAATCTGATTATTATCGGTTCTGAGGAAGCTGTGAAGAAAGGGAGCGAAGGTCTGGATATCTCCAGGGCTGTCATCGTTGATCCTGCAACTTATGAGAAAACACAGGCTTATATTGACAAGGTAGTTGAACTTCGTGCAAAGAAGGGTATGACGCCGGAAAAAGCGAAAGAAACAATTATGAATGATTACACTTATTATGGTGTTATGATGGTTAAGATGGGAGATGCAGACGGTCTGGTATCCGGTGCATGCCATTCTACCGCCAACACCCTTCGTCCATGTTTGCAGATTCTGAAGACAAAGCCGGGCACAAAGCTGGTTTCCGCATTCTTTGTCATGGACGTTCCGAATTGTGAATACGGTGAGGACGGCGTCTTTGTATTTGGTGACTGCGGTCTGAATCAGAATCCGACAGCGGAAGAACTGGCGGCAATCGCAGAATCTTCTGCAGAGTCTTTCAAGCTTCTGGTTGGCAAGGAGCCGAAAGTAGCGTTGCTTTCTCATTCTTCCATGGGAAGTGCAAAGCATGCAGATGTTGATAAAGTTGTAGAGGCTACAAGAATTGCAAAAGAAGCGAATCCGGACCTGGCACTGGACGGTGAGCTTCAGCTTGATGCTGCAATTGTTCCCAGCGTAGGTTCCTCCAAAGCTCCTGACAGCAAGGTTGCAGGACAGGCTAATGTTCTGATTTTCCCTGATCTGGATGCAGGTAATATCGGATATAAACTGGTTCAGAGACTGGCAAAGGCAGAGGCTTACGGTCCGATGACACAGGGTATTGCTGCCCCTGTGAACGATCTGTCACGGGGATGCTCTGCGGAAGATATTGTTGGTGTTGTAGCAATTACAGCCGTACAGGCTCAGAATCAGTAACGTACAAATTAAATTCCGGAGGAAAGAAACATGAATGTATTAGTAGTAAACTGTGGAAGTTCATCTCTGAAATTCCAGTTGATTAATTATGATAACAGAGATGTGCTGGCAAAAGGTCTTTGCGAGCGTATCGGTATTGACGGACGTCTTGTCTATGAGCCAAAGGGCGGAGAAAAAGAAGTAACAGAGGCAGCCATGCCGACACATACCGAGGCAATTCAGATGGTTCTGGATGCTCTGGTAAATGAAAAGACAGGCGTTGTTAAAAGTCTGGATGAAGTGGATGCAATCGGACACCGTGTACTGCACGGAGGTATGAAGATTACGAACTCTGTTATTATCGATGAGGAAGTAATCAAAGTTATTGAGGAATGTGCGGATCTTGGTCCTCTGCACAATCCTGCAAACCTGATGGGTATCAATGCCTGCATGAAACTGATGCCGGGCGTACCGAATGTGGCAGTATTTGATACCGCATTCCATCAGACGATGCCGCCGAAAGCGTATATGTACGGAATTCCAAAAGAATACTATGAGAAATATGCAATCCGCAAATATGGTTTCCACGGAACTTCTCATAAATTTGTATCCAAGAGAACCGCAGAGTTTCTTGGGAAAGACAGCAAAGATCTGAAGGTTATCGTATGCCATATGGGTAACGGCGCTTCTCTTTCCGCAGTAAAGAACGGAAAATGTGTGGACACCTCTATGGGGCTGACACCTCTTGAAGGGGTTATTATGGGAACACGTTCCGGTGATATTGATCCGGCATTTGTGGAGTATCTGTGCAATAAGGAGAACCTGACCGTATCAGAAGTGCTGAATATCCTGAACAAAAAGTCCGGTATGCTTGGGATGACAGGTATTTCCAGTGATTATCGTGACGTGTCCGCAGCGGCAGAAGCAGGAAATCAGGATGCGATCAACTGTCTGGAAGCGTACGCTTACCGTATTGTAAAGTATATCGGTTCTTACATTGCAGCTATGGGCGGTGTGGATGTGATCACATTTACCGCAGGTCTTGGTGAGAATGCCATTCCGCTGCGTAAGACAATCTGTGAAGCATTCAAGTTTATGGGTCTGGAATTTGACGAGGAAGCAAACAACTGCCGCGGCAAAGAAGTGATCATTACAAAACCGGAATCCAAGATCATTGCCTGCGTTGTTCCTACCAATGAGGAAATCGCTATCTGCGAAGAAACGGTAGAGCTTGTGAAGAACAGATAAGTGAGAAAAATCGTTTAGTATTAAAAAGGTGACTGACACATAAGAGGAAGATAATCCCTGCAAAGCAAAGGAATGTTTTGTGGATACAGCTTTTGTGTCGGTCATTTTTTTGTGTCCGGATTTGGAAATACATATTGTATTAAATGAAGAAAAAGGATAGAATAGATGTTACAAAAAGGTATGGAGGAAACCATGGGTTTTGGATTTTTGTCAAAAATTAAGATAAATAAAGTGCGGCATTTGGAAAATACTGAAATCTCGCTTGATAAAGCTCGGAAAAAGCATTTGATTCTTACTGGCAGAAACGGGAGTGGGAAAACAAGTGTTTTGGATGCAGTTGCTGTTGAATTAGAAAGAATTATGTTTGATTATGCAATGAAGGATAAAACAAAAGAGGACAAGCTAAAAGAAAACAAATTTCTGCGGGATTATATCGTGCAGGATGCGAATGGAAAATCTTGTTTTATTGAAGTGATGAGAACAAATCAGGACCAACATTTGGCAAAAGTTGTGAGACGATTTAAAAAATATGTTTCTGGAGCAGAGGAATTGTTGGAAGGATTAGAGTTACAGTTAGCTAATCGGGAGAGTTTTGAAAGCGGATTTTTAGAAGGGAAGATTATATTTGCATATTATAAAGCAGACAGAGATTATCGTGTGCAGAATTCTGAAAACGTGGAGAAAGTCAATTTCGAGGATCATTACTTTATTGAAGATCAGCCAGGTAAAAAATTTGTAAGCTATCTTCTAAACCTAAAAACCAGTGAGGCTATGGCTCTTGTTGCAGGGAAAAAAGAAAAAGCAGACGAAATTCACCGTTGGTTTGTCTGGTTTGAGCAGTTACTGCAAAGGATTTTTGAGGACGATCAGTTAAAGTTGGATTTTAATTCGGACACCTTTGAATTTAAAATTCTGCAGACCGGTAAGGAACCATTTGATTTCAGTACGTTATCCAGTGGATATTCCGCAATATTGGATATTATAACAGATATTATGATGCGTATGAATAATACGAAAAAGCTTTTATACAAGCAGGAGGGAATTGTCCTGATTGATGAGGTTGAGACGCATTTGCATTTGGAAATGCAGAAAAATATATTACCGATTCTGACCCAGACTTTTCCGAATATACAGTTTATCGTAACAACCCATTCACCGTTTGTCCTGAATTCGATCCCGGATGCGGTGATTTATGATCTGGAAAATCGGACACTTGTTGCGGAAGGAATGCAGAACCTTCCGTATGATGGGATTGTAGAGGGATATTTTGGTGCACCGTTGCTGGCGGAAGAATTAAAGGAAAAGTTTGAACGCTATAAGGTTCTTGCGAAAACAGAACCATTGTCAGAGAAGGATTATCGGGAACTGGCAGAATTGGAGTTGTATCTGGATGAGATCCCTGATTATCTGGCTCTCAATCTTACTACGGAGTATCGAAAATTACGCTTGGAAATGGAAAGCAGGAGTTAATGCATGATTAAGATAGAAAGAACTCCTTTTCCTCCGCCCTCTTTGGAGAAAGAGAGGCGGAAGAAAGATGGAAAATATAATTTGGAGGATGTGGTTTCGGTACTGCAAAAAGATTTCCATGATAAATGTTATATCTGTGAACTCCAGGGGCTATCAGACCCGGAAGTAGAACATCTGGTACCCCATAGGGGGAATAAGGAATTGAAATTTGACTGGAATAATTTGTTTTGGTCCTGTCGGCATTGTAATACCGTGAAAAATCAGAAAAAATATGAGGGCATGATTTTAGACTGTACGAGAGAAGATCCGGAAAAGTATCTGGAATTTAGATTTGCCTATGGATCAGTTGAGGTGAAAGCAAAAGAGGAAAATGCTGTTTCTTTGGCTACTGCTGAATTGATTTATGAAGTGTTTAATCTGAGAAACACCGGAATCAGGATAAGTGCTTCCCAATACAGGGTAAAAGCATTGACAAAAGAGATGAATAAATGTATGAAAGCGATACAGGAATACAGAGTAAATCCAAGCACCCATAATAAAAATAAGTTATTGGCTCTTTTGGGTAATGAAAGTGCATTTGCAGCATTTAAGCGGGCTTATGTCCGGACGCTTCAGGAGCAGTATGCAATATCTGATTTTCCTGTATGGTGATGTCTGGGTCAGCAGACATATCCGTTACGATCCGTTAATTGTACGCACAAAAAATGGAAAAAGGCTTGACAAGTTATTCCCGAATATGTATACTATTTTAAGTGTGGTTAGGAGAAAGTTATGCAGATTGAATTGACAAAAGTGCTATCGCAAGATGGTAATTCCCAACAACAGACCGTGCATCTGGATATAAATGAGATTTGTGTTCAGGGGGAGCGTTTTCCGATTCAGGAGACAATTCCGGCAGAGCTTACTATTACGAACTCCGGAAAAGGACTTCTGGTGATAGAAGGGACGGCTGGTGTACAGGCGGTGATACCGTGTGCAAGATGTCTGGAAGATGTTACTTATGACTTTTCGTTGGTTTTTGAACGCAGAGTTGATATGAAACTTAGCGAGGAAGAGCGGGAGTCAGCTGAAGAGGAGTACAATTTTATTGAGAAGGATCATCTGAATGTGGATACACTGGTGCAGAACGAGCTTTTAATCAACTGGCCGATTCGGGTGCTGTGCAAAGAGGACTGCAAAGGAATCTGCAGCCGCTGTGGTGCGAATCTGAACCACGGAGAATGTGGTTGCGACAGAGAAGCGTTAGACCCGCGAATGGCTGCGATTAAAGATATATTCAGCAAATTTAAGGAGGTGTAATTATGTCCATCTGTCCAAAGAATAAATCATCAAAGGCAAGAAGAGACAAGAGAAGAGCAAACTGGAAAATGTCCGCTCCGAACCTTGTAAAGTGCAGCAAATGTGGAGAGCTTATGATGCCTCACAGAGTATGTAAAGCTTGCGGAACATACAACAAAAAAGAAATCATTGCTATGGACTAATATGCATGGCAAGGGCTTTCCGGGATCCGGGAAGCCCTTTTTTACTATGAAAGTCCCGGACAGCAGCCATGAACCGGAGCGTGCTTGCACGCGCAGAATCATGGATATTGGACGGGCAAGCCCGTATGAGTAAGGAGGGCGACAGCCCGGATTACGAATACCGGCGGCGATTGCGGGAGCACGAAGTGCGGAGCAATCG
>OLGD01003003.1_pt1 | contig 17223 bp, 14 predicted proteins | sample 1605311 | NCBI WGS metagenome assembly OLGD01 (sample SAMEA3888917, study PRJEB22519) | human gut metagenome | biome: human gut; feature: human-associated habitat; material: faeces | place: Denmark | collected 2010 | reverse complement strand
GACTTCTCTTGCTCTGCGCGGTATTTTGTTGTTGTCCTTGTGCGTGTTCGCCAGTTGCTCTCCGGCTGTTTTGTATGCGTGGGCTGCGGGGTCAGAGGATATTGGTGTAGCCCATGAGGCTGGCGTCGGCCCGGGCGGCGGCCTGTTTGCCGCTGGCGATGGCGAGGACGACGAGGGACGCGCCGGAGGCCATATCGCCCGCGGTCAGGACCGGGACGCCGGTCTGCCGGACGGCCTCATACGCGCCGAGCGACGCGGCTTCGCAGCCGGAGAAGCCCGAGGCGAGCAGCAGCAGATCGCAGGGCAGCTGCTCGCCGCTTTCCCGCAGGGTCACGGCGCTGACCGCGCCGTCCGCGCCGCAGCTGAGGCTGTCGATCTGCGTCTCATAGCGCCGGATGTCTGCGCCGAAGACGGCCTCCGCCTCCTCATGCGCATGGTCGCGCTTTTCCGTGCTTGCGGTGCGCGGTTTGCGGATGAGCTGCGTGAGACTGCGGCAGCCCTGCCGCAGGGCGACGGAGATGCAGTCCGACGCGCTGTCACCCGCGCCGACGAGCACGACGTGCTTCCCGGCCGCCGTGACGGCCGGTCCTGCCTGCGCCAGGAGCGCCTGCGCCGAGGCGCGCAGGTAGTCGAGCGCGTAGAATACCCCGCCCGCCTCTGCAAACGGCAGCGGCCGCGGCTGCTGCGCGCCGCAGCAGAAGATCGCAAGGTCAAACTCCGCGGCCAGCGCCTCCGGGCTCAGATCCCGGCCGACGCAGCAATTTGTCCGGAACACGACGCCCTCCTGCTCGAGAAGGGAGATGCGGCGGGCGACGATCCGCTTCGGCAGCTTCATCTCCGGGATACCGTAGGTCAGAAGTCCGCCCGGCAGCGGATCGCGTTCAAAGACCGTCACGTGGTGGCCGCGGCGATTGAGATAATAGGCGGCGGAGAGCCCGGCCGGGCCGGAACCAACGACCGCGATGCGCTTATCCGACCGCGCGGCGGGCGGCATGGGCTGCATCAGGTCGTTTTCAAAGGCGTATTCGATGATCGCAAGCTCATTTTCCCGCACCGTCACCGGCTGCGAGACCCGGCCGCAGACGCAGGCCTTTTCGCACAGCGCCGGGCAGACGCGGGCGGTAAACTCCGGGAAGGGGCTGGTCTTCAGCAGGCGCTGCAGCGCGCCCTCATAATTCCCGTTCCAGAGCAGGTCGTTCCACTCCGGGATGAGGTTGTGCAGCGGGCAGCCGAGCAGCGCGCCGTCAAACGTCACGCCGGCCTGGCAGAAGGGCACGCCGCAGTCCATGCAGCGGCCGGACTGCCGGCGGCGGTTTTTTTCCGAGAGCGGAAGATCGAGCGGGGCCCAGTCCGCCACGCGGGCCCCGGCGCTGCGCGCCGGGCAGTCCATGCGCGCGTAATCCAGAAATCCAGTCGGTTTTCCCATGGCTTATTCCTCCCGCTTCAAAAATGCTTCGAGCTCGGCCTCGTCCCGCGTCATCCCGGCGGCCTCAAAGCGGCCGATCAGCTGCAGCATGTGGCTGTAGTCGTACGGAATGATCTTCTTGAAATCCGGGATCCGCTCGTCGAAGTGCTCCAGGATCTGGTGGGCCTTTTTGGAACCGGTCGCCTCCACGTGGCGGCGCAGGAGCTCCTTCAGGCGGGCGATATCCTGCTTCTGAGAGACCGTCTCGACGGAGACAAGCTCCTTGTTGACGCGCAGGTAGAGCTTATGCTCGGGGTCGAGCACGTAGGCGACGCCGCCCGACATGCCGGCGGCAAAGTTCCGCCCCGTGCGCCCGAGCACGACGACGGTGCCGCCCGTCATGTACTCGCAGCCGTGGTCGCCGACGCCCTCGACGACGGCGGTCGCGCCGGAATTGCGCACGCAGAACCGCTCGCCCGCGACGCCGGAGATGAACGCGCTGCCGCTCGTCGCACCGTAGAGCGCGACGTTGCCGATGATGACGTTCTCGGCCGGGTCAAAGATGCTCGCGGGGTCTGCATAGACGGCCAGCTTGCCGCCGGACAGGCCCTTGCCGAAGTAATCGTTGCTGTCGCCCTCGAGCGTGAGCGTCACGCCCTTCGGCAGGAACGCGCCGAACGACTGCCCCGCACCGCCGCGGCAGCGGATCTGGTAGGTATCGTCCGGAAGCGTGCCGCCCCAGCGGCGCGTGATCTCCGCGCCGAAAAGCGTGCCGAAGGCCCGGTCGGTGCAGGAAATGTCGAGCGCGCACTGCTTCGGCGCGGCCGGCTTGCCCTTCTTCGGCAGCAGCGGCAGAAGGACCTTTTTGTCAAGCGTCGCATCGAGCTTGAAGTCGAACCGCTGCGCTGGGTCATAGCGGCAGTTTTCCCCGCCGCAGCGGGCGAGAATGCCGGATACGTCCACCATGGCCGCGCGCTGGGTGATCTGGTGCGGCAGGATCTGCAGATACTCCGTATGGCCGACCAGCTCGTCCACGGTGCGCACGCCGAGCTTCGCCAGGATCAGCCGCAGCTCCTGCGCGACGAATTCCATGAAATTCACCACGTATTCGGGCTTGCCGCAGAAGTTTTTCCGCAGCTCCGGCCGCTGGGTGGCAATGCCCATCGGGCAGGTATCGAGATTGCACACGCGCATCATGACGCAGCCGAGGCACACCAGCGGTGCGGTGGCAAAGCCGAATTCCTCCGCGCCCAGCATGCAGGCGATGGCCACGTCGCGGCCGGTCATGAGCTTGCCGTCGGTCTCGAGGCGCACGCGGCCGCGCAGGCCGTTGGCGATGAGGCTCTGGTGCGCCTCGGCCAGACCGAGCTCCCAGGGCAGGCCAGCGTTATAGATGGAGCTTCGGGGCGCGGCGCCGGTCCCGCCGTCGTAGCCGGAGATGAGGACCGTCTGCGCGCCCGCCTTGGCAACGCCCGCGGCGATGGTGCCGACGCCCGCCTCGGAGACGAGCTTGACGGAGATCTCCGCGTTTTCATTGGCGCATTTGAGATCGTAGATCAGCTGCGCCAGATCCTCGATCGAGTAGATATCGTGGTGCGGCGGCGGGGAGATGAGGGCCACGCCGGGCGTGGAATGCCGCGTCCGCGCGATCCACGGCCAGACCTTGCTGCCGGGCAGATGGCCGCCCTCGCCGGGCTTGGCGCCCTGCGCCAGCTTGATCTGGATCTCCTTCGCGCTCACAAGATATTCGCTCGTCACGCCGAAGCGGCCGGAGGCGACCTGCTTGATGGCGGAGTTTTCCTCGGTGCCGAGCCGCGCGGGCTCCTCGCCGCCCTCGCCGGAGTTGGACTTTCCGCCCAGGCGGTTCATGGCGGCGGCCAGGCAGCGGTGCGCCTCCTCGGAGATGGAGCCGTAGGACATGGCTCCGGTCTTAAAGCGCCGGACGATGCTCGAGACGGGCTCGACCTCGCTGAGCGGGATGGCTTTCGTCTCATCGAAACGGAAGCCAAGCAGACCGCGCAGCGTATGCGGCAGCTGCTCGTCGTCGACCATGGCGGAGTAGCGGCGGAAGCAGTCAAAATCGCCGGTGCGGACCGCCTGCTGCAGCGTGAGGATGGTCAGGGGGTTATACATATGGTCTTCCATGTCGCTGCCGGAGCGGAGCTTATGGAAGCCGGAGGAATCGACGGTCAGGTCGGCGGTCAGATCCATGGGATCGTACGCCCGGTCATGCCGCCAGAGGACGGCCTCGTTGATCTCCTGCAGACCGATGCCGCCGACGCGGCTGACGGTGTTGGTAAAATAGCGGTCCACCACGTCCTTGCAGATGCCGACGGCCTCAAAGATCTGCGCGCCCTCGTACGACTGCATGCTGGAAATGCCCATCTTGGAGGCAATGCGCATCACGCCGTCCAAAATCGCCTTGTTGTACGCGTCGACGGCGGCGTAATAGTCCTTGTTGAGCGCCCCGCCCGCGATGAGCTCGCCGATGCAGTCCTGCGCGAGATAGGGGTTGACGGCGCTCGCGCCGTAGCCGAAGAGGGTGGCGAAGTGGTGCACATCGCGCGGCTCTGCGCTTTCGAGGATGATGGAGATCGCGGTGCGCTTCTTCGTGCGCACCAGATACTGCTGCACGGCGGAGACCGCCAGCAGCGACGGGATGGCGATATGGTTCTCATCCACGCCGCGGTCGGAGAGGATGAGGATGTTCGCGCCCGCGTAATACGCCTTGTCGCAGGCGACGAAAAGCCGGTCGAGCGCAAGCGCGAGCGAGGAATTCTTGTAGTACAGCAGCGAGACCTTTTTCGCCTGCAGGCCCGGCATATGGAGCCCCTCGATCTTCATGAGATCGCGGCTGGAAAGGACGGGGTTGTTGATCTGCAGGACGCGGCAGTTTTCCGCGCAGTCGGCCAGCAGATTGCCGTCGGAGCCGGCGTAGACGGTCGTATCGGTGACGATCGCCTCGCGCAGCGCGTCGATGGGCGGGTTCGTGACCTGCGCGAACATCTGCTTGAAGTAGTAGAACAGCGGCTGGTGCTTTTCCGACAGCACGGCCAGCGGGATATCCGCGCCCATGGAGGCCGTCGGCTCCGCGCCGTTTTTCGCCATGGGCAAAATGGCCGAGTGGATCTCGTCGTAGGTGTAGCCGAAGATCTTATACAGGCGGCTGCGCTCCTGGGCCGTGTATTCCGGGACCTTCCGGTTGGGGATTGGGATATCGGCCAGCTGCAGCAGCTCCTGATCGAGCCATTCGCCGTAGGGATTCTGCGCGGCGTAGCGGTGCTTGATCGCCGCATCCTCGAGGACCGTCCCGGTCCTGGTGTCGACAAGCAGCATCTTGCCCGGCTGCAGGCGGGATTTGCGCACGATCTTCTCCGGCGCGACCGGCAGCGCGCCGACCTCGGAGGCGAGGATCAGATACCCGTCGTTCGTGACCAGATACCGCGCCGGGCGCAGCCCGTTGCGGTCGAGCACGGCACCGACCTGCTCGCCGTCGGAGAAGAGGATGGCGGCCGGGCCGTCCCAGGGCTCCATCATGGTGGCGTAGTAGTGGAACATGTCGCGCTTTTCCCGGGACATGTTTTTATCTTTTCCCCAGGGCTCGGGGATGCAGAGCATCACGGCCTTCGGCAGCTCGATGCCGCTGTACATGAGAAATTCCAGCGTGTTGTCGAGCATGGAGGAGTCGGAGCCGTCGGTCTCCACGACGGGGTAGGCGCGGGCGATCGTGTCGCCGAGGATGGAGGACGCCATCGTCTCCTCGCGGGCGAGCATCCGGTTGATGTTGCCGCGGATGGTGTTGATCTCGCCGTTGTGGAGGATGATGCGGTTCGGGTGCGCGCGCTTCCACGAGGGCGTGGTGTTGGTAGAGAAGCGGGAGTGGACGAGCGCGAGGGCGGAGGTATAGTCCGCGTCCTGCAAATCCGGATAGAACTGCCGCAGCTGCCAGACCAGAAACAGGCCCTTATAGACGATCGTCCGGCTGGACATGGACACGACGTAGGTGCCGGAGACGGAGTGCTCATACTCGCGCCGGGCCAGATACAGCCTGCGGTCAAAATCCAGCCCGCGCGCCGCTGTGTCCGGGCGGCGGATGAAGCACTGCGCGATGTAGGGCATGCTGCTCCGGGCCTTTTCGCTCAGGATCTCCGGACAGACCGGCACGTCCCGCCAGAACAGCAGCTCCAGCCCCTCGCGCGAGAGGATCATCTCCAGCAGCTTTCGGCTGCGCATGCGTTTGAGCGGATCCTGCGGGAAGAAGATCATGGCCGCGCCGTAATCGCCCGCGTCCGGGAGCGTCTGCCCCGCCTGCTGCGCCGTCTTCTGAAACAGCGCGTGCGGCAGCTGCGTCATAACGCCGACGCCGTCGCCGGTGGTGCCGTCGGCGTCCTTGCCGGTGCGGTGCGCGAGCTTTTCGACGATCTTCAGCGCGCCGTCGAGCGTTTCGTGTGTTCTTTGTCCGCTGATATTGACAACAGCGCCGATGCCGCAGGCGTCATGCTGCGGCTGCTGCTCCAAAGGCCGGTACTGGTGCGGCTGTTTCATGGCTTTGGCCCCTTTCTTATTATAATGCGTACATCCGGATAATGGTCTCTGCGATCTCGCGTTTTTTGACGCAGCGGTCCATGGCGGCTTTTTCGATCCAGCGGTGCGCGTCGGCCTCCGACATGCAGAGCTGGTTCATGAGCAGGCTCTTGGCCTTCTGGATGCGCTTCATGTCCTGCAGCTGCGACTGCAGCTGGTCGGTCTTCTCCTGCATGGCCCGCAGGCTCTTCTTTAGCAGCAGCAGGTTCCGCAGCGTCTGCCGGAAGACCTCCTGCGGCGCCGGCCAGCTCATCACGCAGATCCCGGCCGCCTGCACGAACTGCCAGGCCGCCTCATACGTGCCCGGGCGGACCAACAATAAAAAGACCGCCTCACTGCTTTCGGCAAGCCGGACGCACTGCCGCAGCGCCGGCAGCCCCGGCGCGTCGCACTGCCAGACGACGAGCGCCGGATCGAGCTGCGCGAGCTTCCGCTCCGCCTCGTCCAGCCCGTCCGCCGTGACGAGCGCCAGCGCCGGCTGCTCTGCGGCGAACGCGCCGAGCGCCGCTGGTTCCGCCGCGGCGTCCTGCACGAAAAGCAGCGTGCTTTTTCGTGGTTCCTGCATCGTCCCGCCTCCTTTGTGTTTCTTCCAAACATACACTTGTCTGCATGGAGAAGAATTTTTGGTTCTATTTTAGCGAGCTGCTTCGTTGATGTCAACAAAAAGCCACTATCATTTTTATTGATTCTGCTGAACGCAGCAATAAGTAAAACGAATACCATTTTTTTGCGGCAGACGCTTGACATTTTCCGCCGCGGCGCGTATAATGCGCTCAAACAAACGGCTTGGGTCCCGCCGGATCCGGTTCACATGGAAACGTAAAAACGGCAAAGGCGTCGTACAGCATCGATTCTGTGCGTGCCTTTGCCGCTTTTTTAGAAAGTGAGGAGTTTCTTATGCAGACTGTATCGGATTTCTTTGGCTGCCATGTGTTCAGCGAAGCCGTGATGAAGCAGAAGCTTCCGAAGGCTGTTTTTAAAGATGTCTACGCCGCCATCCACGAGGGCAAGCGCCTCGATCTGGCCGCAGCCAACGTCGTCGCCAATTCCATGAAGGACTGGGCTATCGAGCTCGGCGCGACGCACTTCACCCACTGGTTCCAGCCCATGACCGGCATCACGGCCGAAAAGCACGACTCGTTCATCTCTCCCACCGCTGACGGCGGCGTGATCATGGAGTTTTCCGGCAAGGAGCTCATCCAGGGCGAGCCGGACGCGTCCAGCTTCCCCTCCGGCGGTCTGCGCGCCACGTTCGAGGCCAGAGGCTATACCGCGTGGGACCCGACGTCCTTCGCGTTCATCAAGGATCAGGTTCTGTATATCCCGACCGCGTTCTGTTCTTACGGCGGCGAGGCGCTCGACAAAAAGACGCCGCTGCTGCGCTCCATGCAGGCCATCAACAAGCAGGGCCTGCGTATCCTGAAGCTGTTCGGGCATGACGAGGTCAAGGCCGTCCGCACGACGGTCGGCCCGGAGCAGGAGTATTTCCTCATCGACGAGGCGCTTTACAGCAAGCGCAAGGACCTCATCTATACCGGCCGGACCCTGTTCGGCGCGAAGCCGCCCAAGGGGCAGGAGCTGGAGGATCATTACTTCGGCACCATCAAGCCGCGCGTCGCCGCGTTCATGCACGATCTGGACAAGGAGTTGTGGGAGCTCGGTGTGCTCGCCAAGACGGAGCACAACGAGGTCGCGCCCGCGCAGCATGAGCTCGCGCCCGTCTTCACCACCACCAACATCGCCGCTGACCACAACCAGCTCACCATGGAGCTCATGCAGAAGATCGCCCGCAAGCACGGCATGGTCTGCCTGCTGCACGAGAAGCCCTTCGCGGGCGTCAACGGCTCCGGCAAGCACAACAACTGGTCCATCTCGACCGACGCGGGCGTCAACCTGCTCGAGCCCGGTGAGACGCCGGGTGAGAACGCGCAGTTCCTGCTGTTCCTCTGCGCCGTCATCCAGGCGGTCGACGACTATCAGGACCTGCTGCGCATCTCCGTCGCCTCCGCCGGCAATGACCACCGGCTGGGCGCCAACGAAGCGCCGCCCGCCGTCGTGTCCATGTTCCTCGGCACGGAGCTGACGGAGATCCTGGACGCCATCGAGTCCGACACGGCCTATGACGCGAAGGAGAAGGAGCTTCTGAAGATCGGCGTCCACGTCCTGCCCAAATTCCCGAAGGACACGACCGACCGCAACCGCACCTCGCCCTTTGCCTTCACCGGCAACAAGTTTGAATTCCGGATGCTCGGCTCCGCCGCATCCATCTCCGACGCGAACGTCGTGCTGAACACCGCCGTGGCCGAGTCTCTGCGGCAGTACGCGGACGTACTCGAGCAGGCGGAGGATTTTGAGACCGCCCTGCACGACCTCATCCGCAATACCATCCAGGCGCACAAGCGCATCATCTTCAACGGCAACGGCTACGACGCGAGCTGGCTGGAGGAGGCCGAAAAGCGCGGCCTGCTCAACCTCAAGACCACGCCCGACTGCGTGCCGTATCTGCTGAAGGAAAAGAATGTCCGCCTGTTTACCACGCATAAGATCTACAGCGAGACCGAGCTGCACGCGCGCTATGAGATCATGCTGGAGAATTACAGCAAGGTCCTGCGCATCGAAGCGCTCACGATGCTGGAAATGGTGAATACCGATATCCTGCCCGCTGTTTCTGACTACACGGCAAAGCTCGTGCGGACGGCCGAAGACAAGAAAGCGCTGTTGGGCAGCGCTGCCGGAGGCTATGAGCAGAAAACCGCCGCGCGGTTGTCCTCGCTGACGGAGATCGCCAGCGAGGATGCCGCGAAACTCGACGACGCACTCCTGCAGGCCGGCGACCTGCCGACCGCGCAGGAGGCCGCAAGCTTCTATCAGGCCGAGGTCTTCAAGGATATGACCGAACTGCGGCTGGCCGTCGACGAGATGGAGACGCTCACCTCCCGCGCCTGCTGGCCGTATCCGTCCTACGGTGATCTGCTGTTCAGCGTCCGCTGAATGTCCCCTTTGTGCGATCCGCGCACGTTCAAAATGCTCGTTTCGTGATTCCTCTTTTCATTTGTGTTGGCAGCGGCCCGCGGGGAGACCCGCGGGCCGCTGTCGCATTTGGCAAAAAAGCTGCGGCTTTTTTGCCAAGGGGTTTGCGCCGCCTGCGGGCGCAAACTCTACGAGGTTTTTCTGCGGATGGGCTTGACAGGGGAGGGGAGTGGTGGTAGAATGCTGGCTAACGAACGTTAGTTAGCTGTAGAGGAGCCGTGATGCAGGGATGAAGCAGGAGGATACCCGGCAGAAAATTCTCGCCAAGGCACTGGAGCTGTTCTCTGTCCATGGCTACGACGCGGTCAGCGTCGGCCAGATCGCGGCGGCCGTGGGGATCAAGGCCCCTTCGCTCTACAACCATTTTCCCAGCAAGCGCGCCATCTTTGACGCGATCGTGGAGGCGACGGCCGCGCAGTATGAGGCGGACACCGACAGGATCGACATCCACGTGCAGAACGCGCGGCAGGATATCCCCGTCTTTACCCGCATCACGGAGGACGGGCTGCTGGAAAAGGTCCGGCAGATCTTTTTCTACTCGCTCCACAACGAGACCATCAGCCGCTTCCGCCGGATGATGACGCTCGAGCAGTTCCGTTCGCCGGAGCTCGCGGCGCTCTATTCCCGGCGCTATGTGGAGCGCGTGACGGAGTATCACGCGGGGATCTTCCGCAGCCTCATCGCGGCTGGGGAGCTCCGGGACGAGGACGCCGGGGCGATGGCCCTTTGCTATGTGGCCCCGGTCATCACCCTCATCGGCATCTGTGACCGCCAGCCCGAGCGCGAGGCTGCGTGCCTGCAGAAGCTCGAGGCGCACGTCCGCCTGTTCTACCGGACCTTTCAGGCAGACAGGAACGAAAGGAGCGAGGACGATGAGCCGTGAGGAGCAGTGGCTCCTCTGCCCGGTCTGCGGCGCGAAGATGCGCCTGCGGCTGCTGCAGCGGACGGTATTGCGGGAGTTTCCGCTCTACTGCCCCAAATGCAGGCGCGAGAGCGTGATCAGCGCAAGAAATTTTCAGATCGAAACCGTTTATCAGCCAGACGCAAAGACGCAATGCTGACCACCGAAGGTCGTGGTCAGCGCTGCGTTTTTTTGACGCCTGAAAAAGGAGGAAACAGGGAAACATGAAACGGACTTTGACACAGAAGCTGGGGCTACTCGGCGTGCTCAGCTTCCTTTCCTACGCGGCGGCGGTCGTGCTTGCGCCGCTGGCGTACCCGGGGTATGACTGGATGGCGCAGGCGGTCAGCGACCTGAGCGCGGCCGACGCGCCGTCGCTGGCGCTCTGGAATCAGCTCAGTGCCCTCTACAATGTGTGCGAGGTTGTCTGTGTGACTGTCGTCTGCATCGGTATCCAAGGGCAGAAAACCAGGCTGCTGCGCACGGGCATCTATCTGTTTGCCATCATGGAGTGGATCTCCGCGGCCGGCTACCGGATGTTCCCGCTGTCAAGCAGCGGCTATGCCGGGGCGTTTCAGGATATGATGCACATGGTCGTCACGGCTTTGGTGGTGCTGCTGTCGATCGTGTCGCTGAGCGTCATCATTGCTGCGGGCGTGAAGGACCGCAGCTGCCGGTCCTACGGCATGTGCGCGGCGGTCGCGCTTTGCATGATGCTCGTCGGCGCGATCGGCATGAAGCTCGTGCCCGCGCAGGCTTTCGGCATCGTCGAGCGCTTCAGCGTGTTCGCCGCCACGGGCTTCAACGCGGCGCTGGGCATACACCTGAAGGCGCAAAATACCGTGAACTGAGAAAGGAGAACATCGACGTGTCCAACATCCAACCGATTTTCATACAGGTCATCCGCAAGCCGGAACGCCTGTGCATCATCAAGCGCGGCCGGTGCGCGGAGGATTATTTCCCCTACTGCGAGGAGGTCAGCTGCGACGTCTGGGGCATGCTCATGAGCATGCGCTCGCTGTGCGGCGAGCCGGTCGCCATGTGGCTGCCGGAGAAGTACAAAAAACCCGGCACCTCCACCTACGTGCAGGGCGTGGAGGCCGAACCCGACGATCCAGGAATCGTCCCCGAGTACATCGTCTACTGCCTCGTGTCGCTGGCGACGCTGGCCGCGGCGGCGCTGTTGTGGGGCATGCGGCTGCGCGGCTCGCTTCCGGCGTTCCTTGGAAGCTGGGCGCTGACCGTGCTCTCGACGCTTTCCGTCGGCCTGCTGGTCGGCGGTGTGGCGAAGGATACCAGACAGGCCAGCTTCATCGCCTCCATCCTCTATTTCCCCATGCTTCTCTTTTCCGGCACGACCCTCACCCTCGAGGTCATGCCGAAGGCCATGCAGACGGTCGTCGGCGTCTTCCCGCTGACGCAGGGCATCACGATGATGAAGCATGCGTTTCTCGGCATCGGTCCGGGCAGCATCCTGCCCCCGATCTGCGTCATGCTCGCCCTGACCGCCCTCTGCACCCTCCTCTCCCTCCGCTTCTTCCGCTGGGAATAACGAAAACACCCCCGCCGGATCTTCCGGCGGGGGTTCCCTGTGTTTATCCAAGGAAATTTCAGAAAGATTTTTCCAAGAAGCTGCTGCGCGGCGAGGGCACGGCAGAGGACGCCGCCCGCCGCATCCAGTCCCGCGCCAGCCTGTACATGACCGAGCAATACGGCTGACAAGAAAAAACGCCCCGCCGGGACCGGCGGGGCGTTTGCTTTACTGTCTGGACTTCATCAGGGTGCGCATTCTCGCGGCGTGGTCGAGCTGGCGTTTGCGCATGCGGAGGGACTTGGGGGTGACCTCCAGCAGCTCGTCGTCGGCGAGGTATTCCATGCACTGCTCGAGCGAGAGGACGACCGGCGGGACGAGGCGGATGGCCGCGTCGGAACCGGCGGCACGCATGTTGGTCAGCTGCTTTTTCTTGCAGACGTTGACGGCCATATCCTCATTGCGGTTGCACTGGCCGACGATCATACCGGCGTAGACCTCGACGCCCGGCCCGATGAACATCGAGCCGCGGTCCTGCACGCCGCCGATGCCGTAGGCGGTGGTCTCGCCGGTCTCGAATGCGACGAGCGAGCCGGTCAGACGGCGGGAGATCTCACCCTTGACGGGCGCGTAGCTGTCGAGCGTGGAGGCCATGATGCCTTCGCCGCGGGTGTCGGTGAGGAATTCGTTGCGGTAGCCGAACAGGCCTCTGGTCGGGACCAGGAATTCCAGCCGCATGCGGCTGCCGATCGGGGTCATGGAGACCAGATCACCCTTGCGCTGGGAGATCTTGTCGATGACGGAGCCGACGGAGGCCTCCGGTACGTCGGCGATCATGCGCTCGATCGGCTCGCAGAGCTTGCCGTCGATGGTCTTGTTGAGCACGTGCGGCGTGGAGACCTGGAACTCATAACCCTCGCGGCGCATGGTCTCGATGAGGATGGACAGGTGCATCTCGCCGCGGCCCGCGACGTTGAAGGCGTCGGTGCCCATCTCGGTCACGTGCAGCGACACGTCCTTCAGAAGTTCCCGCTGCAGACGGTCGCGCAGGTTGCGGGAGGTGACGTATTTGCCCTCGCGGCCGGCGAACGGGGAATCGTTGACGGAGAAGGTCATCTCGATCGTCGGGTCGGAGATCTTGACGAACGGCAGCGGCTCGATGGTCTCGAGATCGCAGAGCGTGCGGCCGATGGTGATGTCGGAAATGCCGGAGAAGGCGACGATCTCGCCCGCAGAGGCTTGCTGGATGGGGCTGCGGCCGAGGCCGGTGAACTCATACAGCGCGACGACCTTTTCCTTCTTCTTGATGGACGGATCGTGGTAGTCGCAGACGATGACCTCCTGGTTCTGGTGGACCGTACCGCGCTCGATGCGGCCGATGCCCATCCGGCCGACGAACTCGTTGTAGTCGATGGAGGAGACGAGCACCTGCAGCGGGCCGTTTTCGTCGCCCGTGGGAGGATCGATATAGTTGACGATCGTCTCAAACAGCGGGACAAGGTCGGTGCCCTTCTCGTCGGGGCCGTAGGAGGACGTGCCCTCGCGGGCCGAACAGAAGATGGTGGGGGAGTCGAACTGCTCCTCCGTGGCGTTGAGGTCGAGCAGCAGCTCGAGCACCTCGTCCATGACCTCGTGCACGCGGGCGTCGGGCCGGTCGATCTTGTTGACGACAACGATGACCTTGTGGCCGAGCTCGAGCGCCTTCTGCAGCACGAACCGCGTCTGGGGCATGGGGCCCTCAGCCGCGTCGACGAGCAGCAGAACGCCGTCGACCATCTTCAGAATGCGCTCGACCTCGCCGGAGAAATCGGCGTGGCCCGGGGTGTCGACGATGTTGATCTTATAATCTTTATAGTGGACGGCCGTGTTCTTGGCCAGGATCGTGATGCCGCGCTCGCGCTCGAGATCGCCCGAGTCCATCACGCGGTCCACGACGGCCTGATTCTCCCGGTAAACGCCGCCCTGCTTCAGCATCTGGTCGACCAGCGTGGTCTTGCCGTGGTCGACGTGCGCGATGATTGCAATGTTACGAATTTTGTCCTGCGTCATAATGGCGCCCCTTCCTTCTGAACCGAAAAATCTCACATAAAAAATCTCACAAAAAAGAATTTTAACACAGTCATCCGGGAAATACAAGATTTTTCTGGAACAAAATCGTGAAAAATCACAATTTTTACGGGAAGCTTTTTGTGAAAGCGCACAATCCGCCGCCGCGGGGCATACAATGGGGCGAAGGAGGGAGATCCCATGCAGCCACTTACGGAAAAACAGACGCAGCGGGTCTGGAGCCGCGTGATGAGCGCGCAGACCGCGCCCGCCGCGGCTATGGAGAATCCGGCCCCCGCCGCACAGGCGCAGAGCGAAACGCTGACGCCGGAAAAACTGCTTTCTCTGATCGACGGCGAACGCGCCGACAGCGCTCTGTATGCCCATCTGGCCGCCCGGATGAAGGGGCGGGCACAGGCGATGCTGCGCGCCATCGCGCAGCAGGAGGCCTGCCACGCGAAAAAGCTCGCAGCCGTCTATTTTCTGAACACCGGAAAAAAAGCCTGCCCCGGCAGGCCGGAGCGCCCCTGCGTCACCTGCATCAACGAAACGCTCCGCCAGCAGTACACCGCGGAGCACGCCGCGCACGAGGCCTACGCCGCGCTCGCCGAGAATGCCGGGACGCACCGGTGCATGCTGCTGCGCATGGCGCAGGAGGAATGCGAGCACGCGCAGCTGATCCTCTGCATCCTGCAGAACTGCCTGTAAAAAATTTTTTTCTCCTGTCTGCAACATTTCCTCTGCCCGGATTGTTTACAGGGCAGAACGGCAAGTGAGCCGGTCAAAAAAACTACCGGCGGCGCGAATCCTACGCTGCCCACAAAAGCACAGGCAACACCGCACAATTGCGTCTGCGCACTTCGGCGGATCTTTTCCGCCAATCCTGCGCTTTTCAAATCTTGACTTGGCGAAAAATCTCTCGCCGAATCTGCTTGCCGAATTGTACGGTGCTGCCAACCACAGGAGGAAACTTATCATGAAAAAGTATCTTGCACTCGTATTGTCCGCATGCATGCTGCTGGCCTTCGCGGCCTGCGCCAGGCAGCCGCAGCCGGCGATCGGCACCGACACGCAGCAGATCCCGAGCCCCTGGACCGACTACGCATCGCTGGACGAAGCGGAAGCCGCCGCGGGCTTTGACCTCGCCATCCCAGACGCCGTGGACGGCTGCAGCGAAAAGCAGTTCCGCGCGATGGATGCGGACGGGGACAAAATGATCGAGGTGATCTACGCGTCCGGCGAGAATGAGATCGCCCGCATCCGCAAGGCGCCCGGCGCCGAAGACATCAGCGGCGACTGCAACGCCTACGCCGAGCAGACGGAGCTGACGAGCGGGGACGCAGCCGTCACCATGAAGGGCGCGGACGGCCTTGTGCAGCTTGCAATCTGGCAGGCGGACGGCTATACTTATGCTGTATCCGTGGAAAACGGCCTGACCGCCGATGCGATGGCGGAGCTGGTCGCACAGGTCCGGTAAAAGAAAAATCAGAACAGGCCGCGCCGGAGCTTCCGGCGCGGCCATGGGAGTACATACGATGGAATTGTGTCTCAGGCCGGGCGGATGGCTGTCCGCGCTGGCGCGGCTGTTTGCCGCAGAAGATCCGGCTCCGCAGAGCCGTGCGCAGGCGCGGCCGGAGGTCAACGCCCGCGCGGAAAAGCTGCTGGACGCCTACGGCGATCTGCTGCTGCGCTACGCGTATTCGTACCTGCACAACATGGCTGACGCCGAGGAGGTCCTGCAGGATACGCTGGTGCAGTTTCTGAAGACCGCGCCGGTGTTTTTGAACAAAGCCCACGAAAAAGCGTGGCTGCTGCGCGTGGCGGCGAACCTCAGCAAGAACCGCCTGTCCTACAACAAGCTCCGGCAGACGGACGAGCTGAACGAAGAGCTGACCGCCGAAGGGCGGGAGGATCTGTCCTTCGTCTGGGACGCGGTCCGGCAGCTGCCGGTGCAGTACCGCGAGGCGGTGCACCTGTTTTATTACGAGGGTCTGAGCACCCGGCAGATCGCCTCTGTGCTGAACCGGAGCGAAGCGACGATCCGCTCCGACCTGCACCGGGGCCGGGAGCAGCTGAAGCGGATCCTGAAGGAGGCGTACGACTTTGAAGTATGACGAGCTCATGGACAAGATCGAAGTGACCGATGCGATGCGCGCACGCATCCTGCGGAATGTATCGGCTGCCGCGCCGAAAAAGACGCCTGTCCGGCGCTATGCGCTGCTCGCGGCCTGTCTGGCCGTGGTGCTGCTCGGCGCGGTCTGCGTGCCGAAGCTGATGGATCCCGCGCCGCAGGGCGAGCAGGTGGCCATCGCCAACGGTATGATCGAGGTGGCGGATGCCGCGGCGCTCGCGGACGCGGTCGGCTTCCCGGCGGCGGAGGCGGCGGAGGCGGCGGAGCTGCCGTTCGACGTGGAGGAGACGACCTATACAAGCTATTGGGGCGAGCTGGCCGAGATCTGCTACGCGGGCGGCGGCCAGATCGCCGACCTGCGTACCTCCGCGGGCACGGAGGATAATTCCGGCGACTATACCGACTATCCGGCCGTTACGGAGCTGACCGTCGGGACCGTGACCGCCGAGCTGCGCGGCGAGGCGGCGGAGCGCTATACGCTCGCCGTCTGGACGGACGGGCAGTACGCGTATTCCCTGCGGCTGTCGGACGGGCAGAGCACAGAGGTCTGGCAGCGGCTGCTTGCCGGTGTGCGCACGGAGGGGTAAAGGATGGAGCGGAAGAACAACTATGAGATCCAGGCCGCGCAGGCCCGCGCGCTGTTCTGCGCGCGCGATCTGGACGCGGTCGCGCGCGAGCATGGGCTGCGGCAGGAAGGGCAGTGGCTGCATCTGCGGCTGTTGGGAGAACCCTACCGTGTCAGCCGCCGGAACGGGCGCATCGAGCGCGAAGAAGACGGCCGCTGGCTCCCGGCGGACGGCTTTGACGAGACGCTCACCATCTTCGACCTGCTCTGCGACGCGAAGCCCGGGCGGCACGCCGCGGGGACGTGGAGGACCACGCTGGATTTCGGCGGCCAGGTGCACCGCGGGCTGCTGGAAAACGAAAAGCCGGATGCGCTGGAGCTGCTGTACGATAAGGATCCCGCGCGCCTGCGCGCGGCCTGCGAAACGCTCGGCGGCGAAGCCCTCCCGGGCGCGGACGTGAGCTACGCGCTGCCGTTTTTTGAGGACCTCCGTATCGCCGTCCAGTTCTGGCACGGCGACGAAGAATTCTCTCCCCGCCTGCGCTTCCTCTGGGACGCCGCCGCCGACCAATACCTGCGCTACGAGACCATGTACTACGCCCTCTCCCTCCTCCGCACCAGACTGCAGGCCCTGGGATGACCAATAAACAAAAGAGCCGCCCGAGGGGCGGCTCTTTCATTTTGGCTCCCCTTGGGCGTAAGGGGAGCTGTCAGCCGCAGGTATAGAATGGACGCACCCTGTAGGAGCAGAGCCCCGCCCCTACAACGCGTAACACAACCCTTATCGCAAAAAGGTGCAGCCTGACAAATTCAGACTGCACCTTCTATTGATGGCAGATATTCTACGGCAACTAGCTGCAAATCTGATACCCCCGTATCAGGCGGCGCGTAGTAAAAAACTCGTAAGGTGACCGCCGAGTGGAACGCCAAACCGAAACATTGGTGCTTACCTGAATTCAGACGCAGAAAGCACCCAACCGTAACCCAGCGCCCCTTTTCTCCCCCTTCTTTTCCGGCAAGACGGAAAAGA
>OLGD01002999.1_pt1 | contig 17256 bp, 14 predicted proteins | sample 1605311 | NCBI WGS metagenome assembly OLGD01 (sample SAMEA3888917, study PRJEB22519) | human gut metagenome | biome: human gut; feature: human-associated habitat; material: faeces | place: Denmark | collected 2010 | reverse complement strand
TTGACAAGGACGATTCCCACAAGATTCTGGTTTACGACCTCGGCGGCGGCACGTTCGACGTGAGCCTGCTGGAGATCGGCGACGGCGTGTTCGAGGTGCTGGCCACCAACGGCAACACCCGTCTGGGCGGCGACGACTTCGACCAGCGCATCATCGACTACCTCGCTGCCGAGTTCAAGAAGGAAAACAACATCGACCTGAAGGCCGACCGTATGGCGCTCCAGCGCCTCAAGGAGGCGGCGGAGAAGGCGAAGATTGAGCTTTCCGGCGTGATGAGCACCAACATCAACCTGCCGTTCATCACGGCGGACGCGACCGGCCCGAAGCATCTGGATATCACCCTGACCCGCGCGAAGTTCGACGAGCTGACCCGCGACCTCGTGGAAGCGACCGTCGCCCCGATGCAGAACGCGCTGCGTGACGCCGGCCTGACCGCCAATGAGGTTGACCGCGTGATTCTGGTCGGCGGCTCGACCCGTATCCCGGCGGTGCAGGAGGCTGTCCGCAAGATGGTTGGCAAGGAGCCGTACCGCAACATCAACCCGGACGAGTGCGTGGCCATCGGCGCCGCGATTCAGGGCGGCGTTCTCGGCGGCGAAGTCAAGGACGTGCTGCTGCTGGACGTTACCCCGCTGTCTCTGGGCATTGAGACGATGGGCGGCGTGTTCACCCGCCTGATCGACCGCAACACCACCATTCCGTGCACGAAGAGCCAGATCTTCTCCACCGCGGCGGACGGCCAGACCTCCGTTGAGGTGCACGTGCTGCAGGGCGAGCGCGAGATGGCGGCGGGCAACAAGACCCTCGGCCGCTTCCAGCTCACCGGCATTGCGCCGGCGCCGCGCGGTGTGCCGCAGATCGAGGTCACGTTCAACATCGACCGCAACGGCATTGTGAACGTCTCCGCCAAGGATCTGGGCACGGGCAACGAGCAGAAGGTGACCATCACCTCCAGCACCAACCTGACCGAGGACGAGATCAACCAGCGCGTCAAGGAAGCCGAGCAGTACGCCGCCGAGGACAAGAAGCGCAAGGAAGAGGTCGAAACCCTCAACCATGCCGACAGCATGATCTTCGAGGTGGATAAGCAGCTCAAGGAGCTGGGCGACAAGCTGAGCGCCGAGGACAAGGCGACTGTGGAAAACGAGCTGGCCGAGTTCAAGAAGGTTCGCGAGACCAACGACGCGGAGCAGATCAAGAACGCGATGGAGGCCTTCACGCAGAAGGTGTACGCGGTGTTCGGCAAGATCTATCAGCAGCAGGGCGCGGGCGATCCGAACGCGCAGGCGAACGGCGCGCAGAACGCGGGCAACGCCTCCTCCGACGGCGCGAGCGACGCGGACTACGACGTTCACTAAGTTAAAAAGCAAGATAAACCCTTTTGAGTAAGCGCGCGGCCGCCGTCACTTTGTGGCGGCGGCATCGCGCGGTTAAGGGTTTGACGAGGATAGGCGGTGACTGCTGTGGCAGACAAAAGAGATTACTACGAGGTGCTCGGCGTAGCCAAAGGCGCTTCGGACGACGAAATCAAAAAGGCTTACCGCAAGGCGGCCAAGGCCTGCCATCCGGATCTCCATCCGGACGACAAGGAGGCCGAGGCACGCTTTAAGGAGGTCAACGAAGCCTACGAAGTGCTCAGCGACCCGCAGAAGCGCGCGCGCTACGATCAATTCGGCTTCAACGACCCCACCATGGGCGGCGGTGCCGGCGGCGCCGGCGGAAGCGGCTTTAGCGGTTTCGGCGGGTTTGAAGATATCTTCGATATGTTCACCGGCGGCGGTTTCGGCGGCGGAAGCAGCCGCGGCAGGAGCCAGAACGCGCCTCAGCGCGGCAGCGATTTGCAGTATAACCTGACGCTGACGTTCGAGGAAGCGGCTTTTGGCTGCCGCAAGGAATTTAAATTCCAGCGCAGCGCGGTTTGCGACGCCTGCGCCGGTACGGGCGCAAAGCCGGGCACACAGCCGCAGACCTGCCCGACCTGCCACGGCTCCGGCCAGCAGCGCGTGACGATGAACTCTCCGTTCGGTCAGGTGCAGACGATGCGCACGTGCCCGACCTGCGGCGGCAAGGGCAAGATCATCAAGGACAAGTGCAGCAAGTGCTCCGGCACGGGCTTCACCCGCGTGACGCGCACCGTGACGCTCAACGTTCCGGCAGGCGTGGACGACGGGCAGAATTTCAAGACCATTCCGGGCGAGGGCGAACCCGGCCGCAACGGCGGACCGGCGGGCGACCTGTACATCACCTGCACGGTGCGGCCGCACAAGATCTTCAAGCGCGACCGCTACGACCTGTATTGCGATGTTCCGGTTTCCTTCACGCAGGCGGCGCTGGGCGGCGAAATCGACGTGCCGACGCTGGGCGGCACGACGAAGTACAACATTCCGGCGGGCACGCAGGAGGGAACGTCCTTCCGCATCCGCGGCGAGGGCATTCAGCAGTTCCGCGGCACGAACCGGGGCGATATGTTCTTCACCGTGCACGTCGAGGTGCCCAAGCATCTGGGCGAGAAGCAGAAGGAGCTGCTGCGCCAGTTTGAGGATTCGCTCAACGGGCGCGAGTACGAGCGCCGCAAGAGCTTCGGCGATCAGGTGAAAAGCTACATCCGCGACAACGCCGAGCGGTTCAAGGAAAAATTCGAGAAGAAATAAGCCATCAGGAAAGCGGGACGCGCGAAAAAGCACGGCCTCGCTTTTCTGCGTCTATCAAGAAAGGAAAAACAAGCGATGGATTGGTTGGAAGCTGTGGTGCACACCACCACGATGGGCGCGGACATCGTCAGCGACGTGCTGATGAACGCGGGCGCGGTCGGCACGGCGATTGAGGATCGCTACGACGTGACGTCGAGCAAGAAATCCGACGGCATGTGGGATATGATCGACGAGGACGTGCTCAAACACATGAGCGAGGATGTGCTCGTCAAGGCGTATTTCAAGAGTGACGCGAGCGCGCCGGAGACGCTGCATCTGGTGGAGCAGAAGCTCGGCGAAATCGCCAAAATGGACATGGGCTTTGACATGGGCAGCCTGACGCTCGATACGCAGGGCGTTCGCGAGCAGGATTGGGCGGAAAACTGGAAGAAGTATTACAAGCCCTTCCGCGCGGGCGAGCGTCTTGTCATCAAGCCGAGCTGGGAGGCCTACGAGCCGAAGGAAGGCGACCTTGTGCTGGAGCTTGACCCCGGCATGGCGTTCGGCACGGGTACGCACGAGACGACGTTCATGTGCATGGAGCAGCTTGAAAAATACGTCACGCCCGGATGCCGCGCGATTGACGTGGGATGCGGAAGCGGCATTCTCGGCCTGGCGGCGGCCAAGCTCGGCGCGGCCGACGTGCTGGCGATTGATCTGGACGAGCTGGCGGTGAAGGTCGCGGCGGAAAACACCGAAAAGAACGGCCTTTCGAACGTCGTTCGCGTGGCGCACGGCGATCTGCTCGAAAAGCGCGAGGAGAAGGCCGACGTGATCGTTGCCAACATCATCGCGGACGTGATCTGCTACCTCTGCGGCCCGGTGAAAAAGCACCTGCTGGAGGGCGGCACGTTCATCTGCTCCGGCATCATCCGGGAGCGCGAGGAGGACGTGCAGCGCGCGCTGGCGGCGGCGGGCTACACCGTCTGCAACCGGCTGGCGAAGGGCGAGTGGGTCTGCCTGGCGGCCAAGCTGGCGGCGTAAGGCGGCATAAGAGGGAAAAAGTATGCACCGATTTTTTGCGGATGAACGCGGCGTCGTCCAAGGCGCTGCCTATCTGAACGCGGAGGACGCGGGACACGCGCTGCGCGTGCTGCGGCTGGAAAGCGGCGACGAGGTGGAGCTGGTCTGCGCCCCGGCGCGCTATCGGGCGAAAATCGACTCGACGGAGGGCGGCGAGGTTCGCCTGCGCGTGATCGAAAAGCTGCGCGACACCGAGGCGCGGACGCGCGTGACGCTTTATCAGGGGCTGCCCAAGGCGGACAAGATGGAGCTGATCGTGCAGAAGAGTACCGAGCTGGGCGCGGCGGCTATCGCGCCGGTCGCGATGATTCGCAGCGTGGTCAGGCTCGAAGGCAAGGACGCGGTGAAGAAGACCGAACGATGGCAGAAGATCGCCCGCGAGGCGGTGAAGCAGTGCGCCCGCGTGAGCGCGCCGGAGGTCAGGCTGCCGCGAAAGCTCAGCGCGATGCGTGAGGAATTAAACGCGCTCGACGTGCTGATCGTCCCGTGGGAGGACGCGCGGGACGGAAGCGTTGCCGACTGCCTTACGCCGTTTGCGCAAAAGGAAGACGTCAGCGTCGGGATTCTCATCGGCCCGGAGGGCGGCATTGCGCCGGAAGAGGCCGAATGGCTGACCCGCGAGGCAAACGCGAAGCTGGTCACGCTCGGGCCGCGTATTCTGCGCACGGAGACGGCGGCCATCGCCAGCCAGACCATCGTGATGGCGCTGCGCGGAGAGATGGAATAAGGAGCTGGGATATTGACTGAACAGAAAACAGTCGCCTTTCACACCCTCGGGTGCAAGGTGAACCAATATGATACGCAGGCCATGCGCGAGCGGTTTGAACAGGCGGGCTATCGCACGGCCGAGTTTGACGGGCAGGCGGATATTTATGTCGTCAACACCTGCACCGTGACCGGCACGGGCGACAAGAAGAGCATGCAGATCATCCGCCGGTGCCATCGGCAGAACCCGCAGGCGCAGATCGTCGTCACCGGCTGTCTGGCGCAGCGCGCGGCGGACGAGCTGACCCTGCCGGGGGTGCGGCTCGTGCTGGGCACGCAGCGGCGCGGCGAGGTCGTCGAGCTGCTGGAGCAGGCCATGAAGCAGGATTGCGCGCTGGTGGCGGTTGAAACGCTGCGCAAAGCGCCGTTTGAGCACCTGACGGTGCACGCGCACGAGGGGCACACCCGCGCGACGATGAAGATTCAGGAGGGCTGCGACCGCTGGTGCACGTACTGCATCATTCCGTCGGTGCGCGGGCCGATCCGCTCCCGCCCGGTGGATGAAATTGCGGCGGAGGCGCGGAGTCTCGCGGAGGCGGGCTTCCGGGAGGTCGTGCTGACGGGCATCCACCTGACCAGCTACGGCCGCGACGCAAAGGACGGCACGACGCTGCTCGATGCGATTCGCGCGGCGCACGACGTGCCGGGAATCGCGCGGGTGCGGCTGGGCTCGCTGGAGCCGGTCGTCGTCACGCCGGATTTCGTCGAGGGGATCAAGGGCATGCCGAAGGTCTGCCATCAGTTCCACCTCGCGCTGCAAAGCGGCAGCGACACGGTGCTCGCGCGCATGCATCGACGCTACACCAGCGGCGAGTTTTTGAACGCCTGCGCCATGCTGCGCGAAGCGTTTGAGGATTGCGCGCTGACCACCGACGTGATGACCGGTTTCCCCGGCGAAACGGAGGCGGAATTCGCGCAGACGAAGGACACCTGCACGCGCGCGGGGTTCGCGCGGATGCACGTCTTCCCGTATTCCGAGCGCGAGGGAACGAAGGCCGCACTCATGCCGGACAGCGTGCCGCGGCACATCCGCGAGGAACGCGCCCGCGAGCTGATCGCGCTGGGGCGCGAGCTGGAAAAGAAGGCGCTGGAAGCGAGAATCGGCAGGGAAGAGGATGTGCTCGTCGAGGAGATCGACGGGCAGGGCAACGGCGCGGGCTATACCGGCGGGTATATGCGCGTATGCGTCAGGGGCGGAAAGCCCGGCGAAATCGCGCGGGTCAGAATCACGGGCACGGACGGCGAGGAACTGACGGGCGAAATCATCGAAAACGAAAAAGGAGAGATCCACATGAGCGATTGTCTTTTCTGCAAAATTGCCGCGGGCGAAATCCCGAGCACGAAGGTCTATGAGGATGAAACGACGCTGGCTTTCCGCGACATCGCGCCGCAGGCGCCGGTGCACGTGCTGGTGATCCCCAAGAAACACATCAGCGGCTGGTACGACGCGCAGGGCGAAAGCGACGAGACGCTCGCGCACCTGATGCGCGTGGCGGCGCAGGTCGCCAAGAGCGAGGGCATTGTGGAAAGCGGCTTCCGCGTGGTCTCCAACTGCGGCGACGATGCTCAGCAGACCGTGAAGCATCTGCATCTGCATGTGCTCGGCGGCAAAAAGATGGACGGCCGGATGGCCTGATGCGCAAACAACCGCGCAAACAAATTTTTGGCGAAAAGCAAAAATACGGTTGACGAAATGAAATTGTTGCGCTATAATTAGCTGTACGGTACTCCATTGACGGCTGATTTGACGCAATGGATCGTCGAATGTTGAGCCGAGGGGAGGGATACTAGATGTCTGAGATCCGTGTTCGTGAGAATGAATCCCTGGAAAGTGCTCTGAGGAGATTCAAGAGGCAGTGCGCGCGTTCTGGCGTTATTGCTGAGGTCCGTAAGAGAGAGCATTACGAGAAGCCCAGCGTGAAGCGCAAGAAGAAGGCCGAGGCGGCCCGCAAGCGCAAGTACTGATTCACAAAATCGCCCTATCGACTGCCGATAGGGCTTTTTTCTATGCTTTCTTCCGTCACGCGATGCGTGACGCCTCCCTTCTTGAGGGAGGCCAGATTGCAGACAAAAAGCTATTCCCCCCCCGCAAGGGGGAGAATAGCACTTTCCGCAAATAAGGAAAAAGGATCATTAGGACGATATACGGGATGCCGATAAAAAACGGCGAAATGAGAACAAGGCGACTGAAGGAGAAAAACGATGACCTACGCATTTTTGCTCTATCCGCATGCCAATGTACGCTATCGCCAGTCGCTTTTGCAGCTGGCTGTGCAGGAACTGGCCATGACGCTGACCGCGCTGGGGCGCGAGGCCGAGGTCACGCCCAAGGAAATGGGCGGCGCGACGTTTTTGACGTTCGAGGCGGCGAAGCTCACCGAACGCGACATGCGCATGCTCAGCCAGTTGGCCAGCGTCTACATGCTCTTTAGCATGGAGGACGGCAGGCTGACCCCGATTGCGCGCACCCATCCCAACTACGTCGGGGAGGATCTGCCCGCGCTGCTCAAATACAAGGGCAAGACGAACGAGATGTTTACCGATACGATGCTGACGATGGCGCTGGCGGCGAGCGCGTTCATGCCCGTGCACGACAGCCAGCTCGTCGTCTGCGACCCGATGGCCGGGCGCGGAACGACGCTGATGCTGGCGCTTCGGCGCGGCTATCACGGCGTGGGGCTTGAAATCGGTAAGGCGGACGTGAAGGAAGCGGCCGATTACATGACGCGCTACCTCGAATTCCACCGCATCAAATACAAGCGGACGGACAGCGCGCTCACCGTGCGCGGGCAGGTGGGCGGCCGGGAAAACAAATTCGTGTTTTCCGATTCGGCGGAGCATTTTAAGGCAGGCGACACGCGGACGCTGCGCCTGATCTGCGGCGACACGCGCGAGGCTGCGGCGCTGCTCAAGCCGAACAGCGTTCACCTGATGGTGACGGACGCGCCCTACGGCGTGCAGAAGGGCACGGCGGGCAGGCAGGATTCCATCGGCGGCACGATTGCGGCGGCGCTTCCGGGATGGCACAGCGTGCTCAAGCCCGGCGGCGTGCTGGCCATCAGCTTCAACACGCATGTCACCAAGCGCGACGCGCTGATCCGGCTCATGGAAAAGGCCGGGTTTGAGGCGGTGCAGACGGCGAACCTGGAGCATTGGGTCGAGCAGGCGATCAGCCGCGACGTGATTCTGGCGAGAAAACCTTAAATAACGTATATCTTTATGGATTTCGGCATATCCTTCACCATGAAAGCACATCCGCGGGAAACGCCGCGGCAAAGCATGTTGGCCCATTGGGAGGAGCTGAAATCAAATTGGAATCCGCAAGAGTATATCAAAACATGACGGTGGTGCAGCTGCGCGAGCTGGCGCGCGCCAACAAGGTGCGCCTGCCCTACGGGGTGAACAAGGCGCAGATGGTCGAGACGCTGTTTCGCCAGCTTGGCAGCGGGATGAAGCCGGCGCAGGCGCCCGCCGAACAGCCGGACATCGGGCTGTACAAGCCCAAGCCGCTCGGGTTTTACGACGAGGAATACGGCACGAGCAACCCGGTCGTGCCGCAGATGCTCAAGGCGGGGCTGCTGGGCAGCGGCCACGGCCTGCTGGAGGTGCAGCCCGGCGGCTACGGCTTTCTGCGCGCGCAGAATGGAACGCCCGGCGCGGACGACATCTATGTTTCCATCGCGCAGATTCGCCGGTTCAACCTGCACAGCGGCGATGAAATCGTCGGCAAGACGAGGCCGAAGCGGATGGGCGACCGATACAACGCGCTGATGTACATCGAATCCGTCAACGGGGAAAACCCCGAAATTGCGCGCGTGCGCAGGCCGTTTGATTCGCTGACGCCGATTCACCCCAACCGGCGGCTGACGCTGGAGGGGGAGGGCGAGCCGGGAGACCCTTCCATGCGGCTGATGGATTTTATCGCGCCCATCGGTCTTGGCCAGCGCGCGCTGATCGTCGCGCCGCCGAAGGCGGGCAAGACGATCCTCCTGCAAAAAATCGCCCGCGCCATCGAGAAAAATCACCCGGATATCGAACTGATGATTCTGCTGATTGACGAGCGGCCGGAGGAGGTCACGGATATCCGGCGCTCCGTCCGCGCGAACGTGTTTTACTCCACGTTCGATTCGCCGCAGGAAAACCACGTCCGCGTGGCGGATATGGTCTACGAGCGGGCGCAGCGGCTGGTGGAGCAGGGGAAGAACGTCGTCGTGCTGATGGACAGCCTGACCCGGCTGGCGCGCGCCTGCAACGCGCTCAGCCCCGGCGGGCGCGCGATGAGCGGCGGTCTTGCGCCCGGCGCGCTGGACAGGCCGAAGCGCTTTTTCGGCGCGGCGCGCAACATCGAGGAGGGCGGCAGCCTGACGATGATCGCGACGGTGCTGGTGGAGACGGGCAGCCGGATGGACGATATCATCTTTGAGGAATTTAAGGGGACGGGCAACGCGGAAATCAAGCTCGACCGGGCGCTCTCCGAGGCGCGCATCTTTCCGGCCATTGATCTGGCCAAATCCGGCACGCGTCACGAGGAGTTGCTGCTCTCCCCGGCGGAATGCGAGGGCGTGGCGATGGTGCGGCGGATGCTGGGGCAGGGGCACACCCGCGAGGCGACCGCCCAACTGATTTCCATGCTGCTCAAGACCGAAAAAAACGAAGATTTTTTCAAAAGATTGAAAGAATGGCTTGCAATTTGGGAGAAAGAAGGGTATACTATACGCAGTCTCCGCTCAGGCGTATGAGAAGGTGCGATTTGGCGCGCCTTTCATACGATAGTATCGCGGCGAAAGAGGTGAAAATCATGAAGGAAGGCATCCATCCGAAGTATCAGAAGGCGACCGTGACCTGCGTTTGCGGCAACACCTTCGTAACGGGTTCCACTAAGCCGGAGCTGCGCGTTGAAATCTGCTCCAAGTGCCACCCGTTCTTCACCGGCAAGCAGAAGCTCGTTGACGCGGGCGGCCGTGTCGATCGCTTCAAGAAGCGTTACGGCATCTAATCTTACCCACTCGGAGACAGCGAAAGCTGTCTCCTTTTGTTTTGCCCGAAAAGAAAATGAGAAGAAAAACATAAATGCCAAAACGACAAATATAGTTGACGAAATGACGGATGAGGCGTATAATACAATCATCTGGAATCCTGAGAAGAAGGAGGCGGCGAAACGCTTGAAAAACCTTCGGTTGAAGGCGGCGCGGGTTGGCTGCGACCTGTCGCAGGAGGAATTGGCTGCGAAGGTCGGCGTGACGCGCCAGACCATCGGCATGATCGAGGCCGGGCGGTTCAATCCGTCGCTGGCGCTGTGTGTGGCCATCTGCCGGGCGCTGGGCAAGACGCTCAACGACCTATTCTGGGATGAGGAGGGCGGCGCATGAAGCTCTATCTCAAAACAAAAAACGTGCTGGATGAGCGCGAAACGCAGGAGATGTACCGCATCGAGCATCGCGGAATGTGGGGCATGTACGCGCTGCTGTGCGCGGCGGTCGTGGTGCAGATGCTCTTCGGCGCGGGCTTTGCGCAGGTCGCGGGCGAGGCGTTTGTCATCGCCGTGGTCAGCGTCGGCATGATTATCGCGTATGCGCGGCGCGGCATTTGGGATGCGGACGCGCGGCCGAGCACGGGCGGCAACGCGGCGTATGCGCTGCTATGCGCGCTGGGCGTGACGGCGGTGACGTTCGGGCTGCACGAAAACGCGGCCAAGGCGCTGCTCTTTGGCGCGGCGGCGTTTATCCTGTGCTTTGCCCTGCTGTCGCTGCTGATGGCCTACGTCAAGAAGCGCCAAAAGCAGCAGAGCGACGAGCTGGACGACGAATAAGCGAAGCGCCGCACGAAAATTTGGAAGGCGCAGGGAATTCGGTTCCCTGCCGGGGTTGGGGCAAGGCCTCAGGAAAGGAACAGGCACAATGAGCAATCAGAAGCATCAATATAAGGATATCGGCGGGCAGGCCGTCATGGAAGGCGTGATGATGCAGAGCCCGTCGGATGAATCCATCGCCATCGCGGTGCGCCGCCCGAACGGCAGAATTATGGTGACGTGCAAGCACAACGAGCCGCTCTCCAAAAAGCACAAGTGGATGGGGCTGCCGTTGATCCGCGGCTGCGTCAACATGGTGGTCATGCTCAAAATGGGCATGGAAACCCTCGACAAGAGCACGCAGATGCTCGGCGTGATGGAGGAAGAGCCCAGCAAGTTTGAAAAGTGGCTCGCCGAGAAGCTGGGCGCGAGCATCGACAAGGTCGTCATGGCCGTCGCGATGGTGCTTGCCGTCGCGCTGAGCCTGTTCCTGTTTGTCGCGCTGCCCTCGGGCATGGCGACGCTCGTCGGCAAGGGAACGGACAGCCGCTTTGTCATCAACCTTTCCGCCGGATTGACGCGCATCGCGATTCTGGTCGGCTATATGATCGCGATTTCCTTCGTGCCGGATATCAAGCGCGTGTTCATGTACCACGGCGCGGAGCATAAGACCGTATACTGCAACGAGGCCGGGCTGGAGCTGACGCCGGAAAACGCGCGCCGGTTCTCCCGCCTGCATCCGCGCTGCGGCACGGCGTTCCTCTTTCTGGTCATGTTCATCTCAATTCTGATTGGCGCGGTGGCGGATCAGGTGCTCTTTGCGCTGTTCGGCATTGAAAAGCTGACGTTCCTCGGCCGTATTCTGCGCAGCCTGCTGACGCTGCCGATTGTCACCGGCGTTTCGTATGAGGTGCTCAAGGGGCTGGCGCACGCGGGCGACAGCGTGATCGTGCGCATCCTCCGTTGGCCGGGCATGATGCTCCAGTATCTGACCACCAGAGAGCCGGACGATTCCATGCTCGAAGTCGCCATCGCGTCGATGAAGGCCGCGAAGGCGGGTCCGGCGCACTACGGCGAGAACCTCGACGCGAACGTATACGTCTACGGCGCGAAGGAGAAAAAGCCCGAACCGGCGGGCGACGGACAGGCGAACGAAAACGCGCCTGACGAAGCGCGGAAAGACGAAAAAGAAGTCGAAAAAGAAGACGAAAAGAACGACGAGAAGAAGGACGGTGCTTCCGCGTGACGATCCGCGAAGCGCTGCGTCTGGCGGAGGCTCGGCTTGAACAGGCGGGCGTGCCCGACGCGGATGTGGACGCCGCTTATCTGCTGGCCAGCGTATTGAAAGAAGATACGCTGGCTATGCGTATAAATGGACATCGTGAACTGGCCGCGCCGCAGCGGGCGGCGTTTGACGCGCTCTGCGACCGACGGGCGGCGCGCGAGCCGCTGCAATACATCCTCGGCGAAACGGAATTTATGGGGCTGACGTTCCACGTCGAGCCGGGTGTGCTGATTCCGCGCGCGGACACGGAGATTCTCGTCGAAAAGGCGCTTGCGTGGATGAAACCGGGCGTGCGGGTGCTGGATATCGGCACGGGGAGCGGCGCGATTGCCGTCAGCCTCGCCAAGCTGGGCAGACAGGCGCAGGTGACGGCGGTGGATGTGAGCGACAGGGCGCTGGAAATCGCGCGGCGAAACGCCGAGCGCAACGGAGCGGCCGTTGAATTTGTCAAAAGCGACTGTTTTTCTGCGCTGAAAGGCCGAAAATATGATATGATTGTATCAAACCCGCCGTATATTTCGGAGGACGAGATGCGGGGGCTGATGCCGGAGGTCACGCGTGAGCCGGAGCTGGCGCTTTTCGGCGGCGCGGACGGGCTGGATTTTTACAGGCGCATCAGCCGGGAAGCGCCGGAATACCTGAACGAGGGCGGCTGCCTGCTCTTTGAAATCGGCTGGCTGCAAAAGGACGCGGTGAGCGCGCTGGTGAAGGCGCATATCGGCGAGCCGTTCGCGCTGCGCGACTATGGGCAGAACTGGCGCGTCGTCGGGGCGAAGAAGGAGGGCGCATGCTGAAAAAACTCGATTGGGTGCACCCACGCATGGAGGAACTGGGCATGCTGCTCTCCGACCCGGCGGTGGTGCAGGATCAGGAAAAATGGCGGGCGCTGATGCGCGAGCACAGCCAGCTTGAGCCGCTGGATCAGGCTGTTCGCCATGCCGCAGAAGTACGAATGATTCTCTCTACAGGAGAAGTTGTTGTTGTGATCTTCTGTGTGATCTTTCTGATCTACAGTAACAGTTTCCTGATGAAAAGAAGGCAGAAAGAAATCGGACTTTACAATATTCTTGGACTGGAAAGAAATCATATCGGCATTGTACTGTTACTGGAAACAATTTTTACAACAATCCTTTCCCTCACTGGTGGAATCGCAATCGGAATCCTTGCCAGTAAACTGTCACTTCTCCTTCTTCTGAGACTGCTGCATATTCCGGCAGTACTTGGATTTTATATTTCTACAAAGGGAATTATTACTTGTCTTCTGATGTTCGGTGCCATTTTCCTGTTGATCCTTCTTCTGAATCTCAGAAGGATTCATTTAAGCCGTCCGGTAGAATTACTTCGTGGCAGCAACACGGGAGAAAGAGAGCCGAAAGCAAAATGGCTTATGGCACTGCTTGGTTTTATCTGTCTTGGTATCGGTTATTACCTTGCCATCACAACAGAATCACCAATTGAAGCAATCACAATCTTCCTGCTTGCCGTAATCCTTGTTATGGCAGGAACCTATCTGCTTTTTACTGCAGGCAGTATTGTAATTCTGAAGTTTCTTCGCCGCAGAAAAAGCTTTTACTACAAGACTGGAAATTTTATCAGTATTTCCGGTATGCTTTACCGTATGAAGCAGAACGCTGTCGGGCTGGCCAGTATCTGTATCTTAAGTACCGGAGTTTTGCTCATGATTTCCATGACTGTCTCTATCTATTTTGGCATGAATGATATCATGGTAAACCGTTACCCATACGATACCGATATCTCCATTACCGGTGTCGGTGAAGAGGAATGCCAGACTGCAATAGAAACATTTGAAAAAGCAATTTCTGACAACAAGGTTCCTGTAGACAAAAAAGCCGAAGAAATTTATCTCACAATCATCAGTCGTATAGATCACGGGCAGATTCAGATTGCTGAGCCAGGTACTTTAACGGAGTCTGGTTCTGTACTGACTCTTTCTCTTCTTCGTCAATCCGAATATAAGAAACTTACCGGTACAGATCCGGCATTACAGGATGGAGAGATTCTTGCATGGGCTTCAAAGATGACTGAAAAACCAGATTCTCTCACAGTCAATGATTCTGTTTTCTCTGTGAAAAAATGGCTGGAGAATTCTCCTCTGACCTGCGGTCGCGATATCGTCTATAGAAATGCAGTATTTGTTGTCACTGATTCTGATTTTGAAAAATTTGACAAGATGCGTACAGAAATGTATAAAGATGCCTCCTCATCTCCTGCCGGACAGGATCTGACTGTTCATCTCGGTCTGGACATCACCGGTTCTGATTCAACAAAAATCGCCTATGGCACACCGGTACTGGATGCAATAAAAGCTCTGCAAGATAATGGACAGCTGTCGGATAACTCCTGGATCACTTCTGGAATCCGTGCACAGGAATATGATTCCTACTACGCAGATAACGGTTCCCTTCTGTTCATCGGAATTTTCCTCGGATCACTTTTCCTTCTCGGTACAGCGATGATCATCTACTACAAACAGATCTCGGAAGGATACGAAGACCAGAATCGTTTTGAGATCATGCAGAAAGTAGGACTGAGCCATCGCGAAGTCAAAAGCTCAATCCGACGTCAGATCCTGATGGTATTTTTCCTTCCGCTTCTCATGGCAATGCTTCATATTTCCATGGCATTTCCACTGATCCGCCGGATGCTCCTGCTCTTCGGCATGACAAACACAAAACTGTTCATCGGCTGTACTGCCGGAACAGTACTGATCTTTGCTCTGGTATACGGTCTGATCTACATCATGACTGCAAAATCTTATTATCATATCGTGGAACGAAAATAGAATTTAATAAACTAAACAAGGCCCCTCACCTGCAGAGTCTCATCTGCAAGTGAAAGGCCTGTATTATTTCAGAATTGATCTAATTCAAAATCAGATATTCAGAAGGTCGCTGAATACTTTCAGTGCGCCGTCTGTTTCGTGTGCAAGAACACGTTTTGCAAGGACTTTACCAAGCTGTACACCTTCCTGATCGAAGCTGTTTAAGTTCCACAGGAATCCCTGGAACATAACTTTGTTTTCGAAGTGAGCAAGAAGTGCACCGAGGCTTGCCGGATTTACCTGCTCACCGATGATGATGCTGGACGGACGTCCGCCTTCGAAGTTCTTGTTATTGTTATCATCTGCTTTACCGCATGCAAAAGCCACGATCTGAGCTGCTACGTTTGCGCAGAGTTTCTGCTGGCTTGTGCTGTCCTGGATCACAACATCTGTTCCAATCTGGTTATTCTTAAATCCGATAAACTGAAGCGGTACGATGTCTGTTCCCTGATGCAGTAACTGATAGAAAGAATGCTGTCCGTTGGTTCCCGGTTCACCGAAGATCACTGGGCCTGTTGCATATTCTACCGGATCGCCAAAACGGTTGACTGATTTACCATTGGACTCCATATCAAGCTGCTGTAAATGTGCCGGGAAACGGCTGAGTGCCTGTGAATATGGTAAAACGGCTGTGCTTGGATAACCAAGTACGTTGCGCTCGTAAACACCGATCAGGGCATCTAACATTTCCGGGTTCTTTGTGATGTCTTTGTTTAAGGAAAGTTTGTCCTCTGCTGCTGCCCCATCCAAAAACTGTGCAAATACATCCGGTCCAAATGCCAGAGATAATACAGCACCACCAACAGCTGAAGTAGAAGAGAAACGTCCTCCGATGTAGTCATCCATAAAGAATGCAGCCAGATAATCATCACTCTTTGCCAGTGGAGAAGTCTCACTGGTAACTGCGATCATATGTTTGGAGGCATCCAGTCCTGCTTTCTTTAACGCATCTTTGACAAAAGACTCATTGGTCAGTGTCTCTAATGTGGTACCTGATTTGGAAACCAGTACGAAGATCGAATGTGCTACATCCGTTGCATTTAAAACTGCTGCTGCGTCATCCGGATCAACGTTGCTGATGAATTTTGCTTCCATTTTAAAAGTGTTATTTTTCTTTGCCCAGTTCTCAAGTGCTAAATACATTGCACGAGGACCAAGGTCACTTCCACCGATACCGATCTGGACAACTGTGGTAAATTTCTCGCCTGCTGCATTAGTGATCTCGCCTGCATGTACTTTATTTGCAAATTCAGCAATCCGTTTCTGCTGCTCTACATAAAAGCTTCTTTTGTCAACGCCATCTGCATTGACCGCATTGCCAAGCTGGCCGCGTGTCATGTGATGAAGTACCAGACGGTCCTCTCCGGTATTTACAACTTCGCCGTTATAGAGCGCTTCGAATTTTTCGGATAACTGTGCTTCTTTGGCTAATTCGCCGAGTGCTGCCAACACGGTGTCATCTACCTGTTTTGCTGCATAGTTATATGCCAGTCCCTCTGCCATCGGAATGCTGTAATTTTTTACACGATCTGCGCCGTTCTCTCCGGACATTGCCTCTGCAAGGTTTACATTTGCAACCTTGGACAGTTCCTGAAAAGAAGTAAGGGTGTCTAAATTGTTCCAGGTAACCATAATCATTTCCTCCTACTATTCCTAATTCCTACCTAATTAATTAATTTTTTAACAATCGAAAAAATTATACTATTAAATTCCGCTTAATTCAAGTGGAGCGCGCCTGTATTTTCGCTTATTTTCGACCACTACTGAAAAATCAGATTCCAAAATCCGGTCGAGGATAAAAACAGGATCAGCATGACCACCGGCACAACATACCGTATCATAAACGTATACAGCTTTGCCCGTCCGAAATGCTCCCCGTTTTTCTCCACCTCTTCCACGATCCACTTCGGTCCGATGACCCAGCCGATCAGGATACTGGTCAACAGAGAAATAAACGGCATCAAAAAGCTGTTACTGATATAATCCATTAAATCCAAAAGCTGCGCCGTAGAGCCGTTTGGCAACGGCAGTTCAAAATAAAAGTAATTGTAACCAAGACAGATGATGATTGCTGTAACAAGCGAATACGTTCCCACCAATGCACACATTTTCTTTCTGGTCTGATGAAAGATCTCCATACAGTTTGCCACCAGAGTCTCCATGACCGATACACAGGAGGTCAGTGCTGCAAATCCAAGTGCCACAAAAAACGCGATCGCAACGGCCCTTCCAACAACGCCCATCGCCTGAAAAACATTTGGCAGCGATACAAAGATCAGGCTCGGTCCCGATGCCATTCCCTCTTTTCCAAGGAACACATAGACCGCCGGTATGATCATCAGTCCCGCCAGAAGTGCAACGGTGGTATCAAACAGTTCAATCTGGTTTGTCGCCTTATTCAGATCCACCTCATCCTTTACATAGGAACCGTAAGTGATCATAATCCCCATTGAAACACTCAGAGAGAAAAACAGCTGGCTCATCGCATCAAGCAAAACCCCTAAAAATCCTGTCACAGTAAGACCTGTCACATCCGGTTTTAAATAGACCAGTAAGCCCTGTAAGCCGGTGCGCACAGTGCCATCCGCATCTTCATGTGACAGAGTCAGCGAAAATACAGCAATCCCAATGATCAAAACCAGAAGTCCCGGCATAATGTATTTCGACCATTTTTCAATTCCTTTTTCCACGCCACAGTACACGATCCACGCGGTCAATGCAAAAAATAACAGCATAAACACGATCGGCGATACTTTTGATGTGATAAAAGAGGTAAAATATCCCTCCTGCACTGCCTCACTTCCATCCGACACCAGATAAACCGTAAAATATTTTACGATCCAGCCACCGATGACGGAATAAT
>OLGD01002997.1_pt1 | contig 17272 bp, 7 predicted proteins | sample 1605311 | NCBI WGS metagenome assembly OLGD01 (sample SAMEA3888917, study PRJEB22519) | human gut metagenome | biome: human gut; feature: human-associated habitat; material: faeces | place: Denmark | collected 2010 | reverse complement strand
TCCGGCGGACAGGGTCTGCTGACCGTGCTCAAGGGCTGGCGCGCAGCCTTTAACGGCGAAAAGATCGAGGATACCTCCGCTAACGTCGGCAGCGCGGCGACCTTCGAATTTGAGGACGACCACGATTCGATGGAGGAGGTCAAGTTCAAGTATTGCACCGAATTCATCATCCAGTATATGAACCCCGGCGTGACCGAGGACGACGTCAACAAATTCCGCACCCGCCTGACCCGCATCGGCGACTGCGTGGTGGTCGTCGGCGATTTCTCGCTGGTGAAGGTGCACGTGCACACCAACGACCCCGGCAAGGCGATTCAATATGCCTGTGAACTGGGCGAGCTGGTGAACCTCAAGATCGACAACATGGCCGAGGAGCGCCGTGAGCGCCTCCAGAAGGCCGAAGCCGCGCAGAAGGCCGCCGAGGAGAAGAAGCGGCAGGAGGAGGCCGAGAAGGCCGAGCAGCCGCTCAAGGAATACGGCATGGTGGCGGTGTCACTGGGCGAGGGCTTCTCCGGCATCTTCGGCGATTTGGGCGTGGATCACATCGTCGAGGGCGGCCAGACCATGAACCCGAGCATCGAGGATATCCTCGACGCGGTGGAGAAGGTCGGCGCGAAAAACGTCTTCGTGCTGCCCAACAACTCCAACGTCATCCTCGCCGCGTCTCAGGCGGCGGAGCTTTCCGAGCGCAACGTCGTCGTTCTGCCGACCAAAAACGTCGCGATGGGCATCGGCGCGGTGATCGCGTTCAACCCGGAGGCGAGCGTCGAGGAGAACCGCGAGGCCATGACCGCCGCCGCCGAGCAGGTGAAGACCGGCCAGATCACCTTCGCCGTCCGCGATACGGTGTTCGAGGATAAGGAGATCAAGGAAGGCGACATCATCGGGATTCACAACGGCCGCATCGAGGTCGTCGGCAAGAGCATCCACGATATCGCGCTGGAGCTGGTCAAGCATGTCGTTGAGGATGGCGACTCGCTGATTACCATCTATTACGGTCAGGATACCAAGCAGGAGGACGCCGACGCGCTGGGCGCGGAGGTGGCCGAAATGTTCAGCGATTTGGACGTCGAGGTGCAGTATGGCGGTCAGCCGCTGTATTATTACCTGATTTCCGCGGAATAATTTCTCAAAATGCAAAATGCCGCGCTATGCCATGATCGGCGGCGCGGCATTTTTTAATCTGTATAAAATGACGTAAAATCACCCGCGAGGGCAGGAGTTTAACGCATTGTAGACTTCTGCAGAGGGGAAGGCAGGCTCGGCATGCTTTTTTGCACTGGGAAAAGCTGATGAAAGGGAGGAACACATGCGTTCACTTGAAAGCATCAAGGGGTTCGGCCCGGTTCGCCTCAAGGCGCTGGCCGCGCGCGGGATCGAGACGGCGCTGGATCTGGTGGAGACCCTGCCGACCGGCTACAAGGACACGACACGCCCGCTTTCCCCGGCGCAGATGACCGAGGGGCGGCAGGCGTGCTTCACCGGCTTTGTGAAGGGCAAGCCCGCGCTGCATTACGCGCGCGGCATGCGGTGGGTCAGCGCGACGATTGCGGACGAGTGCGGCGCGGTGCGCTGCATGTGGTTCAACCAGCCATGGATGAAGGAGCGCCTGTTCGACACCTGCGAGGTGACGCTCTATGGCCGCTGCGTTCGCAAAAAGAGCGGGCTGTTTGTCATCAACCCGTCGCTGGAGGAGCCGGGCAGCATCATTCCGGTGTATGCCGCCGTGCCGGGCGTGGGGCAAAAGCCCCTGCGCGACGCGGTGAAGCTGCTGCTGGATGAATACGATGAGCCGGATCCGCTGCCGCGGACGCTGGTGGAGCGATGCGGCCTGATGGACAGGCTCGACGCGCTGCGCGAGGCGCATTTCCCGACGAATTTTGACAGGCTGGCGCAGGCTAAGGAGCGGCTGGCCTACGAGGAGCTGCTGCTCTTTCAGGCGGGCGTGGCCGGGGCGGCGGGGGAGCGCAGGCGCGTGCAGCCGCTGGAGATTCAGGATGCATGGATAGAGGAATTTTTTGACAAACTACCCTTTGCGCCGACGAACGCGCAGCGACGTGTGGCCGGCGAGGTCGCGGCGGATATGCGCGGGGATCGCGCGATGGCGCGGATGGTGCAGGGCGACGTGGGCTGCGGCAAGACGCTGATCGCGCTTTGCGCGATGTATCTGTGTGTGCGCGCCGGGGGACAGGCCGCGCTGATGGCGCCGACGGAAATCCTCGCCTCGCAGCACCTGCAAAGCGCGGTGCAGACGCTTGCGCCGCTGGGCGTGACCTGCGGCCTGCTGACGGGGCACATGACGGCGGCGGAAAAGCGCCGCGCAAAGGAAGCGATTGCCGCGGGCGCGTGGCAGGCGGTCATCGGTACGCACGCGCTGATTTCCGAAGGGGTGGAATTTGCGAATCTGCGGCTGACGATCACCGACGAGCAGCATCGCTTCGGCGTTCGCCAGCGGACGACGCTGGAGGGCAAGGGCGACGCGCCGCACGTGATGGTGATGAGCGCGACCCCGATTCCGCGCACGCTGTCGCTGGTGCTTTACGGCGACCTCGATCTGTCTGCCGTGGATGAAATGCCGCCGGGGCGCACCCCCGTCCGCACGCGCATCGTGCCGGAGGAAAAGCGCGAGGGGCTGTATGCGTTCATCCGCGCGCAGGCGGCGCAGGGGCGGCAGGCCTACGTGGTCTGCCCGCTGGTCGGCGAGGCGGAGCTGGACGACGCGGCGCTTCGCAGCGCCGCGCAGGAGCAGAAGGAGCTTGCGCAGGCGCTCGCGCCGCTCAAGGTGGGGCTGGTGCACGGCAGGATGAACAAGGCGCAGAAGGAGGACACGCTGGCCGCGTTTTACGCCGGAACGCTGGATGTGCTCGTGGCGACGACGGTGATCGAGGTCGGCGTGAACGTGCCCAACGCGACGGTGATGGTCATCGAGGGGGCGGAGCGCTTCGGGCTGGCGCAGCTCCATCAGCTTCGCGGCCGCGTCGGGCGCGGGGCGCAGGAGAGCTGGTGCTTCCTGATGGCTGAGCCGAACGAGCGGCTCAAAACGCTGGTCTCGACCAACGACGGCTTCGTCGTCGCGCAGAAGGATCTGGAATTGCGCGGCGCGGGCGAGTTCTTTGGCACAAGGCAGCACGGCGAGCCGCAGATGCCCGCGCTGATGCTGACGGGCGACGTGCGGCTGCTCGAACGCACGCGGCAGACCTTTCTGCAAATCAGCCGTCAGGCGGCCTATCGGGACGAATATCGCGCCGTGCTGGAGGCGGCGAACCGGCGTTTTGCGCGAAGCGGTCAATTTCTGGCAAGAAATTGAAGGAATGGCGAACGGCCGCCTTTGCGGCAATTTGATTTAAACCGTGGTAAAACCGCCGCGCTTTCTTGTCTAACCCGACAAAAGGTCTGATGTATTTGAAAAAAAGACGCGAAAAACCGTTTAAAAATTACAAAAAACGATTGCCAAATGTCGGAAGAGACCGTATAATATTCCATGTGCGACCAGAAATGGTCTGTTTTCGCGCGACAATCATGAGCCATTTTCATGAAGAAAGTTGCAATGATTATGAATCTTTCAAGGAGGAACAAACAGCATGACGAAGTATGTGTACCTGTTTAAGGAAGGCAACGCCAGCATGCGCAACCTGCTGGGCGGCAAGGGCGCGAACCTTGCCGAGATGACCAAGATCGGTCTTCCGGTGCCGCAGGGCTTCACCGTCTCCACCGAGGCTTGCACCCGCTACTATGAGGACGGCAAGACCATCGGCGAGGATATCGTCGAGCAGATTTATGCCGCTCTGGCCGAGACCGAGAAGGTCTGCGGCAAGAAGTTCGGCGACCTGGAGAATCCGTTCCTGGTTTCCGTGCGCTCCGGCGCGCGCGCGTCCATGCCCGGCATGATGGATACCATCCTGAACCTGGGTCTGAACGACGTGGCCGTCAAGGGTCTGGCCAACCTGACCGAGAACGAGCGCTTTGCCTATGACTCCTACCGCCGTTTCATCCAGATGTTCTCCGACGTCGTTATGGAGATCCCGAAGAGCTTCTTCGAGCGCGTTCTGGACGAGATCAAGGAGAGCAAGGGCGCTAAGTACGACACCGACCTGAATGCCGAGGACATGAAGGAAATCGTCGTCCGCTTCAAGGAGATTTACAAGGAGAAGATGGGCGTCGAGTTCCCGCAGGACCCGAAGGTTCAGCTCATGGAGGCCATCAAGGCCGTCTTCCGCTCCTGGGATAACCCGCGCGCCATCTACTACCGCCGCATGAACGACATCCCGTCCGACTGGGGCACCGCCGTCAACGTCCAGAGCATGGTCTTTGGCAACATGGGCAACACCTCCGGCACCGGCGTTGCGTTCACCCGCGACCCGTCCACCGGCGAGAAGAAGCTCTACGGCGAGTATCTGATCAACGCGCAGGGCGAGGACGTCGTCGCCGGCATCCGCACCCCGCAGAAGATCGAGACGCTCCAGCAGGTCATGCCGGAGGTTTACGAGCAGTTTGTGAACATCGCGCAGACGCTCGAAAACCACTACCGCGACATGCAGGACATGGAATACACCATCGAGCGCGGCAAGCTCTACATGCTCCAGACCCGCAACGGCAAGCGTACCGCCGCCGCCGCGCTGAAGATCGCTGTCGATCTGGTCAACGAGGGCATGATTACCACCGACGAGGCCATCCTCAAGGTGGAGCCGAAGCAGCTCGATTCCCTGCTGCACCCGCAGTTCGACGCCGCCGCGCTGAAGGCCGCCGAGGTCGTCGGCAAGGGCCTGGCCGCCTCTCCGGGCGCTGCCTGCGGCCGTGTCGTCTTCTCCGCCGAGGACGCAAAGTCCTGGGCCGCCAACGGCGAAAAGGTCGTTCTCGTCCGTCTTGAGACCAGCCCCGAGGACATCGAGGGCATGGCTGCCGCACAGGGCATCCTGACCGTCCGCGGCGGCATGACGTCCCACGCTGCCGTCGTCGCGCGCGGCATGGGCACCTGCTGCGTCGCCGGCTGCGGCGCGCTGCGCGTGGATGAAGAAGCCAAGACCGCGACCATCGGCGACGTCGTCTTCCACGAGGGCGACTGGATGAGCATCGACGGCTCCACCGGCAAGGTGTATGCCGAGGCGATCCCGACCGTTGACGCTTCCGTTTCCGGCGATTTCGCCACCCTGATGGGCTGGGCGGACGCGGCCCGCAAGCTGGGCGTTCGCACCAACGCGGACAACCCGCACGACGCGGCTGTGGCCGTGAAGTACGGCGCGGAAGGCATCGGCCTGTGCCGCACCGAGCACATGTTCTTCGAGGCGACCCGTATCGCCGACATGCGCCAGATGATCCTCTCCGATACCGAGGAGCAGCGCCGCGAGGCTCTTGCCAAGCTGCTGCCGTATCAGAAGGCGGACTTCAAGGGCATGTACAAGGCGCTGGAAGGCCGTCCGATGACCGTCCGTTATCTGGATCCGCCGCTGCATGAGTTCCTCCCGGCCAAGAACATGACCGAGGAAATCGAGGCGCTGGCCAAGGAACTGGGCACCACCACCGATAAGATCATCGCCAAGATCGACGAGCTGCATGAGTTCAACCCGATGATGGGCTTCCGCGGCTGCCGTCTGGCGGTTCGCTATCCGGAAATCGCCGAGATGCAGACCCGCGCTGTCATCGAGGCGGCCATCGAGGTCAAGCAGGAGGATGGCTACGACATCCATCCGGAAATTATGATCCCGCTGGTCGGCGAGGTCAAGGAGCTGGCCTACGTGAAGAAGATCGTTCTGGATACCGCCAAGAAGGTCATGGACGAGAAGGGCGTCGAGCTTGACGTGAAGGTCGGCACCATGATCGAGATCCCGCGCGCGGCCGTGACCGCCGACGAGATCGCCAAGGAGGCGCAGTTCTTCTCCTTCGGCACCAATGACCTGACCCAGATGACCTTCGGCTTCTCTCGTGACGACGCGGCCAAGTTCCTCGGCGCGTACTACGACAAGAAGATCTACGAGTCTGATCCGTTCGCCCGCCTTGACCAGAACGGCGTCGGCAAGCTCGTTCAGATGGCTGCCAAGCTCGGCAAGCAGACCCGCCCGGACATCAAGCTCGGCATCTGCGGCGAGCACGGCGGCGATCCGTCCTCCGTCATGTTCTGCCACAAGGTTGGCCTGAACTACGTTTCCTGCTCTCCGTTCCGTGTGCCGATCGCCCGTCTGGCGGCCGCTCACGCTGCGATTCTGGAAAAGCAGGGTCAGCTCTAATCGTATAAGCTTCCACAGAGATGCGGCAATTTCGCCGCATCTCTTTTCTATTTGCGGTTTTTATGATATAATCAAATTTGTACGCTTGAGTTTCTTTTTTTCAGGAGGCGATGACATGAGATCCAACAGGCCGAATTACGCTTCAACGCCTGCCGGTTCCGCCAAGGCGTTCGATCAGAAGCCGAAGCCGAAGCGCTCTAAACGTGAAATCAATCAGTTGATGCTGATGCTGTTTTTTATTGTTCTTCCCGTTTTGGGGCTGCTGGCGATCTTTTTCCAGCCGATACGCTGGGTATTTATGCTTGCGGTGGTGGCTGCGGTGGCCGCAATGTGGGTCATCCATGCGTTCCTCTTTCCGGGGCGCATGATTCTGACCGCCGTTTACGGCCTGCTGACGGTGTTCACACTGATTAACGCGCTGACCGCCAGCCGCACGTCTTCCATCCGTCCGGCGCAGACGCTGCTCGTGCCCACGCCCGTTCCGGCGGCGACGGATGTTCCGTTCGCGTCATACGGCACGATGGGCACCTCCGTGCCCGAGGAATATTACGGCGGCATGACGGCCGACGACGGCAGCGTGGACGGCCTGACGGAGACCGGCTTCTCCGGCGGCAGCGACGACGGCAGCGGGGACAGCGGCCTATACGACGAGAGCGGCACGGACGAAAACGCGCCCTACGTGGCGACGGTGAAATCCGAAGCGGAGATCGCGCTGGAAAACTTCATGGAGAAGTGGCGCAAGGGCATCGTGGCCGACATGGTGGAATACACCGCGAAGAGCTGGCAGGATTCCCTGAGCGACCAGCCCAGCCAGCAGCTCTTCTGGAAATTTGCGCAGAAGCCGCTGCTGGATTGGCGGCAGATGGCCGCGCCGACGGGCACGGACGAGAGCAACGCGCGCACGATCTCCATTCAGGCCGATGTGAATTACGGCGGCAAGGCGCGCACGTATCAGTATGACGCGCTCGTGCTCTGCGAGGACGGCAAATGGGCGGTCGATCCGGATTCGCTTTCCACCGGCGTGCTGGTGGAGGCGGCCACGCCGACCCCTGACCCGAACGTGACCCCGACCCCGACGCCGGAACCCACGCCGACCCCGACCCCCGGCCCGAAGACCAAGCTCTATTACAACAAGAGCGGCGGAAAATACTATCACGCGACGCAGGATTGCTCGAAGGTAGCGAAGCAATATCTGCCGCTGTCGGGCAGCTTCACCTATAAGGACATCAACAAGAGCCCGTATAACAAGCTGGAGCCGTGCGACAAGTGCAACCCGCCCGCAAGGCCGAGCAAATAACGACAAAAAAACGACGTTCTCAAGGAGCGTCGTTTTTTGTCGTCATCTGCTCAAAAAGAAGTCTTACAGCGACAGCAGAAACATCTCGTAGGAATCGTCAAAGCAATCGTAGGGCATGGGGTTGCCGCCGTTGGTGGATTTCGTCTGGTTGCAGGAAAATTCCTCCCCGTCGGAGATGATGTCCGCCAGCGTCAGGTTAAAGCCGTTGGCCTGCGCCAGCTCGCACAGGGCGGTCAGCGGATCGCCGGCGTTTCGGGTCGCCAAAATCGCCTGCCGGAATGAGGAATCGACGAACGCTCGCTTGCGCATGGCACGCAGAATATCGTTCATGCTCAACCCTCCGGGCGCAGCGTTCCGCCTGCGACAAAGTGCTTTTCGTTTGCGGCGGACGCAATCTGGAAGGAGAAAGCGTTGTCCTGCCGGGCGAGCGTCAGCCGAAGCGCGTCGTGGCCGCGGATTTCCTTTTCATACCCGGCCACGAGGTCACCGATGTACGCGCCGCGCAGCGCGTCAAAGCCGAGCGCGTCGCAGAGCCATGCGATGTATTTGGTGTTGTTGACGTGGCCGTTCACGTCGAAATCGGAATACTGCGGCGTGCGATTGAAGACCTGCGGCGTTTCGCCCCGAAGCGCGGGCAGGCGCGTCGGCAAAGCGATCGGCGCGGGCAGATCGCTGTTATCCGGAAAGCCGAGATCGACCTTCTGCGGGCTGACAATGCGGCGCTGCTTCGTATCGAGCATCACCCAGAGCGCGCCGGCGGCCGCCAGCGGGGTGCCGTCCTCCAGAGAGAAGACGTGGTAGCGCGGGCAGAAGAAGCGGTTCATTTCGCCCGGCCATGTCGTGTGCACCACGGTTTCGCCCTGACGCGGCGCGCGCAGGGTGCTGACATGGATGCGCGCCAGCGCGAAAAACAGCCCGCGCGCCATCATCTGGTCATAACCTGCGCCGAGGGCAAGCGCGTGGCGCTCGCCGCCCTCCTGCATGGCGACAAAGAGCGCGTCCAGCCGCATGCGGCGCTCAAAATCGCAGTCCGTCGCGCGGACGGTAAAGGTTTCCGTATATGTTTTATTCATAAGCTACGCCTCCGTTTAGAACACCCAAAAGTATAGCGCAATTCGCTTTTCTTGACAAGACCCGCCGGATGGATTAAAATGAATCAAATGGAAAACGCTGTTCATTCTGGAACGTGTTTTCAGCGCGTGGATAAGCGCGATGCGGAGGAACAAACTGAGCTTTTCTCTCAAAAGCGGAGGTAAATGTTTTGAATCAAATCATCAAAGCCGGGGCACTGGTGTGCGCGCTGGCGATGCTTGAATGGAACCCAGCGGCAGTCGCGGAGGAAAAACGCCTTGGCGACTATATTTATGTACCCGCCATGTCGGACCCGGCCGGCATGGGCGCCATCAGCCTGCGCGTTGAGGGCGTGAAGAGCGGCGAAAACGGCGAAAAGGAGACCGTGGAGGCGCTGGCGGGCGCGGAATTCGGCGTGTACGTCTATTCCAGCGAGGGAAAGCTCACGCCGTGGGCAAATCCGCTGCTGCCCAGCGAGCCGATGCGCATCCGCACGGGCGAAACCGAAACGCGCTTCAGCCTGCCGCAGGGCACGGAGTTTTACCTGAGGCAGGAACGCGCGCCGGAGGGCTACACGTTTGACAGCCAGACGCTGATCCCGGTGACGGGCGGCGAAATCGTCGTTCAGAACGAGGCGCAGGGGCGGCTGAACATCACGGTGCGCGACCAGCGGGGCGAGGCGATCGAGGGCGTTCGCCTGACGGCGACGGACGAGACGGGCGCGCAAACGGAATTGACGACCGATGGAAACGGACAGGCGGTGCTGCTCTGCGACCGCGCGGGAAACTACACTGTTTCGGAAACCGAATTGCCGGCGGGCGTCCTTCCGGCGCAAAACGACAGCGCGAGCGCGCAGGTGGCGCTTGCGTCCGCCGTGAGCGTCGTCTTTGAGCATCCCGCGCCGGGCACGGTGCAGGCGGCGGCGACGGTGGTATCCGTCAACGCGCTGGGCGAGCGGGAGGAAAAGCCGCTCGCCGGTCTGACGCTGCACATTATCGGTCAGGGCGACGTGACGACGGACAGCGACGGCATGGCGCAGGCGGCGCTGCCGGAGGGCAGCTACGACGTGACGCTCTCCTATGCGGGGGATGCGGATATCCTTCTGCCCTTCACGCAGGGGCAGTTGATCGTGCGCGGCGGCCAGACCACGAAGGTCGAGCTGGCGGCGGCGAGCCGCATGGGGCGCATTGTGATGCAGGCCGAGAGTGGGCGCGCGGTATCCGGCGGCGCGGTCAGCTACGCCTCCGAGGAGACGGGCGAGGTCTACGGCCCGTATGCGATGGACGCGGACGGGCTGGCGGTTTCCGACCCGCTTCCGGCGGGCGTTTACCGCGTGGAGGAAATCACCGCACCGAAAAACACCCAGCTCGGCGAAACGAATAACGAGACGATCTGCGTTGAAGCGGGACAGGCCGCGCAGGTTTCGGTGCGCCTGCTCACGCTCGAAAATCAACGCTTTGCGATGGTGCGCGCGGAGATCGACGACACGGGCGCGCGGCAGGAAACGGCGCTGAACGAGCCGCTGACGGCTGAGCTGCTGACGGCAGACGATGGGCGGCTGACGGCGGACAACGTGCAGATTCAGGATGGCGGCGTCTCGCTGGAGGCGCTGAGCGGTACATATGTGCTGAGGCTGGCGGAAAGCGACGCGGCGAGGCTGGGCGTTTTGCCGCAGTCCGAGCCGTTTACGCTGCCCAGCCGCGAGGAGACGATCGCCTTTGCGGCGGCGCAGACGCGGCTGGTGCTGCACAGCGTCGATGAAGACGGCAACGCGATTGCCGGAGCGGCGTATGACGTGACGGATTCGGCCGGTCAAAGCTATGCCGTGACGACGGACGAAACGGGGCGCGCGGTGACGCCGCCGATGGCCGCGGGCGAAGCGACGATTGCGACGCAGAGCGCGCCGGAGGGCTATGACCGCGCGGCGCAGACGACGTGCGCTGCCGTTGCGGGCGAAGCCGGGGAAATCAGCCTCGTGCACGCGCGTTACGGGCTGGCTCAGTTCGCCGTTTCGGTGCGCAAGCTGGACGCGAACGGAAACGCCGCCGAGGAGCCGCTTTCCGGCGCGCAGGTGCGGATTTACAGCGTGCAAAGCGGCGGGCAGAGCGTGAACGACACCGGCATTTTGCTGCAAACCGACGCGGACGGCGTGTGTTCCGTCCGCCTTGCGCCCGGCGAATACGCCGCGCAGACGCAGGGGCTCGCGCAGGGCATGACCGCGCCGCAGGCGGCGCGCTTTACCATGCAAAACGCGCAGCAGACCGACGTGACGCTGACGTGCATGGACGCGCTCGGCGGCGTGAGCGTGACGCTGACGGGCGGGACGCTCGAACAGGAGCAGATGGCGCAGGTGCGCTTTGAGCTGCTGGCTGCCGACGGGCAGACGACCGATTTGGCGCTGACGGACGGCGCGTTCTACGCGGGTCAGCTTGCGGCGGGCACCTATGTGCTCCGGCAGACGCAGATGCCCGAGGGCTACACGCTTTCCGGTGAGCAGACCGTGACCGTTGCGGGCGGCGAGGTGCAGCGCGTGCGCGTTCCGCTGGAGGAATACGCGCTGCTGTCCGTCTCGAAAACGGGTCTGACGTTTAACGACAAGCTGCAAACCTACGTCGTGCCGCTGACGGGCGAATACGGCGTGTATACGATGGAAAACGGCAGTTTGTTGCCATATCCCTCCGCGTCGGAGCAGACGACGGTGTGGGCCAACGCCGCGCCGAGCGAAAAGAAGGCTGTCAGCGTCAGGCTTCCGGCCGAGCCGGAGGGCACGACGTATTATCTGCGCGAATTGAGCGGCGCGGCCGGGTTCGCGGCGGACGAGACGATCTACGAGGTCACGCTGACCGCGGGCGAGACGCGCGTGCTGGATTGCGCGGTTTCCAGCGACAGGGGCTTCTTTGAGCTGGATTTGACGGATATATCCACCGGGGCGCATGTCTCCGGCGGGCGGTTTGAGCTGCTGAGCGGCGACGGCGAAGCGGTGCTCGATTTTGAAATGGGCGACTCGGCCTATCGCAACCCGATGGCCGTGCCCGTCGGCACCTACACGCTGCGCCAGATCGAGGCGGCCGAAGGCTATGCGTTCTGCGAAAACAGCGAGATCACGGTGGAGATTCCGCCGTATCTGACGCAGGGCGGAAGCGTGGCGAGCGCGGGCATGCGCTGCCTGTCTCTGCCGGAAAGCGGGATGATCGAAGGGCTGCTCGACGACGTATATGCCGCCAACGCGCAGGGGCTGACCCTGCTGACGGTGGATACCGCCGCCGTGCGCCGGGGCGAGACGCTGATTCAGCCGCGCGTACAGATCGACGTATCGGAGCAGAGCGGCGCACGGGTGAAGATTGAGAGCCTCGTGCTCACCGCGCCGACGGATGAAAACGACGGCCGCTATCGCGCGCGTGTGGAATACAGCCTGACGGGCGGCGGCTGGCGGCCCTCCGAGGCCAAGACGACCGACGTGCTCACAGGGCCGACGGCCGTGAGCTTTGCGGATGTGCCCAACGATATCGACGCGGTGCGCGTCACTTATCTGAACGCGCAGACCGGCGAGGAGCTGGCCGAGGGCGGTTTTACGCCGGGGCAGATCACGCTGAACGTGAAAACGGGCGTGGATGGCGCGGCGACGCTGAACGCGCGGACGACCTTCGACGGGACGCTGCTGGTGCAGACGCAGGCGGACGGCGCGAAGCAGGCGATTGCGCGCACCGCGGAACGGACGGACAGCTTCGGCGTGACGGGCAGCGGCATGTTTGCGGCGGCCTCCGCGGGCGTGGACGGTACGATCAGCGGCATTGCGTTTCTGGACAGCGACGCCGACGGCGTGATGGACGCGGACGAAACCGCGCGCTACGCGGGGCTGAACGTGACGCTGCTCACGCGGGCGGGCGAGGTTGTCAGCGCCTGCCGCACCGATTCGGACGGACGCTATGCGTTTTCGCCCGTCTCCGGCGGCAGCTATACCGTGCAGTTTGACGGGGGAAGCGGCGTGATCTTCTCCAGCGGCGAGCTGTATTCCGACCACGTGCAAAGCGCCGTGCGCGATACGCATTACGGCCTGAGCGAAACCCTCGTGATCGACGGCGACCACAGCGATTATATCGTCAACGCGGGCTGCATTTACGCGGGCGAGGTCTACGGCAATGTGCTTGAGCAGCTTGCGGACGGGCAGACGGTCGGTTTCGGCGGGCTGAACCTCGAAATGGAAAAGCGCGGCGAAGAGGAGCCGGCCGTGGTGATGACGGGCGACAGCGGCGCGTTTGATTTTGCGGGGATGCTGCCGGGCAAATACGACGTTGTGCTGACGCTGCCGCAGGGCTATCTCTCCGCGGACGCGGAGGACGGCGAGATTCGCCGCACGGTGGAGCTGGCGCAGGGCGACGTTGTGGATTTCGGCACGGTGACGATGTGCCAGAGCGCCTCCATTTCCGGTGCGGTGCGCATCGACGACGACGGCGACGGCGTGATTGCGGAGGGCGCGCAGCCCGTTTCCGATCTGCGCGTCGTGCTGCTGCGCGTCAAGAACGGCCATACCGAAAGCATCGCGGAGACCCGGACGGATGAAAACGGCCGATACCGCTTTGACGCGCTCTACGCGGGCGAATACAGCGTGCTCTTCGAGCTGGACGGCGAATGGACGTTCACCCAATACGGTCAGGATTCCGCCGTATACGGTGCGCTGACCCAGAGCGGAAGCACGCAGGCGATTTCGCTGCAAATCGGCGACGAGGTGAAAAATATCGACGCGGGCGTGACCATCCCGGCGCAGTTGACCGTCAACGTGTTCAAGGATACGCAGGCGGACGGCGTCAAGGGCGTTTACGAAGAGGCGTTTGAGGGGATCGGCGTCACGCTGATTCACCTTGTCAACGGCGAGGACGCGGAATCCGTGACCTATCGGACGGACGCGGAGGGCAACGTCACCTTTGCGGGCGTCAGCCCGGGCGAATACGCGATTGCCTATCAGCTTCCGGGTCAGTGGCGCGCGACGAAGCAGGCAGACGCGGCTTCGGCCTCCGCGCCGGTGAGCTGTGTTCCCCAGACGACGCTATCCGGCGGCAGAAGCGAACCGTTCACCCTGACGATGGGGCAGACCGGCGTGAAGCTGTACATCGGCGCGATGCTCTCCGGCTCGATTTCCGGCAGAGTCTATTATGACGACGACGCGGACGCGAAGCTCGGCGCAAGCGAGCTGTATTGCAGGGATGTGAAGGTGGAGCTGCTGAACGCGGCGGGCGATACGGTGGCCGCCGCGAGCACCGCCGAGGACGGAAGCTATGCCTTTGAGGGTGTTGCGCCGGGGCGCTATCGCGTGCGGTTTACGGCGAAGGAGGCGGACAGCGGCTTCTCCGCGACGGAACGCAGCATGGCCAAGGGCGGCGTGCAGCAGAGCGACGATTCGGTTTCCACCACGCGCGTGTTGACGCTCTCCGGCGGCGACACGCTCAGCGAGGTGAACGCTGGCGTTGTGCGCAGAGGGACGCTGACCGGCTCCGTTTGGATTGACCGAAACGGCGACTGCGTGCGGCAGGCGGAGGAAGAGCTGCTCTCCGGCGTCGAGGTGCACCTGATGGACGGCGCGGGGCGCTTCATCACGGAAAGCACGACAACCGACGAAAACGGACGGTTCGCGTTTGCGCGCGTCGCGCCCGGCAGTTATAAACTCCGCGTGGACGCGCCGGAGGGCTACGTCTTTTCCGGCGCGGCGCAGGACAGTGTCCTCCCGCTGGAAAGCACGCGGGACGGGCGCGGGTATTCCGCCTCGTTCACGATGCTCGGCGGCGCGAAGGTCGAGGGCGTTTCCTTCGGCCTGCTGACGCAGGGCAAAATCACGGGCCGCGTATGGCTGGACGGCGATTATGACGGCCTGATGGGCGAAACGGCGGAGGGTCTGCGCGGCGCGACGGTCGCGCTGCTCGGCGGCGACGGCGAGGAGATGGCGCAGACCCAATCGACCCGAACCGGCGAATTTACGTTCGACCGGCTGATGCCCGGCACGTACAGCGTCCGCGTGACGCTGCCGGAGGGCTATGTCTATACCGTGGGCGGCGCGGATTCGCTCGCCCTGCGGACGGACGAAGCGGCGGTCACAATCGGTCTGGGCGAATTGCACATGGGCGAAACGCTCTCGGGCGTGAACGTCGGCGCATTGAAGCCCGCCTCCGTCGGCGGCGTGGTCTGGATGGACGCGGACGACGACGGCCGCAGGCAGAACGGCGACGCGGGCGTGCAGGGCGTGACGGTGCAGATGCGCATCACGGACGGCGCGGACGCGGGCACGACCCTGAACGCAACGACGGATGCTTCGGGCAGCTACCGGTTTGACGGCGTGATGCCCGGAAGGGCGGAGCTGTCGTTCACCCTTGCGGACGGCTATGCGTTTGCGAAGAACGCGAGCGGGACGCGGCGCGTCAGCGTCGTGCCGATGGCGGACAGCGTAAACGGGCAGACGGACGGCGTGGACGTCCTCAGCGGCGAAAACAATCTGGATTTGGACGTCGGCGTGGTGGCGGTCGGCACGATGGCCGGCACGGTCTGGCAGGACAGCCGATACGACGGCGTATACGGCAAAAAGGAAGCGGGCGTATCCGGCGCGTGGGTCGAGCTGCTCGACGCGGCCAGCGGAGAAACCCTGAAGCATGCGGAGACGGACGAAAACGGCCGGTATGCGCTGGACTTTGTGCGCGCAGGCGATTATACGCTCCGCGTGACGCTGCCGGATGGGATGATGTTCACCTGCGGCGGCGAGAGCGCCATCGCGGAGACGGACGCAGGCTGCGCGCAGAGCGCGGCGTTCTCCGTGGCGATGGGCGAAAGCCGCGAAAACATGAACGTCGGCGCGATTGCGGCGGCGTCTATCGCCGGACGTGTGACCGCGCCGAACGCAGTGATTACCCTGACGCAGGGCGGCACGGTGGTCGCGGCGACGCAGACGGACGCAAACGGCGATTTCGAGCTGACGGCGCTCAGGCCGGGTCAATACCGGGTGCGCATGGCGCTGCCGGAGGACAGGCTCTTTGAGCGCGGCGCGGCGCTGGAACTGACGCATGCGGACGCGCAGGAAGGGCAGACGGGCGAAATCAACCTCGCGATGGGCGAACGCCTGACGCTTGAAACGATCACGGCGGTGGAAACCGCGACGGTCGGCGGCCGCGCGTGGCAGGATCAGAACGCGGACGGCGTGATGGACGCGCAGGAACCGGCGCTCCCCGGCGTGACGGTGGCGCTGCTGGATGAAAACGGCGGCGTTGCGGCGGAGCAGACCGTCGGCGAGGACGGCCGATACAGCTTCAGACTGATTCGAAGCGGGTGCTATTCGCTGCGCTTTACCCTGCCCGGCGGCGAATTGTTCGCTGACCAGAGCGGCGAGGCGGGCGGCTCGTGCGTTGCGCCCGTGGAGGGCAGCACGGCGGCGACCGCGCCGATGACGCTGGAGGGCGGGCAGAAAATCGACAGCCTCAACCTCGGCGCGATTGAAGCGGCTCAGATCGGCGACACGGTCTGGCTGGACAAGAACGGAAACGGCTTGCAGGATTACGGCGAGCCGGGTCTCGCGGGCGTTGCCCTGACGCTCCTGCGCGTGGACGGGGATGGACAGGCGGATATCGCGGCGCAGACCGTCAGCGACGAATACGGCTATTATCATTTCAGAAACCTGCGCCCCGGCAGTTACAGCCTGCGCGTGGAGCTTGAGGCGGGCGACACGCTGACCTTCCGCTTCGGCGCGCCGCTGGGCGAAATCGACAGCGACATCGACCCCGAAACGGGCGTGAGCGACGTGTTCCGCCTGCAATCCGGCGAAACCCGGCTGAACATCGACGTCGGCCTGACCGAACGCGCGGAAAAATAAAACGCGAAGAAAACAAACGCGAAAGAATCAACGCGAAGGATCGAAAAGAAAGAAGGAACAAAACCATGATACAGGAACCGCTGACCATCGGCCTTGCCGAAAAGAAGGACGGAGAGGAAATCTACGCGCTCTATCATTCTCTGCTGGATGATCCGTATGGAACGTGGAACGAGGAATACCCGTCGCTGGAGTGTGTGCAGAACGATTTGGAGGAAAACATCGTGTATGCGATGCGCGACGCGACGGGGCGGATCGTCTCCGCGATTGTGGACGAGCAGGATATTCACGAGTTTGACGGCCTTGCGCCGTGGTATGCCGACGTGACGCGCTGGGCGCAGCTCGGGCGGCTCGGCGTGGCGCATGACGCGCAGGGGCACGGCATCGCCCGCAGAATGCTGGCGCACGCGATGGAGCAGGCGAAGGAACGCGGCTGCGAGGCCGTCCGCTTTCTGGTGGCGACCTGCAACATCCCGGCGCAGCGCTCGTATGCCAAGCTGAACTACGAGGTCTGCGGCGAGTGCGAGGAGTGGGAAGGACACTGGCTCTGCTACGAAAAGCGGCTGACCGATTGAGCGGCGCGCCTGTAAGCCGAACGCCATAAAGAAAGAGGAGAACAGCAACCCATGCACATGCGCACAAAGAAATGGGCGAAGCCCGAGCTGGCCGTCTGCCCGTATTTCACCGACGAACCCGAAACCAAGCGCGGCCGCTGGCGGGCGCAGTTTGAACGCGAGCAGCCGCTGTATCTGGAGCTGGGCTGCGGCAAGGGCGTTTCTACCGCCGCGATGGTGAAGGATAACCCCACGATCAACTACGTTGCGGTGGATATCACCTGCA
>OLGD01002995.1_pt1 | contig 17276 bp, 16 predicted proteins | sample 1605311 | NCBI WGS metagenome assembly OLGD01 (sample SAMEA3888917, study PRJEB22519) | human gut metagenome | biome: human gut; feature: human-associated habitat; material: faeces | place: Denmark | collected 2010 | reverse complement strand
TATTAAAGAATATAATGCTGAGAGTAAAGTTACAGTAAATAGTAATAAGAATTCTAATAGTTATACTCTTTTGCAGTCAAATTACGATGGTATTTCAAGACAGGAGATTAGAAGTACTGAAAATGACAGTGGAATTATTATTGAAAATGTAGATAATTGTTTGACTATTAAAAATACGCAATTGCCTGTTGAGAAGGTTTTTGCAGATTATGCAGGTGTCATTAAAAATTCAGTTGGACTTGATTCTTTTATTGATGATTATTTATGTACCGAAAATAAAGAAGTGATTGATAAAGACGGATATTACATAATTAGTGTAAGAAACAAAAATTCTCAAAATAAGTATTCATTAAGTAAAACGTTGTTTTTTAATAAAGAGAAGAGTTCAATTGAAAAAATTGTAGTTAAAGATATAAACAATAATGAGACTACTATCATAGAATATATTAAACTTGAAATATTGTAAATTTAAATAAAATTTAGATATAGTAATTTACAAATTCGATATACAGAATTATTAGGAGTGATTATTATGGTAATCAAAAGAGGAGATATGTTTTATGCGGATTTAAGTCCTGTTATTGGATCGGAGCAGGGGGGAATAAGGCCTGTTTTGATAATACAAAATGATATGGGAAACAGATATAGTCCGACGGTGATCTGCGCGGCGATGACCTCGCGCGTGGGCAAGAGCGATCTGCCGACGCACGCATGGGTCAGCGCGCGGGACAGCGGGCTGAAATGCGACTCGTTGGTGCTCTGCGAACAGATTAGAACGCTGGAAAAGCGCCGCCTGCGCGCCAAGGCCGGACGAATCGACGGCATGGCGATGGCGCGGGTAGACGCGGCGCTGCTGTGCGCGCTGGGCATCGGATGACGGGGAAAGGGACAAAATTGAGCATGCGCGGCGGGAAACGATCCGCCGCCTGAAAAGCGTATCCTCCCCCTCAAAGGGGGGAGGATACGACCATGCCCCATAACGGGCGCGCAATGCGCGCCTGACTCCTTCAGTCAGCTTCGCTGACAGCTCCCTCGAAGAGGGAGCCCTTTTATCAGGTTATTTTCCGTCTAAGCAATAAGTTGCGCCGTACCCGTAGGGACGCGCATTGTGCAGAATTTGCTTTTTGCTCAATTATTGCATTTACTGAACATAGAGAAAAACGCCCGAAGCGGCGGACAAGCCGGGAGGAAAAAGAGGATGAAGATGGATTTCAAGCTGGAAAGCAGGCAACTGATCTGGGATTATCTGCTGCTGACGGTCGGCGCGCTGCTGACGGCGTTCGCGTTCGCGGCGTTCTTTGTGACCAACGACATCGCGCCGGGCGGCGTGACGGGCATCGCGACGGTGCTTTCCAGCGTGACAGGGCTGAACGTCGGTCTGCTCAGCTTTTTGATTAACGTGCCGCTGTTCGCCATCGGCTGGCGGCGCGTCGGCGTTCGCTTCGCGGTGCGCTCGTTCATCTCGATGCTGCTGCTGTCGCTGTTCATCGACCTGATGCCGGAGTTTGATCTGGCGGGGAACATGATGCTGGCCGCCATCTTCGGCGGCGTGACGATGGGCGCGGGGCTGGGCATGGTGGTGCGCGCGGGCGCGACGACGGGCGGCACGGACATGGCCGCGATGATCGTCCACGAGCACCTGAGCATGTTCACCGTGCCGATGGTGCTCTTTACCATCGACGGAATCGTCGTCGTCGTCGCGGCGCTGAACTTCGGTGTGCAGGCCGGTTTGTTCGCGCTGATCGCGTTGTTCGTTTCGACCAAGACGATGGATTCCGTCATCAAGGGCTTCAACACGGCGATGCAGTTTCTCATCATCAGCCCGAATCAGGAGGAGATCGTCCGCCGGATTCACACGGAGATGGATCGCGGCTGCACCCGGCTGGAGGCGACCGGCACCTATGAGGGGCGCAAAAACGGCGCGCTGCTGTGCGTCGTCCCCCGGATGGAGGCCTCCCGCCTGAAAAAGATCGTTTCCGAGTGCGACGCGCATGCGTTCGTCACGGTCTGCGACGTGCACGAGGCGCTGGGCGAGGGATTCAGCTATCGCCACATTTCCTGACTGCCTGCACAAAAATGCGCGCAATGTGTGAATCACCGTTTACAAAACAGGGCGGATGATGGTATAATCATTCTTGACACAAAGCGTCCCCACGATTCGGGAACGCCAACCAACAACTCAGGAGGAATGTATCATGAAAAAGATCCTTTCCGTACTGCTCGTTCTGGCCGCGCTGCTTGCGATGGCCACCTCCGCCGCGCTGGCCGCCGAGATTGCGCTCGTGACCGACGTCGGCACCATCGACGACGAATCCTTCAACCAGGCCTGCTGGGAAGGCGTTAAAGCCTATGCCGAGGCCAACGGCAAGACCTATCAGTACTATCAGCCGGGCGCTGACAGCACCGACGAGCGTCTGAATTCCATCGACCTGGCCGTGTCCGAGGGCGCGAAGGTCGTCGTCTGCCCGGGCTATCTGTTCGGCGAGACTGTCGCGCAGGCGCAGGAGCTGTACCCGGATGTGGACTTCATCGCGGTTGACGTTTCCGCCGGCGATCTGGGCGGCGTGGATGCGCAGCAGAACCTGTACTGCGCCGTGTTCGGCGAGGAGCAGGCGGGCTACCTGGCCGGCTACGCGGTCGTGAAGGACGGCTACACCAAGCTGGGCTTCCTCGGCGGCATGGCGGTTCCGGCCGTGCAGCGCTACGGCTACGGCTTCGTGCAGGGCGCGAACGCGGCGGCTGTTGAGCTGGGCACCCCGATCGAGATCAACTACACCTACGGCGGCCAGTTCTTCGGCGACGCCAACATCACCGCCAAGATGGAAGGCTGGTACACCACCGGCACCGAGATCGTCTTCGCCTGCGGCGGCGGCATCTACACCTCCGCGGTGGAAGCGGCGCTGAAGAGCAAGGCGTATGTGGTCGGCGTTGACGTTGACCAGCACTACATTGGCGAAAAGGCTGTCGCCGAGAACGGCTACAACCCGTTCGTGACCTCCGCCATGAAGGGTCTGAAGGAAGCGACTGTGTCCGCGCTGGGCAAGTTCTTTGACGGCACTTGGGCGGACATCGGCGGCAAGGTGGAAACCCTGAACCTGCAGGCGGGCGACTATGTGGGTCTGCCGACGGCCGAGGCTTCCTGGGGCTTCAAGACCTTCACGATGGACGAGTATAACAAGCTCATCGAGGATATCCGCTCCGGCGCGCTCACCGTGTCTGCGGAGATCGCGGATCACCCGGCCGTGGACGCCAGCGTGACCGTCAACTACATCGACTAATCCCCGATACATCGACGAATTCTCGATAATCGGAAACAGAAGCTCCCCGCTCAAAAGGCGGGGAGTTTTTCTGTTATGCGGCAAATGAGCAAATCCGAAATTTAGGGCAGATTCTTATAACGGCCGCGCGATCAAAGACATGCCGTCCCCCGCGGATGCATACAGTGAAGGGCAGGGAAAACCGAGGGAGGGATGAGCGTGGAGATGACATTATCCCGCGAGACGCTTTGCTTTGAGCGCCTCGCTTTGGCCAGAGAGGAACAGGTGAGCGTAGAGGGCGAGGCGACGCTGCCGGGGAGCATGCGCGACGCGGTGACGGTGCTCAGCGTGCAGGCGCAGGCCTATCTGGAGGACGCGCGGGCGACGGCGGGCAGCATGACGCTGCGCGGGCACGTGAGCTTTCAGGCGCTGTATACGCAGGGGGATTTGACGCGAATCCGCGCGATGGAGACGACGTGCGACTTTGAGCACAGCATCGACGCGCCGGAGCTTCAGCCGGATATGCGGGTGAACGCGAGCGTCGCCGTGCAGGAGACGGAGGGGACGGCAGCGAGCGGCCGCATGACCCTGCGCGCGCTGCTCGATCTTCAAATCGAGGCGTTTGAAACGACCCGGCAGGCGCTCGTGACCGACGCGGCGGGCGACGCGGACGCGCTCAGAACCCGGATGCAGCGCGTCGCCTTCTGCCGGACGGCGCCGCTGGGCGAGGAGAAGACGCTGGTGCGTGAGGAATTTGATCTGCCCGCGCGGCTGGAGGTCGGCGACGTGCTCAGCGCGACGGGGGAGGCCGCCGTGGCAGAGTTGACGGGCGGCGCGGGGCGCATCGGCGTCAGCGGCACGGTGGAGGTGCGCGTGCTGCACAGGCCGCAGGAAGCGGGCAATCCGCTGGTGATGACCAGCCACGAGCTGCCCTTTGAGCTGAGTATCGACACGCAGATCCCCGACGGGGCGCAGATTCACGCGCAGGCGGAGGCCATCGACGTGATGGCGGACTCGATGGCGGATGACAAACGCCGGACGCTGCGCGTGGAGGCGGAGGTGCGCGTTCGCCTGAGCGGCTGCGTGCAGGAGGAAAAGGAACTGCTCGAAGACCTGTACAGCGTATCGGGCGACGCGCTCATCCCGCAAAAAGAGCGGTTTGACGTGCACGCCTTCGAGGAGAGCAGCGACGTTCGCGAAAGCATTCGTCTGCCCATCGCGCTGGCGAAGGATGCGCCGCCCATCGGCACGGCGCTCGCCGCGTTCGCGCAGCCGACGATCACGGCGGCCACGCCCGCGGGGAAGCGGCTCGACGCGGAGGGCGTGATGGCCGTGACGCTGATCTATCTGCCGATGGATTCGGATATCCCGATGGCCATACACACGCGCGAGCCGTTCGCGATGACCTTCCCCATCGAGACGACCGAGGATGCGCAGGTGCAGGCGCGCGTCATCGAGGCGACGCCCGGACCGGCGACCAGCGACCGCGCGGAGGTGCGCTGCGTCGTGGGGCTGCATGTCGTCAAGCACGGCGTGCGCCCGCTCGACGCGGTGATCGACGTGGCGCAGCAGCCCGCCGCCCGGCAGGAGCGCGGCTTCGTACTCGTCTGGCCGGCCAAGGGGGAATCCCGCTGGGAGACGGCCAAGCGGCTGCGCGTCGCGGAGGAAGAACTGCATCCCGCCGGAAAGGGCGCGATGCTGGCGTTTCGAAAATGACCCCGAGGGCGCGGAAGCGCCCTTTAGAATGCAGAAAAAAGCTACTCTCCCCCCCCTTTTTCGGGGGAGAATAGCTTTTTGTCTACGGTCTGAAAAGCGGGTCAAGCCCGCTTTTTTTAATGCGGCAGGGCGGCTTTCAGCCGGATCAGCCCCACCGCGTCCGCGATGAACCAGCCAATCGGAATCGCCAGCCAGATGGCCGTCACGCCGAAATGCGGCGCGAACGCATAGGCCAGCGCGACGCGCAGACCGAGCGAAATCACCGTCAGCACGACGGACATGCCCGCCCGCTCAAGCCCGCGATAGATCGCGTAGAGCAGAAACAGCAGGCCGATGCCGACGTAGAACACGCCCTCCACGCGCAGATAATGCACGCCGACGGCCAGAATCTCGCGCTCGCCGGGGTCGATGAACAGCGTGAGCAGCGGCCGCGCAAAGAGAAAGACCAGCGCGGAAACGACGGCACAGAAGGAGAGCGAAAGCAGCGCCGCTTCGCGGATGCCCTGCTTCACGCGCTCCGGCTTGCCCGCGCCGGTGTTCTGCGCAACGAAGGTCGCAAAGCCGTTGGCAAAATCCTGCGCGGGGGAATAGGCGAACGAATCAATCTTCACGCCCGCCGCGAACGCCGCCATTGTTGCGACGCCGAAGCTGTTGACGAGGCTCTGCACGAGCAGAATACCGAAATTCATAATGGATTGCTGCACGCTCGTCAGCACGCTGACGCTCGCGATGCGGGAAAGCAGCGGACGATCCAGCTGGAAATTCGAGCGGCGCGGGCGGAGTTCGGGGAGGCGGAAGAAGAAATACAGCGCAATGCCCGCCGCGGAAAGCCCCTGCGCGATTACCGTCGCCAGCGCCGCGCCGGCAACGCCCCGGTGCAGGACGAGCACGAACAGCAGATCGAGCGCGATGTTCACCACCGTGGAGAGCAGCAGAAACAGCAGAGACGCAAACGAATTGCCGACGCTGCGCAGCGCCGCCGCGAAGAAGTTATACAGAAAGGTGAAGAAAATGCCCGCGAAGATCACCTGCAGGTAGCTTGTGATATCCGGAACGGCCTCCGGCGGGACGCGCAGCAGCACGATGAACGCATCGAGCAGCGCGTAGCTGAGCACCGTCAGCAGGAGGGACAGCGCCGCAATGAGACAGAAGGCGTTGGTCATCGCGGTCTTGAGCTTATCCATGTTCCCCTCGCCGTAAAGCTGGCTGAAGACGACGCCGCTGCCCATGCACAGCCCGAGGACGAGGCTTGTGAGCAGAATCATCAGCGAAAACGCGCTGCCGACGGCTGCAAGGGCGACGTTGCCCAGAAAGCGGCCGACAATCAGCGTATCGGCGACGTTATAGAGCTGCTGAAGCAGGTTGCCCGCGATCAGCGGCAGGCTGAAGCGGATCAGCCCGGCGCGAATGGAGCCCTGCGTTAAATCCTGCTGCAAAGAAAAAACCTCCCTGAAAAATGCTTCCGAATCCCTATTATACAGCGAAAACGGGAAAATGGAAGATTGGATTTGACGAAAGCGGCGGCATGCGGTACAATAAGGCGCGAAAAACGGAAGGGGATGAAGCGCATGAACATCAAGGCGGCGATTTGGGATTTGGACGGCACGCTGCTCAACACGCTGGACGATCTGGCGGCGAGCACGAACGCGGCGCTGGCGGCGAACGGCCTGCCGACGCACACGACGGACGAGGTGCGGATGTTTGTCGGCAACGGCATCGGCAAGCTGATCGAGCGCGCCGTGCCGAACGGGCGGGAAAACCCGAAATTTCAGGCGGTCTACGATGCGTTTGTCGCGCATTACGGCGCGCACAGCCGCGACCGCACAAAGCCCTACGACGGGATTCTGCCGATGCTGGACGCATTGGCCGCGCAGGGCGTAAAGCTGGCGATTGTTTCCAACAAGATTGATTTTGCGGTGAAGGAGCTGAGCCGCGATTATTTCGGCGAACGGATGCAGGCGGCCATCGGCGACGACCCCGGCCGCAGAAGAAAGCCCGCGCCGGACAGCGTGCTGGAGGCCATGCGCCAGTTGGGCGTGACGCGGGCGGAGACCGTCTACATCGGCGATTCGGATGTGGACGTGGAGACGGCGCGCAACGCGGGCGTGGCCTGCTGCGCGGTGAGCTGGGGCTTCCGCTCGGTGCAATGCCTCCGGGATGCGGGCGCGGCGCGAATCGCGGCCAATCCGCAGGAGCTGCTGGCCATGCTGGAGGCGCTGTGAGACCGCCGTATGACGCGGCGCTGGTGCTCGGCGTGGAGCTGGACGCGGACGACGCGCCGACGGAGGAGCTGGCGCGCCGGGTGATGGCGGCGGCGCGGGCGTATCGGGGCGGCGCATGCGCATCTCTGGTGCTGTGCGGCGGCTGCCTGCCCGGTCACAGGCGCTCGGAGGCGGAAGTGATGGCGCGCATGCTCGCGGCGCTGGGCGTGCCGAAGCGGGTCTTGATCTGGGAAGACCAGTCGAGGGACACGATGGAAAACTGCCGCAACGCCGCGGCGCTGCTGGGCGGAACGGGGCGCGTTCTGGTGGTGACGAGCGATTATCACCTGCGCCGCGCGGTGATGACGGCGCGGCGCGCGGGGCTTCGCGCGGACGGGCTGGCGGCGAAGACGACCGGCGGGCGCGTCGGGAAGCGACTGATGGAGGCTTGCTACATTGCGGATTTGCTGCTTGGCTGGCAGGACGAGGGCAGGGCGCGCCCCGCGTGGACATACCGCCTGTTTGCGCGGGTGTTCGGCGAACAGGCAAAAAAATAAAGCGCGACGAAGCGAATTGTCGATTGCATATTGACAGGGGCGGCGCGCGTGGTATAATAAGAACAACTGAACAACGAGACCTTTGAGAGATCTTCAGGGCAGGGTGCAAGTCCCTACCGGCGGTACAGCCCGCGAGCCGTTTTGGCCGATTCGGTGAAACTCCGAAGCCGACAGTATAGTCTGGATGGAAGAAGCGATATCTCCTTTTTTCATGGTGAAGAAAGAATCAGCCCCTGATCGCTCTGCTTTCAGGGGCTTGTTTGTCAGAATCTAAAAAAAGAGGTTTTGTGTATGTCTCAGAAAAAGTCAAGCGGCAGCGCGGTGTTTGTTATGACCCGCTGCGGAATCCTCGCGGCGATGGCCGTCATCCTGTATTACATCGAGATCCCGGTCGTCGCGTTTTACAAGCTGGATCTGTCCACGCTGCCGGCGATTCTGGCGGGCTTTGCGATGGGGCCGCTGCCGGGCGTGGCGGTGGTCGTCATCAAGAATCTGGTGCACATGCTCGGCACGAGCACGGCCTGCGTGGGCGAAATGGCGGATATCATCATGTCCAGCTGTTTCATCATTCCGGCCAGCCTGATTTACCGCCGCCGCAAGGACAGAAAGAGCGCGGTGCTCTCGATGGCGGTCGGCACGGTGCTGATGACGATTGCGGGCGTGCTGGTCAACTACTTCATCCTGATTCCGGCATATCAGACGCTGATGAACCTGCCGCTCGAGGTGATCGTCGGCATGGGCACGAAGGTCTGGAGCTATATCGACAACACGGTGAAGCTGGTGATTTTCATCACCGCGCCGTTCAACATCCTCAAGGGCGCTGTGCTCAGCGTGGTGACGTATCTGCTCTACAAGCGCGTGTCGCCGCTGCTGCACCAGAAGAGCGCCAGATAAGCGAAGTATAGGTGAGTCATTTGCTGGAAATCCTCTGTAAAACCGAAAAAGACATGCAGCGCCTCGGCCAAAGCCTTGGCGCTTGCATGCGCATGGGCGACGTGGTGCTGCTGACGGGCGAGATGGGCGCAGGCAAAAGCGTGCTGACCCGCGCGGCGGCGCGCGCGATGGGTGTGGACGGGCCGGTACCCAGCCCGACGTTCACCATCCTCAACATTCACGAGGGGCGAGCGATGCGGCTGTATCATTTTGACCTGTACCGCCTGTCCGACGCGGACGAGCTGTACGGCATGGGGCTTGACGAATACATCCCGGCGGAGGACGGCGCGAGCTTCATCGAGTGGCCGCAGATGGCGCAGGAAGCCATGCCCGAGGACGCGCTGCACGTGCACATCGCCTATGCGGAGGACGGCGCGGCGCGCGTGGCGACGCTGGAGGCCGGCGGCACATTTGACGAGGCGAGAATCGACGAGATCAAGCGGAGGCTGGAGGCAGACGATGAACATCCTGATGATTGATACATCCGGCCCGGCATGCGGTGTGGCCATCATGGCCGACGGCAGGCTGGTCTACGAGGCGGAATTGACGCACAGGCAGACGCACAGCCAGCGCGTCATGCCGATGGTGGATACGGCGCTGCAAATGAGCGACATGACGGCGGCGGATATGGACGTATTCGGCGCGGTGGTCGGCCCCGGCTCGTTCACCGGCGTGCGCATCGGCGTTTCCACGGTGAAGGCGCTGGCGCATGCGGCGAATAAGCCCTGCGTCGCGGTGGACGCGCTTGAAGCGCTGGCCGCGAACGTGACGGCGTTTGACGGCGTGGTCTGCCCGATTCTCGACGCGCGCGCCCAGCAGGTTTACGGCGCGATCTTCAAGCGCGGCGAGCGCCTGACGGAAGACACGGTGGAAAAGCTGACGTTGTTCCTCGACCGCGTGGAGGCGACGGGAGAAAACGCGCTGTTCCTCGGCGACGGCGCGCCCGGCTTCGAAGCGGCGATTCGCGAGCGGCTGGGGGATAAGGCGCATTTTGCGCAGCCCCAGCACAACGGCCTGCGCGCGGGAAGCGCCTGTACGCTGGCGGCGCGGCGGCTTGAAGCGGGCGAAACGCCGCTGGATTACATCACGCTTCTGCCGCTGTATCTGCGCGCGCCGCAGGCCGAACGCGAGCGCGCCGCGCGGGAAGGAGCAAAGCATGGCTGAGCCGACGATCCGGCCGATTCGCGAGGCGGACGTGAAGCAGATTCACGAAATCGAGAAGGCCTGCTTTGCGATGCCATGGTCGGAGGCATCCATCCTGCACGACGTGAAGGAGAACGTTGTGGCGCGCTGGCTGGTGCTCGACGACGGAAACGGCGGGGTGCTGGCCTACGCGGGCATGTGGTTTGTGCTCGACGAGGCGCACGTCTGCAACGTGGCCGTCCGCCCGGACTGCCGGGGAAAGGGCTACGGCAAGCGGATTTTCACGGCGCTGATCGACCTGGCGAAGGCGAACAGCATGGCGATGATGACGCTGGAGGTGCGCCGCTCGAACACGGTCGCGCAGAACCTGTATCACGCCTGCGGGATGCTCGACGTGGGGTATCGCAAGCGGTATTACGAGGATAATAAAGAGGACGCGCTGATTATGTACCGCGATTTTGTCTACCCGGAGCAGAGCGAAACCGAGGCGTGACGCGCCCGGCCGCGTAAAAACAGCATACAATTTGAGGGGCGGCGCGGGCAATCGGCGTTGCCCCCTTTTCTTTTGGCGGAAAATGGAGTACAATATTAGAATCCGAAATAATGGGGATGACTAGGATAAGGAATAGGGGCGAAGGGATGCAGCTTGAAATTCGCGGGGCGACGGTCGATGTGACGGTGAGCGGGGATTCCGGGCGCGGCGTGCTGCTGCTGCACGGATTCATGTGCTCGGCGCAGATGATGAGCAGCGTGCAGGAAGCGCTCTGCGGTCAGATGCGCGTGGCGGCGATTGATTTCCCCGGCCACGGCAAAAACGGCAGGAGCGCGCCGCCGCCGAAGCCGTGGGGCGTGCCGGACTATATGGAAATGACCGCCGAGGTGATCCGTCGGCTGAAGCTCGCGCCATGCGACATCGTGGCCCATTCCTTCGGCGCGCGGGTGGCGATTCTGCTGGCGGCGACATACCCTGAGCTTGTGGGGCGGATGATTCTGACCGGAGCGGCGGGCATCAAAAAGCCGAAGACGGGCGGGGCGACGGTGAAGCAGCGCGTCTACAAGGGGCTGCGCGGCGCGGTCAACCTGATGGATAAGACGCACCTGTTCGGCAGTCTGCCGGAGCGGGGGCGCGAGGCGCTGGTGCAGAAATTCGGCTCGGCGGATTACAAGGCGCTCTCCCCGGAGATGCGCAAGACATTTGTGAAGATCATTTCGCTGGATTTGACCGACGAGCTGCCGCGCGTCAAGGCGCCGACGCTGCTCTATTGGGGCGCGGAGGACACCGAAACGCCGCTCTGGATGGGCAAACTGATGGAAGAGAAGATCCCCGACGCGGGGCTGGTCGTGCAGAAGGGCGCGGGGCATTTCGCCTACCTCGAACACAATCAGGCGTTCCTGCGCATCGCAAAAAATTTCCTGCTGGAGGGTAGAGCGTGAAATTCCTTTTGACAATCATACAGGCGGTCGGGCTGGGCTGTGCGAGCGCGGCGGCCGGGCGGCGGGTGCTGCATTATTTGCAGCTTGAAAGCTATCAGCTTCCGGGCTACGTCAAGAGCGTGAGGCGCAACGCCATGCGCGCGCTGATTCCGCCGATCGCGATGGCGGCCGTCGGCGTGGCAGCGCTGCGGCTCAGCGGGCTGACCGGGCTGGCGCTTTTGCTGGAGGCGCTGACGGCGGCGCTGCTGGTTTGGCAGGCGGCGAAGGAAAAGGCGAAGAAGCCTTTTGTCGCAACCGAGCGCGTGAAGCGGCTGCTGGCGGTGCATGCCGCGGTCAACACCGTGCTGGCGCTGGCACTGCTGACGGTTTCCCCGGTGCTGGGCTATCTGATGCCCGCTTTTGAACCGGCGCTGCTGATGCTGGCGGCCCTCATCGCCGCGCCGATGGAAAAGCACATCGCGGGGCAGTTCATAAAGGATGCGCAGGCGAGGCTGGCCGCGCAGCCGGGCTTGATTAAAATCGGCATCACGGGCAGCTACGGCAAGACGAGCACGAAATTCCTGCTGCGCGACATCCTCTCCGTGAAATACAACGTGCTGGCCACGCCGTCGAGCTTCAATACGCCGATGGGCGTGACCCGCGTGATCCGCGAGCAGCTCACGCCCGCACATCAGGTGTTCATCGCCGAGATGGGCGCGCGCCATGTGGGCGACATTCGCGAATTGGTGGAGCTGGTGCACCCGCAGATGGGGCTGATTACATCCGTCGGGCCGCAGCATCTGGACACATTCGGCACGATCGAGCGCGTGCGGGATACGAAATACGAGCTGAACGAGGGGCTGCCGAAGGACGGCACGGCGGTTTTCGCGCGGGACGGCGCCATCTGCGAGACGCTGTTTGAGCGCTGCCCGCTCGAGCGAAAATACAAGCCGGGGATGCTGGTCGATGCGAAGAACGTCGCCTGCGGCCCGTGGGGCACGCGGTTCACGCTGACGGACGTGCAGACCGGCGAGAAAGCGAGCTGCCAGACGCGGCTGCTCGGCGAACATTCGATCTCCAACCTGCTGCTGTGCTGCACGGCGGCGCGCGCGCTGGGCATGACGCTTCAGGAAATCGCGCTGGGCGTTTCGCGCTGCCAACCGGTGGAGCATCGGCTGGAGCTGCTTTCCGGCGGCGCGGGCGTGAGCATCATCGACGACGCATTCAACGCCAATCCGGTCGGCGCGCAGTGCGCGCTGCGGGTCATCCGAGATTTCCCCGGACGGCGGATCATCATCACGCCGGGCATGGTGGAGCTGGGCGGAAACGAGGACGGATTCAACCGCGCGTTCGGCGAACAGATGGCCGACAGCGTGGATATCGCGATTCTGGTCGGCAAAAAACATACGCAGCCCATCGTAGACGGGCTGACGAAAGCGGGCTTTCCGCAGGAAAACATCCATGTGGTCGGCAGCCTTGAGGAGAGCACGACCCTGCTGCACGGCATGATGCGGTCGGGCGACGTGGTGCTCTATGAAAACGATCTGCCGGATAATTACAGCGAGTGAGGAGCGTGTAGAGAATGAGTAAAATGAATATTGCGGTGTTCTTTGGTTCCCGCAGCTGCGAGCATGACGTGTCGATCGTTTCCGCGCTGCAATGCATCGAGGCGACGAAGGCGGCTGGCTTTAACGTGACGCCGGTGTATATCTCCCGCGACGGCCTGTGGTACACGGGCGAGCCGCTGGAAAACATTGAAACCTTCCGCGAGTTTAACCCGATGACCAAGGGAATCACCCGCGTGACGCTGGATGTGACGGCGAACGCGGGCGACCTGTGGGCATGGCCGCCGCAGCGCGCGGGGCTGTTTGCCAAGGTGCCGGCGCCGCTGTGCCATATCGACTGCGTGATCCCCGTGTTCCACGGCTGGCACGGCGAGGACGGCACGATTCAGGGGCTGCTGGAGATGGCGAACATCCCGTATGCGTCCTCCGGCGTGCTGGGCTCGGCCATCGGCATGGATAAGATCGCGATGAAGCAGATTCTGCGCGGCGCGGGCTTCCCGGTGCTGGATTTTGTATGGTTCACCCGCGAGCAGCTCAAGAAGGAGCGTCAGGCCGTCATCGAGCGCGTCGAGAAGGAGATCAAGTACCCGGCGTTCATCAAACCGGCGGCGCTCGGTTCCTCCATCGGCGTTTCCCGCGCGAAGAACCGCGAGGAGCTGGAGCGCGCGCTCGACGTGGCCGCGTCGTATGACCGCCGGATCCTCGTCGAGGTCGGCGTGGTGCATCCGGTGGAGATCAACTGCGCGGCGGTGGGCTACGGCGAGGACGTGCGCGCCTCCGTATGCGAAATGCCCGTGCCGAGCAGCAACGACACGTTCCTGGATTTCTGGCAGAAGTATCTGCGCAACGCGAGCACCAAGGGCGAGGACAGCCGGGGCATGAAGTCCCTGAGCCGCGTCGTGCCCGCGCCGATCGGCGACGAGCTGACCGGCCGAATTCAGACGATGACCTGCGACATCTTCAAGCTGCTGGATTGCTGCGGCACGGTGCGCGTGGATTTCATCCTCGACCAGAACGATATGCTCTTTGTCAACGAGCCGAACACGATTCCGGGCTCGCTGGCGTTCTATCTGTGGAAGGCCAGCGGCCTCGACTTCCCCAAGCTCATCGAGAAGATGGTGGAAGACGCGCTGCGCGCCCACGCGGATAAGAACAGCAGCGTGTTCGCCTATGATTCCAGCATCCTCAAGAAGGTTGCGGCGGGCACGAAGGGCAGCAAAAGATAAAAACAGAGCTGCTGTGCCGGGTGCACAGCAGCCCTGTTTCGTGAATCAATAGCCCAGCGATTCGTTGATCAGAATAACCTGCGTCCGCTTGCCGTTGGGCGCGCGTTCAAACGACGCGATAACGTGACACATCGGCTTTTCGCATTCGGCGGGGTTGCAGCGGCCGGTCTCGGCGCACGGGTTATGGAGCTGGAACCGGCGCGCGTTGAGCGGGCAGGAAACCTCCTTGATGCGCTTGACCGCCTGCGCATAGCCGCCGGAAACGATCTTGTTGCGGCCGATGAGCACATAGACCGTGCCGGGACCGTAGCACATGGCGGCGATGCGGTTGCCGGTGCCGTCGATCTGCACCATCAGCCCGTCCTCTGTGACGGCGTTTGCCGAACAGACGTAGAGCGGCGCGTTCATGGCCTCGTGCAGCAGCGCGGGGCGCTCGGCCGGTTCGGCCTCCCAATGCCACAGAACCTTGTGACCGGCCGCGCGCAGGAGCGTTTCAAGCCCCATCTGTTTGGCCGTCATGCAGCCGCCGAAGCCGACGGTCTCCCCGGCGGGCATATCGGAGAGCAGGTAATCCGCCGCTTCCTTCGCGGTTTCAAAGACGACGGCCTCAAAGCCGCGCCTGCGCAGCGCGGCGGCTGTTTTTTCAAGTTTTTCCATGACCGGATTCCTCCCTGTTGTTGGTTTCACTCATTATATCAGCTCGGGGAAAAAGAAAAAAGGGTATTGACGAAAAAAGCGCCAAGGAGGCGGATGGAACGTGCTGGATGAATGGATGGAGCAAAAGGTGGACGAGGCCTGCGAGGTCGTTCCGGCGTATGTCAATCCGCGAAAAATCCGGCTGGCCAGCTCGCACATCGGCTGGCGGCTCTACCTCTACGGGAGCAGCTTGAAGCGCGCGGTGAGCGGCTTTTTCGTGCACATCCGATCCGAACAGGACATGGATATTTTTCTGCGGGAGACGGCGGAAAAGAGCGACACCACCATCCTGCGGATCAAGCGGTTTTTGCGGGAAAAGGCGCGGCTGCTGGCGGTGCTCGACGACGCGGGCATGCGGCTTCGCTTTGCGACGACGCTGTATCTCTTCGGGCTTGCGGCGCTGGGAACGCTGGCCGTCGGCGGCCGGGAAATGGCGCTCTGCGCGCTGGCAGCCTGCCTGATGCTGTTGTCCGCGGCGATGGAGCTGGGGTATGAGCCGATCTGCGCCGGAATTCGGCAGCGATATCTGTTTTCCGTCGGCCTGCGGACGTTGGCGCTGACCGTGCCGCTGGCGGATTATTTTGGAAAATACCTGATGGCCGGGGTGGCGAGCAACGTGGTGCTGCAAAGCCTGATGATCGTCATGCTGGGGGTGCATCTGGCGCTGTTTTTCGCGCTGATCTGCTTCAACAGGCGGCAAAGCCCGATGCTGCGGGCGCTCAGCGGCGTGCTCGGCGTGTTTCCGGCGCTGACCGCTTCGGCGGCGGCGGCGCTGGCGGTGGCGAACCTCGCCCAGCCGGTCGGAATCGCGGCGGCGGCGATGCTGCGGGCGCTCGGCGCGACGGGCATGTTTCTGGGCGACAGGCTGATGGCCGCGAACGCGCTGGGCGGCATCCGGCTGAAATATGAAAGCGTTTGGGAATGGCTGCTGCTGTGCGGCGGGCTGACCCTGATGACGGTCGGCGCGTGGCTGACGGCTGCGCCGATGTAAACCGAAACGGAGGATAAACATTTGGAACGCATGGACAGAATCCGCAATTTCTGCATCATTGCCCATATCGACCACGGCAAATCCACGCTGGCGGACAGGCTGCTGGAAAAGACCGGCGTGTTTGAAAAGCGCGAGATGGTGGAGCAGGTGCTCGACTCGATGGAGCTGGAGCGCGAGCGCGGCATCACCATCAAGAGCAAGGCCGTGCACATGCAGTATAAAGCGCAGGACGGCGAAACCTACACGCTCAACCTGATCGACACGCCCGGCCACGTCGATTTCACCTACGAGGTCTCCCGCGCGCTGGCGGCGTGCGAGGGCGCGCTGCTGGTGGTGGATGCGACGCAGGGCGTGGAGGCGCAGACGCTGGCCAACGTCTACATGGCGCTCGATCACGACCTTGAAATCGTGCCGGTTATCAACAAGATCGACCTGCCCAGCGCCCGCCCGGACGAGGTGCGCGAGGAAATTGAGGATGTGATCGGTCTGGACGCTTCCGAAGCGCCGCTGATCAGCGCGAAGGTCGGTATCGGCATTGACGAGGTGCTTGAAAGCGTGGTCAAGCTGATGCCCGCGCCGACGGGCGACGAGAACGCGCCGCTGCAGGCGCTGATCTTCGATTCCTTCTACGACAATTACCGCGGCGCGATCTGCTTTGTGCGCATCGTCTCCGGCACGGTGCGGCCGGGAATGACCATCCGCATGATGAACACGGGCGCGAAATTCGACGTGGTGGAGGTCGGCGTGCGCAGCCCTGGCTACGAGCCGATGGAGGCACTGCGCGCGGGCGACGTGGGCTATATCGCCGCATCCATCAAGGATCTGCACGACACGCGCGTGGGCGACACGATCACCGACGACGCGAACCCGGCGGCGGAGATTCTGCCCGGCTACCGGCAGGTGAACCCGATGGTGTTCTGCGGCATTTATCCGGCGGACGGCGCGAATTACGAGAGCCTCAAGGACGCGCTGGAGAAATTGCAGCTCAACGACGCATCGCTGACCTACGACCCGGAGACGAGCCAGGCGCTCGGCTTCGGCTTCCGCTGCGGCTTCCTGGGGCTGCTGCACATGGAAATCATTCAGGAGCGGCTGGAACGCGAATTTGATCTCGACCTGATCACGACCGCACCAAGCGTCATCTTCAAGGTATACAAGACGGACGGCTCGGAGGTGGACGTGGATAATCCGTCGAACCTGCCGCCCGTCAGCGTGATCGAGCACATGGAGGAGCCGTTTGTCCGGGCGAGCATCCACACACCGCAGGAATACGTCGGCGCGCTGATGGAGGTCTGCCAGAACAAGCGCGGCGTGTTCAAGGATATGGTCTACGAGGGGCAGCGCGTCTGCCTGCATTACGAAATGCCGCTGGCCGAAATCATCTTTGATTTTTTCGACCAGATCAAGAGCCGCAGCCGCGGCTACGCCAGCTATGACTATGAGATGAAGGGCTTTGTGGAATCCAAGCTGGTGAAGCTGGACATCCTGCTCAACGGCGACATGGTGGACGCGCTTTCGATGATCGTCCACGCGGATACCGCTTATGCCAAGGGTCGCCGTCTGGCGGAAAAGCTGAAG
>OLGD01002994.1_pt1 | contig 17278 bp, 17 predicted proteins | sample 1605311 | NCBI WGS metagenome assembly OLGD01 (sample SAMEA3888917, study PRJEB22519) | human gut metagenome | biome: human gut; feature: human-associated habitat; material: faeces | place: Denmark | collected 2010 | reverse complement strand
TTGCGATTGTAAAACACCTCCATAATGCAAAAAACGGATGCCTGACAGCATCCGCGCAAACAAAGCCCCGCTCGGGGCGATGCTATTGACCGAAGCGCGCCCTTTGCGGCTCGGTGAGGTCGGGGATGCCGTACCTACTTTGTTTTCAGCTCTATTAATATATCAGCACTTTTCCCTGTTGTCAAGGATTTTTTCACGGCGGAGGGGCGCTCCGCCGTGCGTAGTTCAATCTTTATCACTTTTGTGGAGAGCATAATAGGCAAAGTACGCCGCGGCGCTGCCTGTGAGCACGCTCCATATGCTTGCCCAATTCTGCGAGCGCGGCAGGATGAAGTATGACCCGACGACCAGCAGCGCGGCCGACAGAATAAGACCTATTATGCTGAGCACCTTGCCCGGTTTACGCATGGGCGCACCGCCCTTTCTTAATAATTTTCGGAGCTTTCGGGGGCATTCTCACGCTCAAGCTCCATTGCAAGCTTCACTATGCGGCTGGTGCCCAGGCGCGTTGCACCAAGAGAGATGAAGTCCTCGGCATCCTCAAGCGACGCAATGCCGCCGGCGGCCTTGACCTGAAGCGAATCCGGGCTGCAGCGGCGCAGCAGCTCGACATCGTGACGGGTAGCTCCTCCCTTGCTGAAGCCGGTGGAGGTCTTTATGAAATCCGCGCCGCACTCGGAAACTATCGTGCACATGCGCATTTTTTCTTCATCGGTGAGCAGGCAGCACTCGATTATGACCTTGAGCACCTTGCCAAGGCACGAGCGGCGCACTGCCTTTATATCCTCGGCAACATCATCCCAGCAGCCGTCCTTAACCATGGAGAGGTTTATGACCATATCGATCTCGTCGGCTCCGTTTGCCACGGCGTCGGCAGCCTCAAATGCCTTTGCGGCGGTGGACATATAGCCGTTCGGAAAGCCGATAACGGTGCAGATCTTCATTTTGTCGCCGACATAGCGCTTTGCGCCGGGAACGTGACAGGGCGGAATGCAGACCGACGCGCAGCCGTATTTTATCGCCTGATCGCAGAGCTTTCTTATCTCGGCCTCAGTGCAGTCAACGCGCAGCAGGGTATGATCGCAGTAGGCCAGCAGTTCTTTTATATCCATAGTTTTTGTTCCTTTCAGAAGTAATGACATTATTATATTTCATTCCGGCGGCATATTCAAGCATTTGTCCTTAATATACTCTAACAAAAACAATTTACAAGGACAGGAAAGAATATATGGATGAAAACACATGCACGAATTTTGCCCGTCTTATAGGCGTTATGAGCGCACCGCCGATTTTTTCGCACGCCTCGCGCGGCGAGAGCTTCTACACCTTCGCGCTTGAGGTTTCGCGCTTATCCGGCGCAACGGATACGATAAACATCATCGCGCGCAGCGAGCTTTTAAGCGCCGTCGAGGTCTGCGGTGCGGAGAAGCTCTGCGTCACGGGCGAGCTGAGATCCTTCAACAACAAAAGCGGCGAGGGCGCAAAGCTCGTAATAACCGTGTTCGCAAAGGAAATACTCCCTTGCAGCGAAAATGATCTCAACCTCATCTGCCTGACAGGAACGCTGTGCAAGCCGCCCAATCTGCGCGTTACGCCGATGGGGCGCGACATATGCGACCTGATGCTCGCCGTAAACCGCAGGTACGGCCGCTCGGACTATCTGCCGTGCATCACCTGGGGGCTTAAAGCGCGCGAGGCATCTTACTGGGACACCGGCACGACGGTTTCCCTCGAGGGGAGAATACAAAGCCGCCGCTACATAAAGCTCATCGGCGGCGAACCGGTCGAGAAAACGGCGTTCGAGGTGTCAGTCACTGAGATCGAGGAGTTGACATAATATAATTGGCCTGCCATATACGGTAGGCCAATCGGTTTACATAATCATTTTCTCGGCGGTATGATCTCTATCCAGTAACCGTCGGGATCTTCGAGGAAGTATATGCCCATACCGGGATTTTCATAGCATATGCAGCCGAGTGCGGCATGCTTTTCATGTGCTTTTTCCATGTCGTCGGCGACGAATGCGAGGTGGAATTCCTGCTCGCCGAGATCATACGGCTTATCGCGGTCGCGCAGCCATGTCAGCTCAAGGGTGAAATCCGTCACGCCGTCGCCAAGGTAAACGAGCTTAAAGCTGCCGTCGGCGGCATTTTTCTCGCGCACGGGCTTGAGGCCGAGCGCCTCGTCATAGAATTTAAGGCTTCGTTCAAGATCGAACACATTAAAATTAAAATGGTTGAATGAAAACATATCGCACCTCCGATGTTTGTTTGAACTGTATTTTATTATGTTTTGCCGCCGTATGCAAGCAAAAAACTTATTGGCATTTGCCCTGCCGTGCTTTATAATATAGTATAAAGTATTGTTTTTCATACGGAGTGCTGATATGAACTATTCCGAGCTTATAGATAAATATGTTCCGGCAGACGATGTTTTCCTTTTCAACACCGGCTGCGCGCATAAGGCGTGGCTGCTGCTCGGCTGCCGGTATATAGACGCGATCAAAATGCACCGATTTGCCGTCTGGGCGCCGAACGCTCAGAGCGTTTCGCTCGTCGGCGACTTCAACGGCTGGGATCCGGCGAAAACGCCGATGGAAAAGCGCGGCGGCATATGGTATTGCTTTGCCTCCGGGCTAAAGAGCGGCGATCTGTATAAATACTGCGTAACCACTTCCGCCGGTAAAACTGTGTGGAAGTCCGATCCCTTTGCGCAATGGTCACAGTCGGGCGTCAACACCGCGTCCATGGTGTGGACAGGCTCGCACGTCTGGCGCGACGAGGCTTTTATGCGCTCTCGCGCAGGCAAAAACTGCTTTGCAAGCCCCATGTCGATATACGAGCTGCACCTCGGCTCGTGGAAAACGCCCGAGGGCGGCGTGAACTATGCCTCCATTGCGCCCGAGCTTGCAAAATACTGCACCGAAATGGGCTTTACGCACATCGAGCTTCTTCCGCTGACCGAGTACCCCTACCCAGGCTCATGGGGATATCAGGTCACCGGCTACTATGCACCGACGAGCCGCTACGGAACACCCGACGAGTTTGCCGAGTTTATCGACATCATGCACAACGCCGGCATCGGCGTTATCATGGACTGGGTCCCGGCGCATTTTCCGCGCGATGAGCACGGCCTCGCTAAGTTTGACGGCACACGCCTTTTTGAATGCAAGGAAGAGCGTATGGCCTCGCATCCCGAGTGGGGCACGCTGATATTTGACTACGAAATGCCCGAGGTACAGTCGTTTCTCATATCCTCGGCCTGCTTTTTCTTTGAAAATTACCACATTGACGGCATCCGCGTTGACGCGGTGTCCTCGATGTTGTATCTCAACTACGGCCGCAAGGACGGCGAATACACGAAAAATCGCGAGGGCGGCAACATAAACCTCGGCGCTGTGAGCTTTCTTAGAAAGCTCAACACCGCTGTTTTGTCAAGCTACCCCGGTGCCGTCACGATAGCAGAGGAATCAACGGCGTATCCGATGGTGACTATGCCGCCCTCCGTCGGTGGACTCGGCTTCAGCTTCAAGTGGGACATGGGCTATATGCATGATACGCTCGACTATTTCTCGACCGATCCGCTGTTCCGCAAGGGCTGCCACGATAAGCTGACGTTTTCCATGATGTACGCTTTTTCGGAAAACTTCATCCTCGCCTATTCGCACGACGAGGTCGTGCACGGGAAGAAATCGATGCTTGATAAAATGTTCGGCAGCTACGAGCAGAAGTTTGCGACTCTCCGCGCGCTGTACGGCTATCAGTTCGCACATCCCGGCAAGAAGCTGTGCTTCATGGGCTCGGAGTTCGGGCAGTTTATCGAGTGGAATTATCAGCAGGAGCTTGACTGGCTGCTGCTTGACTACCCTATACACGAAAAGCTGCGCGAATACTACGCCGCGCTCAATCATGTATACAGCTCATACCCGGCGCTTTATGAGATAGATAACTCGTGGGACGGGTTTAAGTGGCTCAATGTGAACGATAACGCGCTCAGCTCGATCGCGTTCCTGCGCTCTGCAAGGCCGGAGCAAAACAGTTATCTCATCTGCGCGTGCAACTTCATTCCAAACGAGCATAAGAATTTTATCATCGGCCTGCCTATGCCCGGCAGGCTGCGCGAGATCCTCTCGAGCGATGACGTGAAATTCGGCGGCTCGGGTTTACATAACGTAAAAACGATACGCAGCCGCGACACAGGCTTCGACGATCTGCCGTACAGCGCATCGATCGATCTGCCGCCGCTGTCGGTTGTCTATTTTGAATACATTCCGGAAAGGATGGCTGAGAAAAATGAAAAAGCAGTTCAGAAGCATTCTAAATGAAAAAGGCCGCAAGGAGCTACCGAACATTCTTCTTGCAGCGGCCGAGTGCGCTCCGCTTTCAAAAACCGGTGGACTTGCCGACGTTGTCGGAACGCTGCCGAAAGCGCTTAAAAAGCTCGGCTTTGACGCAAGGGTCATCACTCCGTATCACCGCTGCATAAAGGATAAGTACGCTTCTCAGGTCGAGCACATGTTCGATTTTTATGTAAACCTCGGTTGGCGCACCCAGTACTGCGGCATAGAGCGCCTTGAGCTTGACGGCGTGTGCATCTATCTTGTTGACAGCGAGTTTTACTTCGGCGACAAGATCTATCGCGGCGGTCAGGCAGAGGGCGAGCAATACGCTTTCTTCACGCGCGCCGTGCTCGACGCGATACCGAACCTCGGATTTAGGCCCGACATAGTCCACTGCAACGACTGGCACACGGCAATGCTGCCCATGCTCGCAAAGACTCAGTACGGCGGCGCGATGCAGTCGTCCCTGCGTTGGCTTTTGACGATACACAACATTGCATATCAAGGAAAATTCGGCTTTGACTACGTTCAGGATCTTCTCGGAGTTGAGGATAAATACTACACGCCCGAGTTCATGGAGCTAAACGGCTGCGCTGATTTTCTCAAGGCAGGCTGCGTTTTTGCAGACCGCATAAACACCGTCAGCCCTACCTACGCAAACGAGATAAAGACAGCCTACTTCGGCGAAGGGCTTGAGGGCATTCTCGACGCAAGATCGCACGAGCTGTCCGGCATAATAAACGGCATCGACACCAAGGTGTTTAACCCCTACACCGATCCTGCGCTCCCGGCGCGGTACAACAAGGGCAGGCTGAACGGCAAGAAATTATGTAAACTTGCACTCCAGCGTGATTTCGGTCTTGAGCAGCGCGAGGATGTTCCCGTTTTCGCAATGGTCACGCGCATGACCGAGCAAAAGGGCTTTGACCTTGTAGAACGTATGCTCGACGAGCTGATGCAGTATAACGACATGCAGTTTTTCATGCTCGGCAGCGGCGACAAGGAATACGAAAACTTCATGCGCGAAGCCGAGGCTCGCTACAAGGGCAGACTGTGCGCATACATTGGCTATAACGAAGAGTTATCTCACCGCGTTTACGCCGGAGCCGATTTTCTGCTCATGCCCTCGCGCTTTGAGCCTTGCGGACTTTCGCAGATGATCGCAATGCGCTACGGCACTCTGCCTATCGTGCGCGAGACCGGCGGCCTTAAAGACTCCGTGAAGCCGTACAATAAATTTACCGGCGAGGGCACCGGCTTCTCTTTCGCCGATTTTAACGCGCATGAAATGAAGGATGCCATGCTTTTAGCGCTCGAATGCTATCACAAGCCCGAGGTCATGTCCTCGCTCGTGCGTCAGGCAATGGAGGCCGATTTCAGCTTCGACCGCTCCTCCGAGGAATACGCAATGCTTTATCTATGGATGCTCTGAGAAAAAAGATAAACACCTACTCCGGCTACGACGAGCTTTGGTCGGACGGCCGGCTGTACATTAAATATTACGGCGCAGCGGAGCACGAGGTGCTGTTCGACGGCAGGCACTGGCAGCCGTCGGAATCGGTTTCCGAAACCGCACAGCTGTATTTAAGCTCAGCGGCCGCACTGCTTGACGCTGCGGATAAATGCGCGCAGTTTAAATACCCGTCCGGCAGGATCTATGAGTTTCTGCCGGACGATCGCGGCCGGCTTCTCCCGGCGGAGCTTTTTCGCCTGCTCATGGACGACAAGGGTCTCGGCATAGACGAGGCAATAGCCGTTCTCGTGCGCGCGTTCGGAAAGGCGCTTTGCGGCATGGCGGAAATTGAGCCGCTTCAGGAGCTTCAGCCGAGGACTGCATTTCTGGACAAGCTGCTGCGCGACGAGCTTAAAATTCGTCAGATCGCCTTCCACGACTCATACGACGTCTCATTCCGCTCGCCGGTCGGCGCTGTGGAGGAAGGAGAGCCGATTGAGCTTTCCATAGCCTCGTTCGGCGGCGTTGCGGACGCTTCGCTCTGCGTTTATGGCGACGATTTTTCGCAGGAGCTTCCCATGCGGCGCGCAGGCGACATGTTCACGGCGCAGTTTATCGCGCCCTCGCCCACCGCGCTGTTTTACAAATTCAAAATTAACGGCGAGCATTTTCTGTGCCCCAATGACGACGGGCACACATCGCGCGTCTGCTCAGACGGCGAGGGCTTTCGGCTTACGGTGTACAAGCGCGGCTTCAAAACGCCGGAAAAATTCTGCCGCAGCATCATGTATCAGGTTTTCCCCGACCGCTTTGGTTTTTCCGACGACGGCACCGCACAGGCAGGCATTGAATATCACCGCCGCCTCGGGCAAACGCCGGAAATGCACGGAAGCATAGCCGAGCCGGTCAAATGGCAGCCGCGCCCCGGCGAGAAGGACTACGCCCCCGATGATTTTTACGGCGGCACGCTCAAGGGCATAGCAAAAAAGCTGCCGTATCTCAAAGCGCTCGGCATCGGTACGCTGTACCTGAATCCGATCGTCGAGGCGCGCTCAAACCATCGCTACGACACGTCAAACTATGAAAACGTTGACCCGATACTGGGCAGCGTCGATGATTATGTAAACCTTTGTGCCGAGGCCGAAAAGCTCGGCATCGGCGTTATAAACGACGGCGTTTTCTCGCACACGGGCGCGGACAGCATTTATTTTGACCGCTTCGGCAGCTACGGCGGCGTCGGTGCGCACGCGAGCAAGGCTTCGCCGTATTTTAACTGGTTTGACTTCCGCTCCTTCCCCGACGATTACCGCTGCTGGTGGAACTTTAAGGATCTGCCCGAGGTGAACGAGGAGGATACAGGCTGGCAGGATTACATCATCCGCGCAAAGAACAGCATAGTTAAGCTGTGGCTCCGGCGCGGCGCTTCCGGCTGGCGGCTTGATGTTGCCGACGAGCTTCCCGACGATGTGCTTGCGCTTATACGTGAGGCCGCAAAGGCCGAAAAGCCCGACTGCGCCATTATCGGCGAAGTTTGGGAGGACGCGGTGCTCAAGGTAAGCTACGGCCACCGCCGCAATTACGCTTTAGGCTATGCGCTTGACAGCGTGATGAACTATCCGTTCCGCGCGGCGGCGATAAGCTTTGCGCGCGGCAAGTCGGACGCATTCGCGCTGCGCGATTTTCTTCTCTCGCAGCAGCATAACTATCCAAAGCCGATGTACATGGCGCTGATGAACTTATTGTCATCCCACGATGTTGAGCGCCTGCACTCTGCCCTCGGCGCAAGCGAGAGCCTAAAAGCTCTCGATCGTGCGCGGCAGGCGGCGTTTTCGCTGACGGCGGAGCAGTCAAAGCGCGCGGGCAGGCTGCAAATGCTCTGCGCCGTTATTCAGTACTGCACGCCCGGCGTCCCCTGTCTGTACTACGGCGACGAGGAATGCCTTGACGGCGCAGGCGATCCGTTCAATCGCGCACCGTTTGAGCCGTCGGGCAATAGTTTACATAACTTTTATGCTAAGCTTGGCCAGATACGAAACGGCAGCGAGGCGCTGATGAGCGGAGAAGTGGAATTTTCCGCCGCCGGTCCCGACGTGCTCATCATTCGCCGCACAGCAGAAAGCGACTACATCATCTGCGTTATTAACCGCGGAAGCACAGACTTCGAGCTGCACAACAGCGGACTTGTTCCGCTGCTCGGGTGCAGCCGCAACGGACTTGTGCCGCCCTGCTCGGCAGAAATATTTAAGTTGACATAATTTTTTGAGGTATTGATATGGACTATACAGAAGTGCTCGCAAATGCAAAAAAGAACATTGGCCCTAACTGCAAGGTATGCCCAGAATGCAACGGGCTTGCATGCGCAAACACCATGCCCGGCCCCGGCTCGAAAGCGCCCGGAAACGGTGCAAACGACAATTGGAAAGCCTGGCGCGGCATTAAGCTCAATATGGACACCATTTTCCCCGACGCGCCTGTTGACACCGGCATTGAGCTTTTCGGCAAAAGCCTTTCAATGCCGCTGATCTCCGCGCCGGTCGGCTCGCTCAAGGCGCAGTACAACCCCACGGACGATATCCGCGACTTTAACGAATGCTGTGCGCAGGCTGCCGAGATATGCGGCATTGCGTCAAGCTTCGGCGACGGGCTCGACGCGAGGGTATTTCCGCACGGCTGCGAGCTGTCGAAAGCGCACGGCGGCATCGCCATCCCGGTGATAAATCCGCTGAGCATGGACACGATAAAGGCAAATCTTGATCTCGCAAACGCGGCGCATCCCTTTGCGGTTTCGCTCGTCATCGATTCGGCAGGTCTTCCGCATCTGAAAAAGGTGAGTCCCGATGCAGGTGCAAAAAGCGCCGAGCAGCTGCGCGAGCTTTGCGAGTACGCCGAGATGCCGGTTATCATCAAGGGTGTTATGACCGCGCAGGGTGCTGCAAAGGCGGCCGACGCAGGCGCGGCGGCAATAGTCGTTTCAAACCACGGCGGACGTGTTCTGGCCGGCGCTGCCGCAACAGCCGAAGTTCTGCCGGAAATAGTTGACGCCGTCGGAGACAGGGTCAAAATAATAGTTGACGGCGGCATACGCAGCGGTACGGATATCTTCCGGGCGCTTGCACTCGGCGCGGACGCCGTTATGATATGCAGGCCGTTTCTGATAAGCTACTACGGCGGCAAGACCGACGGCATCGTGACTTACGTCGAAAAACTCCGCGCGGAGCTAAAGGACGCAATGTACATGTGCGGCGCGAGGAAAATCAGCGATATTAATCGCTCAATGATACGAATTTGACCACAAAAAACTCCCGACCATTTTGATACGGGTGGATAACGAAGTTTTTATGTAGTATACGGTGCAGTCTCTGAAAAGGAGCTGCACCGTGTTCTGCTTTATGCAGAAAGCTTGAATTGTTGCGGGTTTTGGCGGATCTCCTCCATTGCCGCCTGTATCTCTTTTTCCGTAGGAATAGAGAATAGTCCAACAGCTGTGAAATAAATGTCCACCTTGACCTTCTTGGTTTCTTTATCCTTGCTGTGGACTTCAATACGGCGAATCAGCGCATTGACGATCTCCGGCGTAAGCTGTCGGATGTCTGTGTAGTCTCGCAGTGCTTTCATCAGCAGCCTCAAATCCACCTTGGTTTGCTCCGCATCAAACAGCTTTTTCTTGCCGTCGGCTACGAGATTCAGCAGTTCCTTCTGCTCCTTTTCATAGTTGGCGGTCATTTTTGTAAAACGCTCATCGGTGATTTTGCCAGAGATATTCGCTTCAAACAACCCCTCGATGGCCTTGTCGATTGCTTGGATGCGCCGTTCATTTGTAGAAATGGTTTGCTTCAGCTTTTGCATCTCGGACTGTCGTGCAGCGGTATTGTTCTTTGCCAGCAGATACAGGAAAATCGGCTCATAGCACCGAACAAAGTCCGCCAGACTGCCCACCGCTTCTGCCACGATCTGCTCCAGTACCACATTGCGGATATAGTGAATCTTGCAAGTCCCTCGGCCGGAATTGTAGTTGGCACAGCGGTAAAATTCTTGATTGGGCTTCAGGCTCTTGGCAGCACAGAAGTGTAGCTTAGCACCGCAATCGGGACAAAATAGCAGACCTGCAAACAAGCTCGCCCGTCCGGTTTTTGTATTTCTGCGTTTATGGCTGCGAAGCTCTTGTACCCGGTCAAACAGTTCCTCGGATATGATTGGCTCCTGCATATTCGGAATGATTTGCTGCTCATCTACGGGATTATAGATAGTCTTATGCACCTTGTAGCTAACGGTGGTAGTGATAAAATTCACAGCACAACCGGTGTACTGCCGGTTAGCAAGAATATTCTCGATGCTGCTGTTAGCCCACAAATACGGATTTACAGGACTTGCGTTGCTTGCGGCTCTGCCGATGGAATTGAAGTACGCCGTAGGCGTGAGGAGCTTTTCTCTTTCAAGATCACGGGCAATCTGTGATGGGCCACGCCCCGCAAGGCAGAGGTGGAATATCTTTCGTACCACCTCTGCCGCAGGCTCATCAATGAGCCACTTTTCTCTGTCCTCCGGCGACTTTTTGTAGCCGTATGGAACAGCGGCAGATACCCGCTTGCCGTGTTCGGCTTTGCTTTTCCAGACCGCACGAATCTTCTTGCTGGTCTGCTCGGCATACCACTCATTGAAGATGTTGTAGAACGGCATCATCTCCAAACCCGTTTTGGCGGCGGTGTTCACATTCTCCTGAATAGAAATGAAGGTCACGCCAAGGGACGGATAGACGATCTGTGTCAGCCGTCCCATTTCCACCTGCTCACGACCAAAACGGCTGAGGTCTTTCACAATAATCGTACCAATCGAGCCGGCCTCTACCATTTTCTGCATCTGTTGAAAGCCTTCCCGCTGGAAGGTAGTACCGGATACGCCGTCATCTACAAAGAATTGCGTATTTCGATAGCCTTCCCGACGGGCGAAGTCCGAGAGAATCTGCTTCTGATTCGTAATGGAGTTTGACTCCATATCCTTGTTATCGTCATCCACAGACAGACGGCAGTACAGTGCCGTAATGAGTTCTTCGTTTTGCCCTTTGTTTTTATTTGCTGTTGCCATAGTAAAATGCTCCTTTCCGACAACCGGGCATAGCAAAGGCAAGTGTATTTTACTATGTCAGATTGTCTTTTTCGATTATGCGGTTATATTAGATTTTGCGTGAGCAGCAGGTCACGGAACTGCTGTAATACGCTCTGCCTCCCGTCTTCGCTGAAATGGGTGGCTACCTCATAAACTGTACCGCCGATTTTTGTTGTGAAATCGCCGATGCCGTAACGCTGTAATTTCCCGTCCTCGATATGCTCTCCGGTGCTGCCCGGGAGGAAAGCGTCAATGTGCGCAAAATCCTCGGCGCTTTCCATTCGTGGCGGTGTAGGTAGCCATATCAGGTTGGGATTCACAATCATTTCTTCAGTTTTAATATTCATCTGCGCACCTCCTTATCGCTCCCGGTCGATTCGTCGGCGGTAGTCCCGTTCGCAAAGCTTCACCACGGCGTCCTCAATCTGGGCGGCGGTATAGTTTTGGGGGAAATATTTGCGGATACGCTCCATTGGTATTTTCAGTCGAGCCTTCTGATTGGCTTTTTCCTCACTCATTATGGCTTGAATGACCGCCGTGGTGAGCGTCCCCTCCCGGTTAGCCCTGTGCATCCGCCACGCCTGAGAATAGGAGGGGGTGCAGTCGTTGATGGCGCATTGCTCCAAAACCGCTCGCTGATTTTGCTCGTCAAGAAACGAAAGCTCCACACCGACGGACAAGGCAATTTTGCCCTCGTCCATCTTTTCAAGGAACTCTGGGATGAGATAGGTCAGGCGGATATAGCGCCGTACCTGAGATTTGCTGTCATCGGACTGCTGTGCAATAATCTCAGCGGTTTCCAACTTCCGACCAAGTTGGTCGGAGGTTAGGTCAGAGCGGTGTCCTTGTCTGCTCATTGCTTCCAGCTTCATTCTGTACGCAAACGCCTTTTCGGAGGGCAGAATATGCTCTCGGTGGAGGTTGCTATCCACCACGGCAATGGCGGCAGCATCCCGGTCAAGGGCATAAATCAAGGCAGGGACCTCGGTGATCCCTGCCTTTTGTGCTGCGTGTAAGCGGCGGTGACCGCTTATGACCTCATATTCCTCTGTATTTTCTATCGGGCGGACGATCAGCGGCAAGAGAATACCTTGCGTCTGTATGCTTTCGATCAGCGTGTTCATTTCGTCATCGTCCCTGACCTTAAACGGGTGTCCGGCAAAGGGACGCAATTTTTCTACCGGAATTGCCACCGGCTTTTTCATCGTATTTTTCATTTTATCTACCTCTTTCCTTGTATCTTGCACGGGCTTTTTTCTCCAGCTCGTGCTCTTGCTTTAACAATTCATATAAGTGCGGAGATTCCTCTAAAATCCGCTCCGCGCGGCGAAGGCGCTCCCTTACAGGCTTCATCTGCCCGGATACCGCCTTGCGGCGCTCCTTGTTTTGCGCCTGTTCCTCCGGCGACTTGGGGCGGCGTATGCGGTTGCTGAGGTCGCTGCGCTCACACTCCAAAGTGGAAAGCTCTGCCTTGGACTGCTCAATATTTGCTTGGAGGTCGGCTGTCGTATGGATACCGTGCTCCTGCAAGAAGTGATAGTCGGCAACCAGCTCTTTCAAATCCTTTTCAGCCGCCCGCAGATCCGGCGACAGCAGCATTACATCGGCAAGCTCGGCTACAGTTTGAATCGCCGTTATGACAAGATAAAACACCGCATCCACCAAAATGGTTGCAGTGTCATAACTGTGTTCAATGGAGAACCCCAGCTTTCGCAGCTCGTCCTCCAACGGAAATTTCTTCGGCTTGTACGGCGGTCGGTACTCCAAAGTGAACAGGCGGTAGCGGTTTTCGGCGTTCTGTCGTAACTGTGCGTTGACGCGATCTTTGGAAAAGCCGATGTTATCCAGCCGCACGGCTCGTTCCCAATGCTTTGCCTTGACTGAAAACCGCACAGGGTCAAGGGTATACCCGAGCGCATAAAGCTGACTTTCAAATTCTCTTGGGCTGCTCGCAAAGGACAGGCAGTATTCCACATCCTCCCGCAGATAGTCCCGGTGGGTTTTCTTGCTGGCCTTGTGGATCCAATATTCTTTCTTCTTGCCCTTTGAGTAGAAATCGCTGTTTTCCAGCACAGACAGCTCGCGCTCCCGGCAGATCTCATCGGAGATTTTACGCAGCTCCTTGTGGTCGCCGATTTTGTTTTTGAATTTCGCACCGTCCTTGAAGGACACGGGATTCACAACAAAGTGGCAGTGAACATTGTCTGTATTCAGGTGGACGGTGACCAGCACTTGATACTGGTCGCCCCACATCCGCCGTGCGGTTTCCTTGCCAATGGCGAACGCCTGCTCCGGCGTTACCTCGCCCTCACGAAAGCTCTGAATGCCGTGGTAGCCCACCACCTTGCCACGCAACCCAAACCGCCGCTGCACGGCGATCATCTCAGCATAGGCATTCTGTGCCGAGCAGTTGATGCCGCCGGCAAACATCTTGCGGTCGGTTTTATCGTCGTTCTCTGCATAGCGCAGGGCAGCGTACAGATCCTCGTCCAGATATTCCGGAGCGGTGGTCTTGTCGGGATTGTCGGCGTAGTCCAGCGTGGCTTTCAGGTTTTTGAACACAGGCCAAAAGCCTGTTACAGCCATAGCGCATCACCCCTTTTCCGGCAGCAGGAATTCTGCCGTGATTTGTTTGAGCACTGCGCAAATTTCCTCGTCCAACTCCGGCGAACTGGCTTTATCCGCAAGCGCACCCAACCTTTCAAGACAAGCAAAAAGAGCGTCAGGCGGAACCGCTCTTGGCTCATACCCCAACGCTCTTTGCTTGACATATTCGGTTGTACTCAGCCCGCATTTTCGGGCTTTGGACTGGATTTTCTCTTTTTCCTTTGCCGTCACACGGACGGCAATACGCACATCTTTCCCCATAGCATCACGCTCCTTTCCTTGGGGGATTGGGGGCTGCGCCCCCAAAGAGCCAGCCGATTTCGGCTGTGATTGGGACTTTTGTGGCACACAAAGTCCCTGCTTGTTATACCGTGAGACGCACCCCACAGGGCATAAAGGAAAGCGGCTGTCAGATACCGAGATTTCAGCGAATTTCTACGCTGCACGATACTGAAAGTCGCTTTCTTGCCCCTTGGCGTATTGCGCCAAAGTGGCTCTGATTCGGCTGCAAATACTGTAATTTGAGCCACATCTCGGCGTTTTGGCTCAGCCGAACATTTCAAGGTCATCCAGCACACTCTTTTCATTTTCGGCTTGCTGCTCCTCGGTCAACTCCGGTTGTACCTGCTCAAAAACAGGAGATGCCGCAACAAACGACACCTCCTGCAATTCCTCCCGTATGACCTGCCGAATGTCCTCCAGCAAACCCCCGCTTGCGGATGACTGCCGCTGCATTTCGTTTAAGACCGCCGTTACCATAAAAGCGTTGCGGGATTTATCCAGCGACTGTAAATACTGTGCGGCTTTCGCCTCTTTTGGCTTGTCCAAATCGAACCGCACATTGATCCGATATTTGCTCATCCCTTCGCCTCAGCCTTCATCTGCGTTTCCGCCAGATATTCATATCCCTTTGCGGCGGCGCAGATGTCCTCAACGAATTTTACACGGTCTGCGTTTACCTTGCTGAAATTTTTAATGAGACACCCGCCGCCACCGGTCACATACAAGGTCATCGTGTTCTCATCATAGCCGTGCTCACGCAGCCTGCGGAAGATGTCCCGCACATACTCGGCGGCGACAATCTTGATGATTTTCAGGTCGGCAGGCGCAATATTTGCCGTGCCGGTGATCAGCACCTCGTCGATGATGGCGTCGTTGATCTCCCGCTGCGTTTTCTGCATAAACGCCTCACGGACGGCAAGCGTACACTGGTAAGTCCCGAATTTCTCGGTGAACATTTTGCCCTGCTGCGGCTTGCCGTTGATCATATACAGTGTGTTCATCGTGCCGTTGCCGATGTCGGCGATCAAGTTGACGCCTTTCAGTGTGGTTGCAAAACTGGCAATAGCGGCGTACCCCTGCGGATAAATGCGCACATCATCAATATAAAGGTGGTAGTCTGCCTTTTTGTAGGTGAACTCCACCTCGGCGTTCTTCATCAGATATGCTCTAAAATCTGCCTTTTGCCCGCTTGTCCAGGTCAGCGGCAGACCGGCGGCAATCACAATGTGCGCCTCGGTAAGATTTTCGGCTTTCAGCTCCTTGGCGATTGCCGCAAGGGTCAGCACATAGTAATCCTCGTCCTTGATCTTGTCCGGCGCAAACTCCTTGTGCCCCTCGCCGATGAGATAATACCTGCCGCCGTAGACCAGCATATCCGCCGTGAACAGCGGCTCGTGGTCATAGGCGGCGATGCCGGTGGGGAAGCAGCAGTTGGCCGTTTTCATATTCCCGTACCCGTGGTCGATGCCGATAATTTTCGTGTTGTGGATCGTTTTCATCATAAGTCCTTTCCTGCGCATAGCGCATTTCAATAATATTTCGGATAACTCTTTTTCGGGCGGTTATCCATTGATCCCGTTTTGCCATAAGATTTCTGTGTACAGTTCCTTTTCAGCCGGTAATACCGCTTTCAGAAAATAGTTGCAGTAAATACCGTACCGAGAAATGAGCTGCACGCATTTCGTTTCTTCGCCGTCATCCAGCAGCAGACAGTTTTCCTTATAGCAATTACAGCAAGTCTTGTGCACAAGGGTTTTGATTTTTGCCCGTTGCCTTGGCGTAATTCTGAATACCATAGACTAAACCTCCTTTCTGTTTTACGGGCAGCAAAAAAGTCGCCGAGTGTAACCTCGACGGCTCGATGACTGCCTTCTGTATATTGAATGAGGGAAACGGCTGAAAAGGGTATGTTTATAGCAGCACGGTGAAAACGCTGTCCGCAACAAAGGAAAAATCCTTGCACATCAGGCGGTTTTCTGATATAGTTAAATAGAACGAATGTTCTAAATGTACGGCGCAGCGAAAAAATTTCAGTTTTTCTTTCGCTTTGGGATGTGTCAATGATGAGTCCGTTTTATAGGACACTTTGTATGATAGGATATAGTAGGAGGCGGAACATATGGGCGATGGACTGGGCTTTCTCACTGCCGTTTATCGGGACGGTCGGGTGCATATAGGCGGCAAAAGCTACCCGGCAGGCACCTTTGCGGTGCAGCTTTTGAACCAGTATTATAAGGACGATACAGCGGCGAGGATCGCCGTATTCCGGCAAAGCAACTGGAATGTGCAGGAGCAGCTTTGCGCTGGGTATCTGAAAGAAACAGATTTTATTAAAGCCGGGAAGGAGATTCAGACGATCCTGCAAACCCTGCCGAAGCTCAAGCCCTTTTTCTCCTTGGACATTGCAGTGGAGAAACAACGAATAGAAACGCTGTTCACGGAAAACAACGCTGCTACTATTTTGGATTATCTGCGACATAGGGCAGCGGTAGCAAAAATGGATGAGGGTTCGGCCAGCTTGGGCGTGTTCCCTCCCGAATATGATAAAGCGCTGTTCAGAAATGGTGAAACGATGTGCGCAACCGTTTTGAGTACCCTCCGCTTTTATGATGCTATCCCGGAGGACATGCGCAAGGCGTTTGAGCTGCTTAAACGGTTTGCATCTTGTGTAGACGAAGCCGACCGATTTGACGAATACCACCTGCTGCCTATTGCAACGGAGATATTCGGGACGAATTCATTTCCCTTGCACACGGAATACATTGCTCTCCCGAAACGGCGAAACAGTCGCATCCTTGTCACTGCCCGAAGAATGGCCTTTGAGAGCTATTACAGCTTTGTGCTGACGGATTTCTTTGAAGGGCTGCACCACGGGCACTATCCAAGGCAGTGCGAGGTTTGCAAGCAGTATTTCCTGATGCAAAGCGCACGGCAGCAGAAATATTGCACCTATGGCACGGCACCGGAGTTGTACCACGGTGAAAAGATCAGCTGCCGCCGGTACGCTATTATTCAGGGCAAAGCGGAGCGGGCAAAGGATAACCCGCTGAAAGCCGCCTATGACCGCCGTTGCTCGGCGATACGCTCCGAAAAGAGCCGGGGAACGATCTCTGCCGAGTTTGCGCAGGCGGCGCAGGAAATGGCAAAGCGTCGGTTGGAGCAGGCGGAGGAGGACGATGCCTACGCCAAAACAAGTTATTATGCAGATTTGCAGCGCGCCAAGCTGTACGCTGACACGGACAAAAGAATGAAATGACAGGAGGTGCATCCGGTGTCTGAAGAACAGAATGAAGTTTTAGAGCAACAGCGGTATCTTTTGGAGCGCCGGATGTACCGCCTTGACCCTGCGCCGCCGAAGCTGCCAGCCCAGGAATACATTGTCCGTTATCTCATCGAAAAAAAGGACAAGTATCTGACTTGGTACCTCCACGATCAGGAGCCTGCGCTTAATAAACTGGCGCAGGCCACCTGTGAGCGATACGCTATGGCGGAGC
>OLGD01002987.1_pt1 | contig 17323 bp, 15 predicted proteins | sample 1605311 | NCBI WGS metagenome assembly OLGD01 (sample SAMEA3888917, study PRJEB22519) | human gut metagenome | biome: human gut; feature: human-associated habitat; material: faeces | place: Denmark | collected 2010 | reverse complement strand
CACAGGTCTTAATAACACGGGGATCAATACCGCCGTCCATCTCGTAGTTCCACTTACGGAACAGCTCGTAGCAAGGTCCGAGCAGCTGCGGATACTTGGTCTTGTTGATTTCCCACTTCTCCAGCTCGTAAGAAGTCTCCTTATTGAAGCGCTTCATAGCGGTGAAGTAAGCGTCCCAATTCCACTTTGCACCGGTCTTATCTTCGATAAACTTGATGCAGGCCTTGATATCCTCGGCGGCAGACTGCAGGACGGACTCGTCCTCGTAACGAACGGGGAAGCAGAGATGGAATACGGGTGTGTTCGGGAAGCGGCGTGCAAAGTAAGAGGATGCCATGGTGGAGCCGTCGCAGGGCATGGAGCTGGAGATAAAGCCGCAGCCCATGTCGGGCAGAGCGTCGATAACCAGAGCGCCGCACTCGGAAGACGGAACCGGGCAGGTATCGGAGGGCAGACCGAAGGACTCGACTGCATCGATGTAAGGTACGCAGGTGAGCTGGTCGATCTCAGAAACGAGGAAGACGGGCAGCAGCTGGTGAGGAATACCGCACAAATCGGGGAAGCCTGCCATGATCTGACCCATGGTCATCTCGTCAAAGGTCATGAGCATCTTGTTAAGCTCCTCGCTGTTACCGTTCTTGCGGTCAGCCTTGGACAAAAGAACGAGGTTCTCCGCAACGTAGCGGAATATATCGTAGATAAGCAGGTGGCTCATGCGGAGAGCGCGGCCGCGCTGACCCATGATGTTCTTATCCATAAAGCCATGGCAGCAGAAGTAGGAGATCATCCAGCGGTAGTGCAGAGCACTGTTAAGTGCGGGAATGAGGTCCTTGGAGAAGGTCATAAGGAGCATGCCCCACATACGAGCCCACTCATAGAAGTCATATGCGGTGTCCTTAATGCCGCGCCACTCACGGCGAACGGTTGCCATTGCGCCCTTGGCATACAGTCTGCCAAGTCTCTTCTCACCGTAGAGGACAGCATCAAGCTTTCCCTGCTGGTCGAGTGCCATGAATGCATTGTACTCTTCCTTGATGCGCTCTGCATCCATCTTCAGGGTGTTCTTCCAACCGTTTTTGAATGCTTCCCAGTCGGTCTCTTTGAACATATCATAGAAGATGCTGCCGCAAACCTTCAGGTTTTCCCACTGCTTCTTCCAATCGATGTTGTCTTTCGCCTTGAAAAACTTAGGATTAGGATATTTAGGAGTCTTAGCCATTACTTTATGCCCTCCTCTTTATGAATACGCTTGATCTCCAGAGACTCAACAAAGGCCTGGCAGCGGGTACGGAGCTGACCGGAGTTACCGTTGTTGTACAGTCTGTCGATAGACAGAACGGGCCAGCCGTATTCCTCAGCCATAACGTGGCTGACGAGCGCGCGCTCGAAGCCCCAGTAGTCGCAGTACTTCATCTGCTCGTAGATGATGCCTTCTGCGTGATACTCTCTTGCGAGGCGGTCTGCGGTCTCACGACGCTGCAGAACCTTCTCGTCGGATATGTAACGAGCGCACTCGGAGTGCTCCATTACATGGCGGCAGATCTGCTTAAGAGCAGGCTCGTCGTCGTTGAGCTCGATGACCTCGCGGCCCGGAGTCGAGCCGAAGCAGTGACGGTCGGAGCATACAAATGCGCCGCAGCCTTCGATAAGCTTGGTGAGGTTGGGATCGTCGATTTCGCTTCCGACGATTGCAACTCTTGCGCGGAACCAGGGCTTGGGATCGGGCTTACGGGTTTTGAGCTCTTTGAGGGTCTCCTTCAGGTAGGGGAGAATAAGTCTCTTCGGGCAGGTGAAAGAAACGAGGTTCAGTACATGATACTCATAGCCGGTGATGACGGGGTTTTCAGCCTTGCGCATATCGCCGATCTCGGTGAGGATCTTGCATACTTCATTGTGCTCTTTGACTGCCTTGCGGATAGCCTTATCGGAAGTGTCGATGCCGAACTTCTCCTTCAGGTTATCCAGAACGTGGATCTGCATCTGGGTTTCATACGCTGTGAGGGTGTAGTCGGTCACCTTGAAAGGAATGTCCATGTGAGTTACAAAGAACTTTTCCTTGTCGTTGACCTTCAGGACCTCGAAGTGCTCCATCGCGCGGTTCATCATGGAGCAGGCGTCTACACCGATCATTGCGTCGAGGAACTGATAGCCGCCCTCGATAGCACGTTCTACGAGTGCGCGTGCGTACTCGCAGGTGTAGTTGGACATGTAGTAGGTTGCGATGTCGATAGAACCTGTCTTCGGTGCGCGCAGACGCACTGAGAAACAGTTGCCTATGTTGAGAAGTGCTTCGGGAACGTGGTAGCAAGTGTAGCCAAGGCAGATGTCGCCTTCAGCCTGAGCCTGCTTTACCAGCTCGTTGTCGGCATTCTCAAGAAGACTTTCGAAGTAGATCAGATGCTTAAGATCTTTCAAATGTTACACCTCTTCTTCAAAGAATTTCTATTTTTCGGAGTGCTTCCTTTACTCCGTTGAGCATAAGAGAATCTTCGGGCAGGCTAAGCACGCTCTGACCCTTTATATCGTTTGCGGCAAAAGCATTGTCCGCAGGGATGCGCGCCACGATGTCAACACCGGGCACAGTGATGAGCTCCGCGAGCTCGGGATTTGTCATACGGTTAACTATAGCGCCGATCTTATCGTAAACGATCAGCTCGTCGGCAACGTTTTTGATCGTCGATACGACCTGACAGCCTTTCTTGCTCTGGTCGGTAACAAGCAGCAGATGCGTTACCTTATCCATAACGCGGCGCTGGATCTGCTCAATGCCGGCCTCTCCGTCGATGACGACATAGTCGAAGCTGTTCGCCAAAATGCCGATGACTTCCTTCAGGTAGGAATTGACCTTGCAGTAGCAGCCGGAGCTTTCAGGTCTGCCGATGCCGAGAAATGCAAAGCCGGGCATTTCGACCAGTGCGTCAAAGATCTTGAATCTCGCTTCGCTCAAAAGCTCAAGCGCCTCTCTCGTTTCGCCGTTTTCGACGCTGTCAACAATGCTCATGCGGATATCGTCAAGCGTGAGCTTGACATCAACGCCCAGAGCGACCGACAGGCCGACAGCAGGGTCTGCATCTATCGCGAGGATCTTCTTATCCGGGAAATTTTCCACAAGAAGCCTTACGATCGACGCCGAAATCGACGTCTTGCCGACACCGCCTTTACCGGCAACCGCGATGATCTTTGCTTTATTTTCCAATAATACGTCCCCCCTTCAATTGCGCTTTGACATACCTTACGCATTTTGATAACAGTTTAACACAAATGCCTCTGATTTGCAAGAGAATATGCTGCTATTTACATGAAAAATTCAGGTTTTTTTGTTCTAAAAATACGTTCAGCTATACACTTTCAACAAAACTGTCAATTAGTTTGTTCATAAAAAAAGACTCCCAGTACAGGGAGTCTTTTTTCTATGTGTTATGCGGATATCGGATCATACGATTCTGCGGTCACGGACCTGAGAGTCGTAATGCTTATTCAGCAACGGGCGAATGACATAGTAGATGAGCTTGTTTTCGCCATTGGTCATATACAGGGTAAAGGTTCCGACAAAAGCGAGGAAAGCGAACATGGCGACCTTGCCGCCGATCTTTGCAACAGTTTTCATTATTACCTTATCCTCCTATTAATATGCAGCGCTGTCGTCAAACTCAACGAGCGTGGGATCAAGAGGCTCCTCGCCCAGAACTACGGACATGTAGCCGTTTACGCAGTTACGCATATCCTGGCGGGAAACAGTGCGGCAGTCCTCAAGGTCATGCTCGATGAAGATGAAGTGGAAGCCGAGATCCCTTGCCTGCTCTTCCATGAGAGCGTGAACGCCGAGCATGCCCTTGCAGGCGATGTTGTCGTTCATGAGCACCATGTCGCAGTTGAAGTTCTTTGCCCACTCCCAGATGGCGTTGACATTGTCCCAGCCGCCGACGGCGTGGTGACGCATGGTTGCCTTCTCGGAGAACAGAGCAAGATCCTTGATTGCCTCGTCGGGATCTTCGGTGTTGATCATGTTGTGACCCATGGTGGAGTCCATGTTCAGGACGATATTGATGCCCCAGCAGTTCTGGATCCAGGTCGGGAAATCGGTGTAGTAAACAGCGGAGGGTCCCCACAGGAATGCGCGGTGACGGGTTCTGCCGCCGAACGGCTCCTTCTTCTCTTCATACGCCTTGCGCATGATCTTGATGACCTGGCGGTCGACCTTGTTGAAGTAAGGATCGGTTCCGTTTACGGATGCCCATGCATACAGACGATAAAGCGTCTCGGCAATGCCGCACAGAGCCGAATACGGGGTCTTGAAGTAGTCCCACTTTTCAAGCTCTATAGTGTTCTGCTCATTCATGAGCTTTGCGTACTTAAAGAGATTATCCCAGTCGTACTTCACGCCGTACTCTTTTTCGACGAAAGCGATGGCGTCCTTGAGCATCTGAGTGGAATACGGATGTGCGCCCGGCTCGTTGTGGATCATGGCCAGGGTTACGGGGAAGTCCGGCATGCCTATGCGGCGGCGCTGGAACATGGAGGTCGCCTCGGATGCGTTGCAAGGCATGTTGGTCGAGATCATTGCCTTACCTATGAGGGGGAATGCGTCGTCGAGTGCAACACCGGTCTCGGCCGCGCAGCGCGAGCAGACGTCGGCAGGAAGTCCGAAGGACTCGGCAACGTCGATGTAATAAGGCTCGATGTGCTGGTCAACGTCGCAGATGATGAACTCGGGCAGAGTCTGGAGGGGGAACGGAACGAGCTCTTTGAAGCCCATCATGAACAGCGGAGGCAGAACCTCGTCCATGGGAACGATGCGGTCGGTATCCTTGCCGCCTCCGAGACGACGGTCGTTGGACAGACAGAACGCAATCTTCTTGGTCAGGCTGCGGACGATAGCGTGCATGCACTTGTGTGCCGTGACCAGCTCGTAGCCGCGGAAGCCTTCAAACAGGCGGTCAATAAACATGAATGTGCCGAGGTAAGAGCCCATCCAGCGATACTCCCAAAAGCCCTTAAGGCAGGGGATCGGAGCGGATGCAACCATCATTGCCATGGAAGCGAGGTTCTTCAGCCATGCGCCGTAGTCGACCATGGTGTCCTTAACGCCGCGCCACTCACGCCATTTTGCAACGCCGGTCTTGTCGTAGTAACGGTCTCTCTGGCCGCCTACGCCGTTCTCGGCCTGCCATATGGGATCAAAGCGTTCAAGCTTTTTATCAACAGCTGCTATTACTTTATCGAACATCATTACTTACCTCCCTGAATGGACTTGATCTCCAGGGATTCGATGAACGCCTGGAAACGTGTACGAAGCTGTCCGACTGCGCCGAGGGAATACTCCTTCTCGATGGTGCAGCAAGGAATGTGCTTTTCGTTCGTGAAGATGTGGTTTGCAAGAACCTTCTCATAGCTCCAGAACTCGCAGAACTTCATGTTTTCGTAGATGATGCCGTCAGCCTTGAAATCTTCAACGAGCTGGGCCGCGATAGCGTGACGCTGGTCGATCTTGAAGCCATCCATAAAGCGTGCGCACTGGTTCCAGTACAGGTAGTGGCGGCAGATGGCGTCGAACGCGGTCTCGCCTTCCTTGATCTCAATCTGCTCTCTGCTGGGGAACGAGCCGAAGCAGTAGCGGTCGGCAACGACCATTGCACCGCACATTTCGATAAGCTTTGTGAACTCGGGATCATCGACCTCGCTTCCGACAAGTGCAACGCGGGCGCGGAACGGGAACTTCTCTTCCGGTTCGCGGGTCTTGATCTCTTCAAGAGTCTCCTTGAGGTAAGGCAGGATCAGCTTATGGGGGCAGACCTGGCTTACGAGCTGGATGACATGGAACTCATAGCCGGTGATGGGCGGATTATCGAGCTTGCGGAAGTTGCCGATCTCGGTGATGATGCGGCTGAGCTCGTTGTGCTGCTCGATAGCCTTGCGCATAGCCTCATCGGAGACATCAACTCCAAGACGGTTCTTCATCTCGTCAACGACTTTGAGCTTAAGCTGAGCTTTGTAGTAATCAAGGTTGGTCTGATCGCCCTTCATGGGAGGATCGATCTGGGTAACGAAGAATCCGTCGTGCTTAACGGGATTGATGAGGAAGAAGTGCTCTTCCATACGCTCCATGGTCGCGCAGCTTTCCGCGCCGAACAGGCAGCTGAGGTAGTTGTATCCGCCTTCGATGGCGCGCTCAAGAATGGAGCGTGCATAGGGGCAGGTACGGTTTGTCATGTAGTAGTTTGCGATATCGCTGGACGTGCAATTGGGAGCGCGAAGTCTTGAAGAGAAGCAGCCTTCAAGATTGAGAAGGACTTCGGGTATGTAATAGCAGTTGTAACCGAGTGCTATCTGCCCATCCTCCACTGCCTTGGTGACAAGCTCATTCTGAGCGTCCTGCAGCAGGTTTTCAAAATAGATCAGATGTTTTAGGTCTTTCATTTGCAACCCCTTCCGCTTATTTAAAATTTTTGCTTACCAGTTTCCAGTATGGTTTCCCATACCCCTTCGCATGATTATACTTTAGGTTTAGCCGAAATGTCAAGTTTATGTCAAAAGTATTTCCAAATTTATTTTGCCAATTCTCAGTTCCCGAACGCTTGGTCAAAGCACTGTTCGACTACTCGAACAGACCTCGGCAGATTTCTATATATTTTGGCAGGACGCCCTCGAAATCGAGCCCGTAATGACGCGGCGTATTTCGCTTTGCGGTGCGCTCTATCGCGGCGGTGACAAACTCCTCGGCAGCATTGAGCGCATCCTCAAGAGCCGCTCCGCGAGTCAAAAGTGCCGCAAAGGCTGAGGCAAAGACATCTCCCGCGCCGTGGAAGGTGCCGTCGAGAGCCTCGTTCATGACCGAACACAGCCGGCCGCTTTTGTTATCGCGCGCAACTATGCCGACCTTCCCCGGCTCTGCGCTGACACCCGTCACGGCAACAAAATCCGGCCCCAGCTCGGAGAGCCTGTCGATAAGCTCAGTGACATACGCCATGCTGTGAGTACCGGGTCTGTATTCCATACCGGTCAGTAAGCATGCCTCGGTTATATTCGGCGTTATGATATTTGCTTTTTTAATGAGTCGACGGAAGCACTCCGCCATCCAGTCACCGAGGTTCGCGTAGTATTTGCCGTTATCGGCCATGGCAGGATCGACAATGACGAGCGTCTCGTCGTTTTTCAGAAGCTCGATCGCGCGCTCGAGCAGCTTTCCCTGCGCCTCGGAGGCGAGATAGCCGGAATATATTGCATCGAACCTTAGTCCCAGGCTGTGCCAATGCTCGGCGATCGGGACTATATCCCCGCTCAGGTCGGTAAACGTCCAGTCAGTGAAGCCGCCGGTATGGGTGGATAAAAGAGCCGTCGGTATGCAGCAGCACTCAACTCCCGTTGCGGAAACTATAGGAAGAGCAACTGTAAGCGAGCATTTTCCCATTCCGGACAGATCATGAACAGCCGCCATTCTCGGCAGCTTGGGCAGTTTTTCCATTGTGTCTCCTACCTTATTATTAATTGCAATATCGTATTGATTTTAACACAGACCCGGCGCTTGTGCAACTCTATACAAAATCTGTCCAATGTATATATCTTTCAAAATTTTTAACCAAATTTTTATAGCTTTTTGCTTATAAAAAGCTATCTTTACCATAATATGTCTTGAATTCTCGGTTACAATATAGTATCATTAGGTACAATATTAATTAATAGCCGCCGGGCTGCTTCCGTGAGCAACGGCTGACTGCTTCCCTGCCGAAAGGCAGAGATAATCGATGCCGCATGGATAACGCTCGCCGGTATAGGTATTAGTATGGATCTTTTGGGGAAAGGAGGACAAAACTGAATAGCATGGTAAAATTAGAAAAGTTCAGCAAGCCTGCGCTTACCGTACTGTTTGTACTTGCTGTTTTTCTGTTTGCTGTTTTTGTGCTGAGCACCAACGCAAGCGCTGATGGAGTCGATGCCACCGCTGCGGTCGAGACAGAATCTGCTACGTCCGTCATGTCGGTATTCGAGGGGATCGGTCTTAAAAACACCGAGTATCCCGACGCAAACTTCATCAACTTCCTGCTTTGCCTGCATGGCTATGAAAAGCTCCCTGCCAACGCTACCGTGACCGTTACGGCATATCTGCCTGTTACCAACACCGTTTTCTGGCGCTCTACCTTTGACAAGGCTTATCTCACTTTCAAAGATGTGATTAACCCGGTGGGATGCGGTACTCTGCTCAGGCTTCCTGCCGACTGCGTAATCAAGATCGAAGTCAACGGAGCCGACATTGACGGTTGGGATCTTATCTACGGCAGCACCGTTGAAGAGGCCATCATATGGCATCCCAGCAGCGGCATGTCCGGTCCGGCTGCCGACTATGTTCCCGGCAACGCTACATACATGTTTATGAGCAATCTGGGAGGCCACGTCGTTCACCTGAACATAGATGGTGTACACGGCGGCGATTCCGACGCGGATGCAGATGCTGACGATGATGCGGATGCCGACGCGGATGCGGACGCCGATGCGGATGCGGACGCCGATGCGGACGCCGATGCGGATGCGGACGCCGATGCGGATGCGGACGCCGATGCGGACGCCGATGCTGATGCGGACGCCGATGCGGATGCGGATGCTGATGCTGATGCGGATGCGGACGCCGATGCCGATGCCGATGCGGACGCCGATGCTGATGCTGATGCTGATGCTGATGCCGATGCGGATGCCGATGCCGATGCGGACGCCGACGCGGATGCCGATGCCGATGCGGACGCCGACGCCGACGCTGATGCTGATGCTGATGCCGATGCGGACGCTGATGCTGATGCTGACGCCGATGCTGATGCTGATGCCGATGCGGACGCCGATGCTGATGCTGACGCCGACGCTGACGCGGACGCGGATTCAGATTCGGACGACGATGACGATCATCACGATCCTAAAATGGGGGACGAGCGGAACATTGTGCTGATCTCAGCTATTGCAGTTGTCAGCCTGGCAGCATTCACTGCCACTTATCGCAAGAAGGAAAATAACTGATCATATGTGGGCGATTAGTTGACTTATTGCTTAAGTGCATATAAAATAGGAGTGGTTGTAAACCATTCCTATTTTTATTTGCTTGAGGTGCATAATGAGCAGACGCAGCAGACGAAAAAAGCACATTGACCACGCAAAAAAGCCTACCGCCGAGCAGCTTGCAGCGCGGACCAAAAAAGCCGTTATCATCGGTTCGGCAGTTGTTTTGGCCATAGTCGCCGCGGTGGTGATCCTGTATCTCGTTTCCGCCGGCAAAAAGGACGATGCGCTTGCTTCGTTTGATAAGAAGGCCGAGCTTCTGCGCGAGCAGGTGCTCTCGGACAAGCGCAGCGACGAGATATCGGGCGATATCGAAGAGGGGCTTCCGGACAACGTTGTGTTTCTTTCCGTTTGCAGCGGCGAGGAGCGCGCAAAGGTTTTCACCGGAACGGGCGTTGACCGCAAAGCCGCATGGCTGAGCGCATACAATCAGGCAAAAAGCTTCATTGAAAACGAAAATTACAATGCTATTTGGCTCAAAGCCGACCTCATGAGCGAGGCAAAAACATACGATACGGTCGAGTTTTCAACCGAGCTGCACCACTACAGGCCCGAGTTTTTCAGATACGGCATAGCGTTTGACAAAAGCTTTGAAACGGCGATTTTGGAAGCCGAGCTTAACGGCGCCAAGATACTCGACTACGAAAACGAGTGTGTTGACGAAAGTTATCTGAACACATACCTGAAAAAAGCCGGACGCAGCCCCCTCTCCTCCCTGCCGGACAGCTATGTTGTTTTCAAATGCGTCGGCTGGATGTGCGATGAAAACGACGAGGTTTACGATCTCATAAGCGACATTGACGATTACGGCAGGCGCAAGGTCGACACCGTGGACAAGGAGTACGCCGCCGAGCTTGTCAAGAACGCCTCTGGCTTCCTTATTGACCAGGTCAAGGACGACGGAAGCTTTGTTTACGGCTACTATCCGAGATTCGATAAGAATATTGATAATTACAACATTGTCCGCCATGCGAGCACGCTTTGGAGCCTTGTTTGCCAATACAGGATGACCGGCAACGAAGAGCTTGTTCCCGTTATCGACAGAGCTATAGATTACATGGTTGAAAACGCAATAGTCGAGCGAAACGACGAGATATCGTATCTGTACGAGGAGAAATCGGACGAGATCAAGCTCGGCGGCTGCGGCGTTGCCGTCGTTGCGCTGACCGAGTACATGGATGCGTTCGGCTCGGACAAATACAAGGACCTTGCCATAAAGCTCGGCAACGGCATACTCACCATGCTCGATCAGAACAGCGGCGAATACTATCACGTTTTGGACGGCGAGTTTATCAAAAAAGAGCAGTTCCGCACCGTTTATTACGACGGCGAGGCGACCTTTGCACTGTGCAGGCTCTACTCCCTCACCTCGGACGAGAAGTGGCTCGACGCGGCAAAAAGCGCCGTTGAGCATTTTATCTCTGCCGACTATGTTCAGTACAAGGATCACTGGGTGGCTTATTCGATGAACGAGATAACAAAGTATGTCGATGACGAGCGCTACTACACCTTTGCACTCAGAAACGCGCAGGAGAACCTCGACACGATATACAACCGCGACACAACGTATCACACCTATTTCGAACTCCTGATGAGCACATTCGAGATCTATGACCGCATGATCGAACGCGGAATACACGTCGATTACCTCGACAACGGATTTGATCTTGAATACTTTCTCCGAACGATATACAAGCGCGCAGATCACATGCTCTGCGGATATTTCTACCCGGAATATGCAATGTATATGGCAAATCCCAACTCCATTCTCGACACGTTCATGGTGCGCCACGACGGTTACCGCGTCAGGATTGACGACGTTCAGCACAATGTGGGCGGATATTATCTTTACTACATGAACTATGACAAGCTTGTTGATTACGGCATGCTCGAATACAGGGACAAGGCATGAAAATAAGTCTGCAAAAAGTAATAAGGATAGTTTCGCTCATTGTATTTCTCGTCTGCTTGACGCTGCTTGCGTTTTACCTCATAGGCGACGCGCGCGACGCTGCGGCGAACAAAGATATCGACAAGCTCAAGGACGCCGAAGTCACCGTGCCCGACGTTCTCGATGAATACGCCGGGCTTTATGCCGAAAATCCCGATACCATAGGCTGGCTGAAGATCGACGGAACAGAGCTTGACAACGTCGTCATGTTCTCCCGGCACGATAACGAGAAGTATCTGCACACCGATTTTTACGGTAACTCCTCTTACCGCGGCTGTCTGTTCGTTGACGGCTGGTGTGATGTGCTCACGTCGGATAACATCATAGTTTACGGACATCACATGAAGGACGGCTCAATGTTCGGCGTGATCGTCGATTACCAGAGCGAGGAGTTTTATAAGCAGCACAAATACATAAGCTTTGATACGATATACGAAAAGCAGACCTACGAGGTCGTCGCCGCAATACAGACCGAGCTGCCGTCCGACAGCGCAGAGGGCTTCAGATACAACGAATACACCGGCAGCGACGAAAAGTCATTTGCCGAATATGTTAAATTCATTGGCGAAAATAAGCTATACGACACCGGAGTTCAGATAAGCCCCGGGGACAAGCTGCTCACCCTCTCCACCTGCGCATATCATACCGAGAGCGGCCGCTTTATCGTCGTTGCAAAAAAGATATGAAAAAGTCCATCGACCAAGTCGATGGACTTTTTCGCTCCCTTCGATTCCCTTGAATTATGCAAAACGAAACAGCCCACCTAAAGGTGAGCTGTTTCGTTTTGGTGACCCGTACGGGAATCGAACCCATGTTACCGCCGTGAAAGGGCGGTGTCTTAACCGCTTGACCAACGGGCCAAAATTAAGGCGCAGGTAAAAGTATCTGCGCCTTTTTTGGTAGCGGCACCTGGATTCGAACCGGGGACACTGCGGGTATGAACCGCATGCTCTAGCCAACTGAGCTATGCCGCCATTTCTCAAACGAGCAATTGGAATTATACTAGACATAGCCCGGATTGTCAACATATTTTTTTGTTTTTCTTCAAATTTTCATATCGGAATATAGGTTGTTGGGTCTACGCTCGCTCCGTCGCGGCTCATGGCAAAGTGCATGTGGCTGCCCTGCCCTATCTCGCATATGGCCGTTTTTCCGACAGAGCCTATAACATCGCCGCCTTTTACCTTATCGCCGGGGCTGACGGTCGGCGTGTCGGCAAGGTTTGAATATTGGGTCTTGATGCCGCTGCCGTGGTCAATGACCACCGTTGTTCCGTAGAGATCGTCCTGCGTCACGCTCACGACCTCGCCGTCTCCGGCGGCGACGACCACCTCGCCCTGCTGGGCAAGGATATCCACGCCGTCATGCGTGCGCCAGTCGGCCATAGTGACGTCATAGCTGAGCGCCTCGACGCTGTAGCCGCGCTCGATCTCTCCGGAGACCGGCCAGCGCCACGTCACCTGCTCGGGCCACACATCGTCCTGAGTGAGAGTTCCGGCCGAAACGACGTCGGCCTCGCTCGGAGCATCCACCGGCTGCGGCTTTTCGGTGCTCACGGGCGGCTCTGCGCTCGGTTCCGGGCGCTCGGTCTGCCGCGCGGCGCTTATGCCCGGATCAAGGCCGACGCCGGTGTCGTCCGCGCCTTTAACAAGGCTGTAAGCCGATATTCCTATCACGATCACACATAGCGCAAGGACTATGTAGAAGCCCTTGCCGGCAAAAAACTTATCCAGCTTGCCGCTTTTTTCGTTCTGCATAGGTAAACCTCCTTTAACTGCTGCTATTGTTGACCGTTTCGCGCAATAATATACAAAAAGCGTGCAATTGAATTCTGCCGTTGTAGATTATTTACAAAGGCCACGCCTCTGCCTTGTGCAGAACGCAGAAATCGGCTCAATTAGGAGATTGTTCACCAAAAATGTTAAATTATATGTTATGCTGATATCAGAATAAAATTTTTTCAAAAAAGCTGTCCTGTTTTTCGGATAATTAATGTCTATATATATGAAGGACCCAAAAGGGGCCAAAATAATATAAAATTTAAGGAGGCAATTATGAAACACAACAAATTTACAGCACTTCTTCTCGCCGCGCTTATGCTGTTTGCTCTGTGCGCCTGCGGAAATGATGCAACGCTGACCGCTGTGCATCCGGATATTGCTCAGCCCGGAGCAGATGCGCAGCCGAGCTGTCTTTGCCCGCAGATCTCTCGATAGAATCAGCCGGCAAGACAGCCACGATATATGAGTTGGCCAACGATCAGGAATCAGCCGTAAAGCAGATAGAAGCCTGTTTCGACTTTGATTTATCAGCCGCGGAAAAAACAAGCGACAGTCTCAGTGATTATTATATAATAGACGGATACCGCGCAGATATAGAGAAAGGTATCGGATACTGGTCCGTAATAAAGCTCAACCCCGATCCTGTAAAGTCCGGCGCTTCAATGACCGACGAGAAAGCACTTGAGATTGCAAACGCCTTGTTCGACAAAGGCGGCCTTTGGGCAGAGAAAATAGATAACGTCAAGGTTGTCGATCAGTATGATCTGAACGAGGACGGCGTTTACGGCGTTTCTGAGAAGAGCGTTTTCTATTATCCTCAGGTAGACGGAAAAAGCGTTTCGGGAAGGTACAGGATCAATATTAACGTAAGCTTGGACGGCAGCATCAACTCCGTATATTATCTTGCTTCTCCCACAAGCAGCTCAGCTTCTGTCAGTGTGAAAAGCAGCTCTGAGCTCAGCTCCGACCTACAGTCGAAAAATTACTCCGCGAGCTTTTCCGGCGATCTCACCGATGCTAAGATTACCGATTGCAAGCTTGGCTACTACGCCGACGGGGTCGAGCACAACGGCAAGACCTATCTTTTCCCCGTTTACATCATGACCGGCGAGGGCACGAATGCCGCCGGTGAAAAAGAAACGTTCGATATCATAATCGACGCGCAGAAATAAACAAGCACAGCAAAAAGGTCAGGATCTTAGTCCTGACCTTTTTGTATATTAAATCACTTTTTGCAGTCGCGGCAGTCCTTGCAGCTTTGCGAGCAGCCGGAGCATTTGCTGCAGCAGCCTCTGCCCTTTTTCATGCTGCGCACGGCAAGCACGAGCCACACGGCAAGCACGGCGATTATAACAAGCTCCATTTAAAAAATCACCCCGATAAGCGCATAAACGCAGAAGGCCGCCAGCCACGCCACGCAGCACTGCGAGATCATTACGAGCACCGTTTTCACTCCGCTGCCAAGCTCGCGCCTGAGCGCCGCCAGAGCCGCCACACAGGGCGTATACAGCAGGCAGAACACGAGAAAGCTCACGGCCGAGGGCAGAGTGAACAGTCCTCCCAGCGCGGCCGAGCCGAGGTTTGCGCCGACATTCATCAAAACGCCGAGCGTGCTTATGACGGCTTCCTTTGCCATGAGGCCGGTAAGGAGTGCCGTTGCGACGCGCCAGTCGCCAAAGCCGAGGGGCGCGAACACCGGCGCTATCCATGTGCCGATGATGGCAAGCAGACTGTCGGTACTGCCCTCGCCGACAACGTTGAGGCGCACGTCGAAGTGCTGCAAAAACCATATGACGATGGTCGCCGCGAAAATGACGGTGAACGCGCGGCGGATGAAGTCCCACGCCTTTTCCCACATGAGCAGCAGAACGCTTTTGAGCGACGGCATGCGGTAGTTCGGAAGCTCCATGACAAACGGCACGGGCTTGCCTGTGAACGCCGTTTTGCTGAGCACCTTTGCCGCTATTATGCCCACGAGCATGCCGAAAACATACAGGCAGGTCATGACAAGGCCTCTGTGATCCGGGAAGAACGCCGCCGTGAACACGGCATAAATGGGTATCTTCGCAGAGCAGCTCATAAACGGGATGAGCAGCATGGTCATTTTCCGATCACGCTCGGACGAGAGCGTGCGCGTTGCCATGATGGCCGGAACAGAGCAGCCGAAGCCGATGAGCATCGGAACAAAGCTGCGGCCCGACAGGCCGATGCGGCGCAGCAGCTTATCCATGACAAACGCAACGCGCGACATGTAGCCCGTGTCCTCCAAAATCGCAAGGAAGAAGAACAGCACCACGATTATCGGCAAAAAGCTCAGCATGCTGCCGACGCCGGCGAACACGCCGTCAATGACAAGGCTGTGGACGACCGGGTTTAAGCCGTAGGCCGTAAGCGCGTTATCGACCAGCGCCGTTACCTCGTTGATGCCCAGCGCGAGCAGGTCGGAGAGCCACTTGCCCAACACGCTGAAGGTCATCCAGAAGATAAATCCCATGATTGCGATAAACGTCGGAATGGCAAGGTATTTATTCGTCAGCACCTTGTCTATTTTAACGCTGCGCAGCATCTCCTTGCTCTCCTGCGCTTTGATAACGCATTCCGAGCACACGGCTTCAATGAAGCGATAGCGCATCTCCGCAAGCGCTGCGTTGCGGTCAAGGCCGCCCTCGTTTTCCATTTCCAAAACGGCGTGGCCGATCAGCTCCAGCTCGTTATCGCTGAGTTTGAGCGCCGAGATTATCTCCGCATCCTCTTCGATAACGCGCGTCGCGGCAAAGCGCGACGGAACGCCGATCTTATCGGCGTGGTCCTCGACAACGTGGCTGACGGTATGTATGCAGCGGTGCACGGGGCCTGCCGAGCAGAAGTCGATCCTGCGCGGCTTTACGGCATTTTCCGCCGTTTCGGCAACGACGCGCATAAGCTCGTCAACGCCGTCGTTTTTTGCCGCAGCTATCGGCACAACGGGTATGCCCAGCCGGTCGGACAGCTTTTGAATATCCACGCTGCCGTGGTTACCCAAAAGCTCATCCATCATGTTCAGCGCCAGCACCATGGGCTTGCCCATCTCGATAAGCTGGAGCGTTAGGTAAAGGTTGCGCTCAATATTCGTCGCGTCAACGATGTTTATTATCGCGTCCGGCTTGCGCTCGATTATAAAATCGCGCGATACCTTCTCCTCGCCGGAATAAGGGCGGATGGAATATATGCCGGGAAGATCGACAAGGTCGTAGTTCTTCCATCCGATAATTTGGCCGATCTTGTGCTCGATCGTAACGCCGGGAAAATTTCCGACGTGCTGATTTGATCCGGTGAGCTGGTTGAAAAGCGTTGTTTTACCGCAGTTCTGGTTTCCGACAAGCGCAAGAAGCATATTATATTTCCTCCTTGGGTCTTACCTCGATGCGCGCTGCGTCTTCCTTGCGCAGTGTCATCGTGTAGCCGCGAAGATACAGCTCCAGCGGATCGCCGAGCGGCGCGACCTTGCGCACCGTGACCTCGGTATGCGGAATAAGTCCCATATCAAGCAGGTGGCAGCGAAGATCTCCCTCTCCGCCGACCGTAAGAATTATTGCCGGTTTGCCAATAGGCAGATTATCAAGCGTCATATATAACCTCCGGGCAGCGCGTGTTAGGCTGCTCTAACTTATGTTAGTTTACGCTAACGCAAGAGTTTTGTCAATAACAAGACACTACTTTAACGGAGATCACATTATGCAAAAAAAGACCGCCGAAGCGGTCTTTTTTCATCTTAACATCAGGTGCCGAGGTATGCGGCCTTGACCTGCTCGTTTGCAAGCAGCTCCTCGCCGGAGCCGGACATGGTCAGGCGGCCGGTTTCGAGAACATAGCCGATGTGAGCGGTTTTCAGCGCCATATTTGCGTTCTGCTCGATAAGAAGAACTGTAACTCCGCGCTTGTTGATCTCTTTGATAATGTCAAAGATGCCGCGCACTATGATCGGCGCAAGGCCGAGGGAGGGTTCGTCCATCATAATGACCTTGGGACGGCTCATCAGCGCTCTGCCGACTGCAAGCATCTGCTGCTCGCCGCCGGAGAGCGTACCGCCCTCCTGCCATGAGCGCTCCTTGAGTCTCGGAAACAGATCGTACACCCAGTTTAGATCATCAGTCAGATCGTCCTTACGCAGATACGCGCCGATCTTCAGATTTTCAAGAACGGTGAGATCCGGGAATATCTTGCGGCCTTCGGGAACAAGCGTTATGCCCTTGGTGACGATCGAGGTCGGGTCAAGACCCGTAATGTTCTCGCCCTCAAACTCGATAGAGCCGCCGGAGGGCTTTACAAGACCGGCTATGGCACGCAGAGTTGAGCTTTTGCCGGCGCCGTTTGCGCCGATAAGCGTAACTATCTGCCCTGCCGGAACATCAAAGCTTATGCCCTTGACGGCCTCGATGCCGCCGTAATTGACCTTGAGGTCATTGATCTTCAGTATTGTTTCACTCATCTTCAACAACCCCCAAATATGCGTCAATTACTCGCTGATTATTTTGAACCTCCTTGGGCGTGCCCTGAGCTATCTCGGAGCCGA
>OLGD01002985.1_pt1 | contig 17337 bp, 19 predicted proteins | sample 1605311 | NCBI WGS metagenome assembly OLGD01 (sample SAMEA3888917, study PRJEB22519) | human gut metagenome | biome: human gut; feature: human-associated habitat; material: faeces | place: Denmark | collected 2010 | reverse complement strand
AAAAAATAGCATCCCTAGTAGAAAAAAGCTGGCAATTTTTGCCGGCTTTTTTCTTATATTGTTTTTTTATATATATGAAGCTAAAATATTAATGATATATATTAAAGTTATAAAAACAAGGAGAATGTATATGAAAAAGCTTGTAGAAACAAACAAACAAGAAAGAAATAGGAGAAAAAGAGGCGAGCAAGGTTCTGTAACCTTATTCGTTTTAATTGCAATGATTTTCTTTTTAACGGTTGGAGTTGCGGTTTACATTTCGAATGTAAATAATTCTTCATCTCAACAAAGGGATGTTAAGAAGATTCAAAGTGAATATAATGATACTGGTGATGTAAATAAGGTATATGAAGACCAAAAAGATAGGCTTAACCAAAGATTGTTTATTACTGTTAAAGACAATGATAAAAATATATATCAAGAAGGTAAGTGGACTAATAAAGTTCCTTTGACAGTTGAGGTAAAATGGCCAGATGGATTAAGTAAAAATGAAAAAATTATAACAGTAAAAGGCAAAAAAGATGGAACTGAAATTACAGTTACAGATGAAGAAATAAAGGATTTGAAAATAAGTGAGTCATGTACAATATCAGCTAAAATAAATGGAACTACATCAAAAATTGAAGTTTTAGTTGATACAACTAGCCCTGATATAGAAATTGAAAAAAATGGCGGAAAACAGGCGGACGCTGCCTGAGGAAGAAAAAGGGGTAAGGTTGATGACTATGCATGGTTCCAAAGGACTGGAATTTCAGGCAGTATTTATCCCTACTATCAATGAGGGCGTGTGTCCATACCGCAAGGCCATCCAGTCGGGAGATGTGGAGGAGGAACGCCGCATGCTGTATGTGGCCATGACCAGGGCAAAGAAATATCTGGATCTGTCATTTGTGGAAGAGCGGTTTAATAAAGAGGCAGAGGCCTCCCGGTTTGTCCGGGAGATCAGCCCGGAGATTTTTGAAAAGGAGAGATCGTAATGGGAATTTTGGCAGGAATATTAAAGTGGCTTCTCGTGATGCTCATTGTGTGCGGCGCCATCGTCGTGATCTGCTATGTGGCGCAGGACAAGGAGAAGCGGGGAGAAAAAAACGACGGAGCGGACTGTGGCAGCTGTCATGGCAACTGCCAGCAGTGCGAGAAGAACAAGAAGGCGTAGGAGTCTATTGCCAGAATTTTTCCAGAGAATCCGCCAGAGTGTGTTCATCCACCACTTCATAGGGATACCATTCTCTAGGAAAAAGGCTGGTATACTGTCGTTCCAGGAAGCGTTCATCCAGCAGAAGGATCACGCCCCGGTCCTCCACGGTGCGGATCACACGGCCTCCGGCCTGAAATACTTTGTTGACCCCCGGGTAAAGGTATGAGTAATCAAAGCCTTTGCCCTTTTTTTCGTCATAATAGTCTTTGAACAGTTCTCTCTCGTGGCACACCATAGGAAGGCCGGTCCCTACAATGGCGGCTCCGATCAGCCGGTCTTCTTTCAGGTCGATCCCTTCACTGAAGATGCCCCCCAGTACGCAGCATCCCACCAGAGTTTTATCCCCAGGCGAATCAAAGGCAGCCAGAAAATTTTCTTTATCGGATTCCCGCATATCGGGACTTTGCACCAGAAGGGTCTGGGACGGGGAAAGGTTCAGCCGGTTGACGATCTGATCCATAAACTGATAAGAAGGAAAGAAAACCAGATAATTTCCCTCTTTAGCTGAGACAAACTGCTCAATATAGGAGGCAATTTTTCGGTATTCTTCCGGACCCCGCTTGGTATATTTGCTGGTCACATCCCGGGCAATCAGAACTTTCCGCTGCTCCGGTGAAAAAGAGGAATCGGCGTATACCGCCGGATCCTGCAGACCTCCGGCCAGCTGTTCTTTGTAATATCTCACAGGCAGTAAAGTGGCGGAAAATAGAATGGCGGACCGGCCCCGCTCAAATACTTCCTTCAGGCAGTTGGAGGGATCCATACACTGTAGTTTAATGCGGAAATCACCGGTTTCGGTATAGTCTGCGTAAATGCGGTATTTTTCGTCTAACAATTCCAGGACCCGGGAAAAGTTTCTGGCATTAAAATAAAAATTCAGCATGGTTTCTCTTTCCGGCAGCACCGGATAATCCTTGGCCACCAGTTCGTAGGCAGAGAGAACCCGCAAAAGTTGAAATTCCATAGCGTCTAGGTGTTCCAGTACCTCAAATTCGTCACATTCCCGCTTGTAAGAAAGCATGGAGCGGTTCAGAGCCGATAAGGCCTTTTCGTATTTCCGAAGATTGTAAGCTGCTTCCGGCCTTTTTTCGTGGCGTTCCATGGATTTCAGGATGCGGTTTACCGCCAGAATGTCCTCTTTGATCAAAGCCGCGCTGTACATCTCTCTGGCCCGCTCCACCAGGTTGTGGGCTTCGTCCACCAAAAAGATCATATTACCCTGTTTGTCAGAAGGGAAGAACCGGCGCAGATACACGGTAGGATCAAATACATAGTTGTAGTCGCAGATAATAGCGTCTGCATACAGAGATACATCCAGGCTGAACTCAAAAGGGCATACCCGGTGCTTCTCGGCATAAGCGGCCAGCGTCTGACGCCGAAGTGGCTCGCCGCTAGTAAGAAGGTCGTATACTGCTTCGTTGACCCGGTCATAATGGCCTTTGGCGTAAGGGCAGTCTTCCGGTGAGCAGGAAGGGGCATCCAGGATGCAGACTTTTTCCTTGGCAGTCAGGGTGACTGCTTTGAATTCAAGGCCCTGTTGTTCCAGAAGCTGAAAACATTCCTCGGCTACGGTGCGGGTAATGGTCTTGGCTGTCAGATAGAAAATACGGTCATCAAGACCTTCTCCCATAGCTTTGATGCTTGGGAAAAGGGTTGTGATGGTTTTTCCTACTCCCGTGGGCGCCTGGATAAAAAGTTTATCCTTTTTTTCAATGGTACGGTATACCATGGCGGCCAGCGCTTTCTGCCCCTTCCGGTAGGGAAAAGGAAAGACAAGTTCGTGAATGGATGCATTGCGCCTGCGCTGCCAGTCATATTGGTAAATGGCCCATTTTTCATACCGTTGTATCAGATCGGTGAACCAGGCTGTGATCTCATTCCGGTCAAAATGATCCTCAAAACGCCGGATCTGCTCTGTCTCCAGATTGCAGTAGGTCATCTGCACCCCGATGGATGGAAGGTTTCGGTCTTCTGCCACCATATAGGCGTAGCACATGGCCTGGGCTTTGTGGACAAAGAAAGGTTCTTTCAATTCTGTTACATCGAGAAACATCCCCTTGATCTCGTCGATCATGACTTCTCCGTCTTTTTCAAACACGCCATCGGCCCGGCCCTCGATCTTCAGATCAAAGGGAGTGCCATATTTCTGGCTGGTCAGAGAAAACACGGCAAAAAGGGCTACCTCTGCCTCGTAGCCAATACCCATTTGTTTTTGAATTTTACGATGGATCCTGCTGCCCATCTGCATGGCGTCGGTATCTCGGACGCCGCTGCCGCCGGAAGTGATATCACCCCCGCGGAACATAAATTCAACCAGACCGCGGACAGACAGGTTGACGATTTCTTTTTCTTCACTCATAATCCATAGTATAAAACAAATAAAAATTGTGTGCAACACTTCCGGCCCTTCCAGACTCTAATCTATGGAATCCGGAAAACAGATAGAAAAGAGGTAGTCATGACAAATGCAGAGTGGGTTCTGGTAAACCAGGCCAAAAAAGGAGACGCTCATGGATTTGCTCTGTTATACCAGCGATATTATAAGGAATTGTTTTACTTTGCCCTTTCGGTAATGAAAAATGCCAGTCAGGCAGAGGATGCAGTCAGTGCGGGGGTGCTGAAAGCTTATGAGCAAATCGGGTCTTTGCGGAAAAATAGTTCCTTTAAAAGCTGGTTATTCCAGATCACAGCCAATGAGTGCAGAAAAATGTTAAGAAAGACAGTTTATTCCCTGGAGGATGCATCCCTTAAGGAACCTGTCGGAGAAGAAGCTGGATTTGAAGAGGCGGAGATCAGAGAGTATTTAAAAGTGCTTAACGGAACGGAGAGAATGGTTCTTTCTCTTTCTGTATTCGGCGGGTACAGCAGCAGAGAAATAGGAAAGATCCTTGGAAAAAAAGAGGGAACCATCCGTTCCCTGAAAAGCAGAGCATTAGCAAAACTTCGTGAGCAGGCGGAGTAGAAAGGTGGCAGCAATGAAAGAAGATGAAATGTATGAAATCCTGCAGAAAAAGGCGTTGAAGGTGGAGGTGCCGGAAAGTCTGGAGCCATCCGAAATAGAGAAACAGTGCCGGCAGGTAAATCAAAAGAAATCTCATAAAAAATGGTATGGTATGGGGGCAGTGGCGGCAGCAGTCCTGCTGTGTGTCCTGGTGTATGCCGGAAGCGGACTGTTTGCCGGGAACAAGAGCCAGGTGGCAAAGGAGAAGACAGCATCTCTTGAGGAAAAAGTGGCACAAGATCAGAAAGAAAAGGAATCTTCCGGCGGCACTTACGCAGAGATTTACGACTGCATCCGCCAGAGAGAGGACAAGGAGGAGACCAAGTTGAGCAGTGCAGGCAGCACCGATGATACAACACGGGATCATTCCACCACCGACCTTCAGGTACAGGGAGTGGATGAAGGAGAACTGGTACAAACCGACGGATCTTATATTTACACCCTGAAACAGGGAGGCACAGTGGTAATCCACAAAGTGGAAGGGGAAAAGACCAGAAAGGTGGCGTCCCTTTCCCTGAAAAAAAACCTCGAAACTGATGGAAAAGACCAGATGTACCTGTGCGGCAATAAACTGCTCGTTCTCACAAGTGCGTGGACCCGGGGAACCGTTATTTACACTGTGGATATAACTAATCCTACAAAGCCGGTGGTGACAGGCAAGGTGCAGCAGAGCGGCAGCCTCAGCACATCCCGCATGAAAGACGGATATCTCTATACATTTTCCGTATATTATCCGGAGACAGGTAAGATGAAAGAAAAGAAAAAGTCTACCTACATTCCGAAAACAGGGGATCAGTACATGGATGCAGGAGACATATATTATCAGAAAGGGCAGGAGGCCAGTGAATACCTGGTCGTTACCACTTTGTCTGCAGACAATCCGTCATCCTATGTGGATCAGAAAGCACTGCTGGCAAAAGGGGATACTTTTTATGTCAGCGGTCGTTATATCTATGCGGTGGACAATGGTTATGTGGTGGATGGCTGCGTGGCCGTTCCGGAGAGAAAAGAGACGAAAGAGAGCAAACCGGTGTTGTACCGCTTTGGATATGATAAGGGCCGGCTTTCTTACAAAGGACAAATGAAACTTTCCGGTATAGTGGAAAGTTCATACCAGATGCAGGAAATGGGAGAAAACCTGGCTTATATCTATACAAAGTACGGTAAAAACAAGACAACAAACGGCATCTGCCTTCTGGGACCGGATCTGAAAAAAAGGAGTGAACTGGGAAAACTGGGGGAAGATGAGAATCTCATGACTTCTTATTTCATTGACAAGATGGCGTATTTTGTCACTTACAGGACAACAGATCCTGTCTTTGTCATAGATTGTTCTAACCCGGACCGGCTGGAGAAAAAACAGGAACTAAAACTTCCCGGATATTCAGGATATCTTCATTCTTTTGGAGAAAAAAATCTCATCGGTCTTGGGTATACAGGGGGGGATAAAGTGAAACTTACCGCTTTTGATAAAGATGAAAAAGGTCTGTTAAAAGAGGCAGATACGACCGTCTGGGAGAAAAAAAGCAGCACCGATGAATATGACCACTACAGTGTGTGGGTGGATGCGGATCGGAAGATGGTAGGATTTACCGTATACGAGGGAACGAAAAATTATTACGGGGTATACCGGCTGGAGAACGGCAGATGGAAGAGAGAAAAAAAGGTATATCTGGGAACGGACGAATGGTATAACGGAGATGTCCGCGGCGTCCGGATCGGTTCACGGCTGTATATCGTCCAGGCAGAAACCGGCAAAATCACCTCTTGCAATCTCTGAGTATTCATGTTAAAGTCTACCTATTGATGGTTCCCAGGGGGAACTGTAAAATATTTTAATTATGGAGGGAACTATGGCAGATTTTGATTATGATGCATTATCCGATCTTACATTGACACTGGAGGCAGAAGACGGCAGTGAAGTGAATCTGGAGATGCTGTATATTTTTGAATATGATGATGTGGATTACGCCGCATTTACAGAACAGGACAATCCGGAACCGGTTATTTATTTCTTTACACTGACCATCGGTGAGCCGGCAGAAGGTGAAGAAGAAGCAGAGATTACATTTGAGTGTGTGGAAGATGAAACACTGGGAAATGAACTTCTGGCAATCTTCCAGGAATTGGCTGATGCAGAGGCAGAAGAAGGCGATGGTATCGAGATCGAGACAGAAGACGATGACGACGAAGAAGCAGAGGATGAGGACGACAGCAAATGGGATCAGTTCATCCATAAGAAGCTGGATGACTAATTAATTTTGTCTGGCAGGTTTTTTCAGCAGGGCCAAAAGCAGGATCACAGGGAAGATAATGGCGGACAATATGCCGATCCTCAGATTACTGCCACAGGCACTGGAGACAAATCCTGCCAGGGTTGGTCCACCGGAGCAGCCCAGATCGCCTGCCAGAGCCAGTAAGGCAAACATGGCAGTGCCACCGCGAGGAATCATGGAAGAAGCTCTGCTGAAGGTGCCCGGCCAGAGGATCCCTACGGAAAAGCCACACAGTCCGCATCCTATCAGGCCAAGGACAGGCAGGGAAGTAAGGCTGATGCACAGATAAGAAAGGATGCACAGTCCACAACTGAGTTTCATACAGCGGTTGAGATCCAGGCGGTCTCCCCATTTACCATAGAGCAATCGTGACAGGCCCATGAGGATGGAAAAGGACATGGGACCTACCAGGTCACCGATTGTTTTTTTAATACCAAGACCTGTCTCAGCAAAGGCGGAGGCCCACTGGCTTACTGCTTGCTCCGAAGCCCCGGCGCAGATCATCATAAGGACAAAGAGCCAGAAGATCTTCTGGCGGCACAAAGCAAGCAAGGACAGACCGGACTGGCCCTCTTCGTGAAGACTGTAGATGGGAACTCTGCTAAATAAAAGAAGGTTGGCAGTGGGGATGATAAGCCACAAAAGGGTCAGTATTTTCCAATGGCCGGTGCCAAAGAAGGTAAAAAACAGGGTTGAAAAAAGGATCACGCCCACGCAGCCCCAGCAGTAAAAGGAGTGGAGCATACTCATAGTGGCTTCTTTGTTTTTAGTTGGACACGCTTCGATGATGGGACTGATGAGAACCTCGATGAGCCCGCCGCCAATGGCGTAGACAGCCACCGAGATCAGGATCCCTGCAAAGGGATCCGGGCAGATTTCCGGCAGGGTGACCAGGCAGATAAATCCCACAATGACGCAGCTGTGTGCCAGCAGAATACTGGCCCGGTAGCCGATGCGGTCGATAAACCCGGCAGACAGTAAGTCAATGACAAGCTGGATCAGGAAATTGATCGTGATCAGCAGGGTAATGCGGGATAAAGGCAGACTGTAACTTTTTTGAAACGTAATAAAAAGCAGCGGCACAAAGCTGTTTACGATAGACTGCACGATATACCCGGCAAATCCGGCATAAAGCGTGTGTTTATAGTTGAATTTCATAAAAACCTCCAGAAATGGCAATTTTATGGTTGCATTTTATCTTATTTACAGGAAAATAACAAGAGAAGGAACTAAAAAAAAATGAACAAACAAGAAGTATATGAATTTTTAGATAAACGAGGTGCGGCATACGAAAAGACGGAGCATCCGGCGGTTTTCAGCATGAAAGAAGTCCCGGCGGTAGAACTGCCCCATCCGGAAGCAGATGCCAAAAACCTCTTTGTCCGGGACGATAAAAAGAGAAATTATTTTCTCATCACCGTCCGGGGAGACAAGCGGGTGGACCTGAAAGCCTTTGCCAAGGACCATGGAACCAGGCGGCTCAGCTTTGCGTCGGCAGAGGATCTGATGGAGATGCTGGGTGTCGCGCCGGGATCGGTGTCACCTTTCGGCATTTTAAACGATGAGGAAAGGAAAGTGACCGTGTTTTTAGACCGGGATTTCTGGGAAGACGCCGGCCTCATCGGAGTACATCCCAATGAAAATACAGCTACCGTGTGGCTGCAGGCAGAAGAGATGGCGGAAATTTTGAGGGAGCACGGAAATGTAGTGGAAAAGGTGGAACTGTGAGGGAGTAAGATTAAAAAAGTAAAAATCACCAAGTAATAAATAAAATGCCCCCCTCCGGCATACAATGTACAAACAGAGTATCGGGAGAGGCGTGTGAAAACATATTCGTATCAGCAAGGCTCCATCGAAGAGCGGGTCATACAGGTAGCACATTATATCATAGAACATAATGCTACCGTAAGGCAGGCTGCCGGAGCTTTTGGTGTCAGCAAAAGTACGGTGCACAAAGATTTGACAGACCGGCTGCTGCACATCAATCCATCCCTGGCAGCCCAGGCAAGAAAAATCCTGGATGTGAACAAGCAGGAAAGACACATTCGTGGAGGAATGGCCACCAGGGATAAATATATGCACAAGCATATGGTGTAAAAAGATAAAGGAATCACATAAAATCAGTCAGATTTTGTGTGATTCCTTTTGTATTGGTGCATACTATTAGACGATTCACTGCTAATAAAAGTTGAAGTGTTGGATGGTTGTCTTCTCAGAATTACAGAAACTAAAATGTGACAACCAACACTTCCATTCTTGTTATTTATGCCATTTGTGTTATAATGAGAAATATGTATCAATAAAGAAAAATTTTGAATAAAGGAGGAAATTTCATTGGGAAAGTCAACCTTTAGAGGAGGCGCTCATCCATATGAAGGCAAGGAACTTAGTATGGATCATCCGATTCAGGAAATAATGCCAAAAGACATCTTGGTATTTCCGATGAGTCAGCACATAGGAGCGCCGGCAACCCCTGTGGTAGCAGTAGGGGATGCGGTCAAAATGGGACAGAAAATAGGTGAAGCAAGCGGCTTTATATCCGCCAACATCATCAGTTCTGTGTCAGGAACGGTCAAGGCAGTGGAGCCGCGGCTTCTTTCGTCCGGCAGTAAGTCCGTTTGTGTAGTGATCGAGAACGACGGTGCTTATACACCGGTAGAAGGACTGGGACAGGAAAGGGATTACACCCAGTTGTCGAGAGATGAGATCCGGCAGATTATAAAAGAGGCCGGCATTGTGGGAATGGGCGGAGCCGGATTCCCTACCAATGTAAAAGTGACACCAAAAAATGAGGACGAGATCGAGTATGTGATCGTAAATGGTGCGGAGTGTGAGCCATATCTTACATCGGATTACCGTCTTATGCTGGAAAAGCCGGAGGCACTTATTACAGGATTAAAAGTGTTATTGTCTTTGTTTGACCATGCACAGGGAATTATCGCCGTTGAAGATAACAAGCCGGAAGCCATCGCCAAGCTTCGTTATCTGACGCAAAATGACGGCAACATCCAGGTAAAAGAACTGAAGACAAAGTATCCCCAGGGAGCAGAGCGTCAGATCATATCGGTTACTACCGGCCGGAAGATCCATTCCAAAATGCTGCCGGCTGACGCAGGCTGTATCGTAGACAATGTGCAGACTGTACTGGCAGTGTATGATGCGGTATGTAAAACCACACCAAGTATGAGTCGTGTGGTAACTGTGACAGGAGATGCGGTAGCGGCACCACAGAACTACGAAGTGAAGTTTGGTATGAGCCACCAGGAACTGTTAGACGAGGCAGGCGGACTAAAGGCAGAAGCGGAGAAAATCATATCCGGTGGTCCGATGATGGGAATGGCTATGTATGATCTGAATACACCGATTACCAAAACCAGTTCTTCGATTTTGGCGATGACCAAAGACGAGGTAGCCAGTCAGGAACCTACCAACTGTATCCGGTGTGGACGATGTGCCATGGTATGTCCAAGTCATCTGATCCCACAGATGATGGCGCAGGCAGCAGAGAAAAATGACCTGGATACCTTCCAGAAACTTCATGGCATGGAATGTTATGAATGTGGAAGCTGTACCTATGTATGTCCGGCCAAACGCCGTTTGACACAGAAATTCAAACAGGCAAGACGGGCTGTAATGGATGCAGGCAAAAAGAAAGCCTGACTAGGAGGATAAGACATGGAAGAAAAATTATTAAATGTATCCTCATCTCCGCATGTTAGAGATCATTCATCCACGAAATCCATTATGCGGGATGTGGTAATTGCATTACTGCCGGCAGCACTGGTAGGTATTTACAACTTCAGACTGAGTGCGGTGCTGGTTATTTTAACAACTTGTGTAACTTGTATGCTGTCAGAGTATATCTGGCAGAAATGTATGAAACAGCCGGTAACGACAGGAGATTTCAGTGCGTTGCTGACCGGACTGCTGCTGGCATTAAACCTTCCGGCAACCATTCCTTTGTGGATGTGTGTGGTAGGTGGCGTATTTGCCATTATCGTTGCCAAGCAGATGTTTGGCGGACTGGGTCAGAACTTTATGAATCCGGCACTGGCAGGAAGATGTTTCATGATGCTGTCTTTCAGTAGTGCCATGACCAGTTTTACCGTGAAAAAAGGTGCTGCTTATATGTATGGCGTGGCTGTAGATGCAACCAGTAGTGCTACCCCGCTGGCTCAGGTAAAGGAAGGTGGACTGCCGGATCTGAAGGCTATGTTTTTGGGAACCACCACAGGAACCATCGGAGAGACATCCGTGGCGGCTCTTTTGATCGGAGCAATCTATCTTCTGGCCAAACGCATTATTGACTGGAAGATTCCGGTTGTATATATCCTGACTTTTTCAGTGTTTGACATCGTATATCAGATGGCAGCAGGAAATGCCGCCTATCCGCTTGTATATGAACTGTGCGGAGGTGGTCTGATCCTGGGAGCGTTCTTTATGGCGACAGACTATGTTACCAGTCCGATCACGGCAAAAGGAAAAGTGATCTATGGTATTTTATTAGGTCTGCTCACCGGACTGTTCCGATTCTTCGGAGAGTCCGCCGAGGGTGTTTCCTTTGCCATTATCATCGCCAATGTATGTGTTCCTCTGATTGAGCGCTGGACAGTTCCAAAGCCATTTGGAAAGGAGGGCAAGGCCAATGAGTGATAAGAAAAAAGACACAATGATGAAGGATGCCTTGATCCTTTGTGCCATTACTTTGATTCTTGGGGCGATTTTGGCAGGTGTCTATACCGTCACCAAAAAGCCCATTGAAGATGCACAGGCAAAGACAAATAACGAAGCCTGTCAGAAGGTGGTTGAGACGGGAGCCACAGTAGGAGATGATGATGCGGCTCTGGTCAAAGAAGTGAATGCTTATTTTGCAGAGCATGATCTGAGCAATCAGAAAACATCCGAGGGAGATCTGTTGTCTGTCTATGTAGAAGTGACACAGGTTCATAAAGTGACAGATAAAGATAAAAAGGAAAACGGAAGAGTATACCTTGCCAACGCCAAGAAAGGTTATGGCGGTAATATCAGTTTTGCCCTGGGTGTGAACGGAGAAGGAAAGGTAACAGGAATTTCCATCACCTCAGAAAGTGAGACAGCAGGTCTGGGAGCCAACTGTGAAAATGCAGACTGGCAGAAGTCCTTTGCCGGCAAAGTTCTTCCATCGGATCCGGCACAAAATATGTATAACAAAAACGAAGAGACAGATTCTCAGGTGCAGGCACTTTCCGGCGCAACCGTTACCAGCCGTGCCATTACCAATGCGGTTAAGGGAATTTTGTTTGCATCCACTTCTTCAGAAGGAGGTGCCAAGTAATGGGAAGATTGACAGAAAGATTATATAATGGTGTCGTAAAAGAAAATCCTACCTTTGTGATGATGTTAGGAATGTGTCCGACACTGGCAGTTACCTCATCGGCCATCAATGGCCTGGGAATGGGATTGTCCACTACGGTGGTATTGATCTTGTCCAATATGCTGATATCAGCACTGCGGAAGATCATTCCGGATAAAGTGCGTATCCCGGCGTTTATCGTTATTGTAGCCTCCTTTGTAACCATTGTGCAGTTGCTGTTACAGGCGTATATTCCATTTCTTTACAGTGCGCTGGGCGTGTATATTCCGCTGATCGTTGTAAACTGTATCATCCTTGGCCGTGCAGAGTCTTATGCATCTAAAAACGATGTACTTTCCTCAGCCTTTGATGGAATCGGAATGGGACTTGGATTTACATTGGGACTTACCCTGATCGGTATTTTCCGTGAACTGCTGGGAAGTGGTGCGATCTTTGGATTCCAGTTTATTCCGGACGGTGTGCACATTTCTATCTTTGTTATGGCACCGGGAGCATTTTTTGTTCTGGCCGGACTGACTGCATTGCAGAACCGGTTGAAAATGCCAAGTGCTACCAACCAGGAAGAAGAGTCTGAACAGGAGCAGGCAGAAAAGGAGGCGGATGAAGCATGAGTTTGTTTACAATTCTTTTTACTGCTGCGTTAGTAAATAACTTTGTACTCAGCCAGTTTTTGGGTATCTGCCCGTTTCTGGGAGTTTCAAAGAAGGTGCAGACCGCAGCAGGTATGGGAGGCGCTGTATTATTTGTAATGACGGTTGCTTCTTTTATCACAAGTGTTTTATATAACTGTTTGCTGAAGCCACAGGATCTGACCTACCTCAATACTATTGTGTTCATCCTTGTGATTGCGGCACTGGTACAGTTTGTGGAAATGGTTCTGAAGAAAAAAATGCCGGCACTGTATGAATCCCTGGGTGTGTATCTTCCACTGATCACAACCAACTGTGCAGTACTGGGTGTAGCATTGTTAAGTGTGCAGAATGATTATGGTATCCTTGCCAGCACGATAAATGGAATCGGTGCAGCACTTGGATTTTTCCTGGCCATCGTATTGATGTCAGGTATCCGTGAAAAACTGGAGCACTGCAACATCCCGAGTGCATTGAAGGGTACCCCCATTGTGTTGATCACAGCTGGTCTGATGGCCATTGCATTTTGCGGTTTCGGCGGCGTCAGTTTTTAGGAAAGGAGAACCGATATGAGTACAATTATTATGTCTATTGTGATTCTGGCAGCCTTGGGAATCCTCATCGGTATTCTTCTGGGCGTAGCCGGTAAAGTATTTGCAGTTGAAACGGATGAAAAAGTAGTTCAGGTGCGCGAGTGCCTGCCGGGCAATAATTGCGGAGGATGTGGATATCCAGGCTGTGATGGTCTGGCAGAGGCCATCGCTGCCGGTGAAGCGTCGATTGACGCCTGTCCGGTGGGAGGTGCTGCGGTAGCACAGAAGATTGGCAAGATCATGGGCGTCGAGACGGAAGAGTCAGTGAAGAAGGTTGCCTATGTGCGATGTGCCGGAACTTGTGAAAAGGCATCCTCTAAGTACAACTATGTAGGCGAGATGTCCTGTAAGGACGCCATGATGGTTCCGGGCCAGGGTGAAAAAGCCTGCTCTTATGGTTGTCTGGGACTGGGGTCCTGTGTGTCAGCCTGTCAGTTCGATGCACTTTCGATAGAAGATGGCATCGCAAAGGTAGATCCGGAAAAATGTGTTGCCTGCGGTCAGTGTGTGAAAGCCTGTCCGAAGAATCTGATCACCATGATCCCATACGATTCACATTACGCTGTTCAGTGTAACTCACAGGACAAAGGAAAAGAAGTTATGTCCGTTTGTAAAGTGGGATGTATCGGCTGTGGAATCTGTGTGAAACAGTGTGAATTTGGAGCAGTAACCGTAGAGAATAACATTGCCTTTATCGACGGAGAAAAATGTGTAGGATGCGGCAAATGTGCTGAGAAGTGTCCACGGAAGATCATAGAGAAGAGAAAGTAGTTGGAACTGGAAGAAGGTTTCATAACTAAAAAAGAAGTACCTGCGAGAGACGGGGTAACGCTTGCGCGTTAAAGTCTCTCGACAGGTGCTTCTTTTTTTAGTTAAATACCATTCCAGGTCAACAACTTTTCCTGCCCAAGCTGTAAGATGACTTGGTGTTTGTCAGGATCGATGTCAAATGTTAGTTATTACTCTTTTTTAGATTCCAGTAATGAACAGAAAGTATTGAGGAGGGAGTGGGTTACAAATACGCAAGTATCAGACATATCATTCATGATATGTCGATACTTCTGCGCATTTGTCGTAGCGCAAGCGCCCACGAACGACCAAACTTTCTGTTCATTACGGAAACTTAATCCAACGGAGAATAACAAACAGTTTACTGAATATCCTCTTCCACTGCCTGTGCCTTCTTCTGGGACCTTGCCGCAGGAAATGGTGCAGCAGTTGCACTGCTGTCGTCTTCGCGGACATATACAGTGCAGACAGCGGTCTGACCGGTGGATAAGAGAGTTGCCCGAATCTTCACGATACCAGGATTTACCGCTGTGAGCAGTCCACGGCTTGTTACGCTGGCGATCTCCGGATCGTCGCTGTCAAACAATGGCTGCTCGTTGGAAGTGTTTGGCTTGATAACCGGAGTCAGTAAAAAGGACTGGCCTTCTGTGAGCCGCACTTTCTTTTTGATGAATTTTACGCACACGGCACTAGGAGTGACGGTTACTTTACAGTTTAAGCGGCGCACTGTTTTTTTACCGCGTTTAACGGTAACGGTAATGTTGCAGACACCAACTGAATTGGCTGTAACGGTAGCCTTTTTTCCTTTCTTTGCCTTCACAGTTATATCGGCAATCTTCTTGTCAGAAGAGGTGTAAGTAACTCTCATCTTCTTGTTCAGATTGTATACTCTCAGTCTGAACTGGGAACTGACGGTAAGGTTCAGATTGCAGATGTTCAGTCTGGGGCGCTTGGCAGCTGCCTGAGATACAGGGGCAGTACCAACAAGGGAAATTCCTGCTGCCAGAAGACAGATGAGCAATCGTTTCAATTTGTTTTTCATGGAACCCTCCTTTCTTTTCATGTTAAAACTACCATGGCCCTATGGCACAAAAATGTCACTTTGCTTCAGCCCCTTGCAATCTGAAAATGGGTGGAATATAATGGGGAAAAAGATATATATCCTGCTGCCGAGCAAATGCGAGGGGCACTACAGATTACATAAGGGAGGATAAAAATGGAACGAGTTTTGATTGTAGATGATAATCCGGATATCAGAGAGGTGCTGGGGACATATGCAGCCAAGGAAGGGTTTGAACCTATTACAGCCAAGGACGGATTTGAAGCATTGGACCTGTTTCGGAAAACAAGTCCGGCAGTGATTCTGCTGGATGTGATGATGCCGGGAATGGACGGATATCGTGTCTGCGAAAGGATCCGTTCAGAGTCGGATGTACCGATCATTCTGATCACGGCCAAAGGGGAAGACTATGAGCGGGTTATGGGGCTGGACATCGGTGCAGATGATTACATTGTAAAGCCGTTTAATGCCAACGAAGTCATGGCCAGAGTGCGGGCTGTACTTCGTCGTATGGCAAGAGTCGAGCAAAAAGAAGAAAAGAAGATTCTGAGCATCAGCAATCTGACCATTAACATAGAATCCTACAGTGTGTATGTAGGGGCGGAAAAACTGCCTCTTACGAAAAAAGAAGTAGAGACCATGTGGATCCTGGCAGAAAATCCAAGTAAGGTGTTTACCAGAGACAACCTGCTGGACAGCCTGTGGGGCCAGGACTATTTTGGCGACAGCCGTACTGTGGATTCCCACATCAAGAGACTGCGTGCCAAACTGGACAAAGTAGATCACCCGGACTGGGAGATCAAGACCATCTGGGGACTTGGCTACAAACTGGAACTGAATGTATAAGAGGTGTCCATGAAAAAGATATTTTGGCGTGTATTTGTATATTTTGGACTGGTCCTTCTGCTTTTTTCGGTGCTGATCGGTCTTATGTTTACCCGGTTTAACAGCACGAACATTGTAGGTGCTTACAAGCAGCAGTTAGGAGATCTGGCAACCGGTGTGGCCAGCCGCACCAGCAAGGCGGTGTCCAACAAAGAAAACGACACTTTTTCCGATTATCTGGCAGCGGTAGAGGATTTCAGCGATATGCAGAATGTGGATATCTGGGTTGTAAGCAACGAAAAAGCAAAGAATCCACTGGCAGATGATTTTACAAATGTTGACATTGCCCAGGTGACGGTACCGGAAGATACCCGCCAGATCCTGGAGTCGGCCTATCAGGGCAAGAAAAAAACATATACAGATTACGATGACATTTATAAAAACACCATGCTGCATCTGGCGGTGCCCATCCGTGATGCAGGGGGCAATGTGATAGGAGCCGTCGTGGTAACCGGACCTATGGAAATGCAGGAAAACACCATGACCCAGTATGAAAAATACATGGTATTGTGTGTGGCGGTGGGACTGTTTCTTACCTTGATCCTTGCGGTTGTATTTTCCAGGATGCTGGTGCGGCCCATCATCAAGATCAAAGAGGCGGCACTGGTGCTGGCGGCAGGCGAGTATGGCAAAAAGACCGGCGTAACAAGACGGGACGAATTAGGTTCGCTGGCGGAAAGCATGGATACGCTGTCAGACCGGCTGGTGGAGGCAGAAGAATACCAGAAAGCGGTGGAGCAGAACCGGAGGGACTTTTTCTCAAATGTGTCTCATGAACTCCGGACGCCGATCGCTGTGGTAAAAGGATATGTGGATACTATGGCAGATGGCGTGGTGACAGACGAGGAAAAGAAGAAGGAATTTTTAGGCCGTATCCAGAGAGAATGTAATGGTATGGAGCGGCTGGTTTCAGATCTTTTGATTCTGTCCAGAATGCAGAATCCGGATTATCAGCTGGAAATGGAAGTACTGAATGTCATTGCAGTGGCCCAGGATGCCATGAGAGGAATCCGTATATTGATGGCAGAAAAACAGATGCAGGGATCGGTGGATTTTGAGGATGCCTGCTCCCTGATAAAAGGTGATTATGACCGGATCCGCCAGGTGTTTACGATTCTTTTACAAAACGCTGTGAAGTATGGAGAAAAAGGCACCGAAATCCATGTATATATCAAACGGCAGGAGCATACAATTATAGCAGAAGTAACGGATCATGGCAGTGTGATCCCGGAAGAAGAATGGGATCAGGTGTTTGAGAAGTTTTACCGGGCCAGTAACCATGGAGGAAAGGAAGGCTCCGGACTGGGGCTGGTGGTGGCCAACAATATTATCAAGCGTCATGGCGGCCGGATCTCGGTAACCAGCAGTGAAGAGGCAGGTACCTGCTTCCGGATCGAACTGCCGGAAACTTCTGAAAATATGTCTTGATAAATCGGCATAAAAACAGTATACTAAAAGTATGAAAATCGTATCCTGAAATGTTCGATAACTTTTGAATTTTTGAACCTACAATACTTTAAACGGGATTCTTATATTCGACTTTGGATGTCGGG